>Ga0268262_10001055_pt1 | contig 35126 bp, 28 predicted proteins | sample TergutNc150P3_FD_190354 | JGI IMG/M metagenome (GOLD analysis project Ga0268262, IMG submission 190354) | Nasutitermes corniger P3 segment gut microbial community from laboratory colony in Florida, USA - Nc150 P3 (SPAdes) (version 2) | ecosystem: Host-associated > Arthropoda: Insects >...
AACTGACGGTATCAAAAGAGGCGATATTATTAAAGATACGGGCGGTCCCATATCTGTTCCTGTAGGACCAGAGACACTTGGAAGAATTTTTAATCTTCTTGGCGAGCCTGTTGATAAAAAGGGTCCGGCAAATGCAAAGGAATTCAGACCCATTCATCAAAATCCTCCTCTATTTGATCAATTGGAGCCTAAAGCTGAGCAGTTTGAGACAGGGATAAAGGTTATAGATTTATTAGCGCCATATATCAAAGGCGGAAAAACTGGTCTGTTTGGCGGTGCAGGCGTTGGTAAAACAGTTATTATTATGGAACTGATAAACAACGTTGCTCAACAGCATGGCGGTTATTCCGTATTTGCCGGTGTTGGAGAAAGAACAAGGGAAGGGAATGACCTCTGGCAGGAAATGACAGAGTCGGGCGTTATCAGCAAGGCATGTCTTTGCTATGGACAGATGAATGAGCCTCCCGGAGCAAGATTAAGAGTTGGGCTATCAGCTCTGACAATGTGCGAATATTTTAGAGATCAATCAGGAAGCGATGTTCTTCTGTTTATTGATAATATATTTAGATTTTCTCAGGCAGGGTCTGAAGTTTCTGCTCTGTTAGGTCGTATGCCGTCTGCTGTTGGTTATCAGCCGACTCTGGCTACTGAGATGGGTAAGTTGCAAGAGAGAATTACATCTACAAAGAACGGGTCTATTACATCTGTACAGGCTATATATGTTCCTGCTGACGACCTTACAGACCCTGCTCCTGCAACAGCTTTTATACATCTTGATGCTCAAACGGTTCTTTCAAGGCAGATTGCTGAAAAAGGTATATATCCGGCAGTTGATCCTCTTGAATCATCTTCAAGGCTTCTGGCTGCAGAGCTTGTAGGGATTGAGCATTATTCTGTTGCAATGGACGTAAAACGAATTTTACAGAAATATAAGGACCTTCAGGATATTATTGCTATTCTTGGTATGGATGAACTTTCAGAAGATGATAAACTTTTGGTTCAAAGAGCAAGAAAAATTGAAAGATTTTTATCTCAGCCTTTCTTTGTTGCGGAACAGTTTACAGGGATGAGCGGTAAATATGTTAAATTAGAGGAGACTATTCGTAGTTTCAGAGGTTTAATTAAAGGTGACTATGATGATCTCCCTGAACAAGCATTTTATATGGTTGGAACAATTGATGAGGCTATAGAAAAAGCTAAGAAACTTGCAGGTAAATAATAATGGAACGTGTAATAAAGTGCAGCATATTAACTCCTGAAAAGCTTATTTATGAGGGCGAAGTAGGATTTGCCGTTGTTCAAGCGCATAATGGAGAGATGGGCTTTCTTTATGGACATTCACCTTTAATATCAAAGCTGGGGATTGGTGAAATAAGATTAAATAGTCCCAAAGGCATTGACTATTTAATGGTAGAGGGTGGTGTTGTAGAAATAAAGAACAATAATCTAATCGTTTTGGCTGAAAAAGCTTTTAAACAGAGCGATTTTAACACAGATGAGATTAAAGAGAAAATGAAATCAATTGATAATGAGATTAACAACTTACCACCTTTTGATGAAGAAAAGTTTGTTTTGAGGCTGGAAAAAGAGAAACTTAAAATACGATTAAAGGTAGCATTGAGATAAAAAAAGAGAAAAAGCATAGACGATTAAAATAAAAGGGGGTGCTTCTTATAGCATCTCTTTTTTTTATTTAAATATCAAGAGGAATGGATAAAAAATACCGATAATTAGATAACAGTAATAGTCATTATAGCGCCTGTTTGCAGCTAATATATTTTTGATAATAATAGAGTATATGGATTTAAGTAATAAAAATATAACTGATAAATCAATTTCTTTTACTAAAGATTTTAAAGAAAAAGTTAAATCAAAAGTGTCTGATAAATTTGATATATCAGTTATTGGTAAAATTGATCTTGCCAAAGCCGAAGAGATTGCTAAAGAGGAAGTATTTTTTTTAACTGAAAATGATATAATCGAAAGTCTTGAAGATTTTGAATTAGTTTCAATAAAATATAGAGAGGATCTCAAAAAAGATACAACCAAAGAAAACTTTCTGGAAAAAAAACCTGATAACTCAGTGGATAAATTGGAAAGACCGCCGGACAAAATTAGCCGGACTGACGAATTATCCGGAGAGATTGTAATAGATGATTATAATGATGTGCCGGCAGGAGTGGAGATTGATTCGGATTTTAATGTTGATGAAACAGAAATATTATTTGATGAGAAAACTAAGATACCGGAAGAAACTTTTCAGTCTGACTCGGATTTTGATTTTTTTGCTAATACATTAATAAAGGATGACTACAATGGCGATATAAATAAGATAGATGGAGCCGGTGTATTAAAAGATGAAGAAGAGTCAAAGCTGATTGATATTACAAATGATATAATAATATTAGAAGATAAAGAAAAGTTAATTGAGTTAACATCAGAATTCCCCGAAAAGCGCGATCACTTAGTAAAACTATTATCATATTTAGACGGATTATTTGAAAAATTACCGGAGGATGTTATTAGAAAATTTGCAGAATCAGAATACTTTGATCTTTATTCAAAGATATTGAAGGATATGGATTCGTGAGATAGATTGGATTTTTTGAAATTAGGAGAGGACGCCGCCCTCGGCGTACCGTCTACAAAGTCTGTGAGATAAATAGAATTTTTTTTTAATTAGCGGTAATAAAAAATACAAAGATATTGAAAAATATAGGTGTAAAATGGGGCTTTTAGAACGCGCATTAGAGTATAAGCGGAGAATTAATGAAGAGGGTAAAGAGACATTAATAGACAGACTCGATCGAAAATCTGAAGCAGATATTAGGACCCAGTCCGCTACAAGCATCCAACCAACTGCTGAAAAAATTAATGCTATTGAGATTGACGAAATTGAATCGCGCAATAGTGAATTAAATAATAAACAGAAAGATGAACTGGAAAATGAAAAAATATCAGAAGAGAATGAAAAAAGAGAATTTTTGAAAGAAGATATAGCTGCTGAAGATAAAAGTTCTGCTTTAGAAGATGCTATTGCCAGTTTGGAAGATATTGTCAATTTAGCTGATGAGCGTCATAATGAAGATAAAAATATATCCATGCCTGATAATAATATACCCGCAGCAGATAATCTCGCAAGTGAAAGAACTGAAGTAGAAAATAATTTGAGTAATGACAAAGCGCTTGAGACATCCAATATTGAGAGTGATATAAAAGATAAACTGCATGATGAGATTGAAGAGCCGGACTTTAATTATTATAGTATGCTGTATGAAATACAGAAGGAATTAATAAACGCAGATACATTAGATGAGATATATTCCATTCTGATTTTTTCAATTATGGGACAACTTGGAGTATCATCTGTCTCAATAATTATACCATCTTCAGATGATAAGAGTAAATGGGTCATAACAGATTCATATGGTATTAAAATATCAGATAGTGATATCAACTGGAGAATTGATGAAGGAATTCTTAAAATTTTAAATAATGAAAAGAATATAATAGATTTGGAAGATATTAAAAATGAGGTTTCCCTGCGGGATGATTATTATAAATTTACGTCAGTTGATGCAAGACTTATAAAACCTCTGATAGAGAATGATCTGCTCATAGGAGCAATTCTCATAGGAGAAAAAATAAGCTTTGAAGATTTTACTTCTGCTGAGATAGAATTTTTAAATGAGCTTTCACAAATCAGTTCAACAAAGATTGAATTACTTGCCAAGCAAGAATTAGTTAAATCGGAGCTTATTAAATTAAATGCCGAAAGAGAGATTTTATCAGATATAGAATCTTTTCAAGGCGCATTATTGAATACTATATCAATAGATGAACTTGGAAAAATCCTCCAACAAAATTTTTATTCGCTGGGGATAGAGAGTTATTCCATTTTTATGAAAGATAATTTAGATGGAGATTATTATCCAGTACAATATGATCAAAAGGATAATTTAGGATTTAGAAATTCCGGATTTAAAATAGAAAAAACTAATCGTCTAATAACCTTTTTAATGAAGAAAAACGCATCCATAATGCTTGAAGATTTTGTTAAATCAGTTGTTGTGATGGATACTTTTGGTAATAGTAGAGTCGCCAACATGGATTACTTTATCGCTTGCCCGTTTATTATATTTGGCAATCTGCTGGGATTTGTAACAATTTTTAAGATAAACTCCGCTGTAAATATTTCGGATATTGATGTTCGTATCCAAAAGATTAACCGTTTTTTATTTCCTTATCTTGATAATATTTATGAAGCAGACAGGAGCTTAAACAAATATAATGATTTAACAGCAGGTTTACATAATAAAATAAAGTCAGAGATACAGCATGCCTGTGATCTTAATATATCGATGAGCTTAATGATCTTAACAATTAAAAATTATAAAGTGTTTTATGAAAGATTTGGCGCATCAGAGCTTGAAAAACTTTATAATTACATAGCTGAGGTTCTTGAGTCAAAACTAAATGCCGGAGATTTTTCCGCAAAAATTGATAGAAATAGATTTCTAATCGTTTTGCCCGGGAAGGATAAGCGTTATTCTATTATGCTGGCTAATTTAATAAAGAATGATGTCGTAAACAAATATAGTACGAGTGATTTTAAACTCTTAATAACTTCTCTGATATCTGTCTATCCGGATGACGGCGCCGACTTGTTTTCTATTCTTGAGGTTTTAGAATAGTGAATGTTCCATATTGATGACTACATCCTGTTTCACAGCGGTGAGATTGAAATTGGAATCGATCCGTCAGCAGTGGATAAGATTTACTCTTCACAAAAATATAATTTGAGAAAAGAATACATTGCAGCATCATCTCCCAGAAAAAAAATTACATATAATGAGTTCAATATCAAAAAAAAATTAATAACCGTAAATGAGTTTAGTGAATTTATTGCTGATACTTCGTATATAACCGAATCGGAAAGAGATGGATGGGGCTGGGGATGGAGTAACAGATGGATAAAGAAAGAAAAGGTTTCGTGGAGAACGCCCTTTTTAGATAAGAATGATGAATATTATATCAGTAATTCCGAAATTTTTCCTGTCATGCAGGTTAGTTGGAATGACGCAGTTGAATATACTGATTGGCTGAGTATTATCTATGGAGAGAAGTTTAGACTTCCCATTGAATATGAATGGGAAGTTTTTGGCAATTTTGCCGGAGCAGATTCTATTGTGAGCGCCCTATCCGGCCGGACTGAGTCCGATACTTATACTAAAGTAGATTCGGATGATATTTTTATACATGCCCTTGAACAAAAGATCATGACATCGGAATTTCAATTAGGTTTATTGTGGGAATGGACCTTAGATTGGTACAAAGGTTATGATGGTTCTATTGTTAATAAAGATTTTGGAGATATATATAAGATTTTAAGAGGCGGATCGCTTTTAAGTGATAATATTCAGAGATCCAAAGAGTTTAGATTTAGAAGATGCCCAACTGCAAGAAGTCCGTATTACGGATTTAGGATAGTATATACCTGAAGAAATTTACCAAAGATATCTAATGGGATTCAGCAACTGACCATGTCTGATTACCATATAATGGAGATGTGAACCGGTAGATCGTCCTGTTGAGCCTACTAATGCTATCTGTTCACCTTGCTCAATCCAATCTCCTTCCTTAACAAAAAGTTTTGAACAGTGGGCATAAAAAGTCGCGTATCCGTCGTCATGTTGAATTAGAATTGTATATCCATATCCGTCACGCCAGCCGGCGAAAAAAACCATCCCTGATCTTACGGCTTTAATCGAGCTGCCGTTCCTTATGGCAATATCTACTCCGTTATGAAATTCCATATTTTCGCCGCTATATGGATTGACCCTGTCTCCATACATTGATGTATAATATCCTGAAGAATCAAGCGGATCCAAGAAGGCTGTTTTATAAGCATATAGTTTTTGAATATCATTATTTACAACTAAGGGTATTTCATTTTCAAAAAAAACAATACGCATATCATCGGGAGATACTATGCGAAAAAGGTGCGATTTATAATCACCTGAAATTTTATTGTCTTTGCCCATCATTTTATGCATCCGGACTACATCATAATAGTCATCGAAAGTAAATAGCGCTCCATCTCTTGACGGAATCACTAATGTATTAATTTCAGACAGATCAAAGCTTTTAAGATGAGGATTTGCCGCTATTAGAGTTTCAATAGAGATATTAAATTTTTTTTTCAATGCCCAAAGTGTTTCACCGGGTGTGATTTTGTATATTGTTAACTCTACACCGGGATTATAGGGATAGGATTTTATGAAATCTATATAGTCTTTTTCTGAGATAAATAATGGGAATCCATTATTGGTGATATATGAACTTGAATTAACATATACTTTTTTAGTGCAGAAATAGGATATTACATTAACCAAAAAAATAATGATTACTGCTGATATTAATGTACCAAATATATAGAGTTTATATTGATTCAATTGTTGAATAGTCGGCATAGTCATTATAAATTATCCAATTCCTTTGATTTTTTTGCTGCTGCCTCAATTGCATCCATAATTATTCCACTGAATCCTGCTTTTTCAAGGACATGTAATGCTTCTATTGTTGTTCCGCCAGGGGAAGTTATCTTATCTCTCAGCGTAAAAGGATTTTCATTTTTGTCAATAAAAATTTTAATTGAACCTAAAATTGTTTGACTCGCCAATACTAAAGCTTCCGTCCTTGGTATGCCTAATTTTACCCCTCCATCTGCCATTGCCTGAAGAAAAGTAAATACATATGCAGGTCCGCTTCCGGAGATTGCAGTAACTGCATTTATATATTTTTCATCCATTACAAGAACTTCGCCGACTGTTGAAAAAAAAGATTTAACGATATCAACTTCATTGCTTGAAAGGTTGCCTGTATGCGACATAACGGTCATACCTGATTTAACATTAACAGGCGCGTTTGGCATTGCGCGAACAATTTTTTTATCTTCACCTGCATTAGCCTTAATAGTATTTATTGATACTCCTGCTGCAATTGAGATAATTATGCCTGAGAAATTTTTTAATTTGGCTGCTATTTTAATTGTAATATCCGGTTTTACGGCGAGTACCAATAAATCTGAGAAATGGGCCACCTCATCAATAGATTCTGCAATTTTTATCCCTGTCTCTGTCTGAAGTAAATTTAATTTTGATTTATCTATATCATTAGCCATAACTTTATTATTAGAGTAGCCGGTTATAATTCCTCTAATAATAGCGCTCCCCATGTTGCCTGCGCCGATTATTCCTATGTTTAAATCATCTATCATAACTTGTCACCTGTTTCCAAAAATTGCAGTCCCTATTCTTATTAGTGTTGCGCCCTCTTCTATTGCAATTGTATAATCTCCCGACATCCCCATGGAGAGTTCCTTTAGGTTGAGATTTAATGCACTGTTTATTTTATCTAAAGCCTTAGAGGTTTCTGTAAATGATTTCCTGATAATCGATTTATCCGATGTGTTCGGTCCAATAGACATAATACCTTCAAGCTTCAAATTCCCCATATTCAATATAGATTCTGCTATAGGGATTATTTCAGACGGGTTTGCTCCATGCTTTGTATCCTCATCTGAGGTTTTAAGTTGTAGAAGAATACTCTGAATTTTATTAATTTTTTGAGCTTCAGAATTTAATTTGGAAGCTGTTGATATTTTATCTACTGAATGAATCAGGTCAAAGAGTTTTATTGCTTCATCTGATTTATTTGATTGGAGATGTCCAACCATGTGCAATTTAAAATTTCCACACAGCGATTTGAATTTTCTGCCGGCTTCCTGTATTCTGTTCTCTCCGAAAATATCTATCCCTGAATTTATAGCTTCGCAAATTACATCTTCATTAAAGGTCTTTGAAACGGCAACAATTTTTATTTCGTCAGACTTGCGGCTGCATTTAATTGCTGTTTCATTAACTTTTTCTTTTATACTGTTATAATTATCACTAATGGTCATAGCAATCTTTATTTACGCTGAAAATTTTTTTAATTTATGATTTCACCCGCAAGGGGCGTATAACAAAAGCTAACTACAATGTTACTGTCAAATATTTATTTGCACTCAGGACTTACGGAATTAACATATATGGGCGCAAGATGACCTACTTTATCCGAACCTTCAAATATTCCCTTTTTATTGAACTGCGACGGATCTTCTTTGTAGAGTTCATTCCATATTTTTAAGAATTTTTTAGAAAGCGGCGTATATGACCAGTGCCATTTCTCTTCATTATAACCCTCTGTTCTGTCGTTCTTAAATGGCTGGGCAAATCCATACTTTGACGCGTTTTGTGCTAACCATTGATATATGATTTTACCTTCGCCTTTTTCATAGTAAGTGCTGGTTAAATTGTTTATATCAAAATCAGTCCCCCAATGGTGGCGCGATGTGCCGGGCATTGATGAATATTCAAGTATTTTAAGGGCTCTCTGCACAGGGTCGGTAATCTTAGTAATATCAGCTACTCCGGATATTTTTCTTTTCCCGGTCCATTTTTCATCCCATATTTTTTTTTGAGTATAAAAATTTCTTGTTGCGCTTACAATGCTTATTTTAATATTCTTATGTTCTTTTTTAAAGTCGTCCAGCATCATTTTCAAGGCATCTGCAGTTTCTTTCAATAGATAGCTATCACCGGAACATGGTATGTCATATTCTTTTAAGTTTACAAAATCTTCACTTGTTGTAAAATTAAATCTTCCTGTTATAAAATTTGAAACAGGAATCATTTCGATTCCTGCTTCATTGCTAAATAGATTAAAATTACAATAAGTAACAAAACACACAACAGTAAATAGGATTTTTTTTGACATATTTACTTTTGGATAATAAAAATCAATGGTCCATTTGGCTTGTTGCCGGCGGATAAATCCCTTTTTTTCTTCTTGCTATTGCAATGCCAAATCTTATGCACCCAGAGACACATATAAAGCCAATGATAATTGCTGCAATAACTATAGTGTTTCTAACAAGCAGATGATAGTTCCTCATGAAGTTCATTATTGCTGTATCCATTATATACTCCTTAACAAAAAATAATTATTTTATATATAAGAAACTATCTTAATTAATGTCAATAATTAATAAACGATATTTTAATAAAAATAATAGTATTTGGCTTAACTTTTTCTGTGAAGTGGTTTTTTATTTGGATATTTACTTTAAAAAATATAGGTAATTTTTTGTTTTTGACCAGATATAAACTTAATCTGATAGAAATGAAGTGTATGAGTTTGCGGAATAACCGAGATTAAATCACTGCTCTATATAATTAACTATATCGTTTTTAATGTCATTCCAATTTTTATTAATATTAAGAATCAAATCCTCCATAAGTTCCCATTTTATTTTATAGCTGTATGTATTTCTTATAAAGTGCCTAAATCTCAAATAATCATCTAACACAATTTTTAAGTTTTCGTTAAATAATTCTTTTTGGTCATTAGTCTTTATAAAGCATAGGTCTAACAATTTTTTATGCCATTTATTACCGGATGGCAAATTATCATATTTTTCTTTCATAATGAATTTTATTATGTTTTCAATGCCATTATAAAAAGAATGTAAAAATAACCCAAGTGCGGCGATTTCTACCATGTCAGGTGTTTTCATTTGAGCCAATTTCAATAGGGGCGTTGTTTCGTCTAACAGCATATCTATCTGCGAAATCTCAAATTTGACTTTCTGCAATGTTTCATAGGTCATGGTATCATCCAATTTCGACAATTTCACCAATGGAATGCAGCAGATTATACAAGCCTTTGTTTTCGTCGAAGTCTACCAAATCAAATTCATTTTCTAAAATATTGCTTAATTTTGAGCAAGTTCTAATATATTTTCGGGGAGGTAATCCCATAATCCCAAAATCAATATCAGATGAATCTGTATATTTCCCAGTAACCAGCGAGCCAAAAAGGAAAACTGTAGTACAGCCTTCTTCCTTCAGGTAAAAAACTGCTTTTTCAATATCAGGACGATACTTTTCAGGTATTTTTGATAAATTCATAAATTAATATTAAAGAAAAAAATTAAAGAGTCAAGTATTATTCAATAGTTTCTTTCATTTTTTATATTTTCAATCATTTTCTGCTTTAATGTCATATAGGATTATATATGTAAGATTATGTTCCTTAAAGATTTTCATACGATTTGTATAGGTAATTTTTTGTTTTTGACCAGATATAAACTTAATCCGACATAAACAAGGAACATTGAGTTTATAGAATAACCTGTTTTTATTTTTGAATTTGGGCTTATTTAATTCCTTGACTTCAAGTAGCAAATTATTAGGTTGTAAAACTCCAATGAGATGAAATAATACAAATGCCGAAAAAATTATATTCTATAGACGATACTTATAGCACGGTTAACGACAGCGCTATAACCGACATAAACTCATTTTCTTTAAGTATAAAGACTTTAAAATCCGAGATAGAAAAATCTTTAAGGCAAAATCATACCTGTTCAAAAAAACAATTGGAGTTTTTGTTAAAAAGATTATGAACGATTTTTTTATTATACTGTCAAAAACAGCAGTATTTATTATCTCTTTTATATTTATTTCTAAGATTGTCTTAACGTTTATAAAAAAGAGAAATCCGTCTGCTGCCCGCTGGGATATAGAGGTAATAGCCGTATCAACAATTATTGCCGCAATTATTACATCAATTTTTAAGCATATTATAAAAATTTTTATTTGACCTTGTAATTTGTACCTTGTAATTTGTAATTTGTAATCTGTTTAACCGTGGAGGTAATGTATGGATGTTCAGAATATTTCCGGAGCGGATATAGTGGTAAATAATTTTACGCCGGAATATACGCCTAAGAATGAGCAGATTCCCACAGATCAGACACGCGAAGTTGCAGTTGAACGTTCTGTTGATCAAAATAAGGGACAGAACATAGACTCAATCGCCTGAGTATTTCTTCTTATATCCAAGCTCTCTGATAAACCGGGGCAATTTATCAGGGATATTTTCGTAGAATATAAGATGAAGTTCCTCCTTTGCTCTGGTTAATGCTACATAAAATAATCTCCGCTCCTCCTCTATATCTGTTGATCTGTCGGGAATAATTTTATCCGATATTCCTGCAATTATTACAATATCAAATTCAAGCCCCTTAGAGCCGTGCATTGTCATAAACTCTAACTTTTTGTTTTCGTCGCTGTTAATTTTGTTTTTTAGAAATTCTCCCTGGTAATTATTTCTGTAGATTATTGCAATTGATGAGTTGTTATTTATGGAAGATATAATTTGCGTTATTATATCCGCCTCATTACTCATGTCAACAGACTTGTAGTATTTTACTCTTCCGCCTTTACCTTTATTAGAGACTATCTTTTTTGACGTTCTGAATTTGTTCAGTTTAATAAATCTATTTGCAAGAGTAACAATCTCTTTTCGTGATCTGTAATTCATTGTCAGTTTATGAATTTTAACCGCCGGGAAAAATTTTTTTATATTAATAATATATTCAATCTTACTGTGCCTGAACTTATAGATACTCTGATAGTCGTCTCCAACCATGAATAGATTTTTGTCATCTTCAGGCAGGAGCAGAGATAGTAATTGAAAATTATTTTCGGATGTGTCTTGAAATTCATCTACAAATAGATATTTATACTTTTCGGTTATTTTTTTTCTGAGAGAGCCATAGTTTTGAAGTAATTCTATTGAATGTTCTATCATATCTTCAAATTCTATAAATGAATTATCCCTTTTATAAGTATTATAGATTTTTTTTAAATTGATTATCTCGTCAAACAGAGAACTGCTTTTAAGTTTATTAAGGGTATTTTTATCTAAGTAGTTTATATTTTCCGAAAGCTTTATTACCGTACTTGCCGGCAGTCCAAGAAATTTTTCGCACCTTTCCATTACTATATCTCTGATTATAATCCCCTTTCTTCCATCCTCCATTACTGTTGGGAATTGTTTGATTCCAATATGCTTAAAATAGTATTCCCTGTTTTCCATAAGGAGTTTCAGCGAGAAGGAGTGAAAGGTTCCCGCAAAGCCCGGTTCGGCATCTTTACCAAGCTCTGATATTAACCTTTCCCTTATCTCTTCTGCAGCTTTTCTGCTGAATGTAAGGATCAAAATCTGTTCGGGATTAGCCAAAGAGTTTGATATTACATTCTTTATCTTGGTTATCATTGTGCTGGTTTTCCCTGTACCGGCGCCTGCTATTACCAGCGTTATTCCATATTCGGGTTTTGCAGCTTCTGTCTGTTCTCTGTTTAATTGTCTCATGCTATTATATACGTTTGATATGGATAAATTTTAATTTTTTTTTTACTTTTTTGTTGTTAAAAATAGTCGGTTAATTAGATTGTTTAGCAGCAGGCTGTATCAAAAGTCCCATTTCATGTCATCGCGATCCGTATTTTAAGTTCGTTCGCAGGGGCGGATAATTTGTCCGTCCGTAAACTCGGCGCGGCTAATTATTTAATATGTACAACAGCAGAGCCGGACTTTTGTTTCAGCCCAGAATATGCGGAGGCGGAGCGTATCTGTAATGGGATTTTTTAGAGGACCGGGTGTTAAAGAATACAAGGCTATTGCCGCTAAGAATAACGGGAAGGTTGCAATACTTCTTGAAACAAGAAACGGCAAGAGGTCGCAGGAAACACGATTAGTTTTTATTGTAGATACTCCGCGCAAATATTCAATTAAGATGCACGAGCTAAAAGTTTTTTTTGAATCTGCATTTGATGCAAAGTTTCCTGCGAGGGATGAATTTACTTACTGTAAGTTTAGTCCGTTAGACGAGGAGTTTATATTGTCTGATGATTTCATACAGGTAAAGAGTTCCAAAGAAGAAATAAAGATAAAGAAGGTTCCCTATTATTCGGGGCTGCTGGATTTGTGATATTGGAGGTATAACGAAATTTCTATTTAACTTCTTCAAGTCTGTTATTTTTAATTTGCAAAATGAGGCTGTCTGATAAGTAACAGGCAGTCTTATTTTTAATGTATGCTTAAAAAAAATGATTAAATAATCCCGTAGGGATTCAAGCTGGGTAGAAAAGGAAATACAATGATACCCCTCTCCAAGCGTACAATCTGCAAGGATTCAAGCTGGGTAGAAAAGGAAATACAATGATACCCCGCATGCCGTCAGGTCTGCTGACAAATATGATGAACGATATATATTTAAAGCGATTGTATAATGTTGCATATCTGAGGCATGCTGTTCATGATTGAAAACATTTGTTGCTACTAATTAATGAAAAGATTTTGCAGAAGATGAAGGTTTTGGTGTAAAATAGTAGAAATTCAATATAACTTCTAAACTAGAAAAAGGTTTATGTCACCTTGCATAATCTACAATAGTAGAAATTCAATATAACTTCTAAACTATTGTACACAGCGGTAACAAGAACTAAAATCTACAATAGTAGAAATTCAATATAACTTCTAAACTTATGTATAATATACATACAGCACACTAATCTACAATAGTAGAAATTCAATATAACTTCTAAACGCACGGAACAATTTATTAATTGCGTTTTATCTACAATAGTAGAAATTCAATATAACTTCTAAACGCTTGCCTTTCCGTGATGTCGTTACAATCTACAATAGTAGAAATTCAATATAACTTCTAAACGTTTTTATTAACGATATCAAAAAATGTAATCTACAATAGTAGAAATTCAATATAACTTCTAAACGACAAAATGAATAAAGCGGAATATTTGATCTACAATAGTAGAAATTCAATATAACTTCTAAACGCAATGATGGTACATCCAAGTATGTTGATCTACAATAGTAGAAATTCAATATAACTTCTAAACCCGTATTAGCCATTTTACACATGGCAGATCTACAATAGTAGAAATTCAATATAACTTCTAAACAATAACAGTATAGCATACCATGACGCAAATCTACAATAGTAGAAATTCAATATAACTTCTAAACGCTGATATAAAAAAAGCTATTTTGCTATCTACAATAGTAGAAATTCAATATAACTTCTAAACCGTGGTAATCCGTAATCGAATATACGTGAATCTACAATAGTAGAAATTCAATATAACTTCTAAACACTGGTATGTATGACGAATGTAGATAATCTACAATAGTAGAAATTCAATATAACTTCTAAACCTCTCGATAGTATTATAGCCAGGTGACACATCTACAATAGTAGAAATTCAATATAACTTCTAAACCCGTATAAAACAATAATTTTATACGTGAATCTACAATAGTAGAAATTCAATATAACTTCTAAACGGAAAAATGAACAAACAAGAATATTTAATCTACAATAGTAGAAATTCAATATAACTTCTAAACAAGGCTTTAGATTATGCCTGGTGTACGGATCTACAATAGTAGAAATTCAATATAACTTCTAAACCCCGCAGATGAGAACGACGCGGAAATATATCTACAATAGTAGAAATTCAATATAACTTCTAAACCGATACAACAACAGGAAAGAGGAGCTGATCTACAATAGTAGAAATTCAATATAACTTCTAAACCCCAGGATATATTATACAGAGCTTGGGAATCTACAATAGTAGAAATTCAATATAACTTCTAAACCCGGTAATCATCGGTAGAAGCGGAAACATATCTACAATAGTAGAAATTCAATATAACTTCTAAACCAGGAACAGAGATGACAAAAAGTCCGATATCTACAATAGTAGAAATTCAATATAACTTCTAAACCCGATAAGGAAATTATGAGAGAGTCAGCACATCTACAATAGTAGAAATTCAATATAACTTCTAAACCGCCATACTGTTGTTGTTGGCTATTAAGATCTACAATAGTAGAAATTCAATATAACTTCTAAACATTTAGAAAATAAAAAAGCGTATTATATCTACAATAGTAGAAATTCAATATAACTTCTAAACACGCGGAGAAATATTTTAAGGACAGATAATCTACAATAGTAGAAATTCAATATAACTTCTAAACGTATAAACATTATATTAGAGTTTTTTATCTACAATAGTAGAAATTCAATATAACTTCTAAACCATTGTGAGACCGAAAAAAAATCTCAAAATCTACAATAGTAGAAATTCAATATAACTTCTAAACCCGGTAATCATCAGTAGAAGCTGACACATATCTACAATAGTAGAAATTCAATATAACTTCTAAACATACTCGAGGAAGGAGCTTTGAGATATATCTACAATAGTAGAAATTCAATATAACTTCTAAACCTTACATACAAAATCGGCAGTGTCGGAATCTACAATAGTAGAAATTCAATATAACTTCTAAACCCATAAATTGTATTGCTCAATTGGTTGAATATCTACAATAGTAGAAATTCAATATAACTTCTAAACCGATAATCATCTGTGGAAGCGGAAACGTATCTACAATAGTAGAAATTCAATATAACTTCTAAACAGCGAATTAAAAAAACAAGTTGAAGAGGCATCTACAATAGTAGAAATTCAATATAACTTCTAAACCCGGCTTGCATGTAATGTATTTTCGCGATCTACAATAGTAGAAATTCAATATAACTTCTAAACAATAACTTTACAAATTTTTTTCACATTTATCTACAATAGTAGAAATTCAATATAACTTCTAAACCGTGAAGCATAAGCGGGGACGCGGTTAAAATCTACAATAGTAGAAATTCAATATAACTTCTAAACAAAAACCGGCGTGACGCAAGTAGGCTAATCTACAATAGTAGAAATTCAATATAACTTCTAAACCGAATCAGCATTAAAACGTCAATTTACATCTACAATAGTAGAAATTCAATATAACTTCTAAACCTGATATTGTAACGGTTATAGTTCTAATATCTACAATAGTAGAAATTCAATATAACTTCTAAACTCGCCAAACCCAGGAATCTATTAACGAATCTACAATAGTAGAAATTCAATATAACTTCTAAACAAAACAAGTGGAAGAGGTCAAATAATATCTACAATAGTAGAAATTCAATATAACTTCTAAACCCCCTAATTGGAATTTAGACTGTAAAAAAACATAAATTTTGTTGTTTTTTTACCTTTTTTCATAACTTATTCAAACTTTATTTGGATTTTTTTCAACTATTTTATCTTTTTTTATTAAAAAAAATATTAAGACTATAGGTTTGCAATTCCATTATTCTACTAAAATAAAATCGATCTCGTTATTTTTTGCATAGCCGTATCGGGTAATTTTACAGGTATCGCTGAGTTTGAAAATTATTACGCTGTCAGATTGCGAGAAACGCTTTGCAAATTTAGCCTCAATCTCTGTAGATATAATTTTTAATAATCTGTCGCTATTATCTATTTGAAAAACAGAATACTGTAATCTAAATCCGAATTTTTCTAAATATTTTGAAAAATGGAGGCGTAATTTATTGTCTGATATATCATAGCTAATTATCAGCATCTTTTTTGCTCTCTATATCAAAAAAAGGGAATCTGTCAAAATCATGTTCTTTCATAAAAAAGCGATAATATGATTGGATATATGAAAAAATGCTTAGCTTGTAGTCTAATAGTTCTTTTAACAGCATACTTGAATATGGAATAGCCTTTTTGCCTATCAGCAAATACTGATTTTGCGAAATAACAAAGTCTTCACTTTTTATTTGACCGAGATTATAAGCTTTTCTGATTTTTAAATCAATTATTGGTCTAAATGGTTCGACTAAATCGCAGACCAAAGATTTCCGGTTATAAAATTCCTGATGCAAAACGCCTTTAAATGTATCAAATCCATACGATGAAAGCATAGCATCTATTATATTAAACAGTTTTGTGTATCCAATATCAAGCATTGTATTTACCATATCATGCTTAACTCTAGGTTTCCTGCTTATCCAATTACAATTTGCGAATAGATGCTTAAAATATAATTTTGAACTTAGTCCCTCATAACCGAGTAATTGGGTAAGTTCTATATTTGGTTGGTTGATTGAGTCTATATAGCCTTCTATTTTATTTATATCTGTTTTTAGATCATCTGTCTTGTTTCTGATATTTTTTAATACGGTTAACTGATTTTTAACTTTGTTTAAAATAATCCTTTTTGCTATCTCAAGTCCGGAATATGAATATTGCTTTTTTCTTAAAAGATAATTTCCTTCGTTATATGCATTTATTATTGAGTAAGGTCGCAATGAAAAATTTAATAAAATAATGGAAAATCCGAACTCTTTTGCTTTCTGCAATAATGCGGTAGTAATATTAATATTTCCTGCAACAAAAAGGGTGAAAAGTTTATAACATGTAGATTGATGAATAATTTTACCGTCTTTATTTTTTACTACTATATTATCATTTCTTATACTCATTTTTTCATCATAGTTGAGATATATGAATGCTATTTGTTTTTGTTTAAAATCCGGCACACTAATCATATCAATGACATATAACAAGAATTAGAATAAATGCAGTTCTTGCATTTTAATATATTATCGGGCAAATACTTATCAAAATCAAAATTTTTAATTTCGTGCAGTAAATTTTTTAAACATCTCAATATCTTCATATGTCGATGCGATTATATAGTCATTAGTGTCTTAAGAATAGTTGAACGGCAGGCAGGTCGCCCGCGCCCAAATATCCGCGCTGTTTTTGATTTGATTTAATAAAGGTGATTGTTTTTCCGCAAAATCTGCAAAGAATCTTGATTGTTTTTTTAATTCAGCCACGATTGAATTGTATTTTGCATGATAATGATTTGTATTATCAATCAGCGCATATATTTGAATTATGGGTAGCGACAAAGTTTTTATTGTAAATCCGTATTTATCGTTTAACAGGTTTTCGATGGCTTTTGATAAATAGTTCGATACAGTTGGTTTGTTCTCAATTGAATTTTCGAGATATTCTGCCACAGCATTCCATTTCAGTATTAAGGGATATGGATATTCCTTATCATAGTCATTAATTGGTATTTCCGCCAAATCGGTTTTCTGGTTTTTGTACAATTCTAAAGCGCGAAGTTTTGCATAAGACAACAATTCCCATAAATCTTCAAATTGTTGCTTATTTACAAAATTCTCTGGGTCTTTTCCAGTTTGTAGTTTAAAATACTTGCGAACATTTTCAATATCCTGCTTAATAAAGTAAAGTGTCAGCAGGTACGACGCAGTTTGGGCAGAAGTTTTGATTGCATACTCCAACGACATTTCAAAATATTCTATACTTTTATCAATCTGTCCGTTAAAAGCGTACGATTGCGCCAAAGTACCGATAATGGCTGTTGAGTGTTCGTCTCTTTGTGAATGAAACGGGTATTTAATTTTCAAAATTTCTTCTTGTATGCCCCAAACTTCTTCTACGATTTTTATAGCTTCCGAAAAATTGTATGCGTTGAATTGCATTTGCGCTTCACGCAGGCAAAAACCGACATATTTTTCCCACTTTTTGGTGACGCGGCTTTCTGCTTCGCTACCTGTTTCGTTCAGTATCTTAATGAAATCGGCTTTCTCTATGGGCATGGTTATTTTACCTGCGTGCGAATAGTAGGCAAGAAACGAATTTATAATTTCTAATCGTTTATCAATCGAGATTTTGTCTGTATTGAGTCGAAATTCTTTGAGGAACTTATCAACAATGTCATTTAGTTTCGATATTGTATTTTCACGATCATACCTTACTTTGAGTTGATATTGTAAAAAATTATGGAATACGTCCCAAAGCAAAGCATAGCTTTTATTGTCTGTTCTTGTTATTTTAAAAGCGTTCTGTATCAGACCAATGTTTGTGAATTGATCGTTCAGGGCTTCCGTAAGAATTATGTTCAACGCTCCGATTGGATTATTATTTAGAATCATAGCTGGATTATCTCCGCTTATCAGCTTTTCACATCTGCATTTAATCGTGCTTATGCTTTTGTCTTTTCTGACAAAGCCGCAAATGATATCGGCGAGATTGACAAAGAAAGAATTTGTATCGCCGACAAATCTTACTCTCACTTCAATCCCTAAACTTGTTCGAGACGGCTCTACAAATTTATCTATTTGACGTTTAAGATAATCGTGATATTTGTCGAAATCTGTTTTTTTACCATTGTCATTTTCAACCAATCCCCAGACAGTATCTTTTCTGTTATCAATTTCTATGTTTAGTTTATCGCCTTTTTGGAACGAAGGTTTTTTGAATAATTCGGAAATAACCGAAGCGACAGCTATTAGCCAAAAATTCTGATTGTTTGCACAAAGCAACGGTCTTCCTGTTGATACAAAAATTTTATCTCCCAGAGGAAATAGTATTTCACGGCAGATTTTTTTGTTTTGTTCTGACATATCGTAGAAGTGAAATTTTTTGTTGCGGATAAGTTCCTTAGTGTCACTGGGGAGTTCTTTCCCGAAGCCGCATTTTAAAAATGTTTTTTGGTAGTGTTCTCTCACCGTTTTCTCATCTATTGACACCAACACGCCGCAGGCAAACGATTCGTCATTCTCTGAAAAGTTAAAGCTGCCTGTTTCGTCTATTGCAAAATAATAAGTAGCCATATTCTTGTCCTTTAGTTAAAATTTTCAAAGCCGCGTTTTGCGATGTTAAATCCGGCGATTTCATCGTTAGAATGCATAATGTTTTTGCTTTCAAAACCACATACCTTACAAACTATTTCATCTGCGTGATTATTATTCATTTTTGTCTCACAGATCGGGCAATTTTGACTTGTCCCGTCCGGGGCTATAAAACAAACATTTCCAAGTTGTAAAATTGCTTTTTTATTCCCTTTCAAGCCTTCACTGCGTATCGCCATTAGAGATTTTATCGGTGGTACAAGCCCGTAATTTTGGAATTTCTGATAGAGTTTTCTTTCTAAAATCCTGTAAATATTTCCTGAAAATTTCTCTATACCTTGTTCAACTTCCCTTGTACCAAACCCTTCTTTCACAATTAACCCTTCTCCATTAAAGCGTTCTTTGTATTTTTTGTAAAGAAAGTCAATTACTCCAACAGCATTGGCAACAAGCGCTTTTTTGGCATCTACAATTTTTAAATCTAATTCTTCGTTTGAAATGTCATGGCTTGTTCTGTTGGTGTTAAAACTTTCAATTTCTGCCGCAATCTCTTTCTCTGATTTGATTGAATAGAATTCGTCGTGCTTTTTGAAAATATGTCTGCAATCAAAAATATCGGTTACACTTCGTAATTCATCACCAATAAAACAGGAGGCAAAAAGAATATCGGTTCTATAATCCCCTTTTCTCTTTGTGCAGTCATTGAATTTACTATTTTCCTTGGTAGTGAAGTCGAGTTTCTCTCTGTCTTCAAAAATCCAATGGACATACTTTTCTTGTTCTACTTCTGAAAATTCGTCAAACTTTTCTTTATGAGAAATATATTCTGCAAATTTTAGTTTTTCTTTGTTGGTGTCTAATTTGTTTTTCAAAATTATTCTCTTTGCCGTTTCATCTTTGATATGGTCGTTCATTTCAAAAATGTTGCGTTGAGCATGCTTGAGCCACAGGTTAAATAAAGCTGGTACATCGCCATTAGTAACGATATGTCCGCAAATTACCTTCGCCGTCGTCAAATTCAATGTGAGAGTACGTTTTTTCTTAAATAGTTTCTCAAACATTTCATCGTACTCCCGTTCCGATTTGTCAAACGTCCGCATATAGTTTTCTTTCTTCAGGAAATAGGATGGATTTTGAATTATTTTTCGTTCTTTGCCGTTGTAATCGCTTTCTTTGTAGTTTAAGTCATTAATGGTTAAAACCTCAAAGCCGTATTTTTCAATTTGTTTCAGTTCGGCAATTTTTTCTTCTGGGGTTCTTTTGGAAAATTCCGGCAAGTAAACCACAAGTGTAGAGAGTTCTTTTTCGCCGTTATCAATTCCAAAAGCAAATTTTATGTTGTCCTTTTTAAGTTTTTTGTTAAACTCATCAACAGAATTTTTAAATTCTTCATCTGTAACAAAGGATAATATTCTTGTCGGTGAATTAGAGTGTTCAGAAATTGTTGTAATAAGCGTAAATTGAGGATGCAGATAACGGTTACTTAATTTGCTGTTCTGACCATATTTGTCGATTCTACTTTGTTTGGGTTGACGATAAGTAATTATAATTTCAGGATTCAGCCGAATGTCAAAGCTGTTTTCTTCATTTTTGCTTGTCCAAAATTCTTTCCAAATTTGTGTATGACGTTTGTCGTTGTGCAAATATTTTTCTTGTTTATTATTGATAATTTCTAAATTTTTTAAATCTAACGAAATAATATCAAAAATTTGCGCATAGAATTTATTTAAAAGTATTTTTTCTGCATCTGAATTAAGAACTATAAATCGACGGTAACAAATTTTTTCGAGAGCAATTTGAAAGTCTCCTAAACTTGCAAAATTCTTATTTATGATTTCCATCTGAACTTTTTCTTGCGGCAAGTTAAGCGTAGTTTGATTTTGTAAAACATCTTTATAGAATTTAATTTTTTTCTGTTCATCACCTTCAAAAGCAAATTCACCATTTATAGGTTTGCCTTTAGAATATTTGAGTAATAAATTTTGAATTGTTTTATTAAAAGTGTTTGTTCCGCTTTCAAGATTTCCAAAACATAATTTTTGTAAACTTCTATAAGTAAAACTTTCAAACCAAAATATGTGACGAGAGCCAGGGGACGAGCGGTTGTCATTTTCTTCTAACCATTTTTTACATTCTCCGCTATTTTCTCTTGGAATTAAAACGAGTTTATGCTGATTGTTACTTTCTAAAACCAGTGCCCAATATTTCAGCAATTGTGATTCTGTTTGTTCTTTTTCTATGCCTTTTAATTGTGCTAAAATTCTGCCGTGTTTTTGAGCGATAGAACGGTAAAAATTTGCAAAACTTTTCCAAGCTTCAAATTTATCTTTCATTATATTACCTCTTATTTTTGCGACAGCCTCCTTTTTACTTATTAAAGATTTCCTTTCTTCACCGTTTGCCGCCTGATTGATTTTTACAGCTAATTCTTCTAATTCTTTTGTCTTTTCCCTATAGTCAATAAATTGGTCGAGAGAGATATTTTTAAACAAATACAATTCTGTTTTCTTTAAATCATCATAATTTTTGTCTGTTTGCATCCATTCTGAAAATTTTTTCTTCTGAGTTGATTTTATATTTTTTAAAACTTGTCGCAAGCTGATGTAATTTTCAATATCAAGCATAGAAGTATCGCCAAGTAAAAGAATCTTATTGTTTTTTAATTGCTCTTGCACATCGGTTTGAATCAATTTGAACAGATTATCATGAAAATACAGTTTATTCTTTTTAGATTTCTTATCAAAAAATGAATTAAGTTTTTGCAAATCATCAACTTTCAAATTTTTTTTCAATTCTTCTATTCTTTTGATAAAATCAATTGGTGCTTTATTAATCGTATAATAATTAAAACTTGCTTTGGCAACAGGCAAACCGCTTGATTGAGCGGGTAAAAATTCCCGAATACCTGCCGCTAATTGCTGTTCTAATTTCGATGATTGATTTTTAAGTTGGATACTTAAATCATCTGTTTCGTTTTTATTATTGGAATTTTCAGCAAGAGAAATCAAATATGGAAGCGTATTCTTTGCTTGCAATCGTTTAAGAAGTAATCCGGTATGTTCTCTTTTTGCTCTTTCGTTAAGTCCGGCGCTTGCATCGTTTGCAAGTGTTTCGTAAATATCAGCAACTTCCTTGAATGTTTGTTTAATTTTTTCATCTAAACCGGTAAATTCATTAATAGAATTTCGTTCTTTACGCGGTCTGCTGTTTTGAGTAGCGTTTTGTGTCAATTTATTTTTTTCTTGGAAATTAACCCATTCTTGTTTTGCATAGTTTTTCAAAAAATCAGGTTTTATTGTTATTTTACCATTTATGACAGAATTGCCATTTTTTTTCTTTTCAAACAAATATTTATCAATATCATTAATATAATGATTCAGACCCGTAAGAAAGTTAGCCAAATCAAAATTGTTATCTAAACCGGCAATATCTTTTTGAATTTCCGGAATATTTTCGTCCTTTGCTTCTAATTTGAAGCGAATTGTCTTTGTTATTTTATAAGTTTCCATATATCCTCCTGTATATTCGTTATTATTTTATTTTGTACAAATTGCAACCATTCTTTGTTGCTAATAGCTAATTTCGGATTGTCTTTTTTGTTAAGCTTAAACAACTTTTATGTTCAAAGTCCTTTTAACGCAATGCGATAAGCAGCGTTAGTATGGGTGTTTTATAAAAGATTAAGGATACTTATGGGAAGTTTGAGTGTTTCCACAATTTTACAGATTTTATTTCACGTCTCTAATCATATTAATGACATATAACAAGAATTAGAATAAATGCAGTTCTTGCATTTTAATATATTATCGGGCAAATACTTATCAAAATCAAAATTTTTAATTTCGTGCAGTAAATTTTCAAATTTTGTAAACATCTCAACATCTTCATGAGGAAGCTTTATTTCATACTTTTTATTATCGTCCATGCTATATAAGCGAATATTTTGAACATCATACCCCATCTCGATTAAGCAAAAATATTGCGCATAAAGTTGAAAGATATAACCGTCGTAAATTGTTTTAATCTTTTTTTTACGTTCCGTAAGCAATTTAAGTGATTTATCGAAGATATCGATTTTTCCACATAATCCGTATTTTTCACAATAAACATTAATGCCTTGTAAAATATCTTTTTTATCAGAATAAGTTTTAGAATCAATTGCAGCATGACTTGTTTTTCCTTCAAATTGAATAGTGTTATAATACAATTCTTCTTTGATATTGTTGTATAGCTGATGGAAATAAATTGAGAGAGGACAAAAAATAAAGTCGTTTAGGTATGTTATTTGTATGTACGTTTCCATTGTCGTTGGTTATGATTTATTAATCTTTATCGGCAATAGTGTAAATTTTATATAACTCTTTAAAATAGTTCAATACCCCGCTGAATAATGCAATCTACAATAGTAAAAATTTTTAAAATTTTTAAGTGTTTTCAAAGAGCTTATTTGTTTTATAATCAATCCATAATGGAATGATCTACAATAGTATCAATCGTTTGCTATTTATTTACAAGGCCCTGCCTTTGCGCAAATTGCAGCCATTCCTTATTGGAAATATTTAATTTTAGTTTCTTCAAATCATCCTCAGTTTTGGTTTCGTTTATTTGCTGTAATATCCATAATCCTTTGCGTGCAATATTGTACGCTCCGTTGGCATCTGCGTTTTCGGGTAATGAAGGCTCGTTTATTTTAGCATAATCGCGCGAGTCGTAAAATTTTCCACTTTTATCCGCAACCGGCGAAATCATATAATCTTCAACATTATCGCTGTTGCGCATTTGGACTGTCATTTTGAACAGATATAATAGTCGTTCAAAAAACGCTCTATCTGTTTTTTCTTGAATCAGGTTTTTGAAATCGCCATTTTCTGTGCCGAATAATTTTAGCAACTCATTGGTTATATTGATTTTTCTATGACTCCAATTGTTGTTTTTTTCAGAATTTCGGAAAGTTTCAATACGTTCACCGTGTGTGCATATAGTCCAATCTAAGCGTGTACCCTCTGCTTTATCTGAGAATTTGGAATAATCTTTAGCCTCAAATTCAAAGTATTTTTCCTTAGAGTTAAATATAATGGAATCAAATTTCGAGAAAAAATCTTTAGCTTTTTCTACATTTTCATATCTTGTATTGAATAAATTCACAAAACCTGTTACAGGATCTATTTTAGAAGTGTTCCATGCCGGAACGTAAAACAAAAATCCTGTTTGTTTGCCCATATCCTTAAAACTGCTGAATTTGTTGGTGAGTTGCAATGCCTTGTAAAGCCCTCCGGCTTCATTGTCTTTATTATCTTTCATTACCAAATAATTCAACTTGTCTATCAGCATTTTTTCTAATTTTTGATAAACCTGTTTTTCAACTTTAAAACGACCTCGCTTAAACCCAAAATTCAAATCCTCCAACACTACAATTGCATTGTGCTCTATCATCATAGTCGTAATTTTATGTACTACTTGTGAAATATAGCCTTCTTTCAATTCTTTGATTGTTTCAATTGTATTCCACGATTTTCGAGCTGCGTCGCGTTCTTTTTCTCTTTTATCTAATAATTCATGATAAAGAGTTTCCATATTATATTGTTTATTTTTGATGGTGTTGAGCGATTCTTGACGGATGATACGACCTTGCAGATCAATCACTGTTAGATAAATCAAATGCCGCTCTCCGCGGTCAAGGCCTATTATTTTTACATTAGGATTATTGCGTAAAAAAGCATTTACTTTAGGATTAATATAATCGCTTCCGCTAACCTTAAAATTCATGGTAATAGGTACATGAAACTGAAATTTATCAACAGTATAGCGTCGATCTTTGATAATATCATACTTAAATTTACTTGTCTTTTTCGATGCTGATGGATTTTTATTTTCTATAATTTCATTGGCTTTATGAATAATTGTTTTTTTTGCATCAATAGATTTTTTACGGAAAAACATTTCAGCTTGTCCATTAAGTTTATATACTACATCAGCCAAATTTTCCGGTGCAAACAAGGCTTTCCAGTAGAGGGTATGCAAATTCGGCTTTCCTTGATCTTTCTTATTGGGTGAAAAGTCTTTGTTGTAAATTTGAAAAAGATACAATTTGCCTTCTTCTACAAGCTGATTTATATATTCTTCACTTACATCACTGAAAGTTATTTTATAGCCCTGCTGTTCTACCTCTCTGTAAAAACCGCTTACATCCTTATAGCTTTTTGTAGGAGAAAATTTGAAATCGAAACGCTTCCAATCTTCATGTTTTTGGATGGATGATTTGAAAAAATCAATCAACTGATGACAATCTGAAAGGTTAAAATTATCGCCTTTTTTATGCGTTCCCGCATTATACTTCTCATATATTTCTTCAGGGACTCCAAATTCTGGCATACGTTTTTCTGAGAAAAAAACTTTAGGCAGCATCTTGTTAGGGCCTGGTAATAATTTATAATTTATTTTTTTAAAAACAGCATTTCTATTGTTAGTCTCAGGAATTTTTTCAAAAATTGTATTATGCCGCTTATCCATAATCCCTAGGTAGTAACGATCATCTTTAATTAAAATAACAGCTGTATTATCTCTTTCTTTATTAGCATCCCAACCGTCTAACAGAGTAGAATTTTCAAAATTCAATTTGAACTTTTCTATGCTGTATGGTTTTTGGGTTAGATAATTTCGTGTTTTGTTGTAGAGCGGAACTATTTTTGCCAATTCTTCATACACGGGCGTAAATTCACCATAGAATAATTCATTTTTCTCTTCGCTTGCGCTTTTATCAACATATAACGGTTTCACAAAATGCAGCAAATTCATAATGCTATCCAAAAAAATTTTTATTTGATGGACGTGTTTTTTATCTTGAATAAGTTTATAATCTACAGATCGTTTATTATCCAAAACATTTTTAAAGTCACCGTATTCGATAGTAATTTGATCAGTTAAGGTATTCTTTGCTTCATTGCCGTTTTCATCTTTCGCATAAAAATACTTGGTAAAATAATCAGCTATCAATGTTGCACTATATTTTTGTTTGATGCTGGAATCATCATCTAATGTCTTGACATATTCGGCTAAAGCTGTTTGCAAAACGGCTATTGAGATATATGTCGATTTGATAAATTTCTCTTTTTCCGCTTCTAACTTTTTACGTTTGGTTTCTTTTGCTTTAGCATAATCGACGAGCCATTGAGGGCTAACAAAGGTTTCATAATAATGATTCAATGCCCGACCTAAAACACCATAGTCGCTAAAAATAGTTTGTGAAATAGTAGTGATACTTAAATCATTTCGTAAATATATTTTGTCTAATTCTTCATAATCAGACAAAGATTTTACAATTGTTTTAACTGCATTTAGTATATTAACTGACCTTCCATCAATTTCAGCGTTCCCCAATTCGACATGGTAAAAATCGTTGATAGCGTCAAACACTTCAGTATCTTTTTCAAATGCCTGAGGCATCCAGGAGATACTACTTCTGTCGCTCAAAATTTGTTTGTAAAGTTGTTTAAACTTAGGTATGCGGTCTTTTTTGTCATTTTGTTTCTGATTATACTGATTAATATATTCATTCAATCCTTTTATTTTCTTTTCACTCGATTTTCCGGAACGCCCCCCTATAATACTGTTAAGAAAATCAATGCCGTTTTGAGAAATCAGATTGTTAAAATAATCAAGTGTAAATATTTCATCTAAAGATTTACCTTGAATTATATCTTTTAATTCATTCAAAATTGGCGAAAAATCCAGGTTTTTATGTTTGAATTTTATAGTGTCATATATGCGTATGTTATCAATAAACTTGGGCAGATTTTCATGTATAATTCGATATGCAATAGCGGTTGATTTTTCTTCGGCACTATACATATTCTTCCGGTTTTCATGAAAGCCCGTAAAATAAGTGGTAAAATTTTCAAATTCTTTCACTGAGTTACGTTTTTCATCGCCTATCCAGTTTAATAAATCTTCTTTGATAAGTTCTTTTTTAAACATATTCGCAAATTGGATTTTTAACTCACCTTTGCTGAATGCCGCAACAATTTCTTTACGCAGCTCTTCTTTAATTTTATCAAAAAAATTATCATCTCGTTGTTCTTTTGATAAAATATATTGAGAATAAAAATCGTCCAACTTTGTTAACCTAATTCCAGATAAGGCTTTTTCAATAAAATCCTTATGGTACTCATCGATGATTTCTTTTACTTTCTTATATTGTTCCGCCAGTTGCTCATCTTGTGAAAGCAAGCCTTTTCTTTGTATATGTGTTGAAGTTTTTCCTTGCGAAATTAGCTCAAATTTCAATGTCTTAGTTACCGGATATAAACCAACAAATTTTTTCATGGTCATAATTTTACCTCTTTATTGTTTGTTAAATAATATATTATTTCTTTTGGTGACTGTCAGATTTTATCGTGACTTTTATTTTTTAATCAAAATACTCAACTTGAGAAAAATTTACAATAAAAAAGATTACCATAATTTACAACATAAAAAATTCCCCCTAAAAAAACATCACCCCCACCTAAAAAAAGATTGATTGTTATACACCAAATCATTATACTAAACCATTATACTAAACCATTATATATAACTCAACAAACAGTATCATAAAACAACACATAATAAAGAACAGCTCTTAAGATAAATTTATATCATATTTGCGAGGTAAGAAATGGCTTTTACAGAAAAAACGACAATAGGTTTCGGAGAAATATTATCTCTTTCTGTGGGTGGGATAGTCACAGGTTTCATTATGTTTATAATCGGAACAGTATTACTTTTCTGGAACGAAGGATGTTATGTAAAAACACAAGCAACGCTTCAGGAAGCTGAAGGAAATGTAGTGCGTGTGGAGGACGTATCGAATGTTGACCCGGGACTGAACGGGAAACTGATCCATGCATCGGCTTTTGCCGATACGAAAGATGTGCTCACAGACGAATTGTTCGGCGTCAGCGAAACTGCAATAGCAATAGACCGCAATGTGGAGTATTATCAGTATGAAGAACGAGCATCTACAAAAACAAAAGATAAAATCGGCGGAGGACAGGAACAGGTAACCACCTATACTTATGACAAAAGGTGGGTGTCAAAACCGGTCAATTCGGCTGATTTTAAAGATGCTGATTATACATCGTCTAATTTTGTGCTGGCACAGGTTGAGGAAAAAACAGAGCGAGCCAAAAATGTTACGTTCGGCGCTTACAAGCTGCCACCATTCATTATCTCCTCTATAAGCGGCAATACTCCTGCCGAAATAAAGTTAAGCCCGGCAGACTTGCAGAAATGGGAAAAAGTAATAGCCGCTAATGTGAAAGGCGGTACGGCATCGCCGGCGGTGCATGTAAACGGCAATGTGGTATATTTTGGAAAATCGGATTCTAATCCGGGAATCGGCGATGTTAGAATAACTCTTACTAAAATATTACCGGCTGACATATCCATTATTGCCAAAGTCAACGGTTCTACTTTTGAACAGTATATAACTAAAAACGGAAAATCTTTTTCAAAATTTTCTATGGGGAATGTTAGCCCTGAAAACATGTTTGCAGCAGCTCATTCCTCTAACAGTACGTCAACATGGATCTTTCGTTTTATAGGAGTTTTTTTGGTGATTGGAGGATTGAGAGCCATGTTCGGTATGTTGATTGCCATATTTAGAATCTTACCTTTTGTCGGTGATATCGTTAATGCCGGAGTGGGATTAATTTGCGCGGTAGTCGGCTTTGCATGGTCGTTATTGATCATATCTATTGCATGGCTGTTCTATCGTCCGTTAATTGGGATTTTGCTGCTGGCTGTAGCAGTTGGCGGAATATGGTATTTGAAGCAAAGAGGAAAAAAGCCAAGCCCGGCAGCTTAATTTTTTGTTTAAAAAGTATTGACGTTCAATTTTAAAATTACCATCATGGCAGCCATTGTTATGATGGTAACATAAACGCAGGTTCGTTGAAATCAATATCTGAATTTCAATGTTAATAATACTGCGATAAATGATTATGCTATTATTTAGTGCCGGTCATTTATAATAACAATCTGCTCTTTGATATAGTAAAGATTACAATTTCTCATAAGAGACATTGTTTATGAGGGAATCCTGTTAAAATCAGGAGCGGACCCGCCGCTGTAATCGGGGACGAAATCTGTAAATGCCACTGCGTGCGAATGCGGGAAGGCGCAGAGATTAGAATGATCCGAAAGCCAGAATACCTGATTGTAATCTTAAAATAAATTTGCCACGGAGATTGGCGGATTTTATATATCTGAGGAGAAAAAAGGGTTATCCCCGGAGCTGTTTAGTTTCGGGGATTTTTTATTTTTTAAACAACCGTAGGGGCTGCCGCCTTCGGCAGCCCAATTATTTTTTTATTTTATAAAATTGGGAGGAGTTTAATGAAGAAGTTTTTAAATTTATCAGCAATATTTATTTTAGTATTTTGTTTTACCAATGGCGTAAAATCGCAAAACTATTATTCAGATAAGATAGTAGTAACGGCAACAAAAACTGAGGTAGCCTTAAATGAAACGGGCAGCAGTGTTAATGTAATAACTGCCGAAGAGATTGAGCAGAAGGGAAAGAAAGAGGTTGTTGACCTGCTTAAAGATATCCCCGGTGTGTCTGTAGTCAGGAGCGGAGCCTTTGGAGGCAAGGCAAGTATCTTTATAAGGGGCAGGGAATCCGCCAGTACGCTTGTTCTTATTGACGGTATTAGGATAAATGATCCGATGGATCCGTCAAGGGGCGTTAATCCTGTATTTTTAACTACCGATAATATTGACAGGATTGAGGTAGTTAAAACCCCTCAGAGTTCTTTATACGGATCCGATGCGCGGTCTATAGTAAATATAATTACAAAAAAGGGACAGGGAGAGACCAAAGTAAAGTTAAACTTTGAGGCAGGTTCGTTTCATACGTTCAGAGAATCGCTTAATATGTCAGGCGGTAATGATATTATGAATTACAGCTTCGCAGTTGCAAGAGAGGATTCAAGTGGGATATCAAAGGCTGAGAATAAATCAGTAGGCTCAATATCAACAATTAAGAACAGCGATTATGAAAAGGACGGTTTTAGCAATACTACAATCCTGTCTAAACTGAATATACCGCTTCCAATGGGATTTGATTATACCTTTAGCGTATATTATCAGGCATCAAAATATGACTATGATGATGACGCAGAAACGGATAATCCGAATCTAACAGGAAGCAATGATACCTTTACATTCAATAATGTTTTAACTCAGGAGCTTTTTAACTGGTGGTTATATAAATTGGAATATGGACAGACTACATTGATAAGATATGATGAAAACAAAAAAGATCCAAGCGTATATAATCACATGTATTATAAAGGCGATACAAACCAGTTTGAATTTAAGAATGATTTTAAAATCGGAGATGTTGATACGGTCAGCTTGGGATATGATTTTTATATGGAGAGCGGATCAAGCGCATTAACAGCATGGGCTTCATATTCGTTTGAAGAGTCTGCAAAAACAAACAGCTTTTTTATTCATAATCACCTAAAACTGATGAAGTTTCTCTTTCATACAATAGGTGCGCGTTATGACAGGCATAGTGAATTTGGAGGAACATGGACATGGGACAGTACCTTATTGTTTGTAGCTCCAATGTTTGATACAAGATTAAAAGGCGCATACGGCACGTCTTTTAAGGCGCCGACTATTTATCAACTCTATGACAGCTATTCAGGAAATAGAGATTTAGATCCTGAAAAAGGGAAGCATTATGAAATAGGGATTGAGCAGCCCCTGTTTTCTGAGGTTGTTAAAATCGGATTAACATATTTCAATGACAGATATAGAAATCAAATAGACTGGAGTTCTATAAGCTTTATATACGAGAATATTGTTGAAACAGAATCAAAAGGCTATGAGGGTTTTATTGATTTAAAATTACCTTTAAATCTTAACTTAAACGCTTCATATACATATACCGAGACAAAGAATAAAAAGACAGGTGATGACCTCTTGAGAAGACCAAAGCATAAGGTCGATGCGGTTTTGAACTGGAATTTTTATGAAGGCGCAAATCTGAATATTGTATATAACTATATAGGAAAACGTTATGATGTTGGTGCAGTAGAGTTGGATTCATACTCAACAATAGACGTAAAGCTCTTGTATTATATAAATCAATATATTCAGGTCTATGGAAGAATTGAAAATGCAGGGAATAAAAAATACCAGCAGATAAACGGCTTTGCAATGCCTGAGAGGGCATTTTATGCAGGGATTGAGGGGAGTCTTTTTTAATCTGTTAAACTATTGAGTTCTTTAATGTGATCATTTATCTCTTCATTAAACGGAAGCATTGAAACAGCGGCTTTAAAATATTTCTCTGCTTCCGTATAATTCCCAAGCTTCATATATACAAATCCTAAAGTATCATTATATGCAGGATTCAGTTTATCTTTTTTATAAACAAACTCTGCAATCTTTAAAGCGCTCTTTAACTCTATGTTGAGTAATGCCATAAGATAAGAACTTGAGTTTAAACTGTTGATGTTTGATCTGTCATAATGAAAAATTTCTCTGTAAGTCTTTAGAGCGTCTTTTAGCCTGCCTTTTTTTTCAAGGCAATAGCCCTTCATGTTTCGCGCTTGAATATCGGAATTAAAATCTTCAATCACTTCACCCAGAATATTTATTGCTTTATCGTAATCTTTATTTTGTATAAAACAGAAGGCGATATTTTTTTTAACATTTGCAGAATCTATGTAGGATGTATTAAGATTAAGGACTTTTGTAAAATATTCATTTGCAGTTTTAAATAAACCCTTTCTTGAATAGGCTATGCCAAGATTAAACAGAATCTCAGGATTCTCCTGATCAATCATCTCGGCTTTTTTGAGATCATCAATTGCCAAATCATAATCTTTAGAAAAAAGATTTGTCAAAGCGGACTTTTTTATGTCATTTAAAATACTATTAATGTCATCCATCATATATTTACTGCTGATATTTACTCAACGTTTTGTAATCGGTTGAATCTATGGTCATTGGCGTTATTGATATATAAGAATTTTCAACTGCCAAACTGTCGCTGAGAGGGGTATTCTTTGTTTCAATTGTGCCGTTTAATTTCATTGTGAATTGGCTTGGATTATCTCTTTGAGTTTTGACGTATGAATCGATATACGATCTTCTTGACAAGCAGGTGTACTTTATACCTTTAATTTCATTTTTTGGAATATTGGGATAATTAATATTCAGATAAATATTATTAAGGTTAGTTTCTGTCTTGATGTAATTTAGTATAAAATCAGCAGTATCAATTAAAAAGGGCGAAGACGAATGAAAACTGTCGATAGATACTGCAATAGACGGTTTACCGAAGATAAAAGCAGTGCGCGCGCCTGCTACTGTTCCCGAGAAGTGAATATCATCTCCAAGATTTGGTCCGTGATTAATTCCTGATATTACAAGATCAATCTCAGGAATAACGTCGGAATGTAGTCCGATGCTTATGCAATCGGCAGGATATCCCGATATGGAGTAACAATTCTTGTCATGTTTTGTAACAACAAGTTCGTCTCTCATGGTAAAGATATTTGAACATGCGCTCCTCTCTCTGTCAGGTGCAATAGTAAATACGTCATGGCTTGAAGATAGGATTTCTCTTAGAATTTTCAGTCCGTCGGCGTGAATACCGTCATCGTTAGTTATTAATATTTTCATTTTATTCTTTTTGTTTTTATTAATTTTTCATCAGCGTATTATTTTTTAGAGGGGACTGTCTAATTAAGTAATAGGCAGGCAATCAGTTACATTCTTACGTCATTGCGAGCCGTATTTTAAGTTCACTCGATAGAGCAATGTAAACTCGGCGTGGCAATCCAGTAGGATAAATTAAGACTCTGGATTGCCACGCGCAGGTTACACAATCTATACTGAACATGATTGAAGCGCTCGCAATGACAGAATAATGTACTTATCGTTTACTCTTGTTACTTATCAGACAGCTCCCTCTGCATATTATTTTCTTACAAATTATGTTCTATATTTCCATATAATGCTTTTTTTGTAAATACTCTTTTGTAAAACTATTCAATTTCAGATAATCGGGATTTTTGCAGATTTTCTTTTTTGCTTTAACTAAAGCGCAAAATATATAAAATGTTATAAAAATTGAATTGATTTTTTTAGTAGATTTTACAGATTAATAAAATATGAGTTTTTTGTTTAAAATAAATATTAAAATTTCTACGGGAGGATTAAAGTGAAGAATATTTTAAAGATTTTTATCATAGCAGCAGGCTTTGTTCTATTTTTTAATGTGAACAGCTTTGCGCTTGTGGACGTAGCGGCATGGGGCGGCTATGTATTTAAAGGGGATGCAGATGGAGTTGATTTTGACAGCGGCGGACAATACGGCTTTAAAGGTCACTATAATACATCGCTTGTCCCATTGTTTGACTTAGGAATTGGCGCATATTATCAGTATTCAAAGCTAAAATTTGATAAATTTGGATTTTATAATTTTTCAAGAAAAACAGCAGGTTTTGATGTGAACTTTATTTTATCATTACCTATTATTCATCCGTATGTAAGAGGAACATGGGCTTTCATGGATAAAGTAGAGAGTGTGAATAAGAGATTTAAAACATACGGAATAGGCGCCGGCGTTGAACTTGGTTTTTTACCGTTTATAAGCCTGTTCGGCGAGTATATGTATGAGAAATCAAATCATAAATATGCTGATATTACTTCAAATGCGGTTAATTTTGGGCTAAAATTAGACATTTAGTAATATTTAATCATTGAATAAATTTAAAAGACCGGATATGTTTTTTATATCCGGTTTTTTTTATGATTTTACCAATACTTTTTTATAACAAGCAATCCTGTCCGCAGTATCATATGATATAATTTATAAAAATAATAAAGCGTATAAAAAACTATGACAAAGAGAATTATTTGCTTGTAATATTAAAGATGAGCGCTTGCACTATTGAATATTGACATAAAATGCTCATAGCTAAACGAAAGAGGTACTACATGAGAAAGACATTTTTTTTCGCTGTGATTCTGTTTTTTGTTATAACTGTTTTCGGCAAGCGTGAGGCAAGGGCAGAGTTCACATGGAATTTTTGCAGCATGGGCGCCGGAACTATTTATTCCGATTTTGATTTTAATTTAAAAGCGCTTAACTTCTTTTTTCAACCTGAGTTCTATAGTACGGATATTGTATTTAAATCTCCATTTGGAGTGGAGATTGTTCCGATAACATATGATTATTCAAAATTTTATGGCGGTAATATAGTAAGTTTTATGAGTGCAAAATTATATTTGAATCTTATGCCCGAACAATACCATTCCTATAAAGGAGGACCGAACGTATATGATATAATAGGTCCGTTTGTTTCGGTCAGAGCGTTAAATAATTTCCCGTTTCGTTCGGATAATTATATAATAGATGCAGGGTTAAAATTTACTGCTACAACGGATATGCTCACTCTTGTCGATATAGAGATCGGTTCAAAATATTTTAGAAAAACCCGTGAGCAGACTATTTTCATTAATGCAAGTGTGAGCATATTGATACCTTTTGTGTTCTTTGCATTGTGACTTTCAGTTAAAGATTATTACAAATTATCATTTGGATAATTCTATAAA
>Ga0268262_10001056_pt1 | contig 35104 bp, 29 predicted proteins | sample TergutNc150P3_FD_190354 | JGI IMG/M metagenome (GOLD analysis project Ga0268262, IMG submission 190354) | Nasutitermes corniger P3 segment gut microbial community from laboratory colony in Florida, USA - Nc150 P3 (SPAdes) (version 2) | ecosystem: Host-associated > Arthropoda: Insects >...
GGAATAAAGCCCACAATTGGGCAAGAAGACAGTATTTCGTTGATGCTTACAGAATTTTCTATGCTTAATAATTAACAGAAAAAATAAAACTTTCGAATTCAGATTTAGGCGTCAAAAGAAAACGGTTTTTAGAGGTTCCCATCAATAAAAATTAACTTGACTAAAGAATAAAATTGTAGTAAATAATGGGATACAGGTAGACGGCGCATATATGAACAATATTCTTGAAGTGAATAATCTAAATAAAATATTTAAGGGGTTTTCAATAGACTCAATTTCTTTCAATTTACCTTCCGGATCTATAATGGGTTTTGTCGGTCAAAACGGCGCCGGAAAAACTACCACAATTCGTTTGATATTGAATATGTTAAAAAGAAACGCCGGAGAAATCAAAGTATTTGGCTTGGATAATATTATAGATGAATTGGAAATCAAACAAAATTTAGGGATAATATTTGACGACCTTTTTTTTATTGAAATGTGGACAGTTAAAGACATAGAAGATGTAATAAAGGGATTTTACAAATTGTGGAACAGTAAATTATATAAACAATATTTGGATAAGTTTGGCCTGCCTTCTAATAAAAAAATAAAAGAATTATCGAGAGGAATGAAAATTAAGTTAATGCTTGCGGTGGCAATGTCTCATAATGCCAAACTTCTTATTCTTGACGAGCCGACAAGCGGCCTTGACCCTGTTGCCCGAAATGAACTTCTGGACATTTTCAAAGAATATATAGCCGAAGGGGAGAGGAGTATTTTATTTTCCACCCACATTACGTCTGATTTAGAAAAAGTTGCGGATTATATTACGCTAATTGATCATGGAAGGTTGTTTTATTCAGGTAATACCCGCGACCTTATAAATAATTATTTAATAGTAAGGGGAGCCCCTGATATTTTATCCGCCGAATTGAAAAAAAATATTATAGGATTAACGGTAAATCAATCGGTATTTGTCGGTATGATAAAATCCTCCGTTTTGCAGGATATTCCCAAAGAAATTGTAAACGGAATACCGACTATTGACGAGATACTTATTTATATTAGTAAAGGAATATATAAATATGAATAGCGTATTTAAAGTTTTAAAGTTAGATCATTTTACTGTTAAAACATCCTATTCCAAAATGATTATGGTATACTTTATATCGATATTACTTGGTCTATTAACCCAACCAATAATGCCAATTATAATGATTATGTTTTTTTGTGTATCGTTTAGCGGATTTCCGTTCTCGATAATTGAAAAAAATAATTGTGAAAGATTATACGGGATACTGCCAATTAACAAAAAAGAAATCATTATAGGAAGATACTTATATGGATTTATTTCCGGAATATCAAATTTAATAGTTTCAATAATATTGGCGTATATAATTGCGATATTTTCAAAACAACAAATAAATATTTCTATATTATCTTTATCAATAACATTGGCTTTCTGTTATTATTGTTTTGCGGTTAGTATTTCGTACCCAGTTTACTATAAAATAGGTTTTTCTAAATCATATATATTTATAACACTGCCTTTGTATATTTTGATTCTTCTTATTGTGTTTTTATCTGAAAAAACGAATCTTATTGAAACTATTGCTCAGGATTTAGAATATTTTTTCGACCACTATATTTTGTTTTTGTTTTATGGGTTTGTTTTAAGTCTACTTATGTTAATAATTTCCGCTATTGTTTCTTATTGTGTTTTTAACAATACTGAACTATAAGATGTTTTTATGACGACTGATTTTTCATTTTTCTTGTAATAAATATTCCGCTTATTGCCCCTAACAAACTGAATAACATAACAATAATAATTATACTATCCCTACCTAATGTTAAAAAATATGAAAATACTGGCGAGCCTAAAGTCGATCCCAAATTCCCCAACTGTGCGACCGCGCCGTTTGCGTTTGTTTGATCTTCTGTTGTCAGCGAGATATTTGATATCAATGAAAATACCGAGCCTTGAATTATGCCGGAAAATAATATTAATACCATTGAGGCAACAACAAACAATGTATCATTATTAAATGATAATTTGACAACAAAAATCAATACCAATAATGATATATACGCAACAACGCTTAATTTTGAGGGCGATACAAAATATTGCGATGTTATTCCTGCAATCATCGTGCCAATAATACTAAGCAATGGTAAAACAACCAACAATAAAATTTTTGTGTTTTCATTTTCGGATAATCTTGGTAAAAACGTGAATAACGCAATGTACATAAAGGTATGAAAGAAAAAGAGTATGCCCGGAGAGACCGCTCGCCAATTTGAGTAAACTTTTATATGTGCGGTTACAAAAGATATTTTGCCGTTTTCATTATGCGGAATATCTATTTTTCGTATTGCGAAAAACAAAATTAAGAATATTACAAATAGCAATAGCGCATGAACAAAAAACAGTCCGGAAACAGAATATAATTCCATGATCGGTTTCCCTGCCCATGCTGTAGCAGAAAACGCAATGCCAAAAAAACTGCTCCACAAGCCCATTACAATTGAATGGTGTTTTTCTGAAGATAGTAATATCATAATTATTGGAGCTGAAACTACAATTCCCAAATGAGATACGCCTTCCAATATTCTGGAGATAAACAATATTGGGAAAATCGGATTTAGCGCTTGTATAAAAGAAATAAGGACACCTAACAACAGGCTGATTAGGAGTATCTTATTTTGTGTGATTTTTGAGCTATATATGCTTACTGTTATTCCAAAAATTAAGCCGATTAAACCCACGATGGACAAAGACAAGCCGATCCATAAAGGGCTGACATTATATTGAGTTTTGAGAAAATCAAAGGCAAAAGAAAATTTTGCAAATTGCATAGCGGCCCCAATTCCTGCAAGCCATAAGATAATAACTATAAACCAATTTGTTTTTTCTTTTGCCATGACTTCACCTTAAATATATCAAAACGATGAATACTTGACTATAGAATCAAGCGGTTTCCGTGTTTGTGCATGGCGATCCGGAGATTGCGGCTCGTCTGCACCGTAACCAATAGCAAGTATATTTACGGGAACAAGATTGTCGGGAATATTAAATTCCTTGCGGACAATAGCCGGATCAAAATAGGTTATCCAGCAGGAAGAAAGCCCTAAATCTTGGGCGCACATCATCATATGATCGGCGGCTATTGTACTGTCAATCTCGCTCATGTTTGCTTTGTCAAAAGGGCGAACCCATGCGGTGTTTTTGTCAGCGCAAACGACAATGGCAAGCGGTGCGCCATGCGGATTGCAAGCCTTATAGAGTTTTTTGATTGGTTCCTCGTTATTGAGAACAAGGAATATACAAGGCTGTTGATTAGCCGCCGTAGGCGCAACGTGCCCAGCTTCTAAAATTGAGTTCAATTTTTCCGCTTCAACTGATCTATTCTCGTACTTTCGTACAGAATACCGGCTTTTGGCGAGATCCAAAAAGCTTTTGTTCATGATTCATTACCTCCAATATGTAAAAATTTTCATGGACATATTGACAATATACTATTGCCGATTTAATATTGCAAGTAATTACATTTATTTCATATTGTTACCTTATGGTAACTTAAGTAGCTTTTAGAAAGTAGGTAGTAAAATGGTAGCAAAAACAAAAGAAAAGGAAATTTTTGCTGAGATTTGCGGCACTGTGGAATGTTGCGTTGAAAAAACGCTAAACGTAATTGGGGGGAAGTGGGGATTTCTCATTCTCAAAAATCTTTTTTCAGGAAAAAAAAGGTTTGGCGAATTAAGACGGCTTCTTCATAACATTAATGCCAAGTCTCTTACAGTTAGTTTAAGGTTATTGGAAGAAAATACCCTTATTAACAGAAAAGTCTTTGCTACTGTTCCTGCAACGGTTGAATATTCCTTAACTGAAAAGGGAGAGGATTTGAAAGAGATTATTATGAGTATGTATTTATGGGGCGAAAAATGGGTTCAATAAATTATGCATCAGGGAATAACTGCGTAAGGAATCTCAACCCTAAACGGAATAACCGGCAGGCCTTCGCCATTGTACAATTGCCGATCCTTGGGATTGTCTGCCCAGGCGTATAATATTTTTTCTGGTTTTTTGACAGAAGAAAGATCCACCGATAAAGTATCGTGCTTCTCTATTTCCGCAGGCATCCGCAATAACTTCCCGTCTGCAACTATGCTCACATAAGGCGTATCGTGCGCGATAAGGCCGCTGTTGCAGTTGTCAAAAGCCAAAAACAGTCTGCTCCCGCGCAATTGAACCTCACGGCACATAGGGCTGGAGGGGGCGTTTCTGTTTTTGAATACCACCCTTTCCGCCGCCAGAAACAGGCGGCGGCCTGCTTCCTTTTTGTTTGAAGGATGCAAATCGTTCCACTCGCCCAGATCAAGGCCCGCGGCCATGCCAGTAGAGGGAAGGGACAAAGCCGCGCTTTGGGCTTCCCTGATTATCGCCCAGGAGGCGGCCTCGTCATTTTCGGTGGGACTGCCAAAAATGGGGAGTTGTACAAACAGGAAGGGAAGATTGGCTTGACCGGATTTATTTCGCCAGTCCTGTATCATGGCCTTAAAAAGAAGCGCGTAATCGTCGGGACTTCTGTCATTCGACTCGCCCTGATACCAGATAATGCCCCGGAGCGGAGATTTCAGTATTGGGGCAATCATCGCGTTATAAGGCCCCATAGGCTGCCTTTGAAAAAAGAAAGCTTCAGGACGGGGCGGAGCCTTTACGCCGATTCGGTATTTCCACGTTCCCGCCAGTTCCAGACAGCTTCGTTCTGAAAAAATACGGAACGGCTTGTCCCTGGTAATTCCTCCCTGGCCGTTAACGCAAGTGACCCTGATAGCAATGCGGTTTTTCCTTTCGCGAAGCAGGCCCGCTGGTATCAGGTACTTTCGTGGCGGATAACGGTAACCGGTGTTCCCCACTTCCACGCCGTTGATGTACACCGTGTCCGCGTCAACAATCGTGCCAAGCCATACCCTGGCGTCATGCGCGGCAAATTCCGCATTCGCATCGAATTCCCGGCACAGCCAGATAACGCCGCAGAAGTTTGAAAGGAGCCTATCGGCTCCTAGTCCGGCTTCCGCGAAATCGCATGGCAGGGTTATATCATCCCAGCCGGATGTGGATAGATTGGTTTCGGGACTTTGCCATTTCGCTTTTAAGCCTTCGTCTTCACGAATTAACCGCGCTTCCCATCCCTGTATCGCGGCCTCATCTTTTGTAGCGAGTTCTTTGCATACAGCCGGATCGGCGTATTGCTCGCCCTGGGCGATCTTTTCTGGAAAGTCTGCCAGAGCCTCACGGCTCATCCAAGCCTCGATTGGCGTTCCGCCCCACGCGGTACAAATAAGGCCGATGGGGAGACGGTATTTCTCGTAGAGGTTTTTGGCGAAAAACCAGGCTACCACCGAAAATTCATGGAGGGTTTCCGCAGTCGCGACAGTCCAGCCGCCGCCGCTTAGTTCTTCGCGTGGGCCTGAAAAATCCCACTCCTGGGGCGCCTTGAATTGCCGGATTGGGGGGAAAGCCTGCGCTGTCCATTCTTCTTGATAGTTGTCCCTATGGCGTTGCATGGGATGTTCCATATTAGACTGGCCTGCACAGAGCCATACGTCGCCTGAATAAATGTCCTTTATGCAAACCCTGCTTTCCGCTGATTCTATTTCCATTGTAAAGGGGCCGCCCGCCTGAACGGGATCGAGAATCACCTGCCATTTGCCGTCCGTATCCGCCTGCGACTGATAGGTTTTGCCCAAAAAGGTGACTGTCACCGTGGAGGAGGCGTATCCACGAACGGGGAAAGTGGCTCCTTGCTGCATAACCATTCCGTCGCTTAACATGGGCGGAAGAAGTAAACTCTTCATAATAACTCCAACCGTTTTATAGCCTGGGCCTGGAGGCTTTCGGGAGTCAATTCCATGAATTCAATGCGGTTGCCGTCGGGGTCGTGGGTCCAGAACATCCTGCATTTGGATAAACCTGTCTGTAGTTCCCTGTCCACCGGCAGTCCTCTGGCGCGGAGGGTTTCCAGTGTTTTTGCGGCATCTTCGACCTCTATACATAGATGGGAATAGCCGATGGTATCGTTATCGATCTTTCGCTCCACAAGACCGTCCGGAAAAATTTCAATAAACTGCCCCGGCGCAAGGCAAAGATAAATAGTAGTGAGTTTGCCGCCTTCATTGTACATCCTGAAAGCTTCTTCCATGCCCAGCATATCGCGGTAAAAGACGATGGTCGCGTCAATGTCCCTGGCTCTAAGCGCAATGTGCCCGATGCGTTTAAAATTTGTCATGTTATTATTCATGCTGATCGATCTTATCACTGTAATGAAAATATGAGAATATGTAGCTATGCTGAACGAATACGACTGCTGGATGCAGAAAAGAATAATCGCGCCGCCTGAGGTTGCGCTGGATACGGTTTATGCCGAAAAGGGTGGCGAAGTTGCCGCGCAGGCGGTTGAAGAATTCCGTCTGGGCATCAAACGGCTTTTGGGTTTCTCCCCTGCCGTTTATTTTCCGAAGAACATGGAGTGCAAAGAGCGCGGCGTGTTTCTTGGAACAATTCCGTTTATGGATAAAAGTTTTCAGCTTTCCGCCACGGAGCTAAAGGCCGACGGTTTTACGATAAATGTTACCGATAAGCAGCTTGTCATTGCCGGGCATGACGAATCGGGCCTCCTGTACGGGGTGTTCCGCTTTCTTGCGTTGCTGGCGCTGGGTGAAATAAAGAACGGCTTCGAGATGAACGACGCGCCTGCCAGCCTTCTTCGAATGATCAACCATTGGGACAATATGGAAGGCACGATTGAGCGCGGCTATGCGGGGTCTTCGCTTTTTTTCCGTAACGGGCGCTTTGACTATGAAAAGCAGCGCATAGAAGACTATGCCCGCCTGCTTGCCTCGATTGGCATTAACCGCATTTCAATAAATAACGTCAATGTCCGCAACAACGCAAAACTTCTTATCACCCCTGAGTACCTCGATGATGTTGCCGCGCTTGCGGCGATTTTCCGTCCCTTCGGCGTCAGGCTGCTGCTTAGCATCAACTTCGGCGCGCCCTGGTCGCTGGGAAAGCTCCCCACCGCCGATCCGCTTGACCCGGCTGTGGCAGCCTGGTGGAAAGAGCGGGCGACCCTTATCTACAAGTACGTTCCCGATTTGGCGGGCTTTATTGTCAAGGCGGATTCCGAAGGCGAACCCGGCCCCTTCCAGTACAACCGTACCCACGCCGACGGCGCGAACGTGCTGGCAAAAGCGGTAAAGCCGCACGGCGGCGAAATTATCTGGCGCTGTTTTGTGTACAACTCTCAACAAGACTGGCGCGATCATAGTGTTGACCGCGCCCGCGCGGCATACGATCACTTTATGCCCCTGGACGGAGCGTTTGACGATAACGTGATCCTCCAGATAAAATTCGGCCCCTACGATTTCCAGGTGCGCGAGCCTGTAACGCCGCTCTTTGGCGCGTTGAAAAAAACCCGCCATGTTATGGAACTCCAGATCACCCAGGAGTACACCGGTCATCAGATAGACCTGTGCTACCTGCCCTGGCTCTGGGAAGACATCATGCGCTTTGACACTGCCGTTGTACCTCAGGGGCGCATTAAAGACCTTGTCGGCCCGTACTCCGCCGGACATTCGCACATAGAAGGCTTTGCGGCTGTGGTAAATGCCGGAAGGGATCGCAACTGGACTGGCCACACGCTGGCACAGGCTAACCTCTACGGCTACGGGCGAATTATCTGGAACCCTTCGCTTTCCGCGCAGGAAATTGCCCGCGAATGGAGCGTCCTTTCTTTTGGCTCAGGCCGCAGCGCAGGTAGCGTCGCTCAAATCGTTACAGAACTGCTGCTTAAATCCTATCCCGCCTATGAGAAGTACAACGCCCCATTTGGCGTGTGTTTTATGGTAACGCCCGGCCTGCACTACGGCCCGAACATCGAAGGCTACGAGTTCAGCCGCTGGGGAACGTACCACCGTGCCGATGCCCGCGCAATCGGCATTGACCGCACGCCCGCAGGAACCGGCTACACCGACCAGTACGCGGCAAAAAACGCGTACATGTTTGCCGACCCGGCAACCTGCCCGGAAAACCTTATCCTGTTTTTCCACCGCCTTGCTTACGACTACAAGATGAAAAACGGCGAGACCCTTTTGCAGAATATCTATGACACCCATTTTGAAGGCTATGAGGAAGCGGCGGCCATGCTTGAAGAGTGGAAAGGTCTGAAAGATTCGCTTGAGGCGGAAGTGTACCAATCGGTGCTTTCACGCTTTGAACGCCAGCTTGTCAACGCACGCGAGTGGCGGGATCAGATCAACACGTACTTTTGGCGCAAGACAGGCATAGCGGACAAGCGGGGACGAAAGATTTACGACTGAAATCTTTTTTGCCATAAGAAAGTTCAAAATTTTGAAATAAATTATCGGGCCTCGTTTCCTGATACTCAACCATAAAAGTATATTAAAAACAGCCTGCTCAAAAACAACCAATTTTGAGCGGGCTAATATTTTTATTTTTATGGAGGAGTACATGAAATTTCTAAAAACCGCTTTCGTGCTGACCCTGGGCCTGGCATTAATCGCAAGCGTATTTGCCACAGGCAGACAGGCAGGTGGCGGGACTTCCGGCGGAACAGCCGCGAAAATTAAAGTAACCTTTGCGGGTACCGAAGCGGCAACGACCGGACAGAGCCGGGCTATGCAGGAAATGGCGGATCTATTGAACGCGTCGGGCCGTTTTGACGCTGATGTCCAGGTGAACGGAGCGCTCTCAAACAACACCGACGACATGGTTACGCAGGCAAAGACAGGCATACCTCTGGTAGTGCCTTCGGATCCCGGACGCCTCGCCAGCCAGTTCAATATTCCCGATATGAATATCCTGATGGCGCCGTATATCCTTACCGATCCCTCAGTTTTACCAAGGCTTCCGGAAACTGCCCTTTTTAGGGAATGGCAGTCACAACTTGAAAGGCAGGGCATTACCTTTGTAGCTGATATGTACAACGGTTTCCGCAGTTTCTATACCGTTACTCCGGTAAGGACTGTAGCCGATCTCAAGGGCCTCAGAATTCGCGGCTTTGGTAACAACATCGGAAACGCGCTGGCCAAGTACTTTGGTTTTGCGAACATCGGCATTGCCTGGGGCGAAGTAGTACCCGGACTCCAGCAGAAAACTTTGGACGGCTGCGAGATTCAGGTAGCTACAGCGTACGGCTCAGCGGTATTCGACGTTGTAAAGTATTTGGCCATGACCAGGCACTATATGCTTCAGGCATCGTTTGTATGTTCCAACGCTCTGCTCAGCAGAATGTCCCCCGCAGACAGGGCTTTCTTCCTCAAAACGATCCGTGACACGGCTTCAAAGTACTCTGTCATTATCGCGAACGAGGAAGGCCCCTACTATCAGCAGATGAGGGACAAAGGCGTTATTATCACAGATGTCAACATGAAAGAATTTCAGGATGCCATTGCGCCGCTTTACACCAACAATGATCTTGGATTTTCACCCGGCCTGAAGGAAAGATTGTTCAGGGAGCTTGGGTTGTAATTAGGGGTGGTCATCATGCGGAAACTCTACCATGCAATCTGCAAACTGGAAGTGATTATTTGCGGCGCGGGATTTATACTCCTTGTTGCTTTGGTTTTCCTTTCGGCTATCCTGCGCTTTTTCAGGGTGTCCATGGCGTGGAATATTGATATGGCTTTGTTCCTTTTGTCCTGGACGGCTTTTCTGGGAGCAGATATTGCATGGCGGAGCGGCCGCCTTGTCGGAGTAGATATTGTTACCAGCCGTTTTCCGCCGAGGCTGCAAGAAATTATCCAGCTGTTTGTTTATTTCGTTATTTTTTCGGCCCTTGTTACTATCGTTGTATTCGGGATACGGCTATCCTGGACTGAACATGTAAGAAAGTTTCAGTCCATACCCATTCCTTATTCCCTTGTTACCATGAGCCTTGTAACGGCGGCTTTGTCCATGTCGGTTTCGACCATCCTGAAAATCAGGCGCTGTATTCTGAGCTTCGAGGGCGGGGAAAAGGAGCCGATGGAATGACGCTGCTCTTAATTTGTTTTGTCGTTTTCCTCGTTATGGGAATGCCCGTCGCTTTTGTCATCGGCATCGCCGGTTTCGCGTTTTTTAGCTCTGTGGAATACCTCAACTATCAAGCCGCCACACAGATGATAGTTTCCCAGAGCCAGTCTTTCGCTTTTTTGGCGGTCCCGTTTTTCATTTTCGCCGGAAACCTGATGAACGTGTCCGGAATCACAAGCCGCCTCCTGGGTCTTGCCCGGCTCCTCACACGGCGCATGTACGGCGGCACTGCCCAGATAAGCGTTGTGCTGAGTACCCTCATGGGCGGGGTTTCCGGTTCGGCAACCGCGGACGCGGCCATGGAAACCCGCATCCTGGCCCCGGAGATGATGCGCCTTGGCTACAGCAAGGGCTATATCTGCGCGGTGAACTGCATCACCGCTTTAATCACAGCTACAATACCGCCAAGTCTGGGACTGATCATCTTTGGCTTTGTGGGTGAAGTTTCCATAGGCCGCCTTTTTGCCGCAGGAATCATCCCCGGCGTTTTAATGATGTTCTTCCTTATGGCAACAACTACAATTACTTCACGTGTAAAGAGATACGATCCCCCTCAGGCAAACGCGCCGAAATTTACGCTTGGGGAGCTTTTCAATAACCTGAAAGAATCAATCTGGGCATTGCTGTTTCCCGTAATCCTTATCGTCGGTATCCGTTTTGGCGTGTTTACCCCGTCGGAATCCGGGGCGTTCGCGGTAATTTACGCCATTGTTATCGGCATTTTCGTATACAAGGAATTAAAGTGGGAAAATTTCAAAGGGGCCCTTTTGGATACATTGAAAGACACCGGAGCGGTCATGCTTATAATCGCCATGTCAGGCCCGTTTAGTTACGCGATAACCTGGGTCAAACTGCCCGTAGCTTTGAGCGGCCTGATTTTCGGGATCACCGAGAATCCCCAGATACTGGTGCTTCTTATGCTTGGATTCCTTTTTATTTCCGGAATGTTTGTTGACAGCAACGTTAACTTTCTGCTATTAACCCCCATCTTTCTGCCCATGGTAAAAAGCGTCGGGATAGACCCTGTACATTTTGGCGTACTTATGGCAACTATTGTAACACTGGGTGTTATGACACCGCCTGTCGGCTCCGCGCTGTATACGGTGTGTGGAATAATTGGTTGTCCGCCGGAGGAATACACAAAGGAAAGCCTGCCTTTTCTTTTTGCGGTATGCCTGGAAATAGCCATTCTTGTATTCCTGCCCAGGGTAGTGTTGTTTATTCCGAACATGATATTCGGGCCATAAAGTGGTATAGTATGAGAGGGGGCAAAAATGATCGCTGTATTAAAACCGGAAGAAAAATTGGAAAGGCTGGAGGCTGTCTGGCGTCTTGAGGATACCGGGGAAGTCCCTTTTGTTGTTGACATTGGGCTTTTTCACGGGGCCACAAAGAAGTTTTACGATGACGCCGAAGCGGAAGTTAAGTGGAGCGAAGAGCTTCACAAAAGCCGCGAAGGTGTTTACGACTACGGGCTTCCGAACATCAAGCCAAACCAGGGGATAGGCATAGTGGCAGCGGCCTTTGGCTGCGAGCAAACGGTAAACGACGAAGCCGATCCCTGGATAAAGGCCATCATCCGGGAAGAGAACGCCGATGACGTTCATAAGCTGGAAATTCCTGACCCCGAAAAAAACCCGGTCTTTCAAAAAGCGTGGAAGCGGATTGAATCCCTGCAAAGCCTTTCGTCCCTGCCCCTAAGAATGTTGAACGTGCCTTCTCCCCTGGTAACGGCATCAATGATTTGGGACTACACCTCTTTTATCGAAGCCCTCCTGATTTTCCCCGACGAAGTGCATGTGCTTATGGAAAAGGTAACCGAAGCGACCATTATCTACATCAAGGAACAGTTCCGGCGCATCAAAAACCTTTTCAGCGTTGGGCATGAGTCCATCTGCCCGGTTCCCCGTTTCGTGGGCGTACGCCTCAGCGATGATACCGCGGCCCTGCTTTCACCGAATCTATACCGCGAATTCGGCGTTAAGTACAACAATAAAATAGCGAAAGAATTCGGCGGCGTGATGATCCATTCATGCGGGGACGTTCAGAACGTGGTCTCCGCGATGATGGAGATAGAAGGCCTTAAGGGGCTGGACTTTACCATTCCCCAGGTGATGAACTGGAAAGCCGTGAAGGACGCGGCGGCGGGGAAAACGCTGCTTTGCCTGCGCCATCGTTACTGGGATCATCCTCAGGGTTCTTCGGTGGATCTGCTGGAATACTCAAAGAGCCTTGTGGAAACCTTCGGCAGAAAAGGGCTTATCATCGAAACCGCTACAGCCACGGCGGAAGAAGCCCGCGCACTTGGTGAAAAATTACACGCAGAGCTTTCAAAATAAATTGAAAGAATTATTTGAGCAGGCAGTAGCCGGACGCGCTTTTGAGTACGCGGTAATGCCTGTTGCCGGAATTGAATTTTCACCAGAGCTGTATGAAACCTGCGCGACAAACGTATGCGGAAACTACAACAAATGTTGGACCTGCCCGCCAGCCATAGGCTCACTGGAAACGCAAAAAGAAAAAATAACTGCCTTTTCTTCCGCCTTTGTCTTTACCACTAAATCAGAACTTGACGATTCTTTTGATTACGAAGGCATGATGAAGGCAAAAGAACAGCACGACCGCCTTACTGTTGAAATGCGCGAGCGTTTTAGCCACAATCCCGTCTATGGCGCAGGAAGTTGTTCAATCTGCGAAACCTGCGCCTATCCGAAGCCATGCAGGTTTCCCGACAGAAGAGTCTCTTCCATTGAGGCGGCGGGAATCAACGTGACAGAACTAAGCCGGCTTGGGGGCTTGCGTTACAACAACGGCGTGAATACGGTCACGTATTTTTCGATGGTACTGTTTAATGGGTAAAATTACAGACAATGATTATCTGATTTCTTTCATTGCCATTTATTTCTCCAATAGATACAAATATTCCTTTACATGAATTTCACGGTTACTTAAATTTCTGCTTCCCCTAAAAGCATTATACTTTGTTTCCAATACTCGAAGTTTACCTAATTTTTTTAACATTTCTTTCATCTGCTCAATTGTAATGAAACCTTCTGAATTAAATGAAATCAATACATATTTTGCTTTAATTCCTCCAACAAGTTCCGTTAATGACTGCAAAGCTTTTTGACCCTTATTATAGTTGGAACGGTTCCAATTTTCCGGAATTCCTGATATTTTACTTATATTTTCCGGATATTTATAGTCTATTATTAAATTCAACATAAAATAATTCGAGCCATATGGATGTTGATTGTAGGGCGGATCTAAATAAGCTATATCAACTTCGGGCAAATCTTTTATTATTTTATTTGAATCGCCACTTGAAATAATTGTCTCACTAATAAAATTACTGAATATCGGAAATGGCAACTTTATATTTCCTTTAATTCTAAATAAAGCATCTTTATTTAATCCTCCAAACTGTCCAACACCTGTCTCTTTGTTTTTATAGAAACCTTTGAAAACTCCTGAAGTATTGGCATGTATTGACGCTTCCGATAGTAATGGCGCTAAAAAGTATTTCTGCTCTTTTTGGGGAAGTTTTTCTATCATTTGTCTTGCAGTATCAATATACATCGCGTTTCTTAATGTGTAAAATACACGTTCATTCGATTTGATGTGAGTATCAGATAACGGCGCATATAACTCGGATATTATCCCCCGTCTTAAGTTTCTGTCTGTTTCTTCCATAATTTGAAAATAATATTTCCGTAATGTAAATATATTAAGTTCCTTTTCATTTGATAAATAACATTCATTAATTATTGTAGAGTATTTTTCTAAATCATTTGCAATAAGAAGTTCGGAAAATTGTTTAAAATACCTGGCAACAACACCAGAACCGCTGAAAACGTCAAACATTTTTAATTTCTTTTTATGAAGCCTTTTTTGTACTTCTTTTATTCCCTTTCCTATAAAGCCAAGCAGAGTTCGTTTGTTCCCTATATAAGTAATAAGTTGCTGAGTAAGATATTCATTTTTTTCCTTTTTTTTACTAAAAGAGATATTTTCTGTGTCAATATCAAATGAGAGTGGCTGATCATTCACAAACAAATTATATCATACTTATAAAAACAAGTAATGATTATAGTAAATAATGTTTTAGGGCAAAGCCAGGGACAGCCTTAACGTTAAGTGAAGCGCCCACTTGATATTATTCCGGTAATGGTGCATAAATAAATTATAGGAGAAAATTATGGCCCGCCTTTCGAAGATATACAGAATACTAATTTCCGCCTTGTTGGCATTGCTGGGATTTTCCTGTGGAAATGGCGGTAGTACTGCCGACGAATACGGTACGCCGAGCGCAACCTATAAAGCCAAGGGCGTTGTGGTATCAGAAGCAGACGATTCCCCCATTAAGGGGATACAAACAGTATTAAAAGGAGCCTGGCAAGATGATTGGTCAATAGACTCTGCTTACACAAACAGCGACGGCTCTTTTTCCCTGAAAGGCGAGGAATTTCCCCGTCAAAAACTATATGTGAAATTAATTGATGTTGACGGGGAACTAAACGGCTCATTTGCCGGAATGGAAATTGAAGTGGATTTTACAAATGAAACATTTACCGGAGGCAGCGGACATTGGTATGAAGGTACAGCTGAAAAAGATTTGGGAATAATAAAGATGAAACCTAAATGAAAGTTACTCCAATTCCTTTTAAAAAACGACTTGGACTGGAGCTTTTTCGCTTGTGGCGCGACAGTATTGTACGCCAGCACCCTTTGCAGTATTTATTTTGGGAATGTACTCTTCGCTGCAACCTTTCATGTGTTCACTGCGGCAGCGATTGCCGAAAAATATCGCAGTCGCCGGACATGCCGCTGGCCGATTTCATAAAAACCATTCAAACCATTGTGCCTCACGTTGAGCCGAATAAAACCATGATAGTGCTGAGTGGCGGAGAACCCTTAATGCGAAATGATTTGGCGCAATGCGGGCAGGCGCTGTACGATCTTGGTTTTCCGTGGGGAATGGTTACCAATGGCCTGCTGCTTAATAAAAAGCGTTTCATGACGCTGGAACAGGCCGGCCTGCGGGCGATTACCGTAAGTTTGGATGGCTTCGAGGAATCGCACAATCGTATGCGCGGTCATGGCGAAAGTTTTAAAAATGCCCTGAACGCGATTCAAATAATCGCGCAGTCCAATTTAGATGTGGTATTTGATGTGGTAACGTGCGTGAACCAATGGAATTTCAACGAACTGGCCAAATTAAAGGAATTGCTTATAGGGACAGGCGTAAAGGCATGGCGTCTGTTCACTGTCTTTCCTATTGGCAGGGCTGCCGATAATAAAGACCTGCAACTGGACGCGGTACAATTCAAACAGCTATTCGATTTTATCCATGATACGCGTAAGGAAGGCCGCATTAAGGCGGATTACGGATGCGAAGGTTTTTTAGGCAATTATGAAACAGAAGTCAGGGATAGTTTCTTCTTTTGCAGAGCCGGCGTTACTGTAGGATCGGTGCTGGCAGACGGCTCAATCTCCGCCTGTCCCAATTTGCGTTCGAATTTTATTCAGGGAAATATCTATAACGATGATTTTATGGATATATGGAACAATCGTTATCAGGCTTTTCGCAACCGCTCATGGGCAAAACAGGGGGAATGGTCTGCTTGTAAATATTTTAAATACTGTAAAGGCAATGGAATGCATCTGCGCGACGAAAACGGAAATTTGCTTTTTTGCCACTTCAAACGGCTAAAAGAAGCTGGTAGTGAAAATAATAGCAAAATATGATAATGTATAGGCATGAGCGCTGTAAGTGAAAAACCAAGAATCCATTTTAATATCGGGGTAGCGGGCTTCCTGAACAAGGAACCGGAAACACCGGTTTATCAGCAGAAAATAACGGAAACCCTGGGGCAGATAAAAGAGCGCGTCCATCACAATGAGTATGAGAAGTATTCTATCAACCAGGAAAACGTATCCATTGATCTTTATACAAGCCCTCATATTGCGGACGAGTTTTGGTGCGACATTTGCCGCTTATGGAATAAGGGTGATTTACGGATTGTGCTTTCGGAAGACAGCACATTAACCCCAGAAAATAAATTTGTTACCACTCCGAATGTATATAAAACTTCAATGGCAAACTCTTTAAAGGATCTTGCGCAGGTTAATACGATGATTGATTGGGTTACATCCCAAATAGACATTGCGGTATTACTGTGGGATGGCAACGAAAACGCGCAGAACGGGCATATATGGAATTTTATTGAGCACTGCAAAAGGGCGGGCATCCCATGTATATGGATTGATACTACGGATTGCGAAAAAAGGTCATGGTTTCAGGATATTTACCCCGTGCCTTTTAACACAAAAGCCTTATGGGATTACATAGACGGGTTTTATGTTAATGACGATCTTCCAAAAGAACCGGCTGAAATAACGCCGAGGATGTTTCCGCTTTTGAAGACGTGGAAATTTCTTTCGGACAGATATGAAAAAAAACGCGGTATTCCGCCCATCCATGACGTAACTAAAAATGCAAAAGTAAACACCGGTAACTTTGAAGACATTCTTTTACGGCAGACGGAAAATCAGGAAAAAGGCATAAAACCGTTTGAATTGGAAAAGCCAAAAAAAATCAACGATGCCGATTTTAATGCTGTTGAAAACAACTATGTTTTTTTGCGTAAAGCTTTCCATGACTACGAGGATGCCGCAGACAGAATATCTCCTTTTATTCGGGCAACCCTATTCTGCCGGACATGGCTGCCACTGCTGTCAACCATTTTTTTGGCGATAGGTTTTTATCTCAGCTCGATAATGAGAGGTCCTATTATAAAAGAAGAATCTTCTGATTGGACGCCCTGGGCGCTACTGGCCGGCATAGGTTTTTTTATGAGTGTAGTTGTTTATTTTTATAATTTATGTAACAAGAAACCCCATAAGGTTAATTTGAGGAGATATATAGTTTGCCGGTATGTGGATGAGTATTTAAGGGTGTGCATTCATTTTATGGCATACGGCTTGCCGGTAAGCGAACATATTTTGAACAAAGCAATTAGAAATAATGACGTTCCTGTAAAGCGGATAGCGGCCTGCCGTGTCAGGCGTTTGATTCGCATGAGAGCGCCCGCAAATATTACTATTAACTCATTTGTATGCTGGAACATGCTTGAACACCTTAAAGAATTTTTTGAAAGTCAAGTGCGGTATCAGGAAACAGGCAGGGTAAAAAGGTTTGAAGGAATAAAGAACAGTATCCAAAAATGGTCCGTAAGATTACTGCATCTTACCGTGATTTTTTTAAGTTTACGCGGAATCCTACAGTTGCTTTTGGGAATGTCTCCGACATTTTTGAGTGATAAATTTAATTTAAGCAACTCTTTTGTAAGCTCGCTTGCGAATATGGCTGCGCTTTTAATAACCGCCCTGTATGACAAAATAGACAGGCAAGACGGCATAAACCGTTACAGCGGCTATTACGACATAGCTGATAAAATTCTGTCGGTACTGCGCGTTTATGAAGAACGATTGAGGAAAATCCGGTTTGATTATCAACAAAACGAAAACCGTATTTCCTATGAACGTATCTACTCGTTGATCAATGACGTTATGGACGGCCTGATTAATGAATTATATATGTGGTGTAGCGAAACAATGCCTCGCAGTTAAAAGGATTTTGATTATGAATGAAGACAAACAGTATATTCCACAGCCAATGGACACAAGCAAAACGGAACTTTCGGCGGAATTGATTGAACTGACCGAAATGTTGGCAAAAAACGCCCACGATATATGGTCGGCCTTGCGCCTTGCCGAAGGATGGAAGTATGGTGAAACCAGGAATGACAGTTTAAAAGAACATCCCTGCCTTGTCGCTTACGAAAATTTGCCCGAAAGCGAAAAAGAATTTGATCGGAATATGGCTATGGGAACGCTGAAAGCAATTAAAATGCTTGGATACAGAATTGATAAAGGAGCGGGGTTATAACTTATGGAAAAGGATTTTGACTATTACGCGTTTATAAGCTACAAACGCGAAGACGAAAAATGGGCTAAATGGCTTCAAAACAAGCTTGAATACTACAAGCTGCCCGCCGTAATTCGAAAAGAAAAAACCGATTTGCCCAAAGAGATACGCCCCGTTTTCAGGGACAAAACGGGTATGGAAGCGGGCACTATCATCGATACCATACAGGAAAAACTGAAGCGCTCGCAGTACCTAATCGTCATTTGTTCGCCACAGGCGGCCCAATCGAACTGGGTAGGCACCGAAATCAACGCGTTCATAGAGATGGGGCGCTCGGACCGCATAATTCCGTTTATTGTGGACGGGGTCCCGAACAGCAACGATTCACGGGAATGTTTTCACCAGCATTTAAAAGAAAAAATCCCGGAACAGTTGGGCATCAATATAAAAGAAATCGGCAAGCAGCAGGCCTTTATAAAGACGGTGGCAAAACTGCTAAACCTGCGCTTTGACGTGTTATGGGACCGCTTCCGCATAGCGCAGAGGAAACGGCGGATTATTGCCGCCGTAGCAGGCCTATTGTGCCTTGCCGGACTAGGCTGGGTCTGGGACAATTACTACCCCAAATACGAATACTATGCCGATTATGTGGACAGAAATGGCATACCCGAAGGCATTATCAAACTTGACAAGGCGCAGGTAAAAGTGCGGAATGCCCATTACCGGTTTGTGTATACGGAAAAGATACTCAGGAAAGTAGTGTACGCTAACTCCGCCGGCACTCCTATTGAGCACCAAAATATAGAATATGCCGACCGCCCTTCGATACTGGATTTGGAATATGCCGACGACAGCGACAGCTTGAACAAAACCGTTATCAAAAACAAAAAAGGGAAAACAATTGCTGCGTATCTTTGGGATGAAGATCATAACGGCATTGATATAAAAAATGACGAGTTTAGCGGATCAGCCGATATAATGGGTACTTCCTATATGTTCCTTACCAATATATACGAGGACAAAAATAAAAAAGCCATTATAAAACGTATTAAGCTGGAACGGAACGACGATGGCTATATTACCCGTCGTGAATTCAAACGGAACAACGGCAATGATAAAGAAAGGGCAAGCAATATCGACGGCGTTTGGGGATTCAAATATGAATATGATCCGGACAATCTTGGACGACCTAAAACGATATGGTATTTGGGGCCTGACGTGAAACCTTTTTCCAATAAGGTTGGCGTCATGGGCAAGAAGTATGAATATGACGGTTATGGGAATATAAGTAAAATTACGTATTTTGGAAAAGATGAGGAACCTGTTTTAAATGAGATGCTCTGGTCAATTGCCGTTTATGAGGCGGATACAAATGGAAATATTATTTCTGCATGTTATTTAAATCAAAACGGCGAACCATGTTTGGGTAATGCTGGTTTTGCTAAAGCAACATTCAAATACGATGGGCGGGGCAATGTGGAAGAAGCAGCCTTTCTCGATACTGACGGCGAACCATGTTTGCGTAAAGATGGCTATGCAAAAATAACGCAAAAATACGATGGGCGGGGAAACATGGTAGAAGCAGTCTTTTTCGATACTGTCGGCGAGCCATGTTTAAATAAAAATGGTTATGCTAAATTAACAGCTAAATACGACTGGCGGGGAAATGAAAAAGAAAACGCCTATTTCGGAACTGACGGCAAGCCATGTTTGCATAAAGAAGGTTATGCTAAAGTAACATATAAATATGATAAACAGGAAAATGTGGAAGAATTCGCCTATTTTGGAACTAACGGCAAACCATGTTTGCATAAAGATGGTTATGCTAAAATGATATGTAAATATAATGAGCAAGGAAACTGGGAAGAATTAGCCTATCTCCATATTATCGGTATCCCGTGTTTGACTATTAAAGATGATATTGCTAAAGTAAAAAGAAAATACGAAGAAGGGATCTTGGAAGAAATAACCTATTTCGGAACTGACGACGAACTGCGTCTGCATAAAGATGGTAATGCTAAAGTAACATTTAAATACGATGATAAGCGGGGAAATGTGGAAGGATACGCCTGTTTCGGAACTGACGAAAAAGCACGTTTGAATAACGATGGTTTTGCTGAAGTAACATGGAAATACGATGAGCGGGGAAATGTGGAAGGATACGCCTATTTCGGAATTGACGGTGAAAAATGTTTGATTAATGGCGATTTTGCTGAAGTAAAATTTAAATACGATGAGCGGGGAAATGTGGAAGAATACGCCTATTTCGGAACCGAGGGCGAACCGCGCTTTCATGAAGATGGTTTTGCTATAGCAAAACTTAAATACGATGAGCGGGGAAACATGGTAGAAAAAGCCTATTTCGGAACCGAAGGCGAACCATGCTTGCCTAAATATGGCTATTCCAAAATAACATGGAAATACGATGAGCAAAGAAATGTGGAAGAAGAAGCCTATTTCAAAACTGACGGTGAACCATATTTGAACGGATATGGTTTTGCCAGAGTAACATGGAAATTCGATGAGCGGGGAAACAGGGTAGAAGAAGCCTATTTCGATACTGACGGCAAACCGTGTTTGCATAAAGACGGTTTTGCTAAAGTAACATATAAATACGATGAGCGGGGAAACATGGTGGATGTGGCTTTTTTCGATACTGACGGCAGACTATTTTTGGCTAAAGAAGGTTTTGCCAGAATAACAAGGAAATACGATGGGCGGGGAAATATGGTAGAAGAAGCTTATTTCGGAACTGACGACAAACCGCGTTTGCATAAAGATGGTTATGCTAAAGCAACAGGTATGTTTGATGAACGGGGAAACATGACGGCAGTAGCTTATTTCGATGTTGACGGTAATATAGTATGGCCATATTCTCCTTGACATTTCAGGGCGAGGAGTTGTTGGTTGGAGGAAAGTATGGAAAAAGATTTCGACTATTACGCGTTTATAAGCTACAATCGCAAGGATGAAAAATGGGCGAAATGGCTTCAAAACAAACTTGAAAACTACAAACTGCCTGCCACGATTCGAAAAGAAAACACCGCTTTGCCCAAAGAGATACGCCCCGTTTTCAGGGACAAAACGAGTATGGGAGCGGGCATTCTTGAAGAAACCATACGAGAAAACCTGGAGCGCTCGCGGTACTTAATTGTCATTTGTTCCCCCAAAGCGGTCACATCGAAGTGGGTAGGCGATGAAATCCGTGCGTTTGCCGAAATGGGGCGCTCAGACCGCATCATTCCGTTTATCGTAGACGGGGTTCCGAACAGCAACGATTCACAGGAATGTTTTCATCAGCATTTAAAAGAAAAAATCCCGGAACCGCTAGGCATCAGCATAAAAGAAATCGGCAAACAGCAGGCCTTTATAAAGACGGTGGCAAAACTGCTAAACCTGCGCTTTGAAGTGCTATGGGACCGCTTCCGCATAGCGCAGAGGAAACGGCGGATTATTGCCGCCGCCATAGGTTTATTGTGCCTTGCCGGACTAGGCTGGGTTTGGGACAATTACTACCCCAAATACGAATACTATGCCGATTATGTGGACAGAAATGGCACTCCCGAAGGCATTATCAAACTTGACAAGGCGCAGGTAAAAGTGCGGAATGCCCATTACCGGTTTGTGTATACGGAAAGGATACTCAGGAAAGTAGTGTACGCCAACTCCGCAGGCACTCCTATTGAGCACAATAATCCAGAATATGCCGACCGCCCTTCGATACTGGAATTGGAATACGTCGGCGGAAGGCTGAATAAAACCATAATAAAAAACGCAAGGGGAAAAACAACTGCCGCGTATCTTTGGGATGAGGATTATAACGGCATTGATATAAAAAATGACGAGTTTAGCGGATCGGATGATATACTGGGTGCCTCTTATATGTTCCTTACCAATATATACGAGGACAAAGGAAAAAAAGCCACTATGAAACGTTTCAAGCTGGAACGAAACGACGATGGCTATATTACCCGCCGTTTATACAAACAGATTAACGGCCATGATGATGATGAATATGGGGCGAGCAATATCGACGGCGTTTGGGGACTTGAATACGATCTGGACAATCTTGGGCGTCCTGTGCAGGTACGGTATTTGGGGCCTGATGGAAAATATTTACCCAATGATGTTGGTGTCATGGGCAATAATAATGAATATGACGGATATGGGAATACATATAAAGTTACGTATTTTGGAAAAGATGGAAAACCTGTTTTAAATGAGATGCTCTGGTCAATTGTCGTTTGTGAGACGGACATAAATGGAAATATTATTTCTGAATATTTTTTAGATCATAACGGCGAACCATATTTGCATAAAGATGGTGTTGCTAAAGTAACATTTAAATACGATAAGCATGGAAACAGAACAGAAGAAACTTATTTCGATATTGACGGCAAGCCATGTTTGCCTAAAGAAGGCTATGCCAAAATGACATCTAAATACGATGGACGGGGAAACAGGAAAGAAGTAGCCTTTTTTGGGACTGATGGTAGACCATGCTTGCACGAATATGGTTTTGCTAGAGTAACGTCTAAATACGATGGGCGAGGAAACAGGAAAGAAGAAACCTATTTCGGTACCGACGGCAAACCATGTTTACATGAATATGGTTTTGCCAAAGTAAAATGTAAATATAATAAGCAAGGAAACATGACGGAAGCCTCTTATTTCGACGCTACCGGTAAACCGTGTTTGACTAAAGACGGTTACGCTAGAGTAAGATTTAAGTTTGATGAGCAAGGAAACTTGGAAGAAGAAGCCTATTTCGGAATTGACGACAAACCATGTTTGATGGCAGATGGTTTTGCTAAAGCAACATATAAATACGATGAGCGGGGAAATATGCTGGAAGCAGCCTTTTTCGGAACTGACGGTAAACAACCATGTTTGAATGAAGTAGGTTTTGCTAAAGCAACATATAAATACGACGAGCGGGGAAACAGGATAGAAGAAGCCTTTTTTGGAACTGACGGTAAACCATGTTTGATGGCAGATGGTTATGCAAAAGTAACATGGAAATGCGATGAGCGGGGAAACATGGTAGAAATAGCCTTTTTCGGGACTGACGGCGAACCATGGTTTCATATAGAAGGTTTTGCTAAAGCAACATATAAATACGATGAGCGGGGAAATATGCTGGAAGCAGCCTTTTTCGGAACTGACGGTGAACCATGTTTAAATATAAAAGGTGTCGCTAAAGCTACATTTAAATACGATGAGCAAGGAAACAAGATAGAAGAAACCTATTTTGGTGCTGATGGTAAACCATGTTTGCATAAAGAAGGTTATGCTAAAATAACTGTCAAATATGATGAGCGAAGAAATGGGGAAGAATATGCCTATTTCGGAACTGACGGTAAACCATGTTTGATGGCAGATGGTTATGCAAAAGTAACATATAAATACGACAGGCGAGGAAACATGGTAGAAGCAGCCTTTTTCGGAACTGACGGTCAGCCATGTTTGCATGAAGAAGGTTTTGCTAAAGCAACATATAAATACGACGAGCGGGGAAACAGGATAGAAGAAGCTTATTTCGGAACTGACGGTAAACCATGTTTGATGGCAGAAGGTTTTGCTAAAGCAACATATAAATACGATGAGCGGGGAAACATGGTAGAAGTAGCTTATTTCGGAACTGACGGCAAACCGCATTTGAATAAAGATGGTTTTGCTAAAGCAATAGGTAAATTTGATGAGCGGGGAAATATGTTTCTAACAACTTATTTCGACGTTTACGGTAAAGTAATATCAATATGGAGGCCTTAATATTTCAGGGCGAGGAGTTGTTTTTTGGAGAAAAAGATGGAAAAAGATTTTGATTATTACGCGTTTATAAGTTATTGTCGCGAAGATGAAAAATGGGCGAAATGGCTTCAAAACAAACTTGAAAACTATAAACTGCCTGCCATAATTCGAAAAGAAAACACAAATTTGCCTCAAAAAATACGCCCTATTTTCAGAGATAAAACCGATATGGAAGCGGGCGCTATTATCGATACCGTACAAAAAAAACTGGAGAGGTCACAGTATTTAATAGTTATTTGTTCCCCCAAGGCGGCTCAATCGAATTGGGTAGGCACTGAAATCGACGCGTTCATAGAAATGGGACGCTCAGACTGCATTATTCCGTTTATTGTAGACGGGGTTCCGAACAGTTGCGATTCACATGAATGTCTTCATCCGCACATCAAGCAAAAAATCCCGGAACCGTTGGGCATCAATATTAAAGAAATCGGCAAACAGCAGGCGTTTGTAAAGACGGCGGCAAAATTATTAAACATACGCTTTGAAGTGTTATGGGATCGTTTCCAAATAGCGCAGAGGAAAAGGCGGATTATTGTCGCCGCAATAGGTTTATTCTGTCTTACCGCCTTAGGCTTGGTTTGTGATTACAATATCCCAAAAAATAAATATTATGCCGATTATACAGACAGAAATGGCAAACCCGAAGGCATTATTAAACTCAACAAAGCGCAGGTAAGCAAGAGGAATGCCCATTATCGGTTTGAGTATTCGAAATGGAAACTAAGGATGGTGGTATACGCCAACTCCGCCGGCACACCTGTTAAGCACGAAAATATTGAATATGCCGACCGTCCTTCGATACTGGAATTGAAATATTCCGATAAACGTAACAGTTTGAGTAAAACTATATTAAAAAACGAAAATGGGGAAACAATTGTCGAATACGATCCGGCTGGAGAGAAATCTCCCGCCATTGATATAAAAAATAACCGGACAGTAACCAATATCGAACGTTATATGTTCACACGAAACAAAAAAGGCTATATCGTCCGCCTTGAATTCAAACGGTACAACGGCTCAAATAAAGAAAATGCAAGCAATATCGACGGTGTTTGGGGATATGAATACGATCCGGACAATCTTGGCCGGCCTGAAAAGATATGGTATTTGGGGCCTGACAAGAAACCTTTGCCCGATAAAGCTGGCATAATGGGCAAAAAGTACGAATACGACGTTTATGGAAATATACGTAAAGTTACGTATTTTGGAAAAGATGAGAAACCTGTCTTAAATAAGTTAGGTTGGTCAACTGCCGTTTATGAGGCGGACACAAACGGAAACATAACAGAAGAAACTTATTTTGACGATCATGGCAATGTAATAATGAAATAGGATAATTGTAATTTGGAGGAAAGTATGGAAAAGGATTTCGAATATTACGCGTTTATAAGCTACAATCGCAAAGACGAAAAATGGGCGAAATGGCTTCAAAACAAACTTGAAAACTACAAACTGCCTGCCACGATTCGAAAAGAAAACACCGCTTTGCCCAAAGAGATACGCCCCGTTTTCAGGGACAAAACGAGTATGGGAGCGGGCATTCTTGAAGAAACCATACGAGAAAACCTGGAGCGCTCGCAGTACCTAATCGTCATTTGCTCGCCACAGGCGGCCCAATCGAGTTGGGTAGGCACCGAAATCAACGCGTTCATAGAGATGGGGCGCTCGGACCGCATCATTCCGTTTATTGTGGACGGGGTCCCGAACAGCAACGATTCACGGGAGTGCTTCCATCCGCATATCAAGGAAAAAATCCCCGAACCGCTGGGCATCAACATAAAGGAAATCGGCAAACAGCAGGCGTTTGTAAAGACGGCGGCTAAACTGTTAAACTTGCGCTTTGAAGTGCTATGGGATCGTTTCAAAATAGCGCAGAGGAAACGGCGGATTGTTGCCGCCGTCGCAGGCCTATTGTGCCTTGCCGCCTTAGGCTGGGCTTTTGATTATTTCTACCCCAAAAACGAATATTACGCCGATTATACGGACAGATGGGGCATCCCCGAAGGCATTGTCAAACTTAACAAAGCGCAGGTAAAAGTGCGGAAAGCCCATTACCGCTTTGAAAAATCGCAAAGGAAACTCAGGAAGGTAGTGTACGCCAACTCAGCCGGCACTCCTGTTGAGCACACAATTATCGAATATGCCGACCGCCCCTCGATCCAGGAATTGGTATACGTCGGCGACAGGCTGATTACAACCACAATAAGAAACGCGAAAGGAAAAACGACCGCCACATATTTTTGGCGCGGAAAGGATCACAATGCCATTGACATAATAAACGACGAGACGGGCGAAGCCGGTGTGCTGGGCGCTTCTTATATGTTCCTTACAAATGTATACGAGGGCAAAGAAAACAAAGCCACTATAAAACGCTTTAAGCTGGAACGAAACGACGACGGCTATGTCACCCGCCGTGAATTCAAACGGAACAACGGCGACGATGAAGTCGGGGCAAGCAATATCGACGGCGTTTGGGGATTTAAATATGATCCGGACAATCTTGGACGGCCTAAAACGATATGGTATTTGGGGCCTGATGGGGAGCCTTTGCCCAATAAGGTCGGCGTCATGGGCCAGAAGTATGAGTATGGCGGCTATGGGAATATAAGCAAAACTACGTGTTTTGGAAAAGATGGGGAGCCTGTTTTAAACGAGATGCTCTGGTCAATTGTCGAATGTGAGGCGGATATAAACGGCAATATTATTTCTGAATATTTTTTAGATCAAAGCGGCAAACCATATTTGAATAAAGAAGGTTTTGCTAAAGTTGCAGATAAATACGATGAGCGGGGTAACAGGACAGAAGAAGCCTATTTTGGAACCGACGGCAAACCATGTTTGCGTAAAGATGGTTATGCTAAAGAGACAGCTAAATACGACAGGCGGGGAAATGAGGAGGAATACGCCTATTTTGGAACCGACGGCAGACCATGTTTGAATGCAGATGGTTATGCCAAAGTAACATTAAAATACGATGGGCAAGGAAATGCGATAGAGTACGCCTATTTTGGAACCGACGGCAGACCATGTTTGCATAAAGATGGTAATGCAAAAGTAACATATAAATACGATGGGCGAGGAAATGTGGAAGAAGAAGCCTATTTCGGAACCGACGGTGAACCATGTTGGATTACAGATGGTTTCGCCAAAGTAACAATTAAATACGATGGACGGGGAAACAGGGAAGAGGTAGCCTATTTTGGAACCGACGGCAAACCATGTTTCCATGAAGGTGGTGCAGCTAAAATAACATTAAAATACGATGGGCAAGGAAATGCGATAGAGTACGCCTATTTTGGAACCGACGGCAGACCATGTTTGCATAAAGATGGTAATGCAAAAGTAACGTTTAAATACGATGGGCAAGGAAATGCGATAGAGTATGCCTATTTTGGAACCGACGGCAGACCATGTTTGCATAAAGATGGTAATGCAAAAGTAACGTTTAAATACGATGGGCAAGGAAATGCGATAGAGTATGCCTATTTTGGAACCGATGGCAAACCGTGTTTGATAGCAGATGGTTTTGCTATTGCTGAATATAAATATGACGAGCGAGGAAACAGGACAGAATACGCCTATTTTGGAACCGACGGCAAACCATGTTTGATAGCAGATGGTTTTGCTAAAGAAACATGTAAATATGATGAGCGTGGAAATGCGATAGAATACGCCTATTTCGGAACCGACAGCCAACCATGTTTGATAGCAGATGGTTTTGCAAAAGAAACATGTAAATACGATGAGCGTGGAAATACGTTAGAACACGCCTATTTCGGAACTGACGGCCAACCATGTTTGATTGCAGATGGTTATGCAAAATTAACATGGAAATACGATGAGCGGGGAAATGTGGAAGAAGAAGCCTATTTCGGAACCGACGGTAAACCATGTTTGCGTAAAGAAGGGTTTGCTAAATTGCAATGTAAATATGACGAGCGAGGAAACAGGACAGAATTCGCCTATTTCGGAACTGACGGTAAACCATGTTTGATTGCGGATGGTTCTGCTAGGAGAACATTCAAATACGATTATCGTGGAAATGTGGAAGAAATAGCCTATTTTGGAACTGACGGTGAACTATGTCTGTATGAAGAAGGTTATGCTAAAGTAACATATAAATATGATGAGCGGGGAAATGTGGAAGAAGAAGCCTATTTCGGAACTGACGGTAAACCATGTTTGCATGAAGATGGTTATGCAAAGGCAACACATAAATATGATGAACGGGGAAACGGGATAGAATACGCCTATTTCGGAACCGACGGTAAACCTTGTTTGATTACGGATGGTTATGCAAAGGCAACATATAAATATGACGAGCGTGGAAATACGTTAGAATACGCCTATTTCGGAACTGACGGTAAACTAGTATTGATAGCAAACGGTTATGCTAAAGTAACAGCTATATATGATGAGCGAGGAAATGTGAAAAAATATACCTATTTCGACGCTAATGGTAATGTAATAGTGTCATGGTCTCCTTAACATTTCAAGGCGAGAAGTTGTTTATTGGAGGAAAGTATGGAAACAAATTTCGATTATTACGCGTTTATAAGCTACCATCGCAAAGATGATAAATGGGCAAAATGGCTGCAAAACAAGCTTGAAAACTACAAACTGCCCGCCATATTCCGAAAGGGAAATGCCGATTTGCCAAAATATATACGCCCGGTTTTTAGAGATCAAATAGATAGCTCTTCTGTTATGGCTAGTCTACAAGAAAGCCTGGAACGCTCAAAGTACTTAATTGTTATTTGTTCCCCCGAAGCGGCAAAATCGAAGTGGATAGGCATCGATATCGACGCGTTTATAGAAATGGGACGCTCAGACCGCATTATTCCGTTTATTGTAGACGGGGTTCCTAACAGTTGCGATTCGCGGGAATGTCTTCATCCGCTTATCAAGGAAAAAATCCCTGAACCGCTCGGCTTCAATATAAATGAAATCGGCAAACAAAAGGCGTTTTTAAAGGCGGCGGGAAAAATACTAAACTTAAACTTTGGCGATTTATGGCAACGTGGACACATACCGCAGCGGAAACGATGGCTAATTGCCGTAGTAGCGGGTTTATTGTTTCTTGTCGCCTTAGGCCTGGTTCGGCATTATCACTCCCCTAAAAAAGCTTATTTCGACGCGGGCGATAAACCATTTGAAGAAGGTTATGCTAAAGCAGCATATAAATATGACGAGCAGGGAAACGTGATTGAAACTGCTTATTTCGACACTGACGGTAAGCCGCATTTGCTTGAAGGCAACTATGCCAAAATCACATATAAATATGATGGGCGGGGAGAGCGGCTGGAGACTGCATATTTCGACACTAATGGCAATACGATAGCCTTTTTCGGCGATAAAGATAATCGCTGGATATTGATGCATTCAGGACAGATACTACGCTTTTAACTAAACTGATAATTGTCGCAACCGGGTAGCGCTTTATTTTTTAAGCCAGAACTTTTATTATAAACAAGTGAAGATACGACTGGAAAATAGTCCGGTAGTTTGCGAGGCCGCCGCTGGGGAGAGCATTTTATTGGCCTGTGCGCGAAGCGGCGTTATAATATCCGCGCCCTGCGGCGGACGCGGACGCTGCGGCAAATGCCGGGTACGCCTGCTTGAAGGGCAGGTATCCGGAGACGCACCGGACGCCGACGGGACAATACGCGCCTGCGCTGCGGTTTCGCTTTCTGACATCGCCATCGCCTGTTCCGCCTATGGAGAATTGTCTGTTGACGGCAACGGCAAACTCCCCGCGACTGCCGAAGTAAACCGCCCCGCCCGCGCCGGAATCGCGCTGGACATCGGCACAACGACGGTTTCCGCCAGGCTTGTTGATCTGGATACTTCGACGGCGCTTGATACCATTTCGGAACTAAACGATCAGCGGCCTTTCGGCGCGGACGTAATAAGCCGTATCGGCGCGGCAAAAAACGGCAAGACAAAAGAACTCTATACCCTGATAAACCGCCAGACAGAACGGATCATAAATTCCTTTAAACGCAGATGGGACATTCCCAAAATTGAAAAACTCGCGGTCAGCGCCAATACAACGATGCTCCACCTTTTCCTCAACGTTGATCCTTCAAGCATGGGGGAACTGCCTTTTACCCCGGTGTTTCTCGAAGAGCGAATGTTGAAGGGGGAAGCGCTTTCGCTTCCCGTAGAAAACGTAACTGTCTTTCCATCCATTGCGGCTTTTATCGGCGCTGACATCAGCGCGGGGCTTACGGCGCTTGATGTTGCTAATGTCACAGGGCCGTCTTTTTTTATTGACGTAGGCACCAACGGCGAAATGGCCCTTTGCAACAATGGAAGTATTTACTGCTGTTCCACTGCGGCAGGCCCGGCTTTTGAAGGCGCGGAGATCTCCTGCGGCATCGGCGGAATTAAAGGGGCAATCAGCGGTGTGAAGCTTGCGGAAGACAAAGCGGCGGGGCTTTCGCTTACCACCATCGGAAACATCCCGCCTGTGGGCATCTGCGGTTCGGGGCTTGTTGATGCGGTGGCGGTAATGCTCAAGCAGGGAATAATTGACGACACCGGTTCTATGCCTGGGTCAGCGAAGGAATTTATTTTAGCGCCCGGCGTTTCAATTACCGGAAGGGATGTCCGGCAGTTTCAGCTGGCAAAGAGCGCGATCCTTTCGGGCATCAGGATACTTTGCAAAAGCGGGGGGCTTCAGCCGGCGGATATAAAAAGCGTTTTCGTCGCCGGTGGCTTCGGTTTTTATATCAACAAACAAAACGCGGTTGGCTCAGGACTTTTTCCGCGGGAATTTCTTGACCCGCTTTCTGTCTGCGGCAACCTCAGCCTTCAGGGTGCTCAGGAATCTCTTACAGAAAAAGATTTTCTTGAAAGGTGTAAAAAAATTATCAGCAAATGCGTTGTCATCGATCTTGCCGCAGACCCGGCCTTTACAGACGAGTTTGCAGAGAATATGATGTTTCAATAAGACAAAAATTTGGAGGTAGGCCATGCGCTTAAATAATGAATCGTTAAAAGAAAAGGCTTTCTGGGATAAGGCTGGTATAACCCTGCCGCGTTTTGACAGGAACGCCATGATTGCCGCCACAACTGCCGCTCCCCAGTGGCTTCATTTTGGGGCAGGAAATATTTTCAGGGCCTTCCCCGCTGCTTTGGCGCAATCCCTTTTGGAGCAGGGGCTTTCAAAGACCGGCGTTATGGTTGCCGATCGCTATGATCAAGCGACGATAGATAAATGCTTTAGCCCCATTGATAATCTCAGCCTCCTTGTAACCCTGAAATCTGACGGGAGCACGGATAAAATGATTATCGCCAGTGTTGCGTCCGTCTTCGGCATGAGCGAGGGCTTTGAGGAACTAAAAAAGATTTTTGCCGCCCCTTCTTTGCAGATGGTCAGTTTTACCATTACCGAAAAAGGCTACAACGTGAGCGGGCAAAACGGCCTCCTCCACGACGTTGCCGAAGACATAAAGAACGGCCCAGGGGCCGCCAAAAGTTACATGGGCCGCGTTGCCGCCCTTTGCCACGAGCGTTTTGTCCGTGGCGCTTTGCCTCTGGCCATGGTCAGCATGGACAACTGTTCGCATAACGGGGACAGGCTCTTTGCGGCTGTGGAAACCTTTGCCTCTGGCTGGACGAAAAACGGAAGCGCCGGCGCCGGTTTTTTGGACTATGTGCGGAACAGGCAAAAGCTCTCTTTCCCGTGGTCAATGATCGACAAGATAACCCCAGGGCCGGACGCCGGAGTACAGGATACGCTTGCCGCTTTGGGTCTGGAAGAAATGGAAAGCAGAACGCCGGGAAACAATATTTTTATCGCGCCTTTTGTAAACGCGGAAGAAACCCAGTACCTGGTAATAGAAGACACATTTCCTAACGGCAGGCCGGCGCTGGAAGAAACAGGGGTGTTGTTTACGGACAGGGAAACTGTAGACAAGGTTGAAAAGATGAAGGTCTGTACCTGCCTGAATCCGCTCCACACCGCTCTGGCAATTTTTGGATGCCTCCTTGGCTACAAACGTATCAGCGATGAAATGAAAGATCGCGATCTTGTAAAACTCATTGAGGGCATCGGTTACCGCGAAGGACTGCCCGTTGTAATAAATCCCGGCATTATTGATCCGGAAAAATTTATTGGCGAGGTAATTAAAGTCCGCCTTCCCAATCCCTTTATGCCCGACACTCCCCAGCGCATTGCCTCGGACACTTCCCAAAAAATTCCTGTCCGCTTTGGCGAGACCCTCAAGGCTTACAACGCCTCAGGCAAAAACCTGAAAGAGCTAAAGCTTATCCCGCTGATTTTCGCAGGCTGGCTCCGTTACCTTCTGGGCATTGACGATCAAGGCAAGCCCTTTGAGCCAAGCCCCGATCCCCTTTATGAAAGCCTTGCGGCAGGCCTTTCCGGTATTGCTTTGGGGCAATCTGATCAGGCGGCTATTCACGGCAAACTGGAACCGATCCTTTCAAATCCTGCGCTGTTCGGCTTGAACCTGTACGAAGCGGGACTTGCTAAGCAAGTGGAGGATCACTTTGCGGAGATGATTGCCAGACCAGGCGCCGTAAGAAAAATTCTTTCCCGCGTGGTTGGCTAAGGAAACGTTTAACACCGGAGGCGAGTTTAATTTTGCGTTTTTGGGAAATTTTTTTAATTGGGGTCGGCTTATCAATGGACGCGTTTGCCGTGTCAATAACGCTCGGCTTGTCGGCAAAGAATCCTAAAATTATTGAGATTCTAATTCCAGGGATTTATTTTGGTTTTTTCCAGGCCCTTATGCCCTTAATAGGATATTTTGGCGGGACTTATTTCGCGAGATACGTTCAATCCCTGGAGCATTGGGTGGCGTTTGTGCTTCTTGGTTTTATCGGCGGAAAAATGATAAAAGACAGTTTTTCCAAAGACGAAGAAAAAACTGATACTCATCCCTTTCAGTTTATGAAAATGCTGCTTCTGGCAATTGCGACAAGCATTGACGCATTGGCAGTTGGAGTTACATTTGCTTTTTTCAAATTGAATATTTTCACCGCGATACTAATAATCGGTTTGACGACTTTCTGTATTTCAACGGCAGGCGTAAAAACCGGAATCATATTCGGGACAAAGTTTAAATCAAAAGCGGAATTTGTAGGGGGAGCGATCCTTGTTTTGATTGGTGTAAAAATACTAATTGAGCATTTTCTTTAAGGGGAAAAAATGAAGCATTGGCCGGAAATCAGTATTGCCCTGTTATTGGTTTGTTGTCTTTTGGCGGCATGTATAGCGCCTAAACAGCAAGAGGAGCAAAAAGTGGATCCCAGTACCCAAAACACAAATTTATCAGGCGGGACAACATTCACAGCCAACAGCGGCGGGAACAAGCCCCTTAACGGTTCGCCTTACGGCTACGAAATATGGACACAGGGCGGGATCAATAACAAACTTATCTGGTTCGGTCCGGATCAAAGAGGCGGCGCGGCTTTCAGGGCCGAATGGAACAATCCCAACGATTTTTTGGGCCGCGTGGGTTTCTACTGGGGTAACGGCGCACAATACAGCGAGTATAAGAATATATATGCGGATTTTAACTACACAAGGTCGGGACGCAACACTGCCGGAAATTACTCTTATATAGGGATTTACGGCTGGGCAAGAAACCCAAACGCCGCAAAAGATGAAGACAGATTGGTAGAATACTACATCGTGGAAGATTGGTTTGGCAATCTATGGCAAGAAGACACCACCCCCATCACCACCAGCACAACAAGCGGTTCCGTTTTAGGCAGTTTTACGATGGATGGCGCGGTTTATAATGTTGTCAGAAATGTTAGAATCCAACAGCCTTCGATAGACGGAACCAAAACGTTCGTTCAATACTTCAGCATACGCCAAACGCCTCGCCAAAGCGGGACAATTTCCATCACCGAACACTTCAAGCAATGGGAGAGCATGGGCCTGCAGCTTGGCAATATGTATGAGGCAAAGTTTCTCGTCGAAGCGGGCGGCGGCACAGGGTGGCTGGAATTCTCATACCTTAAACTAACGATGGAAGATGGCCGCAGGGGAGAGTGAGGTAGAGAGCGGTGGGTTTGGTTCAGTTTCTATTTTAAGTAATGTTGCCATAGCGTCCTTAAACAGTTTCAATATCTCGATCTGCAATTTTTGAAAGTCCTCTTCAGATTGCGGCTCATTTTTACTGCCTGTAAGTTCATTGATGGCATCCGGCTTTGATATTTTTCCTTTTGAAATCCATATCATCGACATAGTATGTGCACCACCAAAAGAATGGCGAAAAATGTCAACAATGTCCATAAAATGTTTTGTTGGAGTGTTAGGCTTTTTGAAATCATTTGGCAATCGACTATTTTTGTTTCCTTTTTTTCATCTAGTTGTTTCAAACATTAATTTATAAAGCGAGCTTGCAAAGTTACCAAAATCAGTACGGGATTTACAAGGCGTTCTAATATCTTTCCATATTTCCGATGATTCTGGAACTAATCCAAAAACAAGCGGTTTTTTGTTGTTCGTACAATTTTGATTAATTAGTCTATAGTATTCTTCCGCTTCATTTGCTATTTGATAAGTTTCAGGAATAGAATCTTTTGACAATACCTTATCCATTGTATTAAAAAATATTGCCAAATAGGGAATATTTATTTCATATTTTTGCCCTTGTTTTTTAATTAATCCTGTATATTCCAGTCTATCTAGAACAATGTTGTTTGAACAATTCTGATGACCTTTTGCCAGCATGCTTAGACATTGTTTTTCTGATTCGTTCAGTACTTTCAGCATATCCTTGAAGTGATTATCAAAAAAGGTATTGTCAGGATCTTTTCCGGAAATTAATAAATGACTTCCTATCTGCTTTCCAAAAAATGGGAAACCGCCAGATAAAGTAAATGCCATTTCTTCCTTTCCGAAAAGAAAAGGCTTTTTCCCTTCATCCTGGCAGGAATTAATTTCATGCTCCCACATTGCATGAAAGGATTCTCTGTCCAGAGAGCCCAGAAAAATAGTCGGAGAGTCTATTATATTTAATTGCGGAGAACCGGTTGAAGTACACATTTCCACCCAATCTACAGCTCCGGCAATCCAGAACGTAAATAATTTATTTCCGTCTGTTGTCGTTTTTTGACCTAAATTTCTCATGGGAACAAAACCTTCCGGTTGATTAAACCTGTATCTGAAAAGTGGACTTTACCCCATCTGGTGGACACAAAAATAAGCGTGGAATAAAACTGAAGGAGAGGAAAAGATGGGAAAGAAAGTTACAGGACGGCGTGTCCACACGAAAGAGTTCAAAGCCGGGGCGGTAGCG
>Ga0268262_10001057_pt1 | contig 35098 bp, 33 predicted proteins | sample TergutNc150P3_FD_190354 | JGI IMG/M metagenome (GOLD analysis project Ga0268262, IMG submission 190354) | Nasutitermes corniger P3 segment gut microbial community from laboratory colony in Florida, USA - Nc150 P3 (SPAdes) (version 2) | ecosystem: Host-associated > Arthropoda: Insects >...
CCGCAAGCTGCTGGTGCGCTACGAGAAGCTGGAGCGCTCTTACCTCGCCCTGTGCCACCTGGCAGCCGCCATCATAGTCTTTCGCAAGGTCAGGGGGGAAACAAATATTATTTACGGATAAGTCCTAAATAGAATCATGGCTAATTCAATTTAGAACTGGAATTAAGCGTTATCATTAACCCTATGGCCCAACTTCTAGGCGATCTGCATTTTGTTGTCTCTGCTTCCGATGTGAAGCAGTTGGGGCATTGCTATGCAGAGGTGGCCTTTGTTGGCAGGAGCAACGTGGGCAAGTCCAGCTTGCTCAACGCTGTGGCGCAGCACAGGCAGTTGGCAAAGGTGTCAAAAACGCCAGGGCGCACCAGACTCATAAATGTGTTCCAGACGGGCAAGGACAGGTGGGTGGTTGACCTGCCCGGCTATGGCTACGCATCAGGGCCTGCGGCGGAGAGGGCCAAGTGGCAGGGGATGGTGGAGGGATACCTGAAAGGAAGGGCCACCCTGCGCGTTGTGTTCGTGCTCATTGATGCAGAGATAGGCCCCACGCCATTGGACATCCAGATGATAGACTGGCTGCGGGCCAAGGAAATCCCGCACCGCGCCGTGGCCACCAAGGCGGACAAGGTAAAGCCATCAAAGGCGCTGTCCCAAAGAAAGGACGTAGCCGCAAAACTGGGGCTGATGCCGGGCGACGTCGCTTGGCTTTCCAGCACAAAGGGCACGGGCATAGCCGATTTCCGCAGGGAAGTTGCCGAAATGCTGAATCTGTGAAAACAGTTACAAGTTACAAGAGGCCGCGCAAGCGGAGCTACGCGCTCAAGCCGCCATTAAAAATCAACGGCGAAGCTGCATCAATCATGATAGCCTTTTATTACAACTTTTTTGCGGAGGCACTATGTCGGACGAACCTAGGCAGTCCCTTTATGGCGATGCAGACGCCAAGAGCGCGGAGGACATCAAGCCACTGGGCATGATGGACATCCTCTCTGGCGTTTTTTCAGAGCCAGTGGAATTGTTCCAGCGCCTCTCCAAAAAGCCCCAGTGGGTTGGAGCTTTGGTGATCGTTGTAGTTATGGCTCTGTTGTTAGCTGTTGCATGGGCCTATAAATTTGACAACGTAGAGGAAATGGCGGAAGTGCTACAGAATCAGCTTGAACGCGCTGGGGTCTCTATAAATGCTGAAATGCAACGTAACCTTGAGGTGAGCGCAAGGTATACTGGTATTGGCAGAATAATAAACTACCTTTTCATAGTACCGATACAAATTTTCATCGGTGGGCTCGTATGGTGGGGCGTAGGGCTGATGTCTAGGGAAGATACAAATTGGTGGCCGACGTACATGCACGGCCTAACCGTGGCGGCGGTACCCAAATTGGTGCTTGTTCCTTACTACTTTATCGGAACACTGATAGCAATCCTAAAGGGCGTGGGAGTACACACGTGCGAACAGATGATCCCATCTTCTTTGGGCTTTTGGATAGAAGCGGAGAACCCAAAATTGTCTTTGCTATATGACAAGATTGACATATTTCTATTGGCTGGCTATGCACTCCTGTTCTTTGCAGCAAGGCACACGCTGAGGGCCAAGCCTTGGGGCGCGGTGCTTTGCGTGGCACTGTCGCTGGCCGTATCGGTAGCTCACGTTTTGATGGCTTAGTAGATGGCAAAGTCTAAGACAATCATATTTTGTGGCATAGCCGGGGCCATCGTCCTGCTGATTGCCGTTGCGTTGATGCAGGGCGACAGGGATGATTCGTCCAGGTTCAACTGGGACACGGTAAATAGGGGGGACATCCGCGAAACCATCATGGCTTCTGGCGAGTTTCAAGCCAAGGTAAAAGTTAACGTGGGCACCAGCGTCATGGGCGAGATAAAAGAAATTTTCGTCATTGACGGCCAAAACGTGAGGGCCGGAGATCCATTGGTGACCATAGATTTTATACGCATTCAGCAGGAGTACGAGCGAACAAAGGCACTTTTGGACGCCGCAAAAAGCGACGCGGAACGCGCCAAGACAAATAGCCTGCGCCTGCAAGAATCCTTTGACAGAATGGAAAGCCTTTCAAAGCAGGGCCTCATTTCTGAGGAAGACTATAGCCAGGCCCGCCAAAACCGCGACGCGGCCGCCCTTGCCGCCCAATCTGCCGAGGCCAACGTACATCAAACCTTTGCAAGCATGAAGGCTATGGAGGACAGCTTGTCCAAGACAAAGCTGCTGGCCCCTATTTCCGGCAGGGTGACAGGGCTAAAGGCCGAAAAGGGCGAAACAGCCATACCAGGCCAGTCCAACCTGCCCGGGGCCACGCTGATGGTCATTTCTGACATGAGCGAGATAATCGCAGAAGTCAAGGTGAGCGAAAACGAGGTAGTCCGCACCAAGGTGGGCCAAATAGCTCAAGTTACCGCCGAGAGCCTGCCAAGCAGGGTATTCCCAGGCAAGGTAGTCGAGGTGGCTACGGCTTCCGAAAAGAGCGGCCAAGACGCCAACATGTACAGGGTCAAGGTGGCGCTGGACATGGACGCGCCCGAGGTGGGTGAGCTGCGCCCAGGGATGAGCGCAAGGGCGATAATCCTGACCGCCGAGGCCAAAGACGTGCTAAGAGTGCCGCTGCAAAGCGTGCTGGAAAAGGACGGATCTATGGAAGAAGCCCAAAAAAAGGGGCTATTCGCGCCAGAGGTCCAAAGCGTCGTCTTGGTCGTCAAAAATGACAAGGCAGTGGAGAGTGTCGTCTCTGTTGGAATAGCCAACACCCAATATTTTGAATTGAAGGGCGGCGTTGGGGAAGGCGAAAGGCTGTTGACTGGCCCGGTCAGAAAGATGAAAGAACTAAAGAACAACGCTGCCATAAAGCTCAAGCCCAAGTCCGATTCGCAGATGGAGCTTGAAAGCAAGCGCGGAGCGGGGAAGAAATCATGATGGACATCCGCGAGCCCTTTCGGGCCGCCTTTTTCAGCCTAAAGGCCAACAAAATGCGAAGCGCCCTGACGACGCTGGGCATAGTGATAGGCGTGTCCGCCGTGATCATCGTGGTGAGCCTCATACAGGGGCTAAAGAGCAGCGTCATGGGGCAGTTGGAGGGCGCGGGGAGCAATTCGCTTTTCGTGCGCCCCGCAACGCCGATGGACATGCCCTATGAGGAGTTTCAAAAAATTAAAAACAGGGACATGACGCTGGACGACCTGCGCGCCCTGACAAGGATGGTCCCGCAGATCATCAGCGTCACGCCCGTTTTTTTTACTGGCGGGGAAGTCAAGAGCGGCGGCAGAAACACAAACACACAAATCTATATGACAGATGACACTTGGATTGACCAGAACAAGGTGAATTTGTCTATGGGCAGGAATTTTGTGCCAGCGGATATGCGCCTGAGGTCAAAGGTGGCGATAATTGGCCCGCGGTTGATAGAAAAACTTGGAATCAGCGGCAACCCAGTCGGCCAATTCATCACGGCGCTGAACATGAGCTTGGAGATAGTCGGCGTTTTGGAAGCGGTGGGGGCCAGCATCGGCAATGACGAGGACGATGCAATAATGATCCCCATCACTACGGGCATGGCCACCCTGCCAGACCACATGAGGAGGCAGCTCATTTTCCAGGCCAGGCACGACCCAAGGATCAACACAGACGACGCGGAAGACTTGGTGCGCGAGGCCCTTAGGCGCATCCGCGGTGTAAAGCCCAACGAAATGGAAGGCTTTGTTGTGTTTAGCCAAAAAAAGATCGCTACAATGATGGACGCAATCACCACATCAATAACCGCCGTAGCCGGCGGCATGGTAAGCATAGCCCTGCTGGTCGGCGGCATAGGCATCATGAACATAATGCTGGTCAGCGTCACAGAGCGCACCCGCGAGATAGGCGTGCGAAAGGCCGTGGGCGCCAAAAGGTTCGACATCTTGGTGCAGTTTCTGATAGAAGCGTCAGTGCTGTGCATTTTAGGCGGGGCTCTGGGCATCTTGTTTGGTTTTTTTGTGGGGGCGGTAATTGGAAAAATCCTGCTCAACCAAATAGGAGGCGTGCCAATGTGGGCCATGATAGCCGGCTTTGGCGTGCCTGCGGGCATCGGCATCCTGTTCGGCCTGTACCCTGCTGCCAAGGCCAGCAAGATGGACCCCATAGAGAGTTTGAGGTATGAGTAAGCTTTAGAATAATGAGTGTCTTGCGCCCCCTCGATGTTCATGTTTTGATGCCGCGATTAACAAATTGATAATTGAATATCTTGCAGAACTCGGCAGATACTTGGGGGGTGGGCTTTGTTCAGCGGCGGTTTCGATGAACGGGCGATGCTAAAAAAAACATGATACCGGGCGGGTCGGGTGGTTTTTCCCCTGACGCATTCAAGAACACTGGTACAATTTCTATTTGGAGGCCAACATGTTTCTGACAGCCGAAGAAAGAGAGAAATATCGCAGTGAGTGCCTAGCGGAGCTAGAGGCAAACACGGTTGACCTCAAGATTTCCGATAGACGCGTCCCCAACCACGGAGAGGAAATCAACTTGTCGGAGCTTTTCAGGCCCAAGCTGGATGCTGATTTTTACGGCCAATACAAAGAAAAACTCGATTGCCTTGAGAGTGTCTGATGGATTCTCTGACCACGCTGGACCATCTGTTCACGTTCAAAGACCCGCTTCTGCAAATACCCAAGTATAGGCTAAACGTCAAAACAATCAACAATGAAGTCGCCAACCTTGAGCTGGAAGTGCGCGAATTTTGTAGCCAAGACGACCTTCAAGGCACATTGACTATAAACAAGGCAAGACTGAGGAGCCTTGTGGTTTCCTACAGGCACGACCTCAATAGGCACCGTGCGTTCCATCTTGAAGATTCCTATCCGGACGAGTACAAGCAGGCCGCATACTTCGCCTATTGGTTCAGCAAGGTCAAACCAATCAACCTTTTGAACGCCAACTATTTTTTCAAATACCTCGCCATCAACGAACTATTCGCAGTGCATGTGACACTGCGTATGCTGAACCTACAGCCCAAGCAAATCAGCAACGAGCAATACCGCAATTTTGTGCGCCAACTGTACTACCGCAACACTGACCCAAAGCAACTGTATTATGCTTTGGAACTTTTCAATGGTGGACAACCATAGAATTGCGTCTCTGTGGGGCATTGACACTTGGGTGCCGATTCCGAGACAGGCGACACATGCGGGAACAATGTCAGTCTGGCACTGAATGTTAATTCCGCAACTGACCACTAGAAGGATTTTGCTAGAGGTTCGTTTGGTTGCAAATCGGTATTAAACTATTGCTATTGATGCGAAAAGAACATGAACGACATACTTGGCATTTTGCCGTTGAGCCCAGCGAAGCGGGCCAGCGGTTGGACACGATAGTTTCTAACAGGACTGGCCTGAGCCGACGAAAGGCCAGGGAGGTGCTGAAGCTTGGCGGGGTGCAGGTCAACGGCAGGCGCGTGCGCATCGCCGGGCGGCCCCAGCAGACGGGCGCAGAAATAAGGGTGACTGTTGACAGTTCACTTGGAGAAGAGCCGACTTTTGTCCCAGCGGCCCTATTTGAGGACGAGTGGCTGCTGGCGCTGAACAAGCCCCCAGGCATCCCGGCCCAAGGGACGCTGGCTTCGGACAAGCACGATTTTCTGGCCGTGGCAAAGAGGCATTATCCAGATAGCGAACTTTTTTTGACCCAGAGGCTGGACACAGGCACTTCCGGCGTGATGCTGCTGGCCAAGGGTTCAAGGCTGGCCGGGGAAGTTGGCAAGCTGTTCGCAAACCACGAAATAAAAAAAACATATTTGGCAGCCGTGCAGGGCCATTTGGAGCCATGCAGGCTAGACCAGCCCATCGGCCGGATACCTAGCTCCAAGCCTGCGCGATATAGCTGCACGGGCAGCTTGGTTGGGCCCAAAGATGCCATCACCGCTTTTTCAAATGCAGGGCCAGACGCAATAGCCGTTGGGCTTGGCCTTGGCTTTGAATTTGGCCTTGGAGCTGCGCCGGAAGGCGCGAATTGGGTTCTGGCCGAGCCAATCACGGGTCGCACTCATCAGATACGGGCGCACTTGGCCCACCTTGGCTGCCCCGTCATCGGAGACGTGCTATATGGGGGGGCGCCGTCCAGTCGGCTATGGCTTCACGCCTGGAAGCTGGAACTGACGCACCCGATCAGCAAAGAAAATATCTTGATTCAGGCTAAAATAAGTAGCATAGATGGAGCCAAAACAATTGGCACAGGAAAGGAGCCATTATGAAACTCAAAGCATTTGCAGTGGCCGCATTGATGCTTTCGGCGGCGCTGGGCGCACAGCAGTCGCCGGCAGGGCGGATCCCGCTGGACAAGGGGTGGAAATTTGAACCTACGGACAGCCCAAAGTATGCCGAGCCAGGCTTGAACGACAGCGATTGGAAGCCCATCAAGGTTGACCAGGATTGGGACGAACAAGGGCACAAAGGGCTGACGGGCTTTGCATGGTACAGGCTGAGGTTCACGCTCCCCGTTGGCCTGAGAGACAGCAGCAAGGTAAAGGAAACGCTGATATTTGCTATGGGCAGGATAGACGACGGGGATCAGGTGTTCTTGAATGGAGAGTTTTTGGGCCAGAACGGGCGCACCTATGGGCCCGGGACCGCGCCGCCGGTTGGCTTCAACACTGGCCCTTGGAACTTGTTCAGGGAATACGCAATACCGCTTGGCGACCCAAGGATAAAGTGGGGCAAAGAAAATGTATTGGCCGTCAGAGTGGTGAATGGCAGTGGCCCTGGGGGGATGTTTGATGGCGGGCAGCACGTAAGGATGCTGGGGATGCCGGATTTGATTGACTTTAGGGCCGAGGGAACGCCATTCCGCTTTTTTGGCCAAGAGGTGGCCAAGGAGTTCGACATTGTAAATATCTCTGACAAATTAAAAATGCAGGGGACGCTGACAATCGAGGTGGTGGGTTCGCTGTCCGGCAAGGTGCTCACAAAAAGCACAAGGGCCATTAACTTGGCTCCCAAAGAAAAAATGCCAGTGATCGTGCAGCTCGGCCTAAATGAAGAATCGTGCAGGGTTAACTACCATGTTGCTTTTAAGGATGGCGACACATTTAGCTATTGGGAAGAAAGCCCATACATCCTCACGCCGCCCATATCAATAACGCCAAAGATCAATGGGGCGTCGGTTGTAGGGGCCAGGCCCGGCAAGCCATTCTTGTTCACGGTCGCGGCGTCGGGAGAGCGCCCCATGGCGTTCAGCGCGACGGGGCTGCCAGATGGGCTTGTCATCAATCCGCAGACAGGCATCATCACGGGTACCACGCCGCCCAAGGGAAATTACACTGTCAAGGTGACGGCCAGAAACATAAATGGAACAGTATCGCGCGATCTGACAATAGTGTCGGGCGACAAGCTGGCCCTCACCCCGCCGATGGGCTGGAATAGCTGGAACGTATGGGGGCTCGCGGTTGACGAGGAAAAGGTGGTGGCCAGCGCAAAGAGCTTTGTGGATAAGGGCCTGCGCGACTTTGGCTGGGCGTACATCAACATTGACGATGGCTGGCAAATAGTAGGGTCTTCAAGTGACCTCAAGAGGGACGGCAACGGGAATATCATCGTCAACAGTAAGTTTCCAGACATGGCCCGCCTTGGGAGGCGCATACATGAGCTTGGGCTGAAGTTCGGCACCTATTCTAGCCCAGGCCCCTTGACCTGCGGCGGGTACACGGGCAGCTACCAGCATGAACAGAATGACGCCAACTCCTATGCCTCTTGGGGCATTGACTATCTCAAATATGACTGGTGCTCGTACGGGCGAATCGCAAAGGACAATTCGCTTTCCGAATTAAAAAAGCCATACGAAATAATGCGCGACGCGCTGGCGAAAGTGGATAGGGACATAGTTTTGAGTTTGTGCCAGTACGGGATGGGCGACGTATGGGAGTGGGGCGAAAGCGTCGGCGGCCAACTTTGGAGAACCACGGGCGACATAGACGACACTTGGCAAAGCATGTCAACCATCGGTTTTTCGCAGGTCAAGAATGCCCCTTATGTAAAGCCAGGGGCTTGGAACGACCCCGACATGCTGGTGCTGGGCTGGGTGGGCTGGGGTCCCAACCTGCGCCCGACTAGGCTCACACCGGACGAGCAGTACACTCACATGAGCCTGTGGTGCCTTCTGTCATCACCCTTGCTTCTGGGCTGCGACCTGACGCGCCTTGACCCATTTACGCTTAATCTGCTGACAAATGGCGAAGTCCTGGCTATCAACCAAGACCCACTTGGAAAGCAGGCGACGCCCAAGGTGGTGGATGGGCAAATCCAGGTGTGGGTCAAGGATCTGAGCGATGGGGGCAAGGCCATCGGCGTATTCAACCTTGGCGACAAAGCTGCGGACTACGAACTGAACCTGCGGACACTCGGCGCCCAAGGGAAAAAGCTGCGCGACCTCTGGCGGCAAAGGGACATCGGCCCGCTTCCCGAAAAGCACAAAGTCCGCGTCGCCCCGCATGGAGTGGTTTTGATAAAGGCGTTGTAGGCCGCATCCATAATCGAATCTCCTGCAAAACAATCTTCGCGCTCATCGAGAAGCCATTTCCATGCATCTGCCCCTACATAGGGCAGTGAGCGAGGCGAGGGTTCCTGGGTCAGGGCTAGGTTAGGGATTAGGTTTCAGGGGTCAAGTAGGGATTAGGTTTCAGGGGCTAGGGGTCAAGGATAAGTATTGATGCGGCTGCGCCGCGATAATTCCTTAATGGCGGATTGAGCGCGTGGCGCCGGGCGAAGCCTTCTTCCCGCGTGAATCGCCTACCTCGGAGCCACCACCCGCCTCCGCCCCCCATCGAAGCCATCGCTGAACGGAGCCATCTTCCCTAAATCCAGCGCCCATCGAAGAGGCCGTGCGAAGCGCGGCCAGGGGGCGCGGGGGAAGTCGACCGAAGGCAGCGCGAGCCTGCGAGCGATGCCGGTAGGGAGCTCCCCCGTTAAGCATTAGGAAGGGCTCCGCGACCCGGCCCTGAACGAGCCAAGTTGCCGGGTCATCAGACCCGAGCACGAAAGATAGAATCGGGCACAACGAGTTAAGTAAAAGGAAGGGTTCCCGAGCGCAAAAGATAGTGGCCAATTCCGCGTGAATCGTTGCCGCGCAAAAGAGCCTCGCAGTCCAAAGATGTTAGACTTTTGTATGGAGTCAAACTGAAAATACCATTGGTCTATAACGCGAAATCGGGTCCCCACTGGAGAGGCCCTGATGCCATATTGGCCAGCATGGGCGCAGAGCTGAGGGTGCGGGTGGAGCCAATTGAAATGTCTTTCCCCTTTGATTATTCAGAGTCCATCGAAAAAGCCCAACGTGCGGGTGGGCCTCTGGTGGTCTTGGGGGGCGATGGCACCATCCACCATGCGGCAAAGGCGCTTTTGGAAAAGGGCTGCCCCGTCCCTCTGGCCGCGTTGCCGGGCGGCAGCGGGAATGGGCTGGCGAGGGGGTTCAGAACTCCAGAAAACCCAATAGGCGCGTTGGAAAACCTTTTGAGCGGCAGAGAGATGATGATGGACGTTGGGCGCCTTGACGGCGAGCCATTTTTCAACGTGGCGGGCTGCGGCTTTGAAGGGGACTTGGCCCATGAATTTGACAGTTCCAGCGGCAAGAGGGGCTTTTTCAGCTACGCGAAGATCGCCCTAAAACTTTGGCGCAGCTCCGAACCCCTGAACGCACGTTGGGAGGCCGTTGGCTTGGCGCCAAAAGAGCCAAGGACTGGGCTGGAAAAACTAAAGGCGGCCTGGCACGGCCCAAGCCCAGACTTTCCTAGCAGCGTGTGGAGCCTATGTTTTGCCAACCTGCCCCAGTACGGATATGGGCTATGTATAGCACCAGGGGCAGACCCCACAGACGGGGGCATCCAATGGGCGGCGCTGGCCAAGCCGGGCCTCTTTGACTTTGTCGCCGAACTGCCCCAACTGTTTAGGGAAAATGGGAGGACAAAGCTGAGAAGAGAGGGCCAAATAAAAAAGGCCACCGTGCGTTTTGATTGCTTCGTGAATTGGCAGATGGACGGCGAACCCGCCCAGCCAAGGGACAGGGCGGAAATAGCCATCGAGCCAAGGGCGTTCAGGATGATGGTGATAAGGGGCTGCCCCTGGTTATGATTGGGCAACTACCCTGCTTGAGTGCCTTGCAGAGCTATCCTAGCGCTCATCGAAGCCTTTGCTACTCCCCATACCCCTGCCGCTATTCCCAACACTAATCTTTGTCTATTGACACGATTTCGATTGTGCTGCCGCCGTTGAGGTAGTGTACCCATTTTTTTGCGACCATTTCCTTGGTGTGCGTGCCTATGGCATGCCATTCGCCCGTTGGGGAGAAGTACCCCACCACATACTTGAATTGGTTCTCGTGGTGCTCTTCGATTCTATAGACCCAAGACATAATTTCTCCCTTTCGCAAAAATAGGTGTGTGGTTCCAACTTCAAAGACATCTGCCGATGGTATCGGCGCTTTCAGTATGAAACACCTTGATTCGGATGTAAAGAAAAATTCGCAAACTCTAAATAAATGCGACCATCGTTATGGCAGTCGGGCGAAAACTGCTCTGGCTGGGCTGGCGAGAGGGGGATGCTAATTTTGATGGAAACTTCAGGGGATGGCGATGAAGTCCGGGGATTGGGTTTGCTGTGTGGCTGGAACGACTGTGATGATGGGGGATGGCTTCATCTTCCGAATAGCGTGTTTTGGCCTCAATGGGGGAGAGGCTAAACTATATTCTTAACTTATCCCTCTCTATCCTGTTATCCTTTTCATTGTCCGCTGTTTATTTTTACCCGTTTGCCTGGAGGGCATATATGTTCAAGTTCAGACGCTTGGTGTCAATAGGGTTGGTTTTTGCGCTGTCGGCGATAGCCGCGACAGCTAGGGCGCAGGAGGATCCAAATATAGCCAAAATCATAGACGTTGGCACCAAAGACCCGCAAGTGATGGTTTGGGACGATTTTTTGTCCAACCGCTTCGGCGGTAGGTACACAGGCTCGGACGCATACATCAATGCGTCGGATTGGGCCCTATACCAGTTCAAGCAGTGGGGGCTAAAGGCGTGGAAGGAAGAAGTGGGCACAATGCCGGTTGGCTTCAATCGCGGGCCTTGGTTTGGAAAGATGACCAAGCCCATGGAAAAAGACCTATATTTCGGAACGCCCTCTATGACCGCGGGAACCAAGGGCATCCAGAGGGGGCACGTGGTCGTCGCGCCCGAAAAGGTGGAAGACGTTGCGGGGATGAAGGACAAGATAAAGGGGGCGTGGCTTTTGTGGCACGGCCGGAGCGAAGGCTTTGCCAGGGATGGCAGGCGGAACACAAAGATGAGTCCCCTTGTGCTGGCGCTGGTGGAGGCCGGGGCTCTTGGCACCATACAGTCCTCTCAGGCGGAGCCTTTCAGGATCATGGACGGCGGCGTGGCTTCTTGGGACGACCTGCCTGTGCTGCCCGACATCAAGCTGCTGGACAAGCAGTACGATGAAATAAAGGCATTGGTCGAAAAAGGCGAAAACGTTGAATTGCAGTTTGAAATCCGCAATTGGTTCAAGATGGGCCCTGTGCCGTACCACAACGTGATAGCCGTTTTGGAAGGGCGCGAAAAGCCAGATGAATTTGTTTTGATCGGAGGCCATCTGGACAGCTTTGACGGTGGCACCGGAGCAGTTGACGACGGCAATGGGGCGTCCTCTGCCATAGAGGCGGTTCGGCTGTTGGTCAAGGCTGGGGTCAAGCCAAGGCGCTCTGTGATGATAGTTCTGTTCGCCGCAGAAGAAATGGGGCTTTGGGGTTCGCAGCACGTGGTCAAGAACCACCCGGAGTGGAATGAAAAAATGAGTTTCGCCATGGCTAGGGACGGCAGCCCCCACGCTGTCACTGGACTCAGTGTGCCTGCTGACTGGTATGCCGATTTCGAGCGATTCACCGCGCCGCTGAAAAATCTGAATCCAAAGTTTCCATTCACGCTAGTAAAAAGTGAATTTCCAAACGTCAGGCCGGAGACCCCGGGGGGGACGGATTTAACCGTGTACAGCCAATATGGCATCCCTGTCTTTGTCGGCGCAGGGCGCAGCGAGTACAACAACCACAATTATCAGCACATCTGGCACACTCTTTCGGACACATACGACGACGTTTTGAGATTCGCCGAGCACCAGCAGCAAGCAGCCATCTGCCAAGCAGTCATAGCTTATGGCGTTGCCGAGCTGCCAAACCTGTTGAACCGCGAAAACTTTTTCCTGAAAGATGGGCTTTATGCTGACATCAATTTTGGCACCATGGAATCGCCAAAGCGCGTGATGGTTCGCCTAGACGCCAACGGCGCCCCAGAACAGGTGGCGCACTTCTTGGCGGCAACTGAGGGCAGGGGAGATTTCATGCGCGGGCCAGGCGGGCCAAGAGGTGGCATGCAGGCACAGGGCGCACAGCCAAGGCCGCCGCTGGCCACGATAATATCGGCCAGGGCAAAATACTTTGAGGCCAAATTTGGGGAAGCCTTGGCATACAGCGCGAATGTCCCAAGGATCGCAAACAAAAACCTTAAATCGGCAAAGGGCCTGCTTGGTTTCGCGCCCGATGGTTTTGCAGTTATAGCAAGGAAGGCGGAGCTGCCAAACAAATACACCCCCATTGGGTCAATAGTCGCCACCACAGACGGCTTTGAGACGCTAAAACCGAATGACCAAATCAGGATGATCAGGATCATCAGGGTGGGGGACGCGGCAAAGGCGTTTAAGGCAGCAACGGCGGAAAGTAAATAAGTTAGCTGAAAAAACCTGAAAATTGATGTTACGCATTGGCATCGTGACTGTTTCCGACAGGGCGCACAGGGGCGAGTACGAGGATTTGTCTGGGCCCCAAGCGGCGGCTTTCCTAGAAGGCTGCCTTGCCAGCCAGTGGCAGCCTATCTCCCGCACTGTGCCGGACGAGGCCGACGCTATCAAGGAAGCACTGGTTGAACTATGCGATGTGGAAGGGTGCTGCTTGGTTCTCACCACTGGGGGCACTGGGCCCGCCGTGCGGGACGTCACGCCCGATGCAACGGCATCAATCTGCGACCGCATCTTGCCTGGCTTCGGAGAACTGATGCGGGCCGCGTCTCTTAGGCAAGTTCCAACCGCCATTCTGAGCCGCCAAGTTGCTGGCACAAGGGGAAAGTCGCTCATCATCAACTTGCCAGGCAAGCCCAGCGCCGTACGCGACTGCCTGGAAGCTGTGTTCCCCGCAGTCCCCGACTGCGTTGCCCTGCTTGGGGGGGCCAGGATTGAGACAAAGGGGATGGCCGCACCGATTTTTCATGCTTGACGGCTGTACTGCGCGTGTTTTCGAGGTACGTCAAAAATGGCCAGCGAATTTGGGGTAAAATCAATGGAGGGGGCTTTTTGCTCAATTGTCAAACTTTTCATGTTCCTGCCTACAAAAGTGAAAACTCTTTGCTGCGGCGATTCTTTTTGTGTAGGCACTCAACCCCAAGTGACACATTCCTAAAATGACACCGCAGAACAACACAAATATCGGTTCCAGCCGCCGCTGGGAAATCTTGGCGTTCACTTCGATTGGGGCTCTGATGGCGCCGCTGAGCGGCTCCATCATTGCTGTCGCGCTGCCAAAAATGGGCAGAGACCTCCACTTGAGCTTTGAGGGCACCATCTGGGTGCAGGCATCCTACCTGCTGACCATGGCAGTCCTGATGATACCGCTTGGGCGAATAGCTGACCAGCGCGGGCGAATGAAATTTTACCTGTATGGAACAGCGCTATTTACCTTAGGGTCAATAATAGCCGCCATATCAAGAGGAAGCGCGGGCATCATAATCGCTAGGGTGGTGCAGGGCCTGGGCGGCGCGCTGCTGAGCTCAACGTCTTCTGCGTTGGTGACGGCGGCCTTCCCTGCCAATGAGCGCGGAAAGGCCATGGGGATAAACGTCATGGCGGTCTATGGTGGCCTAAGCTTGGGCCCGCCATTGGGCGGCTTCTTGGTTGACGTCTTTAACTGGCACGGGGTTTTTTTGATGAACGTGCCCGTTGGCATAGCCATCCTATTGTGGGGCAGGGGGCTAAGGGGCGCGGTAGATGAAGATGGGGCGAAAGAGGCGGGAGCGGTGCACAAACTGGACTTTCCGGGCTGCGTCCTACTGGGCATAGGCATGCTCGCGCTGCTGATGCCGCTCACACTGCATGCAAGGTGGGGGCTGGCGTCCGCGCCCACGCTTTCGCTATTCGCCGTTTCTGTACTTTCTTTTTTGGCTTTCTTTATGCGCGAGAAGAGGGCGCCAGAGCCATTGTTGGACATAAAGCTGCTGCACCAGAACCCGCTCTTTGCGTACGGAAACCTTGCCGCCCTGCTGAACTATATGGGCATTTTCGCAGTGGGGATGCTCACTTCCGTGTGGCTCCAACTGGCGCAGGGCTTTTCGGCGGCCACCGCTGGCTGGATAATGCTGGGGCAGCCGCTGGTGCAGGCCCTACTAAGCCCAGTGGCGGGCAGGCTCAGCGACCATTTTGGCACCAAGATGTTTACTACGCTGGGGATGTTTTTGACCGCCCTTGGAATGGCCCTTTTGGGCTGCCTGACCCGCGAATCGGGGTTCGCGGCGATAATTGCTTCGCTGGCCGTTGTAGGGGTGGGTATGGCTTCTTTCAGTGCGCCCAACACCAGCTCTGTCATGGGCTCGGTGCGGCGGGACAGCCTTAGCTTGGCCGGGGCCGTGCTAGGCACGACTAGGGTGATGGGGATGACGATGAGCGTCGCAATTTTGGGCGGACTGGCGGCCAGCCACCTTGGGCAGGGGGGGTGGCAGGACTTGCTCAAGTTCGGGCCGAGCGGGCCTGGCGCCGACGCCTTTATGTGGGGCTACAGAACAGCCATGCTCACAGGGGCGGGATTTGTCCTTCTGGGCTTTTTTGCGTGCCTGGTGAGGGATAGAAATAATGAAACGTGACCATCGCCCAGATATGCCAAAATAATGTTTTGGGGATATATGCTTACCTACGTCTTTATTTTTTTGGCTGCGTCGGTGCTGCTGTTTCAGGGGCTGCACATCATTGGCGAGATCGAGGGGCCGATGGGGACAGTGCCGAAAGAACTTGTCCTCCCAGAGAGGGCCGCACGCCGCTGGGGGGAGAGGCTGCTGGGATTCGGCATCCTCACGCTGCTGCTGGGGTTCCTATCGTTCCCATTCCAGTCGCTGGTTGACTATTTGCTGCCAATACTGGTCATTGACGGGTGCGCCCTAGCCGCTTTCGCGCTCTATCTGGTCTTTGCAGCCCCAAGGGTGGAGTACATAGGCAAGCCCAGCGATGATGGGCACCACTGATACAGGTTCAAGATACAAGGTAGCCTTTTGTAAAACCTAGCCAATTGGGCTGTGAGGCCCCGATTGGCAAATTGACAATCATGGCTTCGTTTAACAAACGATGCTGCAGTTAGCCATTCTTCTTTACAAACTCTTCCATGAATGTGACCAAGGTATTCACGTCATCCACGCTCACGGCGTTATAGGCGCTGACGCGAATGCCGCCAATGTCGCGGTAGCCTTTTAGCCCCACCATGCCGTTCTTTTTGGCTTCCTTGACAAAGGCATCCGTCAGCTCGTCACTTGGCAGGAAGAAGTCAATGTTCATCAGCGACCTGTCGGCTTTTTCTGTGACGAATGGCTTGAAGAACCCGGAGTGCTTGTCTATGCAGCCGTACAGCAGCTCGCCCTTTTTGCGGTTGTTTGCCTCGATGGTCTTTAGGCCGCCTATTGACTTGTTGTAAGCCAGGACGTTGCGGAGTATGTAAATGCCGAATGTCGGCGGTGTGTTGTACAGGCTGTTTTTTTCTGCATGTATCTTAAACCGCAGGTAGCTCGGCAAATCCTGTGCTTCGCACATTTCTAAAAAATCATCGCGGATGATAACCAGCGTAACGCCTGACGGCCCTAAGTTTTTCTGTGCTCCGGCGTAGATGAGGCCGAATTGGGAAACGTCAATGGGCCTCCACATTATGTCAGACGACATGTCGCAGATGTAGGGCTTGTCGGTTTTGGGGAACTCGTGCCACTGGGTGCCCTCCACCGTATTGTTGGAAGTGAAGTGGACAAAGGCGGCGTCGGGGCTTATTTGAAGCTCGGCGGCTTTTGGCAGGCGGGCGAACTTTTCGCCTTTTGTTGAAGCGGCCTCCCTGACCCTGTCCCCGGCCACCAGCTTGGCTTCCTTGAAGGCTTTTTCTGCCCAGTTGCCCGTCGTGATGTAGTCGGCCCTGCGGTCTTTGCGAAGCAGGTTCATGGGTATCATGGCGAAGGACAGGTGCGCTCCGCCCTGCAGCAGCAATATTTTGTAGTTGCTTGGGATGCCCAGCAGCTCTTTTGTTAGGGCTATGGCTTCTTCATGCACGGCGTCGTACTCTTTGGAGCGGTGGCTGATCTCCATGACGGACATGCCAGTGCCTGCAAAATCCAGCAGTTCTTCTTGGGCCTTTTTCAGTGGCTCAACGGGGAGTCCGGCTGGGCCGGCGTAAAAGTTAATGGTGCGTTTTGACATTGGTTGCCTCGAATGAAAAATAATTGAGTTTCAGTTCACTTGAAGTCCGACAGAATCGCCACGACTTCATCTCCTATGCGCCCAAGGTTCTCCTTGGTGCTGGCTCCAAGGTGGGGGGCCATGAACACGTTGGGGGCTTTGAGCAGCGGGCAGTCGGGCGGTGGTGGGTCGCTGAACCAAACGTCGGTGCCATAGGCCCTGACCTTGCCAGACTTTAGCGCCTCGGCCAAGTCGCTCTCATTGATGCACTTGCCTCGGCCAGTGTTGACGATGATTACGCCGTCTTTCATTTTTGAAATCAACTGGGAGTTTATCATGCCCTTGGTTTCGTCGGTAAGTGGCGTGTGCAGAGAGATGAAATCCGCCTTTGCTGCCAATTCGTCGAGCGATGGCACCAAATCGGCGATGGGGTGTGCTTTGAGGAATGGGTCGAAGGCAATTATCTTCATGCCAAAAGCAGCGGCGCGCTTTGCGACTTCTGTGGCTATGGCTCCGGCGCCTACAAGGCCAAGTGTCTTGTTGTACAGCTCTGTCCGCTTCAGCTCATTTTTCAGGAACTTGCCTTCGGCCATTGAAACATGGGCATCTATCAGCCTTGCGGGAATGGCTGCCATGAAGGCCATTGCCATTTCGGCAACGGCGATGCTGGACGCCTTTGGCGTGTTAGTCGCTTTGATGCCCTTTTCGGCGCAGAGTTTTTTGTCAATGTTGTCCATGCCCACGCCGCCGCGTATGACCAGCTTTAGGTTTGGGGCCTTGGCCAAAAGGTCGGCGTTTACAGTGGTCTTTGATCGGATCAACAAAACCTCGGCTTCTCCTAGTGTGGCCATGTCGCTTGAAACTTGGCCAAATGCGGCTAGGCGCTCGGGCAGCTTTGCGTCGAAGGCATCGGCGATTAGGATTTTCATGTTACCTCCATAAATCTATGCGCTAGAAAAAACTAGCTTTCGTAAATTCGCACCAGCAGGCCCGAGCGCAGCTTTGGCTCGAACCAGGTGGACTTGGGCGGCATTATTTGTCCGGCGTCGGAGACGGCCATTAGTTCGGTGAGCGAAGTTGGGAACATTGCGAATGCTACGGCGGCGCCTTCGTCAACTCTTTTTTCTAGTTCTTCGGTGCCGCGGATGCCGCCGATGAAGTCTATGCGCTTGTCAGTCCGCGGGTCTTGGATACCGAGTATGGGTTGCAATAGGTTGTCCTGCAAGATGCTCACGTCGAGGGATTTTACGTGGTCGCTTGAATCCCATGTGCCTTGCTTTGCCGTCAGCAGGTGCCACTGGCCGCCAAGGTACATCCCAAAGCTGTGAAGGCTCTTGGGTTTCTTTTCTGCATTCGGCCCAACGTCGAATTTTTCTTTTACTTTTTCTAGGAATTGGTCTTTGCTTAGTCCATTCAGGTCTTTCACAACGCGGTTGTAGTCCATGATCTTTAGCTGGTCGTGCGGGAATACGACGGCCATGAAGTATTCAAATGGCTCTTCCCCCGTTGCGCCGTTTCCAGCCTCGGCGCGTCTGGCCTGCCCGTACCGAATCGCCGCCGCCGTGCGGTGGTGTCCATCGGCTATGTAGAGCGCGGGGACGCCGCTAAATAGATTGGTCAGCGAGTGGATGACGCTTTCGTCGTCTATGACCCAAACTGTATGCCCTATGTCATCGGGCGCAACAAAGTCGTATGCGGGCTTGGCTTGCATTGCCTTGCTGATCATCCTGTCAATGTAGGGCACTGCCGGGTATGTCAGGAAAACAGGCTCTGCGTTGGCGCCCTGCTCTGTGACGTGGCGCGTCCTGTCGTCCTCTTTGTCTTTGCGTGTGTATTCGTGTTTTTTGATTAGGTTGCTTTCGTATTCCCTCACGGAGCATAGACATACCAAGCCAGCCTGCGCGTGGCTGCCCATTTTCTGCCTGTAAACGTAAAAACATGGCTCTTTGTCTTGGAACAGGGTGCCGTCGCTGATGAATCCCTTTAGCGCCTTCACCCCCGCTGCATATACATCGTTGCTGTGCTCGTCAACTCCTTCCGGCAAGTTTATCTCGGGCCGCCCAACATGCAGGAATGAATGGGGCTTGCCTTGGGCCAACTGCCTTGCTTCCACTGAGTTGATGACGTCGTATGGAACCGAGGCCACTTCTGCCGCTAACTCTGGCTTTGGCCGAAAGGCACGGAATGGCTTGATGTGGGACATGGCACTCCTTTCAGTTGAGGGCGCAGGCGTGCTGCGCGATGTTGCAATAACCTCTAGTTATATATAGTTTAGCCCATTTTGCAGGTTGCTGGATGTGCTTTGGGTACTTGTGCTCAATTGCCATTGCCCATGTCTTTTTTCATGGCCAAGTTGAGCAGCAACTCGGTCAGGGGGGTATTTATCGTCCTATTTGCCCTGCACACCTCTGTAAACTCAACGTGGGTGCTAGGTATTGCCAATATCTGATAGGCGGCGTCCAGCCCTTCCAAATCCCTGAACAGGGCGTGGATCAGGTCGCCTTCTTGCACGTAAAGCATTCCGATGCCATCGGGGGATTGAATGGTTATTGTGCAGGTCTTGCGCTCCCACTGCATCAACTGGAGGAGTCCGTTCAATTGTATGCCTTTGATCACGCCATCTGGCTTTCGGTTGCCGGCTTCCCTTATTTGCTCGATCAGGGATGACATCTTGACTGGCTTGGGGATGATCCCCAGTGCGCCCAAAAAGAGGGGGGCGTTTTGGTGGGTGGTCTCTGCCAGCCCCGTCATCACCAGTATCGGGATGTTGGGGTAGCGCTCGTTGACTATGGAAATCAACTGATAGCCGTCCATCTCTGGCATGTACAGGTCGGTGACCATCACGTTTACCACTTGGAGCTTTAGCACTTCAAGGGCCTCTAGGCCATTGCCAACGATGACCACTTGGTATCCCGTCAATTTGCGAAGGCCGGCCTTGAAAAGGGCCTGGGTCGCTGGGTCGTCCTCTGCCAACAGGAGGGTTTTCAGCGGTTCCCCATTCTTCGCGTCTTGGGGGGTGTCCATGTCATCTGCCATTGCCATTCTTCTTAGGTCCTCGTTTCGTCCAACCTCATGCTATTGATTGTTGTTGGCGCTGGCCCTCATTGGGAACAGCCGAGCCGTCCATAGGTGCAAAAACTGCCCCAAAACCGACTTGGGGCGGCTCTATGGGTCGGAGCTATTTTCTGAATCCGCCCATTGTTAATGATACAACAATACGTGGCGCAGTTGTCACCGATTTTTGAGCCGGCGGACAGCGCTGGCTGGTTCAAAAAAAACAATATATAATTTATAATTCAAGTGCCGACAGCGAAGTGGCATTTCAAAACAATATTTGCACATTTTTTCCAACGGAGGGCGGCGCCAGATGAAATCAATGACGGGTTTTGCCGAAACTGTTTGGCCGCTGGAAAATGGCCAGGCGAGGCTGTCGCTGCGGAGCGTGAACCACAGGGTCTTGGAAATGACCCTGCGCCTGCACCCAGTGCTATTTCCGCTGGAAAGCGAAATACGGTCTTCCATCCGCGAAAGGGCTTTGAGGGGAAAGCTGGACCTGAACATTGACGTGCAGGGAGCCCCAGGCGCGGAGCCTGTTATCAATCGCGGCCTGCTAAGAAATGTGGCCCTAGCTTGGAAGGAGGAAACAGAACATTTAGGGCTGCCGCCGCTGTCTGCCGAAGCCTTTTTTAAGATTCCAGGCGCTTTTTCGGCTGCGCCCAGCGCGATGGCGAAGAGCCTTGAAAAGCCAGTCATGGAAGCCCTACATTCGCTTCTGGACGAATGGAATAGCGCGAGGGCCAACGAGGCTGCCCGCCTGAAGCCCTTTTTCGATGGTGCGCTTGCCCAGTTGATCGCACTGAACAGGCAGTTGTCCAAAGAAGCGGAAATTCATTCGACTGAACTGCCGGTGGCTTACCAAAAGCGCATTGAAAGCATTTTGGATGAGGCAGGGCTGCACGGGAAGGTGCCAGAGGAGAGGCTGGTGGCGGAAGTCGGCCTGCTGGCGGAGAGGCAGGACGTGCAGGAGGAACTGGTGCGGCTTCATGCCCACCTAGACGACATGCGGCAAAGGCTGGCTCAGGGCCGCGTGACAGGGAAGGCGCTGGACGTGTGGCACCAAGAAGTTTTGCGGGAAGTCAACACGATTGGCAGCAAATGCAGAAGACTGTCAATGACTAGGGCGGTTATGGAGGCAAAGGGGATTTTGGAGCAGATGAGGGAGCAGGGCGCAAACTTGGAATAACGTCAAGTCCTCTTTAGCACCAGCAGCGTGACTTCCTTAGACCTGAGAAAGCGGTTTGGGGGCCCCCAAAATCCAGTTCCGGCGCTGGTGTACATCCAAATCTTCTTGTATCTCTTTAGCCCGTAGGGGAAATCGTGAAACAGCGGGATGATGGCGCTCCAAGGGAAATATTGGCCTGCGTGTGTGTGTCCCGAAAGCTGCATGGTTATGCCAGCCCTATCGGCTTCAAAAAAACCAGTTGGCTTGTGGTTCAGCAGCACTATCGGAGTGCCTTTTGGAATGTCCGAAAGCGCCTTGGTCAAATTAGGCTTAGGGCCCGCATCGTTCATGGTTTTGGCGGTCGAATCGGGAACTCCGGCGACGGCCAGCTTTGCGTTGTCGCGCTGGATGAACACGTTGTCGTTCATCAGCACGCACCAGTTCATCCCATTGAAAACGTCTATCCAGTTGAGCAGGTCGCCTGAATAGTACTCGTGGTTCCCCGTGACATAGCAGATGCAGTTTTTTGGTTGGAGTTTCCCTAAAATGTTTATTTTGGGCAGCAAGTCTTTTACAGAACCGTCCACCAAGTCGCCCGTGATGGCTATAAGATTTGGGTTTAGCTCATTTACTTGTTCCACCAGCAGTTCTAGGCTGGCCTTGGAAGTCATGGAACTGATGTGCAGGTCGGAGAGCTGGACGATGGTGAAATCTTCTAGCGCTTTGTTCAGCCCCAGCAGCGGCACCTCAACACGGCGGACTTTGGGAGGCGCCAGTGCCTGCAAACAGCCGATGACTACCGAAAATATAGTTGCGCCGACCGCGATCCACAACGCCCAAGCGCGGACTGATTCGGGGGCCTCAAAAAAACGCCGCAAGAAATATTGGGCTAGGTCTGCCACTCCCAGATAAACGATGTACGTGCTGATGGCACCAAACAGTGTGTAGCTGACCCATGCCGCCGCAGCCATGCCAAAGCCCCCTTGCCTGGCGAGGAAGGGAATCAGAAAAACCGTTAGCAGCAATAGCGCGAAAGTGAGCCAAGTGTAAACCGGATGACGGCCCAGCATTGGGCTGAACGCCATGCTTCGGAGGGACAGGTAAGTACACGCGCCCCCCAGAACTGACGCAACAAAGGCTATTAGCAAATAAATTCTCACTAGGCTAGTATAACCAATTCATCTTTGTTTTCAGCAGAAAGGCTTTGAGGGATGCAAAATATTTTCAACTTGGGCGTGGCAAGGGCAAATATGGGTTCAATTTATCGGTATCTGCGATAATTTGCGCGGCCAGGAATCACCGCCCTCGGCTTTTGGCATTTCGTTCAGCGAATGTGCCCTCAATGAGCCAGATAAGGCTTGATTGGGCTTCTTGTAGTGCTGAAGTTTGCGGCACCACCCTGTAAAATGGCATAAAATTAAATTGCTTGGCTTGCTTGGAGGCAACATGGAAAATGGGTTCATCCACGAAATTAGGGCTTATGAACTTCTGCACGAGGCTGGGCTGGCCTGCGCGGAGTGGGGGGCTGTGCGCGGGCCTGAGGACATCAAAGAGCTGCCATTCGCCGCAGGTGTGCCTGTCGTCGTCAAGGGGACGGCTATGGACGTTTGGCACAAGTCCGATCTTGGGTTGGTGGCCTTTGAAGAGTTTTGGGAGGCCGTCATTGCCGAACACCACGAGAGGATGAAGTCCATCACGTCGCCACATGGGGAGTACATAGGCACGTTGGTGGCGCGGAGGGTTGACTTCAAGCAGTTGGCCGGGCAGCCCACAGAGGCGATTGTGGCCCTGCGGAAAACGCCGGAGGCTGGCTGGACAATAGTCATGGGCATCGGCGGGATACTGACGAATGCTTGGGGCGACGAAATTAGCCCCATGCTGTGGCCAGTGGCGCTGACCTCGCCTGGCGAAGCATTTGAAGAATTTAAGGATCACTGGCTCGGCAAGACGTGGCTGGGCGGACTGCGCCAAGGCAAGGCCCTGACGGATGAAGCAAAGATGATGTCATTCTTTGAGGGGCTGTGGCGCTTGGTGGGCCTGTTAGACAGGGAGGGCGCGACGCTGCTGGAGATGAACCCTGTCGTGCTGGACGAGGAAGGCAACCCCATAGCCCTTGATGGAGTTGGGACTATCTATTCAACCCCTGACGTGCGAAACATGGCCGACTTTGACCCGCTGCGCGTCCAAGAAATATTGATGCGCCCAAAGTCAATAGCGCTGGCCGGCATTTCCAATAAGCCAGGCAACCCGGGCAGGACGATTTTGGACAACCTGCTGCTTGGGGGGATGGAGAGGGAGGGGATTATCCCGATAAAGCCAGGCGCCGCCGAGATTGACGGTCTGCCCTGCTTGAATGGCGTGGAAGACCTAAAGGCGCGGCCAATTGACATTTTGATCATCAGCCTTCCAGCCCCAGTCGCAGTGCAGACGATAGAGCAGTTGTGCAACCAGGGCGGCGGAGCCGAGGTTGTCTATTTGATTTCTGGCGGCATAGGAGATGGCGCGGACACATCAGGCTACGGGGAGCGGGTGCAGGGAATCCTTGCGGAGCGCAGGGCGGCTGGCAAATGGACGCCGCTGATCATCGGCCCAAACGGTTTGGGCTTTTTGAGCGCGGACAAAAAAATCAACTCCCTCTTTATCCCCAATCACAGGCTGCCAGCTAGGCTGCCGGGAGGGCCATTGGCCTTGGTCAGCCAGTCTGGGGCCTTCCTCGTGAGCCGCTTGTCGGCTTCGCCATACCTGCCCATGCGCTATGCGTGTTCCATCGGCAACCAGATGGACTTGAGGCTGTCTGGGTTCCTAAAGGCACTTGGCACAGACCCCAGCCTAAAGGTGCTTGCCAACTACGTCGAGGGCTTTGCCCCCGGCGACCTGATGGATTTTGCCATCGCCGCAAAAGAATTGACAGACAAGGGACAAAGGGTGGTGCTGTACAAGGGGGGGCGCAGCCAAGCGGGCATGGCCGCGGCCAGCAGCCACACGGGTGCCTTGGCGGGCGATTGGGAGCTGCAAAAGGTGTTGCTGGAAAGGGCAGGCGTCATCGTCTGCGAGAGTTTGGCAGACTTTGACGCGGTGCTGTCATGGCTGGCATCCTTCCCCGAAGGGAGGCCCCAAAAAACCGCAGTCATCACAAACGCTGGCTTTGAAAGCGTGGTCAGCGCAGACCTGATTGACGGGAACCTAGAACCTGTCCATCCGACAGATGCTGAAGTTAAGAAGCTAGAGGTGATCATAGAGAAAAATGGGCTTTCAGGCTTGGTGGGTGCTCATCTGCCATTGGATTTAACGCCGATGGCCAGCGAGGCCCCCTATCTGGAAAGCATAGAGCTTATCGCAAATGGCGAGGCGGACAGCATCGTCGTTGGCTTGGTTCCGTTGACGCAACGGCTGGGTACGCAGGACGAGAAAAACATGGATGAATTTGCTAACGCGATATTGGCCACAGCCCGAAGGACTAACACCAGAATAGGCGTGGCCGTTGACGCAGGGCAAGACTATGACGTTTGCCGCAGATCCATCATGAAGGCGGGGCTGCCGCTCTTCCCGACTGTGGAGAGGGCCCTGAAAGGATTGAAGAAACTGTAAGAAAAATTCTAGCTGCCCGAACATTTGCCGACCCGCCCTTTCCCACTAGGTGCTATATTTTTTTGAGGGGAGGTGCCAATGCCAATTTGCATGCTTTTTTTTAGTACCCGCAGTCTTAGCGGCGCAGGAGCCAGATGCGCCAAACTTGGAGCAGATCCTCGCAAAGCACTTTGAGGCCATGGGGGGGCTTGACAAGCTGGCATCGGTAAAAACTGTTCGGATTACAACAGTAAAAAGCGGAGTTTCCCCCTTCTCCAGATCCGATATTTTTGAATCAGCGCAGCTAGGCTTTACTTACAAACATTACAAAGTCGAGATGAATGGCAAAATGTTAGGCGAAAACATTTTTGTCACAACCTCTAAAGGAGGATGGAGAGCTAATATCGTGTCCTATTGTAAATGTTAATAATTTGTGTCAGAATGTGGCCATGAGGGGGGGAACATGGCCAGACCAAAGGCACAGTTCATAAAGAAGCTGGCGGAGCGGGCGCGGGAGGACTTGGACGCCGTTGAGCTCCGCGGCCTTGAGGTGAAGCTGAAGGCAATCGCCGCAGCCGCCACGCACCCCCTAGCCACGGTCGCGGACATAATGGGGGTCACGGCGCAGACCGTCCTGCGGTGGGTGGACCTGTACAGGGAAGGGGGCGTGGACGGCCTCCAACGGAAGGCGAAGGCGCCCAGACCGTCGAAGCTGTCCCCGAAACAGAAGGCGGCCGCCCTCTCGTGGCTGCGCGGCGGCAAGACGCCAGGCGGCAAGCCAACGCACTGGACGATAGACCGCCTCCGGGCCGCCATCGAAGAGGAGTTCGGGGTCGCCCTCGGCAGGAACACCATCTGGGTCTGGCTGCGGAAGGGGGGCTGGAAGCCCAAGGTTCCGAGGCCGAGGCACCACAAGGCGGACTCCGCCGCCCAGGCCGAGTTCAAAAAAAAACGTCGGAGCTGACCAGGGCCCGCCCCGACGCCGAGGTGTTCTTCTTCGACGAGGGCCGCTTCGGCCTGATGCCGTCCTTGGGGAAGATGTGGGTGGAGAAGGACGGGCAGCCCGTGGCGGCCGTGAGGATCAGCTACGAGAACTTCTTCGTATACAGCGCGGTGAGCCCCGACACGGGGGAGGACGTGACCCTTTTCCTGCGCGGGGTCAACACCAATGCGATGAACCATTTCCTTGCCCACATGTCGGAGCGCCTAGGCAAGAGGAAGTGCCTGCTGGTCATGGACAGGGCGGGGTGGCACTGCTCGAAGGAGCTCGTGGTGCCGCAAAACATCGAGATCGTCTATCTGCCGCCGTACTCCCCCGAGCTCAACCCCGTTGAGCGACTGTGGCGGTGGCTGAAGCGGCACACCATACGCAACCGCCTGTACCTGGCCATCGAAGAGGTCATGGACTCGGTGCAGGAGCGCCTGAACTCCGCCACGCCAAGCTTCCTCAAGGGCCTCTGCCGATGCAGCTATTTATAATATTAGAAATAGGATACGATATAACTCCTTTGAAAATAGCGGCAAGCCCGTTGAGTTTGATGTTGAAAGGCGAAAAGAGTACGCCGAGCAACATGCAGATAACATGATCTTCAGCCATATAGGCAGCAGCCCCTTTGTCGGCTACAAAGAAAAAGGGCTGAAAGCTGAATACTTGGGGCTTGGGGAATATGCGGATGGGAAGGCCCATAAGGTGGCCTTGGAACATCCAAGCGATGGGATCACGCTCATATATTTTCTGGACTCGCAGTCATTCCTGCCAGTCAAGGTCGAAACCAAGTATCCGAACTCTGATTACAAATACCCCATGATCGCCTTTGACAGCTTTAAGAAGGTCAACGGCATAAACGTCCCCCACGCTTTGACTATATTCTCGCCTGGGATCGCCGGTGGTTCTGGCCGTCCAGATGTCCCACCTTCCCAACTTGAATTTAAAGTCCAGAAAATTGAAATCAACCCAAAGATCAGCGATTCGAGCTTCTTGCCACGGGTCGTTACATCCACCAAGTAAAGACGAGGAGTACCCAAAATGCGCGGAACTGTGTGCAGAGCATTTTTGTTCATCATTGCGGCGATAAGCCTTAGTGCCCAAACCCTTAACTATAACCCGGGCAATGTCTTTCTTGCGAAGTCCGTCAGGGCCAGCATCTTGGAGTATGACCTTGAGAAACGGGCAGTCATATATCGCGTCAACGATGAGAAACTCGTCATCGACGATGCCGCCAAGGAATCCGTTACCGACCGCCTTGCCCCATACAGCACCATCAGAGACATTGACTATGCAGAATTAGACACAGCCCAATATGAGATTTGCTGCGACATGTTTGGCCTTGACCGCAAACCTAAACAGCAAATGCTCGTCCTCTACTTCAATGGGAATGCCGTCCAGTTCCCCGCAGACAACAAGGACGTTGACTTGCTGCGCGAATTCAGGAAACTGGGCTGGGTGCCTTTGGACGCGCGCCTCGATGAGTTTATCAAGTTCAATCCGTACAACCAAGAAGCCGTTGCCATCCGATTTATAGATGCCGCAAGCAAGGTGCGAAACGTAGCCCAAGCAAGCATGTTTGCTACTTTTCCGGCAGCGGTGAGGGCACAAATGCCAAAACAAGACCGCGACCAAGAGGCCGACGCCAAGGCCGTCTCGTCGTTCATTGACGCTCTCAAATCCGTCAATGAGCTGAAAAGCCTAGATTGGCTGGCATCCCAATCTGGGCCAAGCCCAATCTCTGATCTAAAAGATGCTGGAAATTCGCCCATACTGATAGAAAACAAAGAGCTGCAAAAAGAGGCGGCGATCCTTCTGGAATCCCTTGAAAAAGATATAGTTCATTATCCCTATTCATATTTCCGCTATAGACACTGGTCTGGCATTTCCGCAATTGTCAAAGGCGCCGACCCAAGGGAGCTGCTGGACAAAATTAAGTTCTACCCCGTCTCCCCAAGTGCCTACGGCGTACACGACTTTGTCACCCAATTGGCGCAAGGGCAGGTTTCCCTCACATCGTGGACTGGGGATATGCCCACCCTCGACAATTTTTTTAAGTTTTTGGACTACGGGGCGCAGTGGATGCTGGAGCAAGACCCCTACCTGGATGGCATCTTTGGCGACGCCTTCGCTAGTCTGGCCGCAAAAAAAGCCGAAGGGTTGATCGGGCTTCAACGATACTCTGATCTGGAAAAGCACTTGGAAAACACTTGGCAGACAGTAGGCCCACACTGGACGGTTATCGTGAACAACCTGCGAAACCCACGGGTGGCGCTGCGGCGTCAAGGCATTGGCGACTTGCCGGACGCAACTAGGAAGAGGGTGGACGCCATACTGGATCTGCGGCCAAGGCCAATGGCCGCAAAACCCCCGACGGCGGCCGAGAGCGAAGCCAGCGATGGCATAAGCCCAGAACGCAAAAAGCTCAACGACCTTGAACGCTTCATCAAGCTGAACCCCGACGCCTACTATGCCATGGACATGTACTGCCGGGACGCTGCAAAGTTCCTACCCGATGAGGATATAGAGAAAAACATTTACAACTATGCAAAGATCACCCGTACGCCGCCCAGCCCCGCAGCATATTCAAAAATGGAGGACAAGGAGAACTGGGCCAGCCTTGCGTCAAGGGTAATCTCAGAGGGGCTGCAGGAATTGAGCAATGCTCCGCTTGGCGAAAGGAACCCTTGGTTGAACCTCAGTCGCTGGGAAGACCTAGACTTGGACAAAAACGCCATTGACTGGCATGCCTTTATGAAGAACAGCACGTTCTGGTACCACCCGATGTATTACGTGACCAGCAGCGTGACTAGAAGCGGGATGCCAGATGCGGTCTTCGTCAAGTACTTGGGCCAAGCGGAAAAGGCGCAAGACTGGGCTTCGGTGCTGTCCGCCTGCGAGGCCAAGTATGAGTTGGACAAGAAAAAATGCCAGAATGAATCAATTTTGGTGACATGGAAAAAGGCCGAGGAAAAGCTGGGCAGGCAAGGCCGCCAGTAATGTCAGTTACAAGTTACAAGTTACGAGTTACAAGTTGAAAACCCTTGCTATATGCGGCTTTGCTTCTGGCATTTATCGCATTGGCAATGGGACGCGAAATAACTAACCATCTTCATCAGGAGACCGAGGCTTCTTTTTTGGCTCTGTAGAACGGGTTAGGAATGCGCTTTGCCCACTGTTCTTCGGTGAGTTTTGGGCAGTCGGGGTCGGTCAAGTCAATCTCGCTGTCGGGCCTGTCTGCCAAGGCCCTTAGTTCCGCTTCCCGCTCCTTTGTGATGGGCGGCAATGTGTCCAAAGTGTAGCTAACCATTCCCATAGAGTCTCCTTTCGTACGGTTCTGCGCGACGTGCACTGATAATCCTGACTACTTCCGTATCGGCAATTTCTTTGAAAGTATGAACAACAAGCAGTAGCAAACAGCCTTTGCCCATGCCTATGATGTGCCAGCGCACCTCGCCATCCACGATTCTATCATGGACTGACGTTGCAAGCGGGTCATCGAAGACCAGCGCGGCTTCCTCGAAGCTGACACCGTGCTTGCGGAGGTTGCTCTGGGCCTTCGCCTCATCCCAGACAAAGCGTGTGCGCCCACGATCAAACTGCATCAGGAACTTCTCCAAAATTAAGCTATTGCTGGCCCAACATTTTTCTTGGCTGACTAGCGCCAAACGCAAGGCAATCCGCCATCATATTACCATCTTTGGTTACGCAAGAAGTAATAGTCCTTTGTCAGTTTCGCATAGCGTTCCATTAGCGTGACCATAATCGCAGGTCGGGCTGGCGGATGCATGTAGATGGCTTCGATGGGCGCGAAGAAATGTTATCATTGTGAATACCCTTTTTTTGGAGGCGTTCTATGACACCGAGAATCTGTTTGGCACTGGCGGCGATGCCTTGCTTGGTCGCCCAGGCGCAGGAGAGCAACCCTTTTTTCCAGGAATGGAAAACCCCATTCCAGGTGCCGCCATTCAGCGAGATCAAGGAAGAACACTTCCTATCGGCGTTCAAGGAAGGAATGGAGAGGCAGAAAAAAGAAGTGGCCGACATCATCAATAGCAAGGCGGCCCCAAACTTCAAGAACACCATAGAGGCATACGATAGGTCGGGGGCTTTCTTGCAGCGGGTTTCAAGCGTGTTCGGCAATCTGAGCAGTGCCAATACCAATGAGAAGCTGCAGGCCATCAACCGCGAGCTGGCGCCCATGCTCTCGGCCCACAGTGACGACATGCGGCTGAACGACGATCTTTGGAAGCGAGTCAAGGCCCTGTGGGATGGGCGCGACAAAGAAAAAATGAACGCGGAGCAAGCCAAGCTGCTGGAGCGCACCTATAAGGCCTTTGTCCGGTCAGGGGCGGGTCTAGGCAGCGAAGCCAAGGAGAAAATGAAAAAGATCAATGCGGAGCTATCCACGCTGACGGTTAAATTCGGCGACAACCTGTTAAAGGAAACCAATGGGTTCCGCCTAGTCATTGATCGCAGGGAAGACCTAAAGGGCCTCACAGATGGGCTTATCGCCCAAGGTGCTGCGGACGCGAAAGCCGCCGGCCTTGACGGAAAGTGGGTCTATACCTTGCAGGCCCCCTCGATCTGGCCCTTTTTGGCGCAATCGGAAAATAGGGAGTTCAGAAAAAAAATGTTGGACGCCTACCTGACTCGCTGCGACAAGAACGATGAATTTGACAACAAGAAGATTGCCAGCCGCATCGCCGCGCTGCGAGTTGAGCGGGCCAAATTGCTAGGATACAGCACTTGGGCGGATTTCATCCTCGAAGAAAATATGGCCAAAAATCCCAAAGGAGTTTATGAACTGCTGGACATGCTCTGGAAGCCCGTCATGGCTAAGGCCCGCGTTGAGCTTGCGGAACAGCAGGCCATAGCCGACGCCGCTGGCGACTACATCAAAATCGCGCCTTGGGACTGGTACTTCTACAGCGAGAAAGTTAGAAAAGCAAAATACGACCTGGACGAATCAGAGCTAAAGCCCTATTTTGCAATTGACAAGGTTAGGGATGGGGTTTTCCAAGTGGCAACAAAACTTTATGGAATAACCTTTCACCCACGAAAGGACATCCCCGTATATCACCCAGAGGTGCAGGCGTTTGAGGTCAAAGAGAAAAATGGCCGCCACCTGGGGGTGTTCCTTGCCGACTACCACCCAAGGCCAGGGAAGCGCGGCGGCGCATGGTGCAGCACTTATCGGGGAGCGCAAAAAGACGAAAAGGGCAAGCAGATAGCCCCCATAGTCGTCAACGTGTGCAACTTTTCTCGCCCTGCGGGAGACGCGCCGGCGCTATTGACTTCCGAAGAAGTCGAGACGATGTTCCACGAATTTGGCCACGCCCTGCACAGCTTTTTCTATGCTGGCTCTTATCGGGGCAACGCTGGCACCCCGCGCGATTTCGTGGAATTGCCCAGCCAAGTCATGGAGCACTGGGCCACCGAGCCAGAAGTGCTAAAGATGTACGCCCGCCACTGGAAAACAGGGGAAACCATGCCAGACGCCCTCATAGCCAAACTGAATAATGCAGGAAAATTCGGCCAAGGCTTTGGAAGGGGCGAATACCTAGCCGCTTGCTACTTGGACATGGACTGGCACACGCTGACCAATGCGAAGGAAGTTGACGCGGCATCGTTTGAAAAGCAGAGCATCGAAAAAATGGGCCTGCCAAAAGAGATACCGCCGCGCTACAGGACTACGTATTTCAACCACATCTGGGCAAGCGGCTACAGCGCTGGCTACTACGCATACATCTGGTCTGCCGTGCTGGATTCGGACACTTTTCAAGCATTCAAAGAGACAGGCAACATCTTTGACCAAGCGACAGCGGACAAGTTCCGCAAAGAAATTTTGAGCAGGGGCGGCATCCAAGATGGCGACGTACTCTACAAAAATTTCAGGGGCAGGGGGCCAAAGGTTGACGCGCTGCTGGATGATCTGGGGCTGAAATAATTACAGTTCTCCCTTGGTTTTAAGCATTTGTATGTATGTTTCTTTATCCAATGGGCAGTCTATGAGGTCGTTAAACTCTTTTCTTTTTAGTCGGAGTTCTCGCGCCATTTTTGCTAATAGGTTATCTCCGCACTCTTTTTTGCCGTGGCTGAGTAATGTGTATATGCTGGTTCTCTTGCCATTTATGTAAAGGTGGAAATAACAGTGGTGGGTTTTGTCTTCAACGAATCCTTTTTTGGTTAGGCTTTGTCTGATTTGGTGAGTTGTTTTTGTACTCATCCAATTTGCCTTGTATTGGCAACTAGAGACTTGAGAGCAGCTTTCATGCGTTGGGCCCCTTTGGTTAGTTTTTCGTCTTCTTCGCAGGCGATATTTTCCCAACACGCATCGAACACTAACTGAAATGAAAAAAAAGCTTCTTGTTTGTCTTCTTCGAATGCCCTAATGTTGTAATCTTCTGATTCGTAATCCCATAATTCTCCGTCCCATGTCACTCTGACTGGCATTTCGTGATTGAAAACGAACTCTCTGTCTTTGTAGGTAAGCCCAGCTAGGTAGATGGTCTCTTCGTGCAGGATATTGGGCTGTTGGCCGTCCGGCGTATCGTCCCCAGACAGTGGGCTGGACGCTGGTTCTTCAATTTCGGTCAGTGCCGTAGCTGTTTCCATGGCTTACCCCCAATGTCAGTTTACTATATAATTGGGGCTGACCGGTGCAACATTCAGGCATTTTTCTTTTTTGAGCCATCTTCCCTCTACTCAGCGCCCATCGAAGCCACCTCCATGCATCCACCAGCCCCCCGGGTGGCTTCGAGGGAGGCTATACAGGCGGGGATAATCTTCGTTCAGCGCAAGATGCTCAACGGAAATTATAGCCCTTCCCGTAGGGAATTGCACGGAGTGCATAGGCTGCGCCGAGAGTGAAGCGAGCCGCCAAGTGGAACGCTGAGGCTACCATTGAAGCGTAAACCCGCTCGCCGCGATGGGTTAACCGCACCTCCACAAGGCGGGGAGCGGAACGGAAAGCGCAGCCGTAATCTATGAGAGTCGGTGCCAATCAATAGGGGAAACGCTATAAATCAGGATACCTTGAACTTGCGTACTTGGTCTTGCAAATGGGCTGCAAGGCTGGCAAGTTCTGAGGCTGTGCGGGCAACTTCGCTGGTCGTGGTTGCCATCTCCGCAGCCGCCGAAGCCACTAAGGCCGCATCGCTCACGCTGACTTCAACCTGTTTTGCCACATCGGCCCCTGCCTTGGACTGCTCCTTGGTGGAGGCGACTGACTCTCTCGTCTGAACCGCGAAATGATCTAGGTTGGATTTGATCTTGTTCAATAAATCCACCGTGATACCCACCATCTCGTCGCCGCGCTGGACTGAATCGCGGGCTTCGATATTGTGCTGGGCTATCTCTTTGGCTGATACGGCGCTGCGCTCGGCCAGCTTTCTCACTTCCTCGGCGACAACTGCGAAGCCCTTGCCCTGCTCGCCTGCCTTGGCTGCTTCTATAGCGGCGTTTAGTGACAGCAGGTTGGTCTGGTTGGCTATCTCCTGAATGACTCCGATTGCCGCCGCTATTCTGCCCGTCGTCTTGGTGATGTCTTCCATAGCCGTCTTTGTTGACGCGCCGGCCATGTTGCCCTGCTGTGTTGCATCAATAGCGGTGTCCAGTTGGGCCAGCGAATTCTGTGCCCCGTTGCTCACTTCGTCTATGGATGCTGACAATTCGGTCATTGCCGCCGCCATGGTCTCCGAGCCTTTCCGCGACTGCTCGGCGCTGTTGGCGATCTGTTCTGTTGTATGACTCATCTGCTCGGCTGAGGCCGATAGCTCCGTTGACCCGCTGGCTACGCCGTCTATGCCCTGCTTGACGTTGCCGATCAGTTCCCTTAGGTTGCCGACCATGTTGCCCAGCGATTCGGCCATGGCGCCGAACTCGTCTTTCGATTCGGCCTTGGATTCCACCGTCAGGTTGCCCTTGGCCACTTCGCTCAGCAGCGCGCTGGTCACGCCTATTGGCCTGAGGATGCCCGATATGACGCGCCGCGCGATTAAATACACGGCTATGACCACCAGCAGGCCCGATATAAACGCCAAGCCCCCCTCTCTCTTGATGAGTGCGTCAACTTTTTCCGTGGTGACGCCCAGGAAGAGCATCCCGTTCACCTTGCCCTCGGCGTCCTTCAGCGGGGTGTAGCCCGTTACATAATTTTTGCCGAGTATCACGTTTTCACCCGTGAAAGTGTTGCCTTCCTTCAGCACCGTCTGAATTATGGCTTGGTTGTCCATCGTTGTCCCAATGGCCCTTTCGCCGTTGGCCTTCTTGATCGAGGTGGAAACCCTAGTGTTGCCGTCGAATATGGTACATTCCGCGCCGAGCGTCATTTTTATCCTGTCAACCAGATTGTGTTCTTGTATGTGCGAGTTCCCGACCGAGACGGCCCCGATGATTTTGCCGCCTGCCGCTATGATGGGGGTGGCGGCGCGCATGGAGTACCCAGTTAGGTTGCCGTGTTCCATTCCGTTCAAACTCTTGCCGTCGGACAGCGCGTCTAGGATGCTGGAAGAGTCCTGTTTGTCGCCAGTCTTATCGGAGTGCCCCCTGGCCAAGGTGATGGCCTTGTCGTCCACGATGGTGATCACTGGGACGTGGAATGTGCTCATGGTGTTCTTCGCCAAGCGGCGCATGGCGGCCAAGTCGTCCTTTTGCACTGCCTGCACCAGATCTTGGCTAGAGGCCAAGGTGTCCGCAGCGGACTGCAGGTGTACTAGGTCGTCCTGCAGCGACTGGGCGACCATTATCAGGAGGCCAGTGACGCTGCCTTCATCCTGTTTTTTCAGCGAAGAGACGGACTCCCGCGTGCATAGCACCGCTATGACCAGCACGGCCAAGAGTATGGAGCAGATGCTCATCAATTCGATCTTGCTCTGTATCTTCATATTGCGACCTCACAAAAAGGGGGTGTCACCAGAAGCCTCGGCAGGGCGTGTGCAATCGTGCCTTACTTGGCGGAACCAGCTAAATATGCAAGATAAATGTTAGCACGTAAATGGGTTGAGGGTACAGACCATCGCCGCCCTTTTTGTGAAGTGTAATCAGCGCTATTTCTTTGACAGCTTTCCAATCAAAGCGGCAAGCCTTGAATTATTTGCATCATTGGCAAGCCGCAGGGCATTTTCCCACGCGCCAGGCCAGCCGTTGCTCGGCCAATTTTCAAGCAATTCCTCGGCCTGGGCTATGCGGCCTGTCTGTATGTACGCCTCCAGCAGCGGGCCAGCGGTCCTCTCCCAGATGGACTCTGTAAAGGGCAGGGGCTTGTCGGCAGACATTTGCAGGTGCTCGCTCCACGTTGGCTCGGCGATTCTGATTATGCCCTCCCACATCTTTTCGCCTTTCATGCACTCTAGCAGCGGGGAGACCAAGTGGCGGGGCGGCCATTCAGATTCCAGCGTCATCGGGGATGGGATTAGAGAGGCAAAGAGTTTGGGCAGTACCTTTTTGTAGCTTGGTGTGCCAAATGCCAGGAAAAATCGCCATAACCTCATGCTGGACGGCTTGTCCGCTATCGCGCCCTCAATGCCGGGTCTGGCTTGGTCTGACATCTGTACCAGTTTTGCGCTGGCTGGCACGCAGTCTGGGACTATTTTGGGAACTATATACTTGATTCCACAAACATAAATAATACATCACCATGGTTTTACAACCAAGATCAAACAACTGACAACCAAGTGAAGTCAATTGATAAAGTTGTCGGATGCAGCTGCAATCAATACCATGCATCACTACTGTCCGGCCAAACAAATTTGGGCGGCCCGAAAGCAATTGTAACGCAAAGCATTTGCCATCGTCAATGCCCTAAACGATATGGAATTACACTTGGGTTTTTCTCGGCGCGGGACATCGCC
>Ga0268262_10001058_pt1 | contig 35086 bp, 48 predicted proteins | sample TergutNc150P3_FD_190354 | JGI IMG/M metagenome (GOLD analysis project Ga0268262, IMG submission 190354) | Nasutitermes corniger P3 segment gut microbial community from laboratory colony in Florida, USA - Nc150 P3 (SPAdes) (version 2) | ecosystem: Host-associated > Arthropoda: Insects >...
CGAGACTGCCGCCTTCAGTTTTGCTGGTCGCGATGGTTTGCCCCGTAAGACCGTAGCTGATTTGCGTATCGCAAGCGTCTACGAGCGCGGCGAAACCTATGAGATCGCCCGACATGCCGATATCCGTAATTGAATCCACGTTTCCAACCGCGGCGGCGGAACCGGAGGTAATCGCCAGTAATTGTTCCGCTATGAGTTTTGCCGTCTCACGAATTTTATTCTCATCCCCATCGCCTTTAAAAAGAGCCAAGATAGATTTAACTGAAAATTTTTCGGTTGCCTGTAGCCAGAATTCATAACCGGCTTTTTTAAACATATACGCCCAGTACACGCACTGTAAAACGCTCGTGCCGTAAGGATTCTCGTCATCGGGATCATGGTGATATTCCAGCCATTTGTACTGTTGATCCAGAGGTTTATGCTCGCCGAGCTTGTTAAGGTAGAGTTTCCACGCATGATCAAAAACAAACCGTTCCGGTTTGCGGGTGATGATGTTATCGGGTATATAAAGACCGTCCTCAAGACGCCAGACCAACTCGGAAACCGAAAAGCCATAATCGAGACCGGAGTATACCCGTTTGAGTTTTTGGTAGATTTTGCCCCAGAGTTCAAAGCCCTTTATAATGGCAAAAACATTATCAGGACAGCCTTTAGGTTGGGTGATGTTTATGGGAAAATTGAGCGCGGCCGTTTTGAGTTTATTGAGCAAGGACTTAATGCGCGGGTCCTTACGCATCTGCCGGTAGGTGTCATACGACGAAAGCGTGCCGGGAACAACGTCATCGGGGTTCGGCATATAGTTGAGAAAACTCCCCAGCGTATTGTCGGTGATGATCTGCGTGGTTAATGTTTTTGTGTCAGGTTTTTTCATGGTTTTTTATTGCCTCCTATTCTGTTATCTTTAATAAATTTAGCAACTGTCATTCTATCTACGCCGAGCATTCTCCCTATTGCGCTTTTTGATATTTTCTTTTTTAATAACCCACTAATTTTGTCCTCGTAGCCTGTAAGTTTTAAATGAGCCGATTTTGAACCTTTCCTCCTACCTAAAATCTTGCCTTCTGATTTTCTGCGGGCAAGAGCTTCCTTAATCCTTGAAGATATTAAGTCCCTTTCAATCTGGGCTGATATTCCAAAAGCGAAGGCAAGTACCGCGCTTTGTATGTCATCGCCCAATCTGTAATTGTCTTTTATGGTCCAAATTTTTGCGCCGACTTTCATTAGGTGATTGAGTATAGACATAATCATAAAGAGTGAACGCCCTAACCGTGAAAGCTCGGAGCATATTATTAAATCGTCTTTTTTAACACCAGTGAGGAGAGAGCCTAAAAGCCGCTTTTCTGGAATTTTAGTGCCGCTGATAGTTTCCTCAATCCATTTGTCAATAACCAGTTTATTTTTTTTGCAAAAACGATTAATCTCAAACCGCTGGTTGTCAACCGTTTGTTTGTCCGTGCTTACCCTTAAATATCCGTATGTCATATAAGCTCCTTAACCTTCAATGCAATCTCTTCCCCATAGTTTTTCTTTAGCACACCAAACATTGATAAACCTTCATTCTCATATTGACCGTATTTACTGTGTAGCCAGTCATCAAATTTGAAGATTTCTAATTTAGGTTCCAGCGTTAATAGGCTCAAATTCATGTCCATAAAATCTTGGAATGTAAGCCGAAAAGTTTTGCGAAACAACCTGTAAGCCGCCCTAAATATCTCCCTGTTTTCAAGCAGTTTCTCGCATCTTGTTTTATCGCCAATTTGTTCAATTCGCATTATTATGACTCCAATCCCTTATTCGTTTGCAAGCGGCGTTAAAATATTTTTTATCAATTTCGCACGCGATTAGTTCAAAGCCTAATTTATTACAGGCAATAGCAATTGAACCGCTGCCAAAATGCGTGTCAAGAATCCTCCATCCAGGTTTTGCGTATTTTGATAATAACCATTCATAAAGTGGTACTGGCTTCTGGGTGGGATGGATTTTCTTTTCTTTGTTTTTCATATTTTCTTGTAACATTCCATGCCATCGGTACCTAAAAAATTTTATTGTTTCAGTCAAAGAACAAGAAGCTATTTCCCCATCTGAAAATGTAACTCCTTCCCACCTTTTTTTATCCCATACTATACGGCCAGTAGGTACATTTTCAAAATGAAAATAATTTATTCCCCATATTATTTGTTCTTTGGACACTCGACACAATTCGTTATAATAGTTGTTATCAGGAACATCCCACTCTTTAGGAGTTTTATATTTTTTAAAAACAACCCCTGTTGTAGATTTATTTCTACCACGATCATAATGTATTTTAGAAAATGGAAAATATGGCGGGTCCACTATGGCCAAGTCTATGCTTTTATTAGGCATAGTTGCCATAAGTTTCATACAGTCGCAGCGGTAAAGAGTAGAAGAGCCAATTTGTTCAATTTGCATCACCATCTCCTCACCATGTCAATAATTTTCCGCGCCGCCGTGTTGGTCGTGATTTTCACCTGTTCCACTACTGGGGAACCGCTTCCTGACGGTATCACTTTGACAGCCAAATACAGGCCGTCCATCTGATCGTCAAATTTCCACTTGGGAAAATTAACCAGTTCGTTAATCATGTCCTCCGCGCCTTCGGCGGGAAAACGGATAACGCCGTTCTCAATCAACGGAGAAAGAAATCTGGCTTTCGCGTCCTTCGACAGCGTGTTTGAAAGTTTTTTAATTGGCAGATAAACGTTCTCTTCCGCAGCCATTTTTTGCACATAATTTCCATAGATGCCGCTGAACACAACATCTTCCCATGCGATGAGTTCATAGCTGTACAACCGATGCGTGATTATAAGCTGTCTTACGGTTGCCGTTTCACTGCATACCTTTGCCCAGGGCAATAACACGTATATAATGCCGGTTTTTCGATGTACCGCAATGGGGATTTCCGCCGTGCGGTCGTGTTTGCCGGTCGCGGGGTCTACGCCGTTAAAATAGCGCAGTTCGTTTGCCGGAGGCAGTTCGCGGTACTCATGGTTTTTTATCCATGAACGCTGGATAATGCGTTGCTCGTCAGATAACGGCTCGTTCATCCACTCGGTTGAGAAACTGTCAAAGCCAAGCTGTTCGCGCTTTTCTTCCAATGCTTCTGCTGACCAGTATTCCGGCCAAAGCGGAGTGCCGTCTGGACGTAAACAGGAGAGCCGCACGGCGATCCACCGTTTGAGCGTTCCGGCTTCCACCTCCGCGATAAGCCGAGAAATGGGATCGTCTGAATGAAAAATGGTGTTGACCCAGATAATGAACGCGGTCTTGCCGAGGTTGAACACCACGCGCTTGAGCCATCGGGAAATTTTATCGCGCTGTGACGGGGAGTCCACCGCGTCGTCTTTAAGCACGTCGTCAAGAATGATGAGGTCGGGGCGGTACTGGCGGAACCGCGTGCCGCGCATGGAAGCCCCGGAGCCTTTGGCCTGTATGCAGGTCCCGTTGGAAAGCTCGATGCGGTCATCGCGCCATACGTTGCCTTTCAGTTCCCCAAAATCCTCAAGCAAAAGGTCGTTTTCCTCAAGCTCGATTTTTATGTTGATGAGGTTCTCGCGGGCGGCGTCGCCTGACGCGCCGATGAGCAGGGCGTAACGGTTCTTTTTGGTAACGATGCTCCATAAAACATAAGCGAATGACCAGCGGACCGTCTTGCCGTGTTCTCGCGGTTCGACAAACATCGCGCCGGCAAGCTTTTCCGTCGGCTTTAAAAGGCCGTGATAACGTTCATTAATAAACGGTTTAAGGCCGTTTGAAGTGGTTTCTGAAAGCGAGCGCGTGTCTGCCACGTCGTATAAAATCTTTTGATAATCCGCCGGATCGGTGAAAAAGTAATCGGGCAGATAGTGTTTGCAGAAAAATCCGAAATCTTTCCGGGCGCGGTTGACACGCGCTTTTTTTTCTTTGGCGTTATCTACGGGAGATCGGTCATCGCCTACCAGTTCGGAAAGAATATCGCTCATTTATTGCCCCCTAAGCCACTCTCTAAAACGTGTTATTTGTTTTGGGTTTTTACTGTAATCTGGAGGAAAATAAAACGCCTCATCTATGCCGCTTTCATCTACTTTGAGACAATGCACATTTTTTTTATCATTTGAGTTTTCCATTACCATAAATTCAAAATAATCTTTTATGGGGTCTTTGGCGCAATGAATAAAATAAATTTCTTTAATTTTCATTTCGTCTTGTAAAAAAGTTAGAAATAAAATTAAATCACTGACTTTGTAATTCTTACTCATGTTGTTCGCCATTTTTTGCGCATTTGTCATTTGTAACCTCTTTATATTCCTCGCACGGCTTATACCCGCGCATATCCAAGCCTATCATCCACAACTTGCAAACAGCCTTAAAGCCCAAAATAACGTCGTAATGGATACAGGTTGAACAATCGGCTTTCGCCATCATTACGCCACCTTCGCGTCATCGACAATTTTACAGAGCCTCTCCAGCAGATCGGGATCGTGCTTAATGGCGGTTTGCAGTTCGTTTTTTATTTTTTCCTTCGCCTTATCCAAGGCCTTTACTGCTTGGGTGCGGAATTGCGAAAGTTTTGCCTGCGCCATAGTGAGTTTTGCGGTTGCGTGAATCATTTCGGCGGGGTCTTCAAAATTGATGCTCTCAATGTTCCGCAATTCTTTTGCGATAAGCTGTGAGAGATACATCAACATCGCTTCGGATTGTTCCGTGCCGGGATTGTCTTTAAAAATCTCCGCCATTTGTTTGGATATTTCCAGACTCTTGCGGACATCGGCGATTTCATCTTCGTATTTGCGGACGGCGTGCCGTACCGCTTCGCGGCTCACGGTCAGTTTTAATCCGTTTTGCTTCAGGTAATCGTTTACCTTTTCGGTCACGTAGACGATTGTATTTTTACCGCCGTCCCAATGTGAAGCTATAATTTCTTTTAAGCCGTGCTGATCCGCCTTGCTTTTTTGTCCCATGATTACCCCCGCTGTATGAGGATACCGGGATCGGTATCGACGTTCCCTTCCAAAAGATCAATGCCCTTTGGGGTGAGTTTGTACCACTTAATTGTTTCATGGGGTAAAAAAGCGTGGGGATGTTCTTTTTTGAGGACGTATTCTTTGTCTACAAGATATTCCAGAGACGAGGAAATCTCATCCGTTTTGTGATACTGGAAAAGAATACTAACCATAGTTTTATAATCTACCCCGTCCGGATAGATTTTCCGCAGTATGTCCATAATTTTACCGCGCAAGATGTTGTCCTTATTCATTTTTTCCCCGCCTAAAAAGATTTATGATATTTTGAGAAAACACCATAAATTGGTTTGTTATTTGATCTGAAAGGCGGTTAATTTCGCTCTTCCAACCCGACAGCTCCCTGAAGAAAAAATCATTTTTTACATAATCTTTTTCGATCATCGAAAGCCGTTCCCCAAAAGTGTTCAAAGATTTATTTATATATTCGCGCAATTCAGCCGCGCTTTTATCGTTTTTCTCCGAATGCGCGTCTATTTTTTTAATAAGAAATATTACAACGTAAATAAGTACGGAGGAGATCGCCGTCGGTCCCCATGACTGTATAACATGAAAAAAAGCTCCCCACTCCATGATTACCTCACAAACAGGCCGTGCGTCAAAATACCGGCGGCGAATGAAGCCGCGGACACCGGCCAGAAAAATTTATTTTTAAAGCGTTCCTTTTCAAGCGCCTCTCTCAAAACAGCCTCCCTTATCCTTAACGCCGCGAGTTCCGGCGCGTATTGCAGCATGGCGGCCTTGTAGCCCTCGGCGTATGCCTCATGGACGGCGTTGTCAATTTCCGCCTCCGCCGTCGCCATCAGTTCCAGAACCAGCGATCCCGGATAAAATCGTTCCGGCTCGATCCCGTAAACGTTGTTTTGCGCGTCCGGCGATTCCGTCCGCGTTTGCGCGTAACTGAACCGCGTTAGGAGCGGCAGAAACAAGATCGCAAGCAGGAGTATTCTCAATCTCATGTTTCACCTCCTCAGGTGTTTTGATATCGGCGGGCGCGGTCTTTTTTGCGGACAGCCCCCTCAAGAACCATCCGGCAAGAAAAGCCAGCGACGCGCCGATGACGGCAAGCGCGATTTTTAACTTTTTCATTTTGCCGTTTCAGCGGAGCCGAGGGCGGTCGTTATCTTTTTCAAAATCGCCTCATAAGCGAATGTTGAAATCGCGAAAATTACCGCCCACCAGAACCAAATCTGGTTTGGTTCCGCGAAGAATTTACCCAAGCCAAGCAAGTACGCTATACCGCCGGATAAGACGGCGGGTATCCATACCCTGTAGCCCTTCAGCCAGTCTTTTACGTCCAGCTTTTTGATGATTTCCGTGATAATAATCACCGCGATGATGGCAATCACGATGAACGCCGGTAAAACATTATTAATGTTTATCATGTATACTCCTTCCGGGACGCGCCCGGTTTATTGACGTTTTCTGAAGAACCCCAAGACATCATCGTAGTTGTGCGTAACGATAGACACCTTGAGCGGCTTCCAGTTTGATTCAATGCACGTTAAAAAACTAACGCTTTGTTTTTGTCCGTAGACAATAGCGATATGGCCATACCCGTTGCCTTTATTGGTATTCCAGACGCAAATGTCGCCTTCCTGCGGAATGAAAGCGGGGGTGTTGGGATACTTATCCCAATACTCGTACATAGACTTGTCTTTTTCGTACTGCGTCCAGAAATTTGAAGCCTTCGCCTGAAATACCGGCTCCCAGTCAGGTACGCCGTAATAATCCCTAAGGCAGAAGCGGATAAACTGAACGCACTGCCCTTGGAGTTTGTGCGGATCAGGTACAGGGTACGGAACGGTTTTGTTTAACCACTTGTCCGCAATTTCCTGTAATGTCTTGTAGTTCATGTTTTAAAGATATTGAAGAAATGAACGAAATACTCTAAATGGGATAAAAGCTATTATTAATAATCAACAAGTTTTAATATTACATGTTTATTGTCTTCGCGTTCTCCAGCAACACAAGCTATATGTAAGCACTTCTTGCCTTCTTTATAACAACCTTTACAACCATTTAATGCGTCAACAATTACCGGTATAAGTGCTTTACCTGAAGGTATGTAAATTCTCTCTTCCCATAAAGTATTATTTTTTTTCTTCATTGTTTGTCCGCCTTTTTATTTAAATTAATTCCATTATTCCAGCGTTTAATTGCTGTTTTGTGTGTTTTAGCAGTGGGGCCGTATGCCCCGCAAACCTCACACCATACTGCAACTTTATCATTACCGCTCGGCATAACATTTAGAAGTGCTACACTGTCGTTATTGCAGAACCTGCATGGTTTTATCCTTGTTTTATTATTCATATAAATTTCCTTATTGCTATCTTTCATTAATTACCTCCAGGGACTACCTGATAATATTTACTCCACGGATGCCAATGTTTCGGAGAGGTGGGGATTCGGTTTCCTGTTAATCTCATATCTTTTGGGAAACCATTTTTTTCAAGTTTTTTAGTATAATATTCTCTACTCTTTAACAAATAATAATCTCTGTTTTGATAATAGAATAATACAGATCTTATTTTGGAACATTCACGGCAATAAGGAGAATGCCCGCTGCTCGCGTGTTTGTTGTGATAAAAATTAGACAAAAGAAAAAACCGGCTGCAGTCACCGCAAAATTTATAAGTTTTTCCGTTGATAATGATTTTACTCGAATTGTTACCGTAATGTTGGGCATTCGGATCGATCACTACTGCTCTGTTTCCATGGAGAAATACTTTTTTTACAGACAAATTGCCTGGATTAAATATTTTTAACCCTATCAAATCATTCTTTGAAAACACATTTATTATTTTCATTTATCCCCCTTATCATCGCATAACGAACAGTTCCAACTGAGCTACAGGTTTGAGTTTTTTGAGCAGAACGCTAGAAGGTCGCTTCTGGCGACGCACCAGTTGCCCTCGTCGTCTTTCCACGCTGGAAGTTCCCCCTTTTGGATCAGGCGGTATGCGGTCATGTAGGCAACCGAAAAGAAATCCGATATCTCCCGGGTAGACAAAATAGCCGGAAGATTTTTTATTGCCAATTCTTGGGAGTCGTTCAGCATATTCATCCACCGATTCCGGATCCAGCCGCCACGCTTTGCCTATTTTGACCGCCGCGATTTCTCCCATTGTCAGGAGGTAGTACACCTGATGTGGTTCCATGCGCAGTATGAGCGCCGCTTTTTTTACCGTTAGCAGCATAAGCCCCCTCCTTCGTGTCCGTGTCGGGATTAAACCCGGCTTTCCAGCAGATGTCGCGCAGGGCAAGTATGAGCGCCGACGCTGCGCGTCTGGATAAAAAAGAAACGTCATCGACTTTGCCGATGCGCTTCACCATGCGCCGCAGGCTCTGCTCGTCCTTGGCGCGGCTCGCCAACGCCCAAAGCCCTTTGATGTAATACTCCTGTTTGCGGCTTATCATCCCGGGACTGTTGGGAACGACGCTTCTGTGTTTGTTTACCCTGTGGCCAGAAGGCAGAAAGCCAAGCCGCATGAACGCGCCCATCACCGTGGCGTACTGCAAATCCGTTTCGATGTCCTTCGCGCTTGAAACTCCGGCGCCGGAAAGAATGGCGCGGTACGCTTCGTCATCGAGACCAAGCTGTTTTTTCGCGAGATGGATTATCGCTAAGCGTGATTTTTGGTTCATATTTTTATGCTCCGACTCTTTGTAATTTCAACATTCTTTTTTCTGCGCTTTTAATTCTCTTTTGTGTCTGCATAATAAATTCATAATGTTTGTTTATTTTGCCTTGCTCGACCGCAATTTCATTTTTCATTAATCTTATCTCTTTTTTTAACCTTAATAATTTGTCTTCCATATCAGCCCCCCTTATAAGAAACTCCCCGGACAGGACATCCAGTACCGTCCGGGTTCGCGTTTATAACGCCGCAACGTCAAGCGGGATCATCTGGTACTCGCCGTTCTTGTCGCGCTCGTAAACCCGCAAATACTGTTTTGTTCCCGTTATTTGCAAACTTTCAGTGATGGCGGTCATCGCTTTTTGCCATTCGGGGTCTTGTATGTCCAACCGCCGCAATCCAAGAACGCGTGCGGTGGAAATTTTTCCGGTCTTGTCAACTTGAAATGCGTCGTTAACCAACAGGCGAATTTCGGGTCTCGATCCCTTGCTCCATTTGTCCAGGCATTTGCCGATGAGCTCACGCGCCACCTGTAAGCGCTCGTCAAAGGTTACGTTGTCATTCATTGCGATGACCAGCTTGAACCGTCCGTCATAAGATAAGAGGGAGATGTTTCCTTTTTTACCACCCCACTTTACCCCATACTCCGCGGCTGATTTTTCAACGAAGGAATAAATCTCATCGCGGACCTTAACCTTAAAATCAACTAACACGCTTTTCATCTTCATCGCTTCGTTCGCGATGTTGGTGACGGTCTGATGCCGCAGTATGTCTATTTCCTTAATCAGTTTTACCGGGACCTGCCGTCCCTGGCTGTCAGTCATGTATTCTTCTTTTTTCATTTTTATGCCTCCTTGCATAATATTTTTCACCCAGCTTCCAGCCTTTTTTCCGTGCGTACAGATTAAGGTCCTCTTGGGCATCATCGAAATTATTTCGCACCGGGAGAAATTTGGTCTTTACCCGATGTAGTCCCCCGCTCGCACTGCGCCGGAAGGACATGAATTTCCTTTTTCCTAACCCCGAAGAAACAAAAACAGTTTCGCCATTTTCATCACGCCAAATGTTTGCAAAACCGCATGATGTCCGCCTGGGATGATGCGTTCCGGGTATTCCCGGGCAGACATTTGATTCTTCCCCCTTAGTTTTAGGACACATGCAACAGCGTTGCTCCCTCATGCCGCGCCCCCTTCGCCGCTTAAAACGGCGTTCTCGGCGGGAACGATAAAAAGCACGTCACGCAGAATCCGCCGGAGTTTCTTCGCCTCCAACACGATCTGCTGGCATTTTTTCGGCGCGTTCTCGCACGGGTAGGCGAACACGCCGTCATTGGCCAGATTTTCAATCGCCTGTATTCTGGCTTCAATTTTTTCATAACCGTCTTTCGCCAGTTCTGTTTTATGCGTTATTTCCGACATGTCTGCGCCTCCTCCTGTTCCAATGCGGCCAGGTAATCCTCTATCGCCGCCTGGGTTTTTTGCGACATGGCCTTGTACGCCTGCCGCAGTAATGGGTTCTTCGGAATATCCTCGCTGAAATTCGCAAACCGCTTGCTCGTAAGGCTTCCGTCATTCGTGCGCCTTACCACGATGATCTCCGACACCATATCCCCGACGGTCCTGTAGTTCTGCAGCGACCTGTTCGCCACGGCGGGAACCTCGAACAGTTCCCCGAAGTCTAGCTTCAGCTGACCCGGATCGCCACCCATGTCGATGCGGTTGTAGCCGTCCTCACCGGCCGGCGGCGGAGGGGCGATCAGCTTGAGCGCGTCGCGTAACGACAGGCCTTTGAGAGCGTCGGGGTTGTTTTCAAAATGTTTGAAAATTTTAAGGGCAAGAGTTATTTTGCGTTCGGGAAAGTCATACCTTTGGGCAATGTCTTTCGCCGTAAAAGGTACATTGAACTGACTTATAGCTCCGGCAAATATGTTCCCTGCGTCGTAATAGAGTTTTGCGGTATTAACAATTAATTTTAATGTCGCTTTCGCGTTATCTTCTATTTGCGCAAACAAAGCGGTAATTTTGTTTTTGTCCCTTACGCCGAGGAATGGTTTCCATGATGTTTTTGGCGTAGTGTTTTTTTGATCCTGTTTTACCGTCTGCTTTTTCCGTTTCGCCTTCATTCCCTGCCCTTTCGCGCTTTTCGGATTATGTCCGGGAAGATATTTTTCTTTCTGGGCTTTAGCCCTGGCTTTATTGCCAAACTTGTCACTCATGCCGCTTGCCCCCCTTGCTTTTTAACAATTCCTCTTCTAGTATTTTTTTTATTAGCACTAACTCGGAAAGATATATTTTAGCTACCCTTTCTTCTTTTTGTTCCTGTTTAATAGTAGTTTTTAGAATAGCTAAATAACCGTACATTCTTTTGTAATCTTTTGAATCTATCAATTCTTTCAATAGCTCCCTTGCTATTCTTTCTTTGCTGTTCATGCCGCCTGCCCTCCCCTCCGCATAATGAGCGCCGCGGCCGATTCGACGATGTCAACGTCAGGCTCCGCGACGTTGTTAATCGCCATAGTCTGCTGCATCCGCTCGATGATCTTCGTGAACTGCCGCACGTCTGATTTTGACACGCTGTAAACCGCGTCCACGATTTTTTTGTCGATTTTCGGCCAGACGGATGCCGCTATTAAAGCGGCGTCAACACGCGAAAGCCCCGAAAGGTGGAGGCAGACCCCGATGCGGCTTTCAAGCTGGCGGTGGTCGTTGCGCAGGTTTTGTATCTGGTATTTGAGGCGGGGCAGGCCGATTAATACGAGACCCGACTGTCCGAGGTCGTGAACGAACCGCCGCGTGAACTCAAGGGCGTCTGCCTTTAAGTAATCGGCCTCGTCGATTATGACGACCATGTCGCGCTCAAAAAGCGCGTCGGAAACATTTTTAATGACCGTCGTGAACGCCACCCTCATTATTTCAATCCCAAGCTGCCTGGCTATCTCATGAACGAGCATTCTGCGGTTCATGCCCGATACCACGTTAATAAGCACTACCGATTTCTCGTTGTACTTCGCGTACCACGCCGCGGCGGTGCTCTTGCCCGATCCCGCGTCCGCCACGATGAGCGCGATGTCCTTTTCGGCGTGGGCGATCTGTATCGCGTTGTATATTGTGCGCAAATCATTGGTTTCCACGATTGGTACGCGCTTGCGCTCGCGCCCCTTCACCTGACGCGCTATCCATTGAAGGACGGCGCCTTCAAGTTTCTGCACGTCGCCCTTGTACTCGTCCTTGAGAAACGCGCTTAATACCGACGGTGAGTAGTTCATCTCACGCGCCGCCTGCGCCTGCGACAGCCCGTATTTTTCCAAGGCTTCGACAAGGCGGTCTTTAATACCCAAATTCATTTTGGACCTCCAATATGCAATATTTGTTCCGGACGTGCGTCCAGAACGGATACGTATTTGTTTTTATTCGCCGGAACCGTCTCCGCCCCGGCGGCCATCGGAAGAGCCGGCGGTTCTTCCGTTTCACCTAACAGCGATTCAAGCGAGGGAAGCGAATCGTCGTAGGCGCGGATCGCGGTCTCTATCATTATTCTCTGTTCCGCCGCTATCGCCACTTCGCTGGTCCCCCTCTCCGCAAGCGCGAGCAGCGTGCGTTTCGCGCTTTCAACGCGCCTTATCGCCGCTTTGAGGTTCTCCCCCTCGTGGAAATAGTCGCCGACGGCGGTGCAGATGAACGAGCCGTCCAGCGCGTACACGGGCATCTCGTTATCAGTAATAATTTTGTTGCGTATAACGACATCGCGCCCCGCGTATTTGGCAAGCGCTTCGTGGTAGTAATGCACCCCGTGGTGTTTGATTCCGTTGCGCCCGCATTTGCGCACTTCGCTGCGGTAAAGCGCCTGCTGCAGTTCCTCTTTTGAAACATGGCGTATGTTTTCGGGCAGGTTCTCCGCGAACACGAGGCTCCGCGTTTTTCCGTCCATGCCCTTGCCCTGGCTCGCGAATGTGTCGTTGATATATTCGATCATGGAGCAGGCCGCCCGCGTGAAGTATTCCCACGTCGGCACGTCATCGCGCTTCGCCATGCCGTCAATTGAACGCCACATCAGTACGGCGTCGTCCGGCTTCGTGGTCGTGTCCGAACCGACGTATGATCCGATGTCCTTGGCGAGATACTCTCCCAAAAGCCTGTAGTATCTCTCCTGCCTCCCCTTTGATTTCGCGGAATAAGTTTTAGTGAAACGCACGTCCGTCCCCAAAGCCGGAAGCACGCCCTGGAAGAACACCTCAACGTCCTCCTCGATCCCTTCGGGCGTGAACTGCTTCGCGGTCGTTTTGTAGCCGTTCAAAAGTTTTGATCTGTAGTCGCGCCCATTGTCGAATAACGCCGCCTTCGGCACTCCGTAGCGGACGCAGCACATGTAGTACGCCGCGATGATCGACAGGCTCGACGGCTTCACCGTCGGGAAAAAGCCTACGATCTTGCCGCTGCGGTAATCCTGAAACGTCGTTATCCACGGGCGGATTAGTTTGCCGCGGTAAAGGACAACGCAGTCAAGCACATGGTGGTCGGACACTACGAGGTCGAGCGACATGTACCTGTTCACGTTCTGTTCGACGTAGGGCAGGTACAAATCGTCGAAACGCTTTTTTCCAAGACGGAAGAAGTCGCGCTCCGCCGGTGGTATGCTCTGAAGGAACCGCGCCGCCGTCTGGTATGTGCATAGCGAATGGGGGTAAGTTTTGAGCATGTTACGCCACGCGTGCGCCATCGCCGGGCGCGTGTTGTTAAGCCAGAACTTTTTTAACAGCGCGCGTTCCAACGAACTCAGCGTGACCCCCGCGCCGCTCTTCTTTATCCCGTAACGCGGCGCGAGCGCGGCCAACGCCTGCGTCCCCGATCCTCCGGCTTCCTTCTGCTCCCGGAGCCACCGGTACAGCGTCCGCGCCGACAAATCGCCTAACGCCTTCCGCAGGTGCGCCCCGAACTGCCCGGCGTTGTACGCTTCCGCGAATTCGCCGGGCTTCAAGCCGCTACGGTGGTACTCGTAGATCAGGGCGCTCCTGTTCTGCGCCGCCTCACGCGCCCTGTCGGTCAGTTGCGACAGTCCGCCTTCGCCCGTAACGCCGGACGCTTCCGGCGTTTCCCTTTCAGACAGCGCGAGCTGCACCCCCGCCGGAAGGCGGTTCTTCAGGAAAACGAGGCCGCCTTTTCGCATAACGCACGGCCACCCTTCCGCGCGGGCGCGTTTCATGGTCTCCTTGCGGCTTAAAAGCAGGGCGGCCGCCAGCGCTGACGTTTTAACGTAGTCAGTCATGCCGTCCCCCCTTTCGCCGCGGCTTCCCTCTCGCGCATCTTTTTGATTTCGGCGTTGGTGCGGGCGGGGAACAGCCGGTCCGCGTCTTCTCCGAGGTAGTCGGCTATGAGTTTCTCGGTTTTAGGCGATTTGCGCCGTCCGTTGATAACTTGAGATACTATAGCTTGTGCAACGCCAATGCTTCTTGCCAATCCGCTGATCGTCATGTCTTTTTCAGCTAACGCGACCATCACCCTCCTGCGCCGTTCGCGGTCGAACGGGTAGGGGCGGCTTCCCAAACCGGAAAACTCCCGCAAAAATCTCATGTGTCCTCCTTCGCGCCGCCTGCGGGCGCGTATCGTTATTCGTTTTGCCCACCGCGTTTTTTGCGCGGATGCAGGGCTTTAAGCTTTTGATTTAATTCCCGAAGCATCTCGGACTGCATGTCGGCTTTGCCTTCCAGCGCCGTTATATAGCGGTTCAGGGAAACGATCACTGCCGCGTCGGATTCAATTTGTTTGAGCAGTTTGGCCTCGTCTGATCTGTACGACTGGATAATCGCGGCGCTCAACTGCCGGGCTTCTTCTTTTTTCTGGATCGCCGTCTCCATTTCCCGGTACGGGGGAAACAGCCGCAGAAACCGCAAAATAAATTTTCCATACTTGCGGATTTTTGTTTTTTGTGCCATAATTAAAACTCCTTTGGGATTACGCAACGCTTTCCGGTAAATGCGTATCCTTTCTTGTTTGGCCGCCCCTACGGGGCGGTTTTTTTGTCATTTTTTTCCGTTAGAAACAACAGTAGTTATCGGCTGTTGATGAGCCGCCACAAAATATTTTTTAACGACGACGCCTGATTCTAACTTATGGCAGCTAAAAAACAACACAGCCAGAAGCAAAACAATAATTTTTCTTTTCATAAAATCCTCCTTCCCAAAAGGGATGGAACCGGCGGGAGTCGAACCCGCAGGACGGCGAAAAAACATGGAGGGGTAAAAAACGCCGTCCGGCCAATGCGGCCCCTAGTCCGGGGTTCGCCCCGGCTCAAGCCCGTAATCGTGGATTTAGGGCGCAAAGGTTACGGTTCCCGCGCTCTGGGTCAGACGCAGGGGTCGGCACGCATCCGCGCCGTTGCCCCTGCTCCCCGCTGTCAAACAACGTCTTTCGTATCTCCGAAAACTCGACATTTTGCCGGTTTCGTGCGATACTCAAGGTGGTAATAATCCATTACCACTTATTGCACACCCTGCAAAATGTGGTAATAAATTGTTACCACCTACAGTTTCGGATATTTACTTAATTTTGTCAAGTATTTATCCGAAAAAATAATAAATATTTATTTTTAGGGGTAATTATTTAGGATTATGACGTGGAAAGATAGGATAGAACAAATAAAAACCACATTTGGCATAAAGAATAACAGGATTCTTGAGCAATCTTTAGGGCTTTCTAACGGTTATATAAACGACCTTGTTGGGGGGATAAAGAATAAAAACCCCTCAAAAATCATTGTTGCTCTTGAGAGAAAATACAAAATAAGTCCTGTATGGTTTTTTGACGAAAGTGTAGGTATGTTTGGTGATAAACAAGAAAATGTTATTAAGCAAGAAAGCGAGTTGGTTTTAGCGATCCGAAATGCTCAAAATAACAATGAAAATAGATTTACAGATATAGAATCACGACTAACAAATATTGAAACCCTACTCAAAAGAGAAAAAAATATATTTGCAACCAGCCCTAAAAATGAATACTTGTATGCGGCAGATACTTCTTCAGCATACAGCGAAGAGGAATATGAGGAAATTCCCTATGTGTGGGACATTGCCGGAGGACCGCCAATAACACAAAGCGATGATACAGAGGAGACTGTTTCCGTACCGTCGCGCCTTATAAGGAAAGGCGAGCAATATTATGTAGCAAGCATTCGTGGGAGTTCAATGTCTGAGGCTGGTATAAGAGACGGAGACCTTGTGCTTATCCGTTGCGCGGATAATCCAAAAGATGGCGCGATACAAGTGGTTCGTTATAAAGATAAATCAACGCTTAAGCGTCTTCATAAAACTGAGAAAGGTTGGGAACTGCATTATGAAGACGGTAGTGGGAAAGTAATTAAAGGAGATTCCGCCGATTACGAAGTGCAGGGGGAATTCATAGCGGTATTGCCGGTAACCGCTAATCTAAAGGATAAATAAAGGAGTTAGATTATGAGTGAAGGAATGTTATATGAACAATCCAATTAATATTAAAAAAGCCACTATTTTGTTATTAATATTTATGTTTTTAGCAATTATTTCGTGCGATTTATTTGTTAGTGAAGATGATAAACCTGGAATAACTCTTTCAGACCCTAGATTTAATGGAACGTTTGTTTATTATCTAAAATATGAAGACAGTAGGGGAATAGATGAAAGATATGAAAATACCGTTCTTACTTTTAATGGTACGACAAAAGCAAAATGGAGAACAGTTTGGTGGAATTATGATTCATGGAATAGAAAATGGAATTGGTCAGGCTCAAAAAAAGGCGATGCATATGAACATAATATAGCATTTGAAATTAATAATGGAATGTATAGATTAAGGAAATGGGGTACTGATAATCAATTTTCAGAATGGCAGCCTTATGAATTTTTGAATGATAATAATTCATTAGAATTAACAAATTTTGATTATTTAGGTACTGGTCAATGGGCTACTTTCCAAAAAAAGGATGCTACATTAATAGGATTATATAAAATTATATACGAGCCAAATGGGTATGCCGCACCTGGCGGCGGATATTCAATAGGTCTTGGAGAATATATTCCCAATTTTCGCTATGAAACAACACAGTGGGTTAATACCTATGGTACATTACAACAATATACATTTACATTTTCCCATTGGAATACAGAACCTAATGATTCAGGTACTCGTTATTCTGCAAATGATTATTTATTTTATAATGGTAATAATATTACACTTTATGCAATTTGGAATAAAAGATTGGTTCGATAATATACTCTGAAACCGCATTAATCTAAAACCCCAAAAAAGCCCATAAAACGGCCGAATCAGCCCCGGGCGTGTGTTTTCCCGATATTTTAAAAAAGTCCGTTTCCAGCCGTTAAAATTTCGTTCTAAGGGGGGTGTTTTTTCGGGGGCTGGGGGCTTGAAAAACCTTTAAAACCACACGATAATTATAACATGAACCAACAGGACTCGGATTTTAATTATTTTCTCGAAAATATGAATAACTTTTATCGTTCGTATGGGCAGAAATTCGTCGTGGTAAAAAACCAGGGTGTTCTTGGAGTTTACGAGAATTTCAACAAAGCATTGGAATCAACGTTAAAAACGGAAGAGATGGGGACGTTTTTAATACAAGAATGCTTTGACAGCAGAGAAAAAATGGTATGCCATTTTCAAGGTAACGTAATGCCCATTTCTGCGTGAGGCGTTTTTTGGCTAAAACAACTCCCGGCTTAGCCTTCACCGCAAGAAATACATCTATCGCCTTTTCTCTTCCAACAAGCGTATATGTAGAATCGCCTACGACAAATAAAAATGTTAAAGCTAATGCGATATGGGACACGGGCGCGTCAAGATCGCTTATCAGACCGGAAATAGTCGCAAAATTAAACTTAGCGCCAATATCAAAAACATTTATGGACACGCCTTCCGACAAAAGAGTTCCAAGTAATGTTTATTTGATAAACGTATATCTTCCAAACAGAGCCAAAATTATGTATATACAAGCCCTGGAAGGAACCCCAAACAGTTGCGATATGCTTATCGGCATGGACGTTATTACGATGGGGGATTTTGCCGTAACAAACCTAAACGGAAAAACTATGTTTTCTTTCCGCACGCCGTCAATGGCTGAAATTGATTTTACAAAACACTCACATATTGAACCGATAAAGAACGAAAAACCCAAAATAGGAAGAAATGATCCTTGCCCATGCAAAAGCGGTAAAAAATATAAACATTGCCACGGAAAGTAAAAACGTAAAAAGCCCGTAAACGGCAACGTTTCCCTTTTATCCCATTTAGAGTAATTGTTTCCCCATGCCCTTATCCTTATAGGCATGAAAACAAGAAAAAGAGAAATCGCGAGGGTCGGCATATTCGGCTCCAAGGACAATCCGCAGATCGTCAACGAGAAGGACCTGAAGGAAATCGCCGAAACCTTCGCGGAAATCAAGAAAGCCCCAATTTCGCTTAACGGCCATTGGCCCGACCCCTCGTCGCCCCGGCTGGGGAACGTGGTAGGCGTCACCTATGACGAGAAGGCGCAAACCCTCACCGGCGACATCGAGGAGGAGGACGCGCTCGCGGAATCCGTGGACGCGGGATATTACCCCGACGTTTCCATCGGCGCGAAACAACGAGCAAGCGACGGCAAGATGTACCTGCACCACCTCGCTTACCTGGGCGAAGAACCCCCGGCCATTAAGGATTTGGTCAAAGAAATTAAAACCGACCTCGGCATAGCCGCGGGTGACGCCGCCGATTGCCGTATCCTTCCCTCACCGTCGGAGAAACGTTTTTATCTCTCCGACGTTCCCCCCGAAAACCAAATTTTGAAAAATAACGGTTTTAAGGAATCCCAACCCGCTTCTGAAAGTGTGTCGGAAGTAGGAAGCGCGGCGGGTTCCGCAAATCAAGTCAAGGAGGTCTGTAATATGACAGACGAAGAGGCGCAGAAACTGCGCGAAGAAAACGAGCGGCTTAAAAAAGAGAACGAGCAGAAAAACCTAGCTCTTTCCGACGCTGAAAAGCAAAAGAAGGAAGCGGACAGGAACCGTCTCAAAGCCGAAATGGACGGCAAGGGCGTGCCCCAGGCCATACGCGAGAAGGCTCTCCGCCTTTGCGACGCGATGGACAACGGGAAAACAATCGAACTGTCCGACAATGAGGCCCCGGAAGGGAAACGCAGCGTTTCCGCCGCCGACTGCCTCATCGAGATTATCACCGCCTTTCCAAAACCTGTGGAGACGGGGGTAATGAACCTGAGTGACGGCGATAACGCCGCGTCCGCCGGTAAATCCACGCGGATAAATTTTGCGAACATATAGGAGAAAGCTTATGAGAGGTTTTTTACCTTTTTTGTTTTTTGCAATGGTAAATGGGGTAACCGCTACGGCGGAAATCAACCCACGCACCGCGTCGGACAGAAGGCATCCGCCTTTTATCACAACCTTTAAGCTTCCGGACGAGCATGTCGCTTGGCCGGAAGGGACGCTCATGGTCGCCGGAGAAACCGCCGGAAGCGCCAGGGCCGCCGCGCCGACCGATACCGACATTATCGGCGTGCTGGATAAGCGCGTGGACAAAGACGAGCAATCGGGCAACGTTATACGTCATGGTTCGGTCCCTGTTGAAATTCTCAAATGCGAAGACGACGGCGAGATTGCCGACGCCACGCAAGAACAAATCAGCGCCTTATTTGGCATCGGCATTTACGTGTAACAAGGAGGCACGTTTTTTATGTGGGATTTTTTAAAGAAATTTTTTACTTTCAGCATGTTTGTCAACGCGATCAACAGGCTGCCGCCGCTTAAAACCTTCATCATGGATTTGATTTATCCGGAATCCGTCCGGTTCAACCATCCTAAGGACAAGCTGGCTCACGCCGATCTTGGTCTGCCGGAAAAAAACATTCCCCTGATAACGAGGGGATCCTCGTCTTATCCTGTACCGCTGAACAAAACGGCGTTGAAGTTAATCGATCCGGCGAACATTACGCCGTCGCTTGTTCTAAACGCGAATGAGATTAACGCAATGCGTTCTCTCGGTTTGGAGCAACAACAGCAGTTGGTAGACAGGAATATCGACAAGCTGCGCAAGATTGTCCGTAAGACGACCGAAGCGATGGCTATCCAGTCAATCACGGGCAAAATTGCCTACGATATCCGGAACGCCGACGGCACGATGGACACATACGTTGTTGATTTCGGCACGCCGAAAACGGTTAATATTGCAAAAAAATGGAACGCTTCCGGCACAAACGTCGGGGACATTACCGCTTCGGTAGGCCAAATCATTGACAGCCTCGGCGAAACGTCGGACGGCACGGACATCGTTTATCTTTGCGGGTACGACGTATACTCAGCGCTTGTCGCGAAAGCCGGAGCGCTTAATAACAACGATTTAATCAAAGTTTTTGAAGATCACGTCCAGATAGGAACCGCGAAATTCGTCATCTGCTCCGCGAAGTATTACAGCTACAAGGAAAAAACAACCGTGAAGGCGATTCCCGCAAAATCAGTCGTCGCCATAGCGAAAGATGACTCCTTCAGCCTCGCGTACTGCGCTCTTGATTCGGCCGACGCGAATTTCGCGTCACTTGCGTTTTTTATAAACGCCGTGAAGCAGGACGATCCGGAAGCCATGAAGCTTATCGGGCAGTCAAGACCCATGCCGATCCCGAACGTGGACGCGATTAGAATCGCACAGGTATTGGAATAATCATGGACGAGCTGGGCGTTATGGGCATACCCGTGGGGAAACCGCAAACCGCCGCGGCTTTCGCCCCCTTTGGGGAACCGGTAACGCCGGAAGAAGTCGCGGGGCGCCTGTCGCGGAATCTCTACGCCCAGCTCGCGGACGGCTCGGACGATACCGTCCGTGACGCGATAACGAGGGCGCAAATTTACGCCGGTTCCGTTTTGCGGCGTCTTCATATTCCGTTTAACCTTGACGATAAGGTCGTGCGCGAAGTGGTGCTTATACACACGGTGTACGAACTGCACATCGCGCTGGGACACGAGGAAGCCGGCAAGGAGTACCGCGTCAAGGCGAAGGACATCATCCGCGCCGCATGGGGGGATTTTCCCGAAGCGGACACCGCGCCGGAAAAAGGCGCGGCTGCCGCGGTGGCGGTTCCGCAGAAACGCAAAGGGGCTTGGTGATGGGCGTTATAGAGACGTTAGACGATCTAGCCAACTCCCTTAAAACGCCTTCCAAACTTGGGACAATCGGCGGCATGGCGGTGGAGATGATCCGGGGCAAGATACACTCCGGGCGGGGCTTCGCGCCCCTGTCCCCCGCGACCGCGGCGTACAGGTGGTCTGGAAGGCCGTTACAGGACACCGGATCGTTACGCGATTCAATAACGTTCAAAATTATTGATGAAAAAACGGTCAGCGTTGGCACTAACAAGCCCTACGCCGCGATACAGCATAACGGCGGTGTTATCCACGCAAAAAAAGCGAAATGGCTGTGGATACCCGCCGCCGGAACGCGGAAATTGCAACGGCGTTACGGTTACGGACCCACGGACGTATTGAACGGATTGAAAGCGGACGGATATTCCTATTATTTCCGCCCCGATAAACGAGTTGTGTGCTGGAAGGAAAAACGCAGAACGCGGAATGAGGAAGGAAAATTGGAGTACAGATCGCATATTTTATACTATCTGAAAAAGTCGGTTGAAATTCCGGCGCGTCCGTTTTTTTATCTTACTGATAAAGAAATGGGTTTAATAATGAAAGAGGTTGGAAGTGCGCTTGAGCAGCTTTGAGGCGTTGAACGTTTTCGCGAAACAACTGGAGCGGCATATACGCGGCTCGGAATTTCACACGAAGATCGTAGTAACGCCCTCGTCGGTAAACGAAAAAGGCGTGGTCATCAAAGTAAGCCTTCTGAAAACCTTCGTCCAACCGGAGCCTCCGGCGGCCAGGTCAAGCCGGACGCTGCGCGTGCGCGTGTCGGTTGAAGGAACCGCTGAAAGTATGACGGGGCTTAAACAGGCAACGGAGGCGATAGAGGCGCTTGACAATTATTTAATGTCAGCTAACTTGCGTCTTGAAACGGAGGACGGATCGGGCGTCCCGAACAGCAGGATACTCCAGATTGTAAGTCAGGAGGACGGCTTTGTAGACAGCCCCGATTCAACGGCGGTGCAGGACGTGCAGGACGACAGAATCGTCTTAATAACAATTCCCACAGGAGGAGAATGATGGGTATTCACAAGACAAATTACAAGACCGAAAACGGAAAAACCCGCAAGGTCAAACAGCCCGCCAAACCGGCGGAGAAAGGCGGTGCGCCGAACGGATCCGGCGCGAATAACAAACCAAAGGAGTAAAACATGGACGAAAAAAAAGTTCTCGTCGGCGATGACAGCATGATCTTCACCGGCGATCCCGACAACACCGAATACGAAGGCGACGGGGTGAGAACCGTCACGGAGCTTACCGGAAAACAACCCGACGCGGACGTTAAGCGCATAATGATAATTATTACCGCCATCGGCGCGGATTCGTTTTTCCCCGAAGGGCTTGTAAAAAGGGAATTGTTTCCGGCGTTGGGTAACGAAGTGCCCGCGCAAGGCGACAAGTTTCGGGTACTCAACCTCGCCCATATAGCGGACGCGTCCAGTTGGGCTTTTTCGATCACGCAGGGCGAGATTGAAGTAACCCGCCTGAACGACAAGTTCCGCAAATACAGGCTCGGAAAAAAAGACGCGCAGGTGTCGCTGTCCTCGATTTTCACCGTCGGAGAATCGGATCAGCCCGGCGGCATAATAAACCGCAACATGAAGCTCGTCATACAGAAAGGCGACGGCTCTTACGTCGTCAGCGACGAGGCGAACCGCGCCCTGTACATGTTCGGCTTCGTCAACAAAGCCGCGCTGCCGGAAGAAACGGACGATTTCGTGTTCTGCAAAATATATCTGTATAACGCGAAACTCGGCGGCCAGTCGGGCAGCGCCCAGTCTTACGACGCTTCGGGACGGCTCACGGACATGGACCCGGTTTTTTATTCCCTGGAAGCGCAGGGGTAAGGGGGATTTATGCATCTTGAAATATCCAAAGAAAGGGTTTACATCCCCGAATTTAACGGCAATAAAAAACTGCCCGCCACGGATCAGATAACGGTACGGTATAAAACTCCGACTATTGCAATTAAAAACCGTTGTCGGAGTAAACCGCAAGCCAAAGGAATAGCGTCAGCAGACGGAAAGATTGAACACATGGAAATCACCATAGAAAAGGACAGCGTAAACGCTTTAAACGAACTGCTTGTTTCAATCTCAAACTGTTCATACGACGACGGCGAAGGCAAGAAAAAATCAATCATAAACGCGAATGATTTACTTAACGCGCCTGTCGGATATGAGCCTTTACTAAAAGAGATCATCGCCGAATTAGACCGCGTGCTTGACCATTCGGGAATAGAAGAAAAAAACTGAGGATCGCTTACCGGGTATGGCGTGCCGGTAAGCACAAGGCGAGGCTGCTTCCGGGGCGTAACCCGCCCTGGAATACCCGCGTAAAGGATGGGCGCGGTCATGACGTTTTCATTCCGGTACGGGACGCGGCATCGTATATCACCGATGAGTTTTACGCCGCGTGGGAAGTGTTCTGCCTGAGCGAGAATATGGGCTGTCTGCCGTTTGCCGGCGGATGGGCGGAACAGCCGGAATGGATAGCGCACGCGATTTCAACGCTTAAAGTCGAGCGTTTTAAAGCGGACGAGGAAGAGCGCGAAACAAAACGGCAGGAACAAGAGGACGCTAAAAAATATGGGAAACGATAACAAAACACTGGAACTGCAAATCCAAATCGCAACGCAGAACGCGTTGATGGCTTTATCTTCGCTTAAAGGCGAGATAAAAACTCTCGCGTCAGAAGCGAAAAAATTTGCTGAAACTGACGGCGAAGCTCTTAAAAAATCATTCAAGGACGCGGAAGCCGAGGCAAAAGAATCGGCTTCAAGCATCGGCGAGATTAAAAAGACGATAATGAGCCTTGCCGAAGTCGTCGCCCTGACAAAGGCGTTGGGGGTCATCAAAGACATGGGCTCCTTCGCGCTCCAAACCGCCGATAATTTCCAAACTATGAAAAACCAGTTCGGCACGCTGTTAGGCGATATGGAAGCCGGAGCCGGGCTTTTCAATGAAATAAAAGCGTTCAACGACAAAACCCCGTTTGACATGGGCACGCTCACACAGGCGACGAACGTGCTTATCGCCGCGAAGGTTCCGCTTCAGGACTTGCAGGCGCAATTAACCAAGTTCGGCGATCTGTCCCAGGGCAATTCCCAAAAAATGACGAGCTACATTAACGCGTTCAGCCAGGCGGCGGCGAAAGGCAAGGCCGACATGCAGGTCCTCAACACCTATTTGCACCAGGGCGTGCCGATACTTGACGCGCTCGCTAATAATTTTCACGTAACGACAGCGGAGATTGTGGAAATGTCCAGCCAGGGGCAAATCAGCTTTAAGGATTTTTCCAGAGCCCTCGATGATCTTACCGCATCAGGCGGACAGTATTTCGGCGGCATGGAATTGGCGTCGAAGAGCCTCGCCGCGATGCAGGAGGGATTGAAAGAGGCGGTAAATTCGCTTGCCGCGTCATTCGGGGATATGCTGCTTCCGGCGGCCACCGACGTTACCGGAATGTTAACCGATCTTACAAACGCCATAAATGACAGCCCGATAGCGAAAGGCGTATTAGCCGCGGCGGTAACGGCGGTAACCGCCCTTATGGGCGTTATGGCGGTCAAAGCCGCCGCGTTAGCTGTAAAGACGTGGCTCGCGCAGGCGGCGCAGATGGGCTTGAACGCCTCCCTCGCCGTGACCAACCCGCTTTTGTTGGCGGGAATCGCGGCCGCCGCGGTGGCCACCGCCGGATACGTGGCCTACGCTTCAAGCCAACAGAAGGCGGCGCGAGCGTCGGAAGACATGGCCTACCAACAAAGAAGGCTGAATGACGCTATGAGGGAAGGCTCCAATGCGGCGCACGAATTTTACCTTAGCATGCAGGGGCTAAACCTCAACGGGGTTTTACATAACATAAATGAATTAAAAAATAAAATTATTGAACTAAATAGAGAAGGAATACGCCCTAGGGTAGAGGAAGAAAATTTCAGATCCGCAATGGAGCAGCTTAAAAAACTAAGCGATGATTTTATTAAAGAAAATTTTGAAAGCGGTACAGACAAGAAAATTCTGGAACTTCAAGAAAAAATCAAAGAAGCGCAGGCTTATCTTAAATCGTACAACATACCCGGAATTGTGGCGGTAGAAATACCCAAAGAGGACAAAGAAAAATTAGAAAAAATCATCAGAGACGCGCAAAAAGAAATTGAAAAACTCAGCGGCGACATTAACGACAAAGCCCGGAAATGGAAAGAAGGCTGGGCGGAAGTATGGGACAAATTCAACGCCGAACTGGCAAACGATCCTTTTTATACCATTGAGGCCGAACATATTAAAAAACTGAAGGAAGCGGCGGCGAATTACGTCGGAATGGAAGACGAGGCGATCAGACAGGTAAATGAATATTACAAAGAAAAACGTGGGGAAATAATAAGGCAGCTCGGCGACGAGGAAGAAAGAATACGGGCGGATTTGAGCAAATCAAAAATAGACAACATGAAACTTGAATATGAAAAAGCGTTAGATGACATTACAAAGCTTGAAAAACAACGCGTTATCGCCGCCGCGGGTTCAGCTGAAGAAATAGCAAGAATACAAAGAGACTTTAATGAAATGCGCATGAAATTAGAAGTCAATTTTGAGAATGATAAATTAAAAGCGACTCTTGACGAAGCCCGCGACGCCGTTAAGGATTGGCAGGAAGAACTTTCCGACGGCCTCCTGCGCGGAATTATGGATATTGGAATGTTCGCGGATCAGGCTTCGGTAATCATCGGCGACCTGACGGCGCGGCTCACGGAGCTTTCCGCTTCCGCGGCGCTTTCGGGTTTTGAAGAATTCGGACGCGCCCTGGGCGAGGGCGAGGACGCGGCCGATTCAATGGGCAGGGCGTTAGCCGCAATGGCCGAACAAATTTTAAAACAGCTCCCGATGATGTTCCTGCAAGCCGGTTTGCAATTAATCGCGAACGGACAGTGGCCATTGGGACTCGGCTTCATAGCCGCCGCCGGATCAAGCGCTTTCATTTCCGGCTATGTGGACGGCGTAAGCAAACACGCGCAGGGCGGAGTGTTTGACGAATACGGACGGGCCGCGCGGGCGTTCGCCGCCGGAGGGGCTTTCACAAACCAAATCGTCAGCTCGCCCACGCATTTCGCGCACGGCGGCGGTCTGGGGCTCATGGGCGAAGCGGGACCGGAAGCGATTATGCCGCTGACGCGGATGCCGAACGGAAACCTCGGCGTGCAAACCGCCGGCGGCGGCGCGAACGTGACGGTTAATATCATCAACAATTCCGGCGCGGACGTTCGGCAGGAAGAAACCGAAACCGCCGACGGGGGCAGACAGATCGACATAACCATCGGCGACGCGATTAACAGGCATATAACGTCCGGGAAGGCCGACCGCGCCATGGGGCGTTACGGCATACGGGCTGGAGGGGTATAAATGGCTGACATATATTGGCCGGAATTATTGCCGTCGGAACTGCTTGCTGACGGATTCAGCAAACAGCCGCAGGGCAACGTGATCCGCACGTCCATGGACGCGGGACCGAAAAAAGCCCGGCGGCGTTACACCGCTAGAACCGTTAAATATTCGGGCAAACAAGTTTTTGACGAATCGGAGCTGATGGTGTTCGAGCAGTTTTATCATAAAGTTATCGCCGACGGCGCATTGCGTTTTAACTTTACGGATCCGGTTACGCGGGAAACCGCCGAATTCCGTTTCACGGAAGATTATACGACCAACTCCGTTGACGGCTTATACGAGGTTCACATGTCGCTGGAGCGCCTATGAACCGTCTGTCGCCCGAAGCCGCGGAAGCCGTCCTCGCGCCGGAAACCGAGAAAGTATTCCTCCATCTGCTGACGCTCGAAACTTCAGGCGGCGCGGTACTGCGCTTCGTGGACAACAACCAGAATGTCACATCACGCGGGATGGAATACTCCGCCGCGGCGTTTAATATAATCCTTCCGGAGCAGACGGACGACGCGGCGCGTCCCTGCCGTCTGGCGATTGACAATACGGATACGGTAATTTTTCAAACCATCAAACAGGCAGTGGGGCAGGAAGTGTTCGCCTCGGTCTGCGTCATCATGGCGGACACGCCGGACGTGTACGAGCGTGGGCCGCTCAAGTACCGCCTGCGGAACGTGCGCGCGAGCAAGGAAACAATCGAGGGCGAAGTGTACGACTTTTATCTTTTGGACCGCAAGTTCCCAAAGGACACCTACGCGCCGGAAGATTTCGAGGGGATGTTTTTCTGATGTACAAGTGGGTAAAAAAATATATCGGGATTCCCTTCATATCAAACGGCAGAACGCTTTCCGGCTGCGACTGCTACGGCCTCGTGCGTTTGGTTTTGCGTAACGAGTATGGGATTGAATTGCCGGAATTGTCCGACAATTACGCCGACGCGCTGAACGTGGAGGAAACGGCGCGGTTATTCAAAGAAAACATGCCGGCGCTTGCCGGGCAAAAAATTCCCGCGCCCCATGAAAAAGCCGTCGCGGTCATTACGGAGCACGGAGTCGCCGCCCACATCGGCATAGTCGCGGGAGGCGGTTATATTCTGCACACAGGAATAAAAACGGGATCAATATGCCAGAAGGAAACGCATCCTGCCCTACGCGGGCGCATAGAGGGGTATTATCATGTCGGTTAAAGTCGTAGCGGAACTCCACCCAATCAGGCGGACACGCGTAAAAATCACGACGGGACCCAAGACCGTAGCGGAAATAATAAAGGATTTAAACGCCGGGTTCCCACTCTCGCAGGCGCGGGTATGCCGTAACGGTGAAATCGTCAAGGATTTTTCAATGGCGGCAAATGACGGCGACACGCTCACGGTCAAGTTCGTGCCGTATGGCAGCGCGAATGACGCGGGCGTCGGAATGAAAGTCGCGGGCTGGGGGCTTGTCGCTTTAGGCGCGTTGGCTTTTCTTATACCGGGCGTAGGGGGGTTTTTAGGCTCCGCGCTCATCGGCACGGGGCTTTCCATGGTGCTCGGCGGCGCGGTACTGCTGAACGTGGGCATACCCTCGCTGAAAGATCGGGAGAAACCGGAACAGGATCCCTCAATCCGAGGCGGCAAAAACCAAATGCGGCAAAGCGGCAGAATTCCGGTGCTGTTCGGACGCCACCGCGTGTATCCCGACCTCGCCGCCAACCCGCACACCCAAATCATTGACGGCAAACAGTATTACACGCAGCTCTTTTGCGGCGGCTACAAAGACTGCGTGATTGACAAAAGCAGTTTTAAACTCGGCGAAACTTATTTGACCGATTTGTCGCGGACAAAAAATATAAACTCTATTCTTTCGGGCGCGGATCCCGTAATCAGGCTGGAAATACTGCAGAACGGCGAAGCGTCGGGCGTTTACCCGCACTGCGTCCACGAGGACGCGGTAAACGCGCCCCTGCAAAACCGGATTGAAGACGCAAACGGCGATAAAATATCCGGCGAACTTATCCGCTCCACGCCTGACAACACCGATACGATTAACGTGGATATTTTCTTCTACAACGGATTGGGCAAATACGATGACAAGGGCAAGGTGGTGTCCGCGTCGGTCGAGGTAAGGGCTTCGTACAAACCTTTTGACGCACCGGATTCCAGATACGCGCTCCTTGGATATTTTAACAACGGGAGCAACGCCGTCTCCGGAGCGGAACTGAAAACAAAACGCTGCCAGATAACAAAATCCGGCCTTCCGTCCGGCAGGTATACCGTTAAAATAGAGCGCGTAACGCCCGACTCGGCGGACGGTAAAATTATCGATCAGGCATATGTCGGATCCGTGCGCTCCATAAAATCTACGCGCCCAATCCGCGCGGAACGCCAAAAAGATTTGACCGTTATCGCGCTAAGGGTGCTCGCGACCAGCCAGATGAACGGAATGTTGGACGGCTTCAATTACGTGGCGACGGCGAAGACGCCGATCTATTCGGGCGGCGGTTCGGGCGCGTTGTATTGGCTTAACTCCGCCGAAACGCGCAATCCGGCATCCGCACTTCTGTACGCGCTGCGTGGCAGGGCGGCCCAACAGTCCGTTGACGACGGCGACATAGACTGGCCGTCGCTTGAGGCGTTTTACACATGGTGCGAGGAACACGAATACTCGTGTAACGCGTATTTGTCGGAATCCGTCACCATAGCCGAACTCATGCGTATGATCGGAAGCACAGCCCGCGCCGACATCCTGCGGATCGATTCAAAAATCGCGGTGGTGCAGGATATCGAGCGGCCTTCCCTCACGCAGTTGTTCACGCCAAAAAACACAATCTCCTACAGCGTCACCATGTTCAACGCCGACATTCCCGACGTCATCGCCCTGCGGATCATCGATGAGGACGCGGGTTACGCGCAAAACGAACCGAAGGTGTACGACACCCCCGACGGCAACCGCGTCAAAGAGCCGGAAACAATTCAAAAAGCCGATTTGTGGGGGGTTACAAATTCAAAACAGGCGCTGCGCATCGGTATGTACAATTACGCGTGCCTTAAAAACCGCCCCTTCGTCCATGTGATTGAAGCGGACATCGAGTACCTGGTATGCAACAAGGGCGACTGGATACAGTACGCCGGGGACATAGCCCTCGCGGGATCGACGCAGGGCAGGATCAAAGGCGTCATCTGGGCGGACGGCGTGTGCGTGGGCGTGGATACCGACGAGCCCATAGTCATGACGGAAGGAAAACAGCACGCAATACGGATACGGCTGTCAAGTAACGGAACCATAATCCTTAAAGACTGCGTACTCGATTTGGGGGAACGCCATGAAAAATCCATCACATATTACCCGGGCGATGGCGAAGATCCCTACGAGCCGTTTATCGGCGATTTATACGCGGTTGACGACGACAACGTATACTATGAGCCGCGGAACGCCGTCTTATTTACGGAACCTCTTGAGAGGGCCGACGCGCCAAAAGCGGGGGACATTTACGCCTTCGGTGTCCGTGGCTACGAGGTCCTCGATCTGATTATCACGGACGTTCAGCCCGGGCAGAACCTTACCGCCGTCCTCACCTGCGTGGAGTACGCTCCGGAGATTTTCGGCGTTGATCGGGACGGCTTCATCCTGCCCGATTTCGTAAACAGAATCACCCCGGTTTCCGGCGCGGTGGATTCGGGCGTGGTAAACCCCGACCGCTGGCGGTCATTCGTAACTTACCATGACGGCGAAGACGAACCGGACAGGCCTTCAGGCGACGGGCAGGACGGAGGCTGGCATCACCTGCAAACGTACCGCTCGGTCTGGCGGTCGGCTAAGGTCGCGGAGTCGGTCGAAAGCGGGGAATGGGGTCTGCCGGTAAGGATAAGGGCCGAACGCGGCAATGACGACGTTACTCCAATTTGGCTGTCGCTCTCGCCGCAGAACGTGATCTTGGAAACTGACGGAAACGGCGATTTGCTCGCGGGACTTCTGCCGTTAACCGTACAGGCGAGATTGTTCAAGTGGAATTCGCTATTGACGGACGTTAGTTTTTACCTGACCGACGCCCCTTCGGGGGTATCCGTAGATACAAACGGCGTTATAACGGTAAGCGAAGACGCCGCGCTTGGCGAGACGAACAATATTGCGGTCCGCGCCGAATACCAGGGCGAGGCATATAACGCGGTACTTTTGGTTACAAAAAAAATAAATAATTCCGCGCCCCGCTATCTTGGAACGGTTGACGAATTGCCGGCGGTTGCGACGATAACGGTTATAAAAGGACCGGCAACCGGGCAGGTGCGCGCGCGGCAGGGGGATTTCGTTCTCGCGGTCGCGGCGGCCGGCGGCAGGCTTGCCGGAAGCGTCTTCCAGTGGACGGGGGTTGTCTGGGAGTACCGCGCGCCGGAAAATAATTCCGATCTTTACATCCGTTGTTTTTCGGACGGACTTGAGGTGCCGGAACTCGCGCAGGACATGGGCTGGTTCGGCGCGGTGTTCGCAAAATTACTCGTAGCGCAGCAGGCGTTTATTGAAAAACTGTATATGCAACAGGCGACAATAAGGGGAGATGGGTATATACAAAGCGCGGAGACCGATACAAACGGAAATCCGTTATTGCTGATAAATAAAAACGGCATACAGGCGGTTTTTGGTAATTTCAGAAATATAAGGATAATGGGCGATTCCTTTTTTGAAGGCGAAATAAATTCCGGGCCGCTTTCCCTGTCCAACAATACCCCTGCCCCGGTCACAAGAAATTTTCCGTCAAACGACACCGCCGAAAACATATTCAGGACAATCGGGGCAGGGATGTTCAGCGTGACCGGAACTTACGGCGGACAAGCCATACAAAAAATTGAAATAACGCTTAGGTACGTAATCTTGCCCGATGGACCCGTCGATGCTAGCTACGCAACGTATTTGATTACCGACGTGTGCGTGTACATTAATGGTCGCATGAATAATGTCGCACAAACGCAAACTGGCGACGGGAGGACGTATCATACAATACGATTAGCGTCGGCGTTATCTGTAACCATCCCCATTGCTGGCAAAACCATGAAGTTTGTCGGCTTGCCCACATTTCCGGCATTGCCGAATGAGAGCAACGTAATATACAGAGAAACCGATAATCAAGGGAATTATTTTCTCAAGGTGAAGGCGTAAACTGATAGTCACATTTTTCAAGTCGGACATAATTAAAAAATAAATATCCGTCTTGAAAATAATAAGGAATTAACCCTTTTTTTGCTTCTAGGGTTGCAACCATTTCTGGGTGTGATAAAGCGGCATCTACCGTTGCTGTAATATTTATATCATCATAAGTATAAGCGGCTTTCCAGTAAATATTTCCGCTTGTATCATAGACCGTTATTGTGTTTTTTGTAAAAACATCATGGTAGCCGCTTGTCGCTATCCATGTACCGATAAAAGGATTAGTTTCCACGTCTTTATCATCGCATGAAAGCAGTAAAAGAGCAATGGCAAGTACCAAAATCGTTTTTTGCATAGCATATCTCCATACAACTATTATACCTCTATCGCCACTACCAGTAAATACCTGCGCTTTTATCCCTATTAGACTGACCGTCCTTCGCAAGTGGTACAATATCCCTATGGCTTACGAGAAAACGGACTGGAAGACCAGAAAAGGGACCAAACTCAACAGGTATAAAAAATTAGAAGAAACAAGCGCGTCGGTCGTTTTGGAAAACGCGCCAATCGCGGTAACCGAGCCGGGAACCCCCTTCAATCCCAGCAACATGAACAAAATGGAGCAAGGTATATTTGACGCGCATGAGATGATCGCAAATGAAGAGCGGGCGCGGACAGATCATGAAACAAACAATAACGCTCACGCTGATATTAGGACAAGCATCGCAAACGAAAGCCAAGAAAGGCAAACGGCGGATCAAAATTTACAGGGGCGGATTAACAACGAAAGCCAAAAAAGGGCGCGGGGGGACGTTGAGGTATTAAACACCGCAAAAAATTACGCTGATCAAAATACGGAAGTGTTAAGCGCGGTGCTTGACGGGGTAAAAGTCTTAAGATTATCCGGCGCATTATTGACAAGGGTAATTAACGGCACTACCCCCGTGGCGCGGATCCTGTTTAATCCGACAGCGGTATTTATCGCGGACAAAACAATAATATGCGACGTTAACGGCACTATTGGCGTATGCAAAAGGGTCGTGGACAGCGCGACAATAATCGTTGAGACATTATCTATATCTCCAATATCACCTGTCAAAAAGACACTGTTAGGTGACGTACCCACATTCGCGGATTTGCCAGTAACGGTAGATGAAGCAATAGAAATGGATTGGAGTACCCCCGAAGTTGACGATTATGCAAACGTATTAAGAGATGAAACCCATAACAACCATAAAGTTGAATGGTACATTGCTGGCATAGAAGACGGGGTAATTACTTGGGGTAATCCTGTTGTTATTAACACAAGTGATTATCAGGCGCAAACTACAGCGCAAGACGCTGGTAAAGCTTTAATGGGCGGGGAAACGCCCGGCAGTTTCGGCGAGTCTAAATCGATAGACACGGTTCCTACGGAGAACAGTACCAATTTGGTATCGTCAGACGCGGTATTCCGATATTCCGGCAAAAAATACGCTGATGTCGTTATCGGCAACGTAGCCGCCGGGCATACGGCTAATATGGTAAATTACCTCTGTGCCGGCTCTTATGATGAAATTGTCATCAATGAGGCGATGGAGGAGTTACGCGCAAGCGGAGGCGGTAAAATATTATTGCTCAAAGGGCAATACAACGTCAGCGATTCCATAGATATTATCGGTGACAATATTATTTTGCAGGGCACGGGGAACAGTACCGTAATAAACATTGTCGGCAGCAGTGATCCTAATCCATCTGTTATTAACGTGACAGGCAACAATTCAAAAATATCAGATTTTAAGATAAAGAACGACATGACGGGAAAAAACATAACGTATGGTATCTATAATACAGGCAATCATAACGTTATTGAAAATATTTTTTTTGACATGGGCGTTAATCATTTAACCGTTATATATCCTATTTTCGATTATGGCAATTACGCCATAATTAAAAACAACACATTAAAATTTCAGTCCGACTATACTATATACGGTATAGTATTACACGGCAATAACGCCTTTGTAATTGAAAATATAATTGATATACAGTCAAATTATAAAGCCTATTGTATATATATGTGGGGGGGGGACAAAAACACCGTTCACGACAATAATATATCTTGCAGGGTGTTGGATTATCCCAATAACGCTTTCGCGCTTTATTACCAAAGTGGCGATTATAACAGTTTCAAGGGCAATAACCTGTCGGGCGTTACAAGAACATCCCCTGCGGGATCGGCATTTACCGTTGACGGCAACACTCCGTCCCCCATGCCGGGATCGGCTGTAAGTATCGGGGTGTTGGGTAATAACGGAGTTTGCGGTTTTAACGCCGGTTTGTCCGTACAAAATCCAATAACAAGTCGTTATTTGGTGAGCTTTAAAATAACGGACGGCGCGGATTATCTGAGCTTTAGCCTGCTGACCAATACCCCTCATTTCGCCAACGAGATAAGCGACGACTCGGCTTTCATCAACGTGACAAACGCGGAATTTTTCGAGGCGATGCAGTTATATTTCACCACGTTAAACGTCCTGAACAAGGTTGTGACCATAGGAGGTGCAAGCGGTCAGTGGCAGGGTGCTTTTATTAACCATATTAGCCTTTGTTTGATTAATTCTACCACGTTAAGAATTTCACTCAATACGTCCAATTCCGCATATACCTATGAAATAACAGCATTAACAAATTCACCGCAGTTTGCGGTAAATGTATCCATGTTAATTTAAGGTTAATTTAAGGAGTTTCTATGAAAAGACCATTAATTGTCGGGCTGCTGATTTTATCGGCAACTATTAACGTTTTCGCGCAGAACAATATTCCTGTAAACAGCACCGCGCCCGTGGCGAGCGGGGTATATGTGGACAGGTTTACCGATACGGCTTTAAAGTTTACTAACAACTCCGTGAGTTATGTCAAATGGCCGAGCGGGACTGTTATATGGGCTGTCACACAGTCGCAAGCCATCCGCAATGTGGTAAACAGGACGCGCACTAGGACTGTCGTGATAAACAATATAACCGAAAATTATTTTGCAATCCTGATCGGATATGCCAATCCTGCAAGGGCGTTGTTTACGAATACCGCAGTAACGATAGAGGTTAGATTTGAACCCTTAACGCGCAATGGGCAGACGTGGATTGATGTGTGGTGGAACCCTGTTTTTGATGTTGGTGGAACATACGGACTATTGGGCATAAACAACGCCAACAATGCGCATATTTCGGATTTGCATTTCCATAAATCATACATCAAACAATAACCTTTCTGATTTAAATTTGCCTTGTTTTGAAGGATAAAACATAATAAAACATGAAAAAACAAGGCAAATTATTCTTTTTTTGCCAAACTAAAAGATAATTTTTGCCAAACTGCGTGCGCGGTTACAATCTTGCCGTCGGTGAAATCACCTTCATAAACAAAGGTGCCTGGAAAAGTGTATTTACCTTTACCATTCCATTTGCCGTCAACAAAATCGCCTTCGTACACATCAAACAAGGGGCCAGTAAATTTCCCTTTGCCGTGTGGTTTTCCATTAACCAGTTCGCCTTCATAAACACCACCACCCTGAAGCGTCAATTTTCCTGTTTCCATAAAATCCTCCTTTCGCGTTTAATGTCCGCATGACAATATATATTCAGCCTATATAGGCGGAACCACATGGGGAAAAATAAGAAAAATGTGGAAATATATGCTATTGTATCGTTTGCATGGTAAGTTAGAAGTCGAAAAACAT
>Ga0268262_10001059_pt1 | contig 35075 bp, 34 predicted proteins | sample TergutNc150P3_FD_190354 | JGI IMG/M metagenome (GOLD analysis project Ga0268262, IMG submission 190354) | Nasutitermes corniger P3 segment gut microbial community from laboratory colony in Florida, USA - Nc150 P3 (SPAdes) (version 2) | ecosystem: Host-associated > Arthropoda: Insects >...
TTGGATTATCCATTGTTTTTTGGATAAATTTTTCCTCGTTTTTCGCAACTATTTTGTGTATCATCTTTCAAAAATATACTTAAATGTGTCTGAGTTGCAAAGATACAATTTTATTTTGAAATAAAATACAAAATCAGGAGAAAAAAATGTATTTTTTTGTAATTTTTTTTTGCAAAAATTTCAGCATTTGCACAAAACCGTTATATTTGTGGGATTCCCGCCTACGCGGAAATGACGGACGGTCTAAAATTTTTTTTATCATTTTATCGCCACAGGCATTTATCATTTTATAAATTTTAAAAAATAAATAAAAAAAACAAAATAAAACCACCATTTAACCGTTTTAAAAATAATTTTATCAAAAACAGGAAATAAACATGGTGAAAATAGGACTTATCGGCGTGGGACATTTGGGAAAAATACATCTTAACTGTCTGAAAGACATAGAGAAGGCTCAAATTGTCGGAATTTATGATATTGATACGGAAACGGTTAAACAAATATCCGAAGCACAAAATGTGCCGTGCTATTCAAAAGTAGAAGATTTGTTGCAGGATTGCGAAGCCGTGATAATCGTTACACCCACCATCAGCCATCATTATTTGGCAATGCAAGCGCTGAGAATGGGGAAACACGTCTTTTTGGAAAAACCGATTACCACGACTTTGAAACAGTCGAATGAAATAATCGACTATTCCAAAAAGCAAAATCTGAAAGTGCAAGTCGGTCATGTAGAGCGTTTTAACGATGCTTATCTGTCGGCAAAACCCTATTTGGACAATCCACTGTTTATTGAGGCGCACCGTTTGGCAGAGTTCAACGTTCGCGGTACGGACGTGCCCGTGGTGCTTGATTTGATGATACACGATTTGGATATTGTGCTGAATATGGTGAAATCGCCCGTGCGGAAAATTTATGCCAGCGGGGTAGCCGTTATCAGCGATACGCCCGATATTGCCAACGCCCGCATAGAATTTGCCAACGGAGCAGTTGCCAACCTTACCGCCAGTCGTATTTCTTTGAAAAAAATGCGTAGAATGCGTGTTTTTCAGAAAAATGCCTATATCACAGTTGATTTTCTGGAAAAGAAAAGCGATATTATTCGTCTGAGAGATGCGGTTGCGGAAGATGAAAACGACCTTCTGCCCCTCATTTTAGATTTGGGAAAAGGAAAAACGAAAAAACGTATTTTTATCGAAACACCTGAAAGTCCGAAAGTTAATGCCATCAAAATGGAACTTTCACTCTTTATTGATTCGATTATGAATAACACCGCCTGCGAGGTAACTGCCGAAGACGGACACAAAGCCTTGAAATTGGCAAACCAAATTATGAAAAAGGTTTCTTCTTCCCTCATATCTGCTTTTTTGCAGGAAAGCATAGGACAAGGAACGGAAATTTATAGACAACTGCTTCAAATACAACTGAATTCTAAAAAATAACCGAAAAATGAATTTTAACAAAATAAGCGTTTTTGCAATAACAAGCCTCTGTTTTTTTCTTTTGTCATGCAATCCAAAAATGGAAATTCCGTCTTATATTTGGATAGAAAACATTGATTTTCAAGTTGCTAACGAAGCGGAACAGGGAACGGCATCGCACAAAATTACAGGCGTATGGATTACTGCCAACGGGAAAAATCTGGGCATGTACCCCCTGCCTACGCGGATACCCATTTTGGAAAACGGCAAAACCCGCATTGTCATTGACGCGGGAATTATGGTGGGCGGCGTTTCATTGAAAAGGGTTGCCTATCCTTTTTACGCCTCTTACGACACCACGCTGAATTTGAAAAAAGGGGAAATCGACACCCTGCGTCCGATTTTTACCTACATGCAAAATCTTACGTTCAAACTGATGGAAAACTTTGAAAATGCGGGAAATACGTTCACCGCCTACGGAACAAGCGCCCCTTTGGATAGAACAGACAACCCCGATTTGATTTTCCGCCAAACCAACGAAAGCAACAATTATTCGGGAATAATCGACCTGCCGCACACCAACGATACGGCTACGGTGTATCATTTTGAAATTCGCACCATTTCTCCCGTTGATTTAACTTTCAGAAATTCAGACTATTGCCTGATGGAACTTAATTTCTGCATCACCGATAATATTGAAATCGGCATGATTGCCCATTCCGCAAGTTCTTCATTTATAAATAAACAAATCCCGCTTGCCAATCTTTCGGGCGTGGACAGAACGAAAAATGAAAAACCTGTCTGGAAAAAGGCGTACATCAATTTTTCGCAGGGTATCGGCGAAGAGGGCGCTTCCATGCAAATGAAAGATTTTGACATTTATATAAGAAGCACCGTTACTTCCAGCACGAAAGATGCCCGTTTTCTATTTGATAATATTAAATTAATACATAACTAAAAGCATGAACAGCAACTCATTACAAAAACGAATACTCACAATTTGGTATATTTTCATAGATATTTTATCGGCGATTTTGGCATGGAGTTGTTTTTTCAGTTACCGAAAATTCACGGAATTAAAACTGAGTCCGACTTCTGAAATCTGGCAGAAGATTTTCAGTGATTACAATTTTTATTTGGGAATTGTCATTATCCCGTTCTGCTGGTTTGTACTTTACGCACTTTTTGGGACGTACAATCAAGTTTGGCGGAAGTCGCGTTTGAAAGAGTTAATCATTACTTTTCAGCAACTTACAATCGGTTGCTTAATCCTTTTCTTTGCCATTATCATCGATGATGTGATTACGGATTATACCGATTATATACGTCTGTTTTTTGTGCTGTTTCTGTTGCAATTTATTTTTACGATTATCCCCCGCATCATTTTCATAAGTACAATAAAATCAAAGGTACGGTCTGGGAAAATACAGTTCAACGCACTGATTGTCGGGACGTTGGAGAGTGCGGAAGATACTTTTAAAAACAGACTGCAAAAAAATTTCGGAACGAAAATCAGAGGTTACGTCAGCATTGACGACAACAACCGCCATGCCCCTGCTTTGCCCTGTCTGGGTTATTACCAGCAACTGAATGAAATTGCAAAAAAAGAACAGATTGAGGAAATTATCATCACCAACGATGCCCCTACCAGAGCATTGATACAGCAGATTTTACCCCTTATCGGAAACAGCCATATCCTGTTGAAAATCCTGCCAAGTGCCGAAGACCACGTGTTGCGGACGGTAAAAAACACCTCCGTTTTTGACGGTCAATTTATACAAATCTACCTTGACGCCCTGCCCGTATGGCAAAAAGTCTGCAAGCGGACGATGGATATTGTCGGTTCTGCCCTCTTTATGCTGATTGCCTTTCCGCTCTATCTGTTTTTGGCGTGGAAAGTAAAAAAATCTTCTGTCGGCAAAATATTTTTTCGGCAGGAACGGATAGGAAAAAACGGTAAAATATTCAATATCATAAAATTCCGTTCCATGTACGAAGATGCGGAAGCGGACGGCATACCGCAACTCTCTTCCAAAAACGACAGCCGCATCACCCCTTTCGGCGTTTTCATGCGGCGGACGCATTTAGACGAAATACCCCAGTTTTTCAACGTACTCAAAGGCGATATGTCTCTGGTGGGACCTCGACCCGAACGCAAATATTACATAGACCAGATAGTGAAAAAAGCGCCCTATTACCGCCTGTTGCTGTTGGAAAAACCGGGCATCACTTCTTGGGGACAACTCACTTACGGTTACGCCGAAAATGTTGATGAAATGATTGAACGCCTGCAATATGATATTATGTATGTGGAAAATATTTCGCTGGCGCTGGATATAAAAATATTGCTGTACACGGTGATTGCGGTGATTAAACGGGAAGGGAAATAATGGAGAATTAAGAATTGAAAATTAAGAGATTTTTAAGATGAAAAACACACTCTTTTTTTTTATTTTGTTGCTTGCTGTCGGCGGATACGGGCAAAATTTGAAAGGGAAAATCACAGATTTACAGGGAAATCCGATTGAATATGCTAGCATTTATGTAAGCGAAATCAAAACAGGCTGCATTTCTTCTCAAACGGGGGAATTTATTCTACCGCTGAAAGCAGGGACATACACCTGCATTATCCAGCATTTGAGTTACAAAACGGTTACCCAAACCGTACAAATTCCGCAGGAAACCGTGCTGGAAATAAAAATGGAAACACAAGCCATTATTTTAAAAGAAGTAAAAATACGTTCAAAGGACGAAGACAAAGCATACCGCATTATCCGCAATACCGTTGCCAAATCACCCTATTACAGAAAACAGTTATTGTCGTACAAGGCGACTTTTTATTCAAAAGGGAGTATGAAAATAAAAGATGTTCCGCTGTTGGCAGGTAAATTGCTTGAAAAATATGCAAAAGATATAAATATTCGCAAAGGCGATGTTTACACAATGGAATCGGTAAATGAAATAAAAGTTACGCCCGATAAAACAGAACAACGAGTTATCTCAAGAAGAAGTTCCTACCCCAAAAGTTTACAATTTGATGTAGCAGATTCTTATGATTATAACATTTATAAAACTGATGCTGACGATGATTTTATTTCTCCCGTTACCCGCGTCTCTACGGGGTGAAACCCCTGTATCAATAGCGTAGGGCATCGCCCTGCGCTAATAACAATATATCGGCATCACTATTATTCCAATCATAAGGCGTTGTTCTACGGTAATTTAGACGTACGGCGTTGCCGTACGCCTTTCAGGGCATGAGACGTTGCACGCAACGTCTGTACAAAGCGGGATAGAAAATAATCATGCTAATCCTTTAATCAAGTAAATCATGGTTCTGATAAAATAATTTTCAATTAAAAAATGCTATCTTTGCATATTCACTTAAAATAGTATAGAAGATGAAGAAAGTAAGCGTTTTTTTGGTATTTGCCTTTGTGGGTTATACCGCAACGGCACAAACCATTCTCAAACAGGGAACAACAGGCGATTGTTCGTGGACTTTGACAAGCGACAGCGTATTAACAATCAGCGGTAAGGGTGCAATGCCCGATTTTGAAAGTGCGAAAGATGCCCCTTGGTATGATTATCGTGCTGAAATCAAGGCAGTTGTTGTTGAAAATGGGGTAACTTCCATTGGAAAGAATGCCTTTAATCATTTTACTCAAATGAAGTCCCTAAATATTGGGAAAAGTGTTGAAAAAATTGGCGAAGGTGCGTTTTATCATTGCCGTAGTTTAAAATCGGTGGATATTCCCAAATCTGTTCTTTCAATCGAAAGAATTGCATTTTCGGGTTGTATTTTATTGGAGGAAGCACGTTTTCCTAAAGATTGTACGGTGGGAGAAGCCGCCTTTGCAGGTTGTAAAAATCTGCCGCTTCAAGAGGTACGCTAACCAATTTCAGCGTTCGTTTTCTGAATAAACGCCGTAATTTCCGCTTTCCCCTCCTTGCTAACGCAGGACGAAATAAAATGAGGCGGCAAGGTTTCCCAGTGTTCCGACAGCGTATTCAAGAAAGTATTTACATTTTCTCGGGTGCGGGCGGGACTTTGCTTGTCGGCTTTGGTGAAAATGATTGCAAAGGGAATTTCATTTTCGCCCAAGTTGTACAGAAAATCCAAATCTATTTTTTGAGGCTCTAACCTGCTGTCAATCAACACAAACAAACAAATCAACTGCGGACGGTTGAGAATGTATTGTGAAATCATATCTGAAAATCCAGCACGTATTTTTTGAGGCGTTTTCGCATAACCATACCCGGGCAAATCTACCAGATGCCACGCCCCGTCAATCAAAAAATGGTTGATTAACTGCGTTTTCCCTGGTTTTGAGGATATTTTTGCCAAACCCTGATGATTGCATAACATATTGATTAACGAAGACTTACCCACATTTGAACGTCCGATAAACGCGTATTCGGGCAAATCAGATTTGGGACATTGTTTCCAATCGGGACTACTTTTTACAAAGATGCCTCCCCCCACCCCCTCCTTCGGAGGGGGACAGTTCCCCCCCTTTGGGGGGGACAGGGGGGGCTTGTTTTTTATATTTTTCATTTTATCACATATTGTACGGTTGAGCGGTTTTTCTGTTCCAAAACCACCACTTTATCCTGTATTATTTTTTGTATGCTTTGTTGTGTATAGTGGCGAATGGTGAACAGCCTCATGTCGAAATTGTATTTTACAAAAAATTCCGTTTGCAGTTCTTCTATCAGATGCGGGATGTTTTGTTTGTAATCAACGCATAATGAGAAACTTAATGCTGAATTTTGCGTAAGATTGATTTTCACGCCGAAAAAGGCAAACAGTCCGAAAATGGTGGACAGATTTTCTTCCGCGATAAAAGAAAAATCTTTGGGCGAAAGCGAAATCAACACCTGATTTTCCTTGCAGATATAACAGGGGACAAGGCGTTTTATGGCAAAGTCGCCGATAATGCTTCCCTCTTCTTCGGGGTGGATAAACGATTTTACATACAGGGGTATATTCTTGTTTTGCAATGGTTTAAGCGTTTTCGGATGAATAATGCTTGCCCCGTAATACGCCAATTCTATTGCCTCCCGATACGAAATTTTATTCAATTTTATGGTGTCTGAAAACAGGCGGGGGTCGGCATTTAACAAACCCTCAACATCTTTCCAGATTGTAACGCTTTCTGCATCAAGGGAAAAACCCAAGATGGCAGCACTGAAATCAGAGCCTTCCCTGCCCAGTGTGGTTGTCAGTCCCTCACTTGTTCCGCCGATAAAACCCTGTGTTACAACAAGTTCATTTTTGTTTGAATTGTAAATTGGTTCAATGTTTTTTCTGATTTTATGCTGTGTTTTTTCCCAGTCCACCGCACCCTCCCGATAGGTGTTGTCGGTGCGGATAAGCGTGCGGGCATCTATCCAAGTGGCTGATAATCCGATTGTTTTTAAATAATTTGCAACTATTTTTGTCGCAACAAGTTCGCCGTAAGCAACTATCTGGTCATATTCAAAATCATAATTTTCGCTTGCATCTTCCTGAATATAAGCATGAAGTTCGTCAAACAGATTTTCAATATCGGCACAAACAGCAACATTTCCAGCAAACAGGTTTTCGGCAATGGCAAGATGTTCATTTTTAATGTTTTGAAATAAATTTTCTTTTTCTTCTTTGCCGTTGAAAAACACATTTATCAATTCTTCCAAACGGTTGGTTGTTTTTCCCATAGCGGAAACCACAATCAACAATGGTTCAACCATTTGCGATTGTATAATGCGGGCTACATTTTTCACGCCCTCTGCATCTTTCACCGATGCTCCTCCGAATTTAAAAATTTTCATTGTTTTCTTGCGGTTTATTAAAAAACGTTGTTTACAAATAAATATTGCGTACAAAAAGTTAATCTATCCGTAAAGCCTTGATAGTATTCGTTTTACGTGCAACAAAATGTGCGGGAATAATCAATACGGCAAAACTTATGAAAATGGCTCCAACATTAATCAAAATTACATGCAACCACTGTACATCAATGGGGACGTAAGAAACATAGTAATTATCGGGGTTGAGGCGGAAAATTTGAAAATGACTTTGCAGAAAACAGAGCAACAGTCCCGCCATATTCCCAAACAACAGTCCCAAACCCAAAATTCTTGCAGAGAGAAACAGAAAAATATTCCGTACGGCAGAAGTGGTACAGCCTAACGCCTTTAACAAACCAATCGTGGATATATGTTCCAGAGAGAGAATGAGTTGTGTCGAAATCAAAGATACGCCAGCGATAATTATTACCAAAAATATCAAAATAAATACGTTCTGGTCAAAAAGATGTATCCAGTCGAAGATGCCCGCGTATTGCTCGATGATGGTGCTGGCTTGCAAATCGTAAGGCAAAACATCGCGTACTTGTGCATTGATATTCTGCATGTTGTCAAAATTATCAATCAGTATTTCCAGACCGCCAACATAACCGTTCGCCCAATCATTTATTTTTTGCAGATGCGCCATATCGCAAATGATATGCCGTTTGTCGTAATCTTCCACCCCTGTATTGTAAATGCCTCGAATAGTGAAAACCCGTTGGCGTACAGGATTTTGAATAAAAAAGGCGGTGATTTTTATGCCCGTGTCCAACTGTAATTTTTTTGCCAGTTTTTCAGAAATCAACGCCTCGTTGGAAACGGCGGTATCGGACAAAGAGATAAATCTGCCTTTTACCAGATTTTTTACAAAGAAACGGGCATCGTAATTTGCATCAATTCCTTTAAAAACAACACCTTCCACATCGTTTTCCGTTTTCACAATGCAGGCTTTGGTGGTGAATGGCTGTATGCGGACAACGCCGTTTATCCGTTCAATGTCGGAAATCAGTTCGGGATTGATAAAAACGGGTGAACTTTCGTACGAATTGTTGTTGTCAAAATGCACCACGCGGATATGCGACCCCAAGCCTATCACCCTGTCGCGAATTTCATTGCGGAAACCCGTTGTAATGGCGAAAGTCAGCAACAAAATGCAAATCCCCAGTGCCACGCTCACAATCGAAATGCGGACAACGGGTTTTGATACGCTTTTGCTGTCTTTGGGAATTAATTTTTGTGAAAGGAAATAACTGAAATTCAAAATGTTATAATTTTATGGTTAATTTATTTCAAGAAAAAGGAAAAACCTGCATTGAAAAAAAGCGGACTGCTGTAAATATTATTTTCTGGACGGTCGGTAAAATTGTATAATGCGTAAAAATACGTAACGAGCCGTCCGACCCGTTGGTAATAACCGCCGCCCACACAAATATTATTCGACCAGATACGCTGTTTCTCAAAGGGAGAAAGCCAAACCTCATAATTAAAAGCCTGATAGGCAGCATGTACGCCCAAATATTTCAAAAAATGTGCTTCGGCAAAAACTTTGGGACCAAAAACATGTGTGCTGTAATTTTGGCTTTTGTCATTGAAATACAGATAACTACCGCCCACGCCAGCACTGAAATAATCGTTGAAATGATAGGCTGCATGGGGGGAAACTTCAATAAAAAACGTACGATAGCCGAATTGCACGCCCGCCGTTCCGCCTACGGAGATGTGTTCCAGATAATTTTTCTGTTCCGTTTTTTGGGGCTCGTTTTTTTCGGTGTTTGGTGCTTTGTGATAGGTTATATCCTCCTGCCCGAATGCATGCATGTTTATGCTGAAAATCAATGTGATGATGATGTATTTCATGTTGTAATAATGTCAATAATTGTTTTTATAAACGGAATAATTGTTTTTTTATTGCATATATACTTTTGAATGCCGTACTATTATTGTGCATTGTAAGGTCATTTTTTTGATTTGTCCCGCTATAATAGATTTTTTACAAATCTTTCAACAGCATAGGCTGATTTTGCGGGATTCGTTTTCAGAACTGAATTTATCTCTGGTAAAAAAAGCAAGAACCAACCCAAACAACGACATTTGAAACCACAACAATAGCAAGGGCAAGGCTGCAAAACTGCCGTAAATGGCATTGTGTTTTGAAATAAAGAATATGGCAAACGCGATAGTATTGAGTGTTTGAATTTAATTATTGATACAGTGAAATAAAACCGTAAAAATAATAAAAAAGTAGTACGGAATATAAATTAAAAAGGACATATTTTACATATTTGATGAGGCAGCTGCTCACGCATTGCCGTTACTCAACCCAACGTACTGCAGTTTTACGTAACAAATTGTCTATGCATTTGCACGCTGGCTCAATCCTAAAAAGGAGAGCAATACCCCCAAAAAAATGTGTTTTTCATCTGATTATGACATAATATTATTAACAATTTGTAAAGATAGCATTTTTAATTGAATTATTTAGTTTTGAAATACGATTGTCATAAAACTTTTAAGATTAGGAAATATATCGAATGTCATTCCAGCGAAAGCGGGAATCTTTTCCATTTTTTTGACTGAGATTCCCGCCTTCGCTGGAATGACGGACTACCGAAGCATCGCAGGCATTTATCATTTTATCTACTAAACCCTATTCAAACTCCCCAATACATTCACAATCTTATGCATATACAATTCTTTTAATTTTTCCCGTGCAGGTGCTAAAAACTTCCTCGGGTCAAATTCCGTTGGATTTTCGGCTAACACCTTGCGGACAGCTGCCGTCATTGCCAAACGTCCGTCAGAATCGATATTTATCTTGCAGACTGCCGATGCAGCGGCTTTCCGCAACTGCTCTTCGGGAACGCCTGCCGTATTTTCCAGCCGCCCGCCGTATTTATTGATTTCCGCCACAATATCCTGCGGAACGGACGATGCCCCGTGCAACACAATGGGAAACATCGGTATTCGGCGTTCAATCTCTTCCAAAATATCAAACCGAAGCGGCGGTATCTCCTCCCCCTCCTTCACCTTGAATTTGAATGCCCCGTGCGAAGTCCCGATGGAAATTGCCAGCGAATCAACGCCTGTCTGTTTCAAAAAATCCTCTACTTCTTCGGGACGCGTATAAGTGTGGTGTTCGGCGGACACTTCGTCTTCAATGCCTGCCAAAACACCCAGTTCGCCCTCTACCGTAACATCGTGTTTATGAGCATATTCCACTACTTGACGGGTCAAACGGATATTCTCCTCGTAGGGAAAATGCGAGCCGTCTATCATCACGGACGAAAAACCTGTTTCAATGCAGGATTTGCACAAATCGAAACTGTCCCCATGGTCTAAATGCAATACAATCGGTATTTTGCAACCCAGTTCGTTTGCATATTCTACCGCCCCCTTTACCATGTTTTTTAACAAATTTTGATTTGCATATTTTCTTGCCCCGTTTGAAACTTGCAGAATAACAGGCGATTTCGTTTCTACACACGCCATAATGATTGCCTGCAACTGCTCCAAATTATTGAAATTGAACGCGGGAATTGCATATTTTCCCGCCATTGCTTTCTGAAATATCTCTCGGGAATTTACCAGTCCCAAATCTTTATAATTTACCATATCCTATTCTGTTTTTATACTGAAAAAACGAAATTTATCAAAACGAAATGCAAAGATAGCATTTTTAATTGAAAATTGAAAGTTGAAAATTGAAAATGAATTCCCCCAGCCCTGAAAGGGCGTAATCAATAACATGGGGCATCGCCCTACGGTTAAAAAATAGAACATCGCCCTACGCTATTGATACAAGGGCAACGCCCTTGCACGAATGCCTTATTCTTTTATGATTTTTACCGTTTTATTCCCAATTTTCAGAAAATACAACCCATTTGCCAAATGCGAAACATCTATTGAAATTGAGCCTCCCCCAACCCATCCTTCGGAGGGGAGTTTCCCTCCTTTGGGGGGATTAAGGGGGGCTTCCCGACCGTAAATATCATACACCCGTACGGGCACCCCTGCCTCTGCCAAAACAATATGCAATACATTCTTTGTCGGATTGGGATAAATTTTTATATCCTCCCGTCCAGCCTCTACAATATTGGTCAATATCTCCTGCGGTGAATAATACCACACTTCGCTGATGCCCAACACCCAATCGCTGCCATCCCACGAATAATTTTTTTCTCCAACAAACATGTGCTGTTTGGACGCAATCATATCATAATAAGTATGTCCCCAATTTGATAAAATAAGGTCTTCCATATTATATTGCTGATTATATTCATATACGACTTTTGAGGTAGGCACGCCATAGTTATATTTCATATACTCCGTTCTATTATTCACATTGTCATACGCATATTCGTATTTAAAGTTTTCAAACCATTGATTATTAGACCCATAATATCTTATTTCCCTTGTTAGATTTCCTTCGCTGTCATACTCGTATTCATATTTATTCTGTTTTACCCAATCATTGATAATGTCAGACCAATAATAAGACGAATACATTGTTTGTTTTCCTGCCAAATCATATTCCCATTCATATTTATTTCCTCCTGTCTCACGACTTGTTAGCCTCCCGTTGTCATCATATATGTTTGTATATGTAATATTAGATAGATAAGTCCAATCGCAATCGTTTGTAGTAGAATTCCATTGGCAATCATAGATTGTTTCTGCTACTTGGTTTCCGTAGGCATCATACTCGTATTCACATTTACGATGTTTTTCCCACATATTATTGGTCTTATCCCAAAAAGAACGCATCTTAACGTCTATATTTCCATCTGAATTGTAGTCATATTCATATTTATAATCTTTCACAAACGCCGTCCCATTCGGCGTAGAAGTTAAAGTATAAAATACCTCTACGATTATATTTTTATTCATATCATACTCATATTCTTTTTTTGCACCTGGTGTCCAAGAATTATTATACCAACGATACTCTGCATACATTATCATATTGTTATCCGCGTCATACTTCCGTTCCCATTTCTGAGAGAACTGATTATTAATATACTCAATATTCAGCGTATCATTTCCATAAGCATCATAAAACCAAACAGCTTTACTTCCATTATCTTGCACTAAACTGTCCAAACGCTGCTTAATCACTTTTTGGGAAAAACCACTCATGCCACACGCTAACACCACCGTTAGCACCATTCCTCTTCTGAAATCTAATTTTTTCATTGCTATTCTTTATCTAAAATGCAAAGATACAATTTTTAATTGAAACAATAATGAAAAATCGTATTTTTTTGAAGTTAGTAATTATGTATCGTTTTGTCTTTCTTTTTCTGGATTGCTTCTCTTCATTACATTCCGTTCGCAATGACGTATCTTATTGAAAATAAAGTCATTGTAAGCATAACGAAGCAATTCAGCATGAATTAAAAATAATACAATATTTATACAAACTCAGCAATTCCTTTTTTTTTATTTTCAAAAATAATAAACGATAAAAATATGCGTTACCTAATTGCATTTTTATAAATAATGTTAAACATTGCGGAAGAGAATTTTTCATTTTTTTATGTATTATAAAATGGCGGTACTGACCTTATTTTTGGTCAGCCGCTTTTTTATTTGTACGGCACAAACGGTCGGCACAGGCGATACGAATGCGTTGTCGCAGAGGACATTGCCCGATACTGCTTACAGCGATAGTTTAACTCAAAAAAATGAACTTCCCGACACCACAACACCGCCCAAAACCATGCGGATTTCACCTAATGCCGTTACGGCTATTGTCGATTATTTCGCACAGGATTCCGTTTCTTTCGACATCAAAAATAAAAAATCTACACTTTTCAATCAAACCAATCTGCTGTACGAAGATGTGGAATTGAAATCGGATTTGGTAACGATTGATTTTGCAAAAAACGAACTTCATGCCGAGGGCGTACCCGACAGCAACGCGGTTTTGCAAGGGAAACCCGTCTTTAAACAAGGCAGTTACGAATTTAAAAGTTACGAATTGGATTACAATTTTGCCACCAAAAAAGGATTGATAAAAAATGTGATTACGCAGGAGGGCGAGGGCTATCTGCACGGCGAACTGGTGAAAAAAAATGCCGACAATTCCACTTTTATCCACAACGGAAAATATACCACCTGCAATTTGGAACATCCTCATTTTGAGATAGATTTCCGAAAGGCGAAGGTCATTCCCAACGATAAAATTATCACGGGACCGCTCTATATGCGGATTGCCAGCATTCCGACTTTTATTGCCTTGCCGTTTGGTTTTTTTCCAAATTCAAACAAGCGGACGAACGGACTGATTATGCCCGCTTTCGTTACAGATACGCGGTTTGGTTACTGTTTGGCAGGTCTTGGATATTATTTTGCAGTTAAGGACAGGGTGGATTTTCAAATTTTGACAGACGTTTTCATGAGTACGGCTTTCGGGGTGGGCTTAAAGTCCAATTACATAAGGCGTTACAAAGGAAACGGCAATATTGATATGAAATATAATTACCGATTTGACGGCGATTTGCCCCTATTTATATATAATAAGGACTCGCAACTCGTAGAAAACAATCGGACATTCCATGATTTGCATATTGTATGGCATCATACGCAGGATAGAAAATCGCATCCCGTGAATAATTTTTCCGCCAATGTGGATTTTCAAACATCTGGTTTTCGGGATAATTCCGCCACCATGAGTTTTGACGACCGTATAAAAAGCGTTACTTCGTCCACCGTCAATTTCAGTACAAGTTTCAAAGGCAGGTACATGTTGGGTATCAATGCCAATATTCAGCAAAATTTATCTACGGGCGATTTGGGACTTGATTTACCGCAAATCCGTTTCGATATACAGCCGTTTTTCCCTTTACGGAAGAAAAAAAGAGCGGGAAAACTGCGTTGGTATGAGGAAATTTCCATGCAATACAATGCAAATATGCGGAACGGACTGCATACTTACGACAGTATTCTGTTCAAGCAACCCCTTATTGCACTGCGTACGTTCAACTCGGAATTGACGCAAAATCTACCCATTAAAAATACGATACGGCTTTTCAAACATCTGTCATGGGGAAATACGGTTAATTTGGGCGAAGTTTGGCAAATGAGAAAATATGACAATTCGTGGGAACGAGACAGCGTTAAATATAAGGGAGACAGCGTTATATATTACGGACAAGTGCGGACAGATACGGCATACGCATTTAAAGCAATACATCAAGTAAGTTATAGAACTGATTTGTCTGTCAATCTGTTCGGCATGTACATGATGAAAAAGGGACGCGTCTATGCGTTTCGGCACTCTTTTACGCCTCAAATCAATTTTACGTACACGCCTGCAATTAACAACAGGCTCAACCGAACTTATTTTGACTCTGCCAGAGGAAAGGAAGTGAAATATTCCTCTGTAACAGCGTCTTATCAGCAAAAAACCTCTGCCTCTATCGGTTTGGATTTGAGCAACCGATTGGAAATGAAAGTCCGCAAAAAAGCCAAAGAGGGGGAAGAGGAAGAGTTTAAAAAAGTTACCATTTTAGATAATTTTACAATCGGGACTTTTTATGATTTCATGCGGGATTCTTTACGGTTAGACCCAATCCGCATTAGCGGTATGACATTGTTGTTCAGACATATAAATTTGAATTTCAGTTTTGCATTCGACCCTTATGCCTATGACGATTCGCTGGGAGTGCGGACAAATACTACGGAATTGGAAAAAAATCACCGTCTTTTGCGTTTGTCCAGCACGGCATGGCGAGTTTCCTTCGATTTGAATTTAAACAGGGACTTTTTTAAGTCCAAAAAGAAAGAGAAAAAAGAGGAAAATACGGCAAACGGGTTTAAGGATTGGAGTATTACCCTCAGATACAGTTTCGACTACAATATGACTGATAATGAGGCATATTACCGTTATCATTTGCGGAGACCCGACACGCTGATGTTAAAATATAACCACAGATTTAACAATACAATAAATATCAGCGGACGGTTTTTCATTACGTCCAAATGGTCATTGGAAGTTTTTTCGGGTTATGATTTTCAGAAAAAAGCGATTGCACAATCGAGTTTTAAAATCAGGCGGGATTTGCATTGTTGGGTAATGGAATTCGAGTGGGAACCGATAGGACCCAACCACCGTTTTTCGTTTATTATCAATGCAAAAGCAAGCATGCTCAATTCGCTGAAATTGCCGCAACGTAAAACTTTTGATAGTCATTTCGATTAATTTGAGAAAAAAAATCAATTTTCAACTTTCAATTAAAAATGCTATCTTTGCAATATGAGAATACAGATAAAGAAAAAGCGGAAAGAAGGTGTTTTTAAGGCAGTTCCCAAGAAGTTGCTCAAGGCGGAACTGACCGAGGAAAAGAAGTTGTGCGACACCCGCCACAGCGGAAATGTCGTCTATGATGTTACGTATAAGGACTCTCCCAATCTGATGCAGGAAATTGGTCGGTTGCGGGAACTTACCTTTCGCGAAGCGGGTGGTGGAACGGGTCAAGCCGTTGATATTGACGAGTTTGATATTTGTGCCAATCCGTTTCATCAGTTGTTGGTTTGGTCGCCGAAAGAACGGCAAATTGTCAGCAGTTATCGGTATATACTTGGCAAGGATATAAAAGTTTCCGATAAAGATGTGTATTCGCCAACGGCAAAACTGTTTGGGTTTTCGGAGGAGTTTGTCAAGGATTATTTGCCGTATTGCATTGAATTGGGCAGGTCGTTTGTGCAAACGCAGTATCAAGTGGGCAACAAGGGAATTTTTGCGCTGGACAATATTTGGGACGGTTTGGGGGCGTTGATTAGAAGATACCCCGATGTGCAATATTTCTATGGAAAAATGACCATGTACAAGAGTTTCAACAAGTTAGGTAGAGATTTGGTGCTGTTCTTTTTGAAAAAACATTTTCCAGCAACCAAACCGTTGATGACACCGCATAAACCGCTTGATTTTTTTCACAGCGAAACCATGCTGTCGTCTATTTTGACTTGTGATGATTTTAAGGAAGATTTTAAAATCTTAAACCGCGAAATGACCACTTTACAATGCCGTGTCCCGCCTTTGATAAATATTTACATGGGTTTATCGCCCACGATGCAGTGTTTCGGCACGGCAGATAACATTGGTTTCGGCGATGTGGAAGAAACGGCGATTTTGATTAAAATTGCTGATATTTATGATATTAAAAAAGAAAGATACATTAAAACAGTTGATAATGGATAATGAAAAAAAATTATATATTTGAATTAATACCAAAAAGGCGTATTTTAAATAGAAACATGTCGGCATCGTTTGGGCAGGTCTGCCTGCCCAAATGCCACAGACGGAACAATCACCATTGGTATTTCGCATTTGGCAAACTAAGGGGCATAAATTAAACCGTACAAAAAGTCAACTTTTCTTTACTTTTACTTTATATTTTGCTTTTATTTTATCATATCTTTACCTTGGTGTTAAAATAGCAAAAAACGGCGGTTTTATCAACACTTTTGACTATTAAGCCGATATTTTGCTGCGTCAAGTGAAAAATTTTCTTCCCCCAAGTGATAATTTTTGAACAGTCCAAATATCTGGTGTTTTATTTGAAATTGAAGGTAAAAGACAATCCGACAGTCTGCACTTTTTGCCCATTTCCCAAGACAAAACCATTGTCTATTGCAGGTGCGATATTCATAGACAGGTCATGGGAAATATCAAAAGACATCAAATGTGCGTCCACCACCGCGTCCAGAATATTGACGAAATACCAAACCGATGTCAGCAGAATGGACAGTTGCAGGTATTTTTGATTGTACTGTTTTGTCGCAGCAATATTTGCATCATCCATCCTAAACTTATCCTTATCCGACCGTTTTCCGTAATTGATGCGGTTTCGATACTCGTTCCGATACGCAATGTACTCCATGCTAAAATAATTGATGCCATAAGCGCCTCCCACCAGTCCCGCATACACGATGGGGATTTTCCAATATTTTTTGTTGTAGGCTTGTCCCAAACCGGGTACGATAGACAAACAGCCTGCCACCTTCGGAGAATGTTTTTTCTCTTTTACCGCCAGCGTGTCAGCAAGTTGAACGGACAGAGTGTCTTTTGAGGGGGTATTTTCAATATCTTCCTGTCCCCAACTGTAAGTGGCGGTTGTAATGAAAAAGAGGAGGAAGAGGTATGGTTTCATATTTGTTGATTATTTGCAATATAGCGTAAACGGGTCAGTGTCTTTCCATCGAAAACTTTCAAAACTAATATCTTCGTCAATTTTTTCCCAATGCAAACCAAATGGCGACTCCGACCATTCGGAACGCTGTGAGTCCGTTGCATTGCTCAAACGTTTGAAAAGGTGCATCGGCTGACTCAAAACTTCACCTGTGCCTGTTTCAATAAAAATACGTTCGTTTTCAAACCAAAGCCTGTTTACTGTTTTCATTTTTTATCTTTTAAAAAATAACTTCCAATGCTCAATCATGTATTCTCTGTTATCGCGGATAACTTCTTCGGCGAGTGCTAACTCATGCGGTTTAAAACCTTTATTTTCTATCAGTTCGATTTCTGGTTCAATCGCGAAACGAGCCTCTGCATCGCCTTTGCGTACGTGAATATGAATGGGTTCATGTTCCCTTGACCAATAATAAAACCGCATTCCTAATAATTTTAATACTGTTGGCATATCTTTGTTGTTCTATATAATTTAATACTGAAAAATCTCTACTTCTGCATCAAGAAAATCAGGCAACATCAATTCGTCTTCTCCCTGCAAGGCATACAAGGCAAAAGCATTTTCCCAACCTTCTCTTGCTTTTAATTTTTTTCAAGAATGACATTTCCATTTTGTTTAAAATTCATTTCAATTCTTGTTCCTACTTTTATATTTAAATCTTTAATTACTGCATCAGGAACTTTGAAACCCAATGAATTGCCTATCTGAATGACTGTTGCTTGCATATCTTATTTGTATTAAATTTTGTTTTACGTACAGACACTATTTATCATTAATAACAAACTGCATAATCTTCTCCAACTCCTCGTCCGAAGAAAACCCGATAACAATACTGCCTTTGCCTTTCACATCACGTTTAATGTCCACTTTTGCATTGAGTTTCGTTTTCAAAGAAGACCTAAATATCTCAACATGCGTAGGAAGCGAAATTTTTGTTTCCTGCGTTTTCTTTTCAGGATTTTTCTTTTCGGGATTTTTCAACTCCCGCTTCAAATCCTCTGTTTGCCGAACAGTTAATTGATTTTCTGTTATCACTTTCAGAAATGCCACCTGTTCTTCTCGGCTTCCATCTGAGGGAAACGTTTTGGCGTGTCCCATACTTATTTTGCCTTTGCTGATAGCCTCCTGCACTTCGGGACAAAGTTTCAACAACGTTAAATGACTGGTAATCACCGAACGGTCTTTAGAAACAACCTCTGCCAATTTTACTTGATTGATATTGCATTCATCTATCAGCCGTTGATAAGAAAGTGCAATTTCAATTGGGTTTAAATCATGGCGTTGAATGTTTTCTATCAGTCCCATTTCCAGCATTTGCATATCGCTGGCGGTGCGGACATAAGCGGGAACTTCTGTCAGTTCAGCCATTTTCGAAGCTCGTAAACGCCGTTCACCTGCAATGAGTTGGTAACGTCCGTTTTCCGTTTTCCGCAACGTAATTGGCTGAATTAGACCATGTATTTTGATAGACGCCGCCAATTCCTGCAAAGCCGTTTCCTCAAAATGCGTACGCGGTTGCCATGGATTTGCATCAATTAAATCAACGTTTATCAGCGTTTGTTCCGTTTCCTGTATTCTGCTGGGAGAATTTGGGGAAACAACGGAAGTATCGGGGTAACTGCCCAACAATGCGCTCAATCCCTGTCCCAAACCTTTTTTTTGTCCTTTTTTGTCTTCCATAGACAGTTTTATTTTTTATTGTTTTTGCTTAAAATTTCTCTTGCCAAATTGAGGTAATTGATTGAACCTCTTGAAGAAGCATCATACATCAATACAGGTTTTTGATGACTTGGCGCTTCGCTCAAACGCGTATTTCTGTAAATTACCGTGTTGAATACCAAGTTTTTAAAATGCGTCCGCACATCTTCAAACACTTGATTGCTCATGCGGGTACGGTTGTCGTACATGGTCAGCAACATGCCCTCGATATTGAGGTCTGGATTGAGGTTAGACTGAATTATCTTGATGGTATTGAGCAACATACCCAATCCCTCCAAGGCAAAATATTCACACTGAACGGGGATAAGCACCGTATCGGAAGCCGTAAGTGCATTCACCGTAATCAACCCCAGCGAAGGAGCGCAATCCACCAAAATATATTGGTAATCCTCTCGCAGACAGCTAATTGCTTTCTGCATCATAAATTCCCGTTCTTCCATATCCACCATTTCCAATTCCGCACCCACAAGGTCGATGTGTGCGGGCAGAATGTCCAGATTGGGAACACTTGTTTTCACCACAGCCTCTTTGGCGGTGATATTTCCAATCATCACCTCGTAGATGCTCTTGGTAATCGTACGCGGATTGAAGCCCAATCCCGAAGACGTATTTGCCTGCGGGTCAGCGTCAATCACTAACGTTTTCTGTTCCAACACTGCCAAACTTGCAGCGAGATTGATGGCTGTGGTTGTTTTTCCCACGCCTCCTTTTTGATTTGCTATTGCAATAATTTTGCCCATAACTGTATTTTGTTGTCTGATTTGCAAAGATACAATTTTTTAGTTGAAAATTGAGAATTGAAAGTTGAAAAGTAAAAAAAAAACAAAATGATAAAAGCAATTGTCCATTCTCAATTAAAAATTGTATCTTTGTAAATTGTTATCTTTTAATAGAAATTTTATCAGTATAAAAAGAAATGAAGAAAAATAGTTTCAGAACTTTAACCGTCATATTTTGCCTTTGTACTGCGACATCAACGGCACAGACTGTTCATAATTTAAACAGCAACATGTCGCAAGTGTTGCCGTATAATTCCGTAAATGATGTCTTTAGGCACAATTTTTCAGCAGAGGCAAAAGCAGTACGTCTTTTTTCAATGAACATTGCCTTACAAAATGCAGACAATGTAAACATTGGCGATACGGTTGTTCTGCAACTGTTTGAAAACCAGATTTACATATCCGTAATTACGAACACTATCATTGATGTAAGCGGAAATTTTACAATAACATTATCCTTGCCGGATTATCCAATGGCATTTGCCATTATTACAACCTCTTCTGACGGGAAATCGCTTGTAAATGTGTCTATTCCAGAACTTGATAAAAGTTTTGGAAGCAGATATAACCGTGAAAATGCTGATGAATTTTATCTTATTGAAATTGATAAAAAGAAAATTGAACGTCCGACTATGGAGAATGATGCGATACCTATTCCTGCATCTTCGCAACAACTACAAGATATACCGCCGCCACAACCTGTTTTACCCAATTGTATTCCTACAATAGGCAGTAATACAAACACGCCTGCTACGATTGATTTGTTGGTTGTTTACACGCCCGTTGCTGCAAATTCATCGTATGCAAATTCGCATGGGGGAATAAATAATGTAATCGCAACAATGGTCGCTTTGGGAAATACCTGTCTCAGTAATAGTAAAACAGGGATAACCTTGCGGTTGGCACATGCAGCAGAAATTTCTTATGTCGAAGATAATGATATGGGTCTCGCACTTCACCGCTTGCAAAACCCGTCAGATGGGTATATGGATAATGTTTACACATTGAGACGCAATTATAATGCAGATTTAGTGCAACTTATAACTAATGATAATAATCTTGGAGGAATAGGATATGTGGTTACTCCTGCTGCATTTTATAAACTTACTTATAATTGGAGTTTTTCTGTTGTCGGCATTAAAAGTGTAGGAGATGATTATCCTTGTTCTATTCACGAAATTGGACATAATGTAGGCTTAGGTCACGGGGCAAATATGCTGCCAACACCTTCAAACGGAAGTTTTCCCTATTCGTATGGTTGGGATTGGACGGGAACTGATGGTGTTAAATATTGTTCTGTTATGGGTTACTGGGATGGAAATAGATATGCAGATGGCATAAAGCGCAGGAATACGCTCTATTTTTCCAATCCCAATGTAAAGCACATGGGCGCTCCAACAGGCAACGCATTGCAAGCCGATGCTGCCCGCCATTTAAGAGAAATAAAACATATTGTTGCTTACTATAACAATTTAAATAATTATTGGTCAATCGGTTATCCTGTTATCATCAAAGTAAGTGCTGCCTTTTCCAACGGCATTCTTACAATCAATGGACGTGGAGCAATGCAAAATTGGACAGCAGGAGAACAACCCTGGTATTGCATAACAGATGATATTACAAGATTAGCCATCAATCATGGAGTTACGGCAATCGGCAACAGGGCTTTTTCTAATTGCAGTAATTTAACGTCTGTAACAATTCCTAACAGTGTTAGACATATTGGTATCAGTGCTTTTGACGGATGCAGTAGTTTAACGTCCATTACCAGCCTTGCAGTAAATCCTCCAACAGCGGCGGCATGTTCTTTTTGCAATGTGCCGCAAAATATTCCTGTTTATATTCCTTGTGGTTCTATGTCTGCCTATCAGTCTGCCGCGGAATGGAGTAATTTTACCAACTATCACACATTAGATGATGTTTCTGCCGTTTCCGCATTAAGCATTACAAAGACAAATGCGAGTTTTATTATCACTTGGCAGTCAAATGCTGCTTCGTATGAACTTTACCGCAACAATAATTTTCTTACAAGCCTAAACACAACAACTTACACGGACAATGATTTAACGAACGGTATAACTTATTGTTATAAAATCAAAGCGATAGACGAATACTGTGAAAGTGATTTTAGCGAAGAAACTTGTGAAACATATAGCAATACGGGAATTGAGCAATTGACAATGGAGAATGGACAATTGATAATTTACCCAAATCCCACGACAGGAAAATTGCACATTATTTCGGCAGGGGCAAGCACGCAGGTATTGCCCGTACAGGTGTATAATATTGCAGGACAATCCGTAGAGGCAAACCTGCATGTTTGCCCTAATAATGACAATGATACCATAACCATTGATATTTCACATTTGGCAAACGGGTTGTATTTCTTAAAGGTTGGCAATAAAACGGTGAAGATTATAAAAGAATAGTCTGAACCTTGATTTGCTTGATTTTAGGATTATCAGGATAAAAAAATAATCACGTTAATTTTTTAATCAAGAAAATCAAGGTTCAGACCATATAAATTATATCTTACAATAATTAGAATATCATTCCGTTAATTAATTATGACAAGAAGAAGAAAGAAAAAAGAAAAAAAGGAAACAACTGATATAAATCCCGCTTTCAAAAAGGCGGTGCTGGAATTGTTTAATCAAAATCCCTATCAATATTTTAATTATAAGCAGGTTTCGGCGAAACTGGGCATCAGCGGAAAGGAAGATAAAGAACTTGTACACAAGACAATAACAGAAATGTTGCAAAACAAGGTCTTATCCGCAGGCAATCGCGGAAAATATCGCCTCAACCCCATTCATGTTGCAGCAACCGAAAAGGCAAGCATCATCGAGGGACGCATCAGCATGAAACAGACGGGAAAGGCGTATCTGATTGTTGAAAATTCAAAAGTGGAAGATATTTTTATTGCCTTCAACAATACGGGACATGCCCTCAACAACGATATTGTGAAAGTGCATCTTTTCCCCGCCCGCAAAGGCAGAAGACCCGAAGGGCGTGTGGTTGAGATTGTTAAGCGTGATAAAAATCTGTTTGTGGGGACGGTCAAGGCTGCGAAAAATATTTCCTATTTTATCCCCGACAATCCCAATATGCCGATTGAGATTTTAATACCCAATCAACTGTTGCACGGTGCGGTAACGGGTCAAAAAGTGTCGGCGAAAATAACGGAATGGTCTGAACATTCGCGCAATCCGTTCGGAGAAGTGGTAACGATTTTAGGTTACCCGGGCGACAATAACGTTGAAATGGCTTCCATTTTGATAGACCAGAATTTTGCCCCTGCTTTTCCCGAAGCGGTTGAGAAAGAGGCGTCCCGTATTCCGTTAGACATTCCTCAGAAAGAAATTGACAAACGGCGGGATTTCCGCAAGGAGTTCACCATTACTATCGACCCCGCAGATGCAAAGGATTTCGACGATGCCATTTCCATTTCCACCTTGCCAAACGGTCATTATCAAATCGGGGTGCATATTGCCGATGTGTCTCATTATGTGCAGGAAAACTCGCTGATTGATGCCGAAGCCTACAATCGAGCAACTTCCGTTTATCTGGTGGACAGGACGGTGCCGATGTTGCCCGAACGGCTGTCCAACAATCTGTGTTCGCTTCGTCCGCATGAGGATAAACTTTGTTATTCGGCTGTTTTTGAGATAGATATAAAAGGAAAAATCTACAAGCAATGGATAGGACGAACAATTATTCATTCCAACCACAGATTTAATTATGAGGAAGTTCAGCAGGTAATAGAAAGCAATTCAGGCGAATACAGCAAGGAAATTCTAACGCTGGATACCATTGCAAAAGCCCTGCGGAAAGAACGCGTTGATAAGGGTTCTATCAATTTTGCATCGGAAGAGGTGAAGTTTATTTTGGACGAAAATGCCAAACCGATAGGCGTTTACATCAAGGAAAATAAGGATTCCAATCAGTTGGTAGAAGATTTTATGCTGCTTGCCAACCGCAAAGTGGCGGAATTGGTCGGCAGAGTACCGCAGGGGACGGAAGCCAAAAGTTTCGTTTACCGTATCCACGACCAACCGTTGGAAGAGAAAATTGGCAAATTCAACGATTTTATTAACAAATTAGGTTACTCTTTGCGTCTGAATTCCCGTAAAAATTTAGCCAATTCCATGAACACGCTTTTCGACAACGTACACGGCAAAGGTGAACAAACCATGATAGAAACGCTGGCAATCCGCACCATGCAACGGGCTGTGTATTCCACGGATAATATTGGGCATTACGGTTTGGGATTTAAGCATTACACGCATTTTACCTCTCCAATCCGCCGTTATCCCGATTTGATGGTGCATCGTTTGTTGAGCCTCTATTTAGCGGGGAAACCTGCCGTCAATAAGGAAGAATTGGCAGCGAAATGCAAGCATTCCAGCGATATGGAACAGCGGGCAACGGAAGCAGAACGCAGTTCGGTGAAATACAAACAGGCAGAATATTTGTCCGACAAGGTAGGTCAGGAGTTTGACGGGTTGATTTCGGGCGTAAGCAAATGGGGCATCTGGGTACAGTTGGACGAAACCAAATGCGAGGGCATGGTGTCCGTGAAATCGCTCATTGATGATTTTTATTATTATGATGAGGACAATTACCGTTATGTTGGTCAGCGGACGGGAAAAGTGTACCGTCTGGGCGACCCTGTACGTATTCAGGTGAAAGAGATTGATTTGGCGAAGAAGCAGATGAATTTTGTGTTTGTGTGATGCACTGATTGAGATACGCTAGGATTTTGGTGTGTTTGTGCTAATTTTTTAACCACAAAGGCACTCAAAGTATTTCACAAAGGGACACGAAGGAAAGGATTTTCTTTGTGTCCCTTTCTTATTAATGAAAAAAGGTTTTTGCTAATTTTAATTTCAATCAATTTTTCTAAAAGAGAAGCGGAAACCTTCGTAAAGAGCAATACCGTAAAACAGCAGGTCAATAGGTGAAAATGCCTCTTTCATTATTGCAATCGTTATTTGCGTGTTTGACAAAAGGAAATTCAATGCCTTAAAATAAGAAAAACCTATTTCAGGGTCTAATCCGATAAAACCAACTTGGCTTAAAAAATTACCCAAAACACAGCCTAACAATGCACTTGCGGCACCAATTATTCCGTAAATTTGATCAATTCCTTTTCCTGCCAAACGCACAGCAAATCCCACTACAATCCCAACCGCAATTGCCATATAACCAATTTGATGCTCTGTAATAACGGTAATTATAGCCCATAAAATTGCCATTGCTATCGCCGCCCCCAAACCTGCAATAACGGCAAACGGCAATTTCTGCTCTGACCTTAATCTGTCCATTTTAAGAAGCAATTCTTCCTGATTTAGAGGTTGTTCTATATTTTCCATTTCCTGTCGAATTTCACCATTTTCTATTTCTTCCATTTGATAATTTAATTTTATTTTCCTGCTATAACGGCTTTACAGGTCTTGCCATGTTATAATAATATTTCTAATTTGCAAAGATACAATTTTTAATTTAATTGACAATTATTTCTTTTTCAGCACCTCCATTTCGTCCCGCAACCGCGCCGCCTCCAAAAAGTCCAGTTCCTTCACCGCCGCTTCAAGTGCTTTTTTCTTGGAAGCCAGCAGATTATCCCGCTCTTTCGCAGACAACAGATGCAAGGTTTCCTTGGGCAATTCAGCAGATTTCGGTGCGGGTTTTCCCAGATTGGACAGACTGTTTTCAAATTCCAGTTTTCCGATAATAGAAGCCGAACGGTTTTTCTTAATCGTAGTCGGGGTGATGTTGTGCTTGATGTTGTAGGCGATTTGCTTTTCCCGTCTTCTGTTGGTTTCGTCTATGGTGCTTTGCATGGAACGGGTCATTTTGTCCGCATAGAAAATCACGCGTCCGTTTACATTGCGGGCTGCCCGTCCTGCCGTCTGCGTGAGGGAACGTTCGGAACGCAAAAAACCCTCTTTGTCGGCGTCCAAAATGGCAACAAGCGATACCTCAGGCAAATCCAAACCTTCCCGCAACAAGTTTACGCCCACCAACACATCAACTACACCGTTTTGAAGTTGCTGTAAGATTTCCACACGGTCAAACGTATCTACGTCAGAATGAATGTATTGCGTGCGTACATCAATTTTAATCAGATATTTACACAAATCTTCCGCCATGCGTTTGGTGAGCGTGGTTACCAGCACCCGCTCGCCTTTCTGGACGGTCAATTCAATTTCGCCCAGCAGGTCGTCAATTTGATTTTCGCAGGGACGGATTTCAATCACAGGGTCTAACAAACCCGTAGGACGCACCACCTGTTCCACCACCACGCCCTCGCTGTCTTCCAGTTCGTACTCGGCGGGCGTTGCCGATATGTAAACGGTCTGGTCGGTCAGCGATTTAAACTCTTCAAACTGTAACGGTCTGTTATCCAAGGCGGACGGCAGACGGAAACCGTATTCTACCAGCGTATTTTTACGGGAACGGTCGCCCGCATACATACCCCGAATTTGCGGAACGGTAACATGGCTTTCGTCAATTATCATTAAAAAATCTTGGGGGAAATAATCCAACAGGCAGAACGGACGCGTCCCTGTCTCTCGGCGGTCAAAATAACGGGAATAGTTCTCTATGCCAGAACAATAGCCCAATTCTTTTATCATTTCCACATCAAAAGAAACGCGGTCTTCCAAACGTTTCGCCTCCAAATGCCTCCCCACGCTTTTAAAATAATCAACATGTTCTTTTAAATCAATCTGGATTTCCCTTACAACTTCTTCTATCAGTTCAGGCGAAGTAACGAATATGTTTGAGGGATAAATAGTTATCTCTTCTTTTTCCTCTATTTTTTTACCCGACAAAGGCTCAAAAGTTTCCATTGCTTCAATCTCATCTCCCCAAAACAGAACGCGGAAGGCAATTTCGCCGTAAGCGGGCATAATATCTACGGTGTCGCCCTGTACGCGGAATTTGCCCCTTTCCAAGGTCAGTTCGGTGCGGGAATACAGACTTTCAACCAGACGGCGTAAAAAACGGTTGCGGGCAATTTTCTGCTGTGTCTGCAAATGAATGGTATTCTTGGCAAATTCCTGCGGATTTCCGATACCGTAAATACATGAAACCGAAGCCACTACAATCACATCTTTCCGTCCCGACAGCAAAGACGATACGGCACTCAACCGCAATTTATCAATCTCATCGTTAATGGAAAGGTCTTTCTCAATGTAGGTGTTGGTGGTGGGGAGGTAGGCTTCGGGCTGGTAATAATCGTAATACGACACAAAATATTCAACGGCATTGTTGGGGAAAAAATCTTTAAATTCCCCGTAAAGTTGGGCTGCCAGCGTTTTGTTGTGGCTCAATACCAGTGCGGGACGATTGATGTTTTTCAACACATTGGCAATCGTAAACGTTTTGCCCGAGCCTGTAACGCCGAGTAAAGTTTGGCTTTTCACCCCCTGTTCAATTCCTTTTACGAGCAGGGCAATCGCTTCGGGCTGGTCGCCCGCAGGCTGAAACGGCGAGACTAACTGAAAATCCATGATTTTTGCTGATTTTGTTATTTGATAAAACGATAAAGTGATAAAATGATAAAATGATAAAGTTTTTTTTTATCTTTTTATCGCCGCAGGCATTTATCATTTTTTCATTTGTGAAAAAAATATTACCGAAGCCTGTCAGCAGCACGCACTTTGCGTTCGTCCTTCAAAATGAACTTGTTAGCCAAATACAGCAAACCCACAGGCAGAATGGAAAGCATCGCCCAATGGATATGATAGGTTATCTGCGCGTCCCCTATTATCTTCGGGAAAACGTGGTCGGGATAGACATAGAGCATCACCACCAGCAAGATAAAACCTATGATAATGGTTGCGGTGCAAATTTTTGACTGCAAAGGTCTGTTCTTGTAAAAGAAAATCGCTGCAAAAGAAATTACAGTCAAAATCACCTGCAACAAACCTACATAAGTTACGCAATAGACTTGGTCAGAATGTACATTTTTCAACATCCATGACGTATATTCCATATCATTACCATACATGCCAATCGGCACAAAACACGCAACCCCAAAACAAACGGCTGCCCCCAAAAGCAACAAAGACTGAATACGTTGTATCATATTTTATATTTTTTTAGTTTGATTTGCAAAGATACAATTTTTTTTTCAATTTATGGGGTACAAAACAAACTATCCTAAAATAGAAACATAAATTTACTTTATTATCAATACTTTGCACGTTTTTTGATTTAAAACAATTTATCAGCTTCTTGGGTTTTCCTTGAGAGTTACTTTGTTTTTTTCCCTTTTGCGTGCGTTTTCTATGGCAATGGATTTACCCATAGAACTGGCTTTGAGAGCTTCTGCTAATGATGTCAGAGAGTAGCCAAAATATTATACCGATAAAACTAAAAACTATGTAGAAACATATCTTGGATTAGTGGACAAGTTTGAGCAATCCAAGCAAAGCAGGAAAAAGTCTTATAAACTTTGACAGGATTGTGAAAATAAAAAATAAATTCTGGACATAAGATTTGCTTGATTAGAAGATTTTCAGAATTTGTTTTTGAAAATCTTTTTTCATTTTTAATTTCTCATTTTATAAGCCACATCGGCTCTTCCCGCAGAGATATCCCGCAATTTCCCCCGCAAAAGCGTTTTTTTCAAGGAAGACAGTTTGTCAATGAAAGTTTTCCCCATTAAATGGTCGTATTCATGTTGAATAATGCGGGCGGGCATGCCTGAAAAAACGGTTTCGTGTTCCTCAAAATTTTCGTCCTGATACCAGACCCGTACCGTTTCCTTCCGCATCACATCTTCGTTTATGCCCGGAATGCTCAAGCAACCCTCCGAGTAAGGCACTGTTTCTCCCAGAAAATCAATAATTTCTGGATTGATAAACGTCTGTTTAATTGGTACGGCATTTGAGTTTTCTTCTTCCATTTTTTCGGAATCTATTATAAAAAGACTGACAGGAACACCTATCTGTGGTGCTGCAAGTCCCACGCCTTTAGCGTTATACATGGTTTCGTACATGTTTGCAATCAGATTTGACAAATCGGGGTAATTGCTCTCAATCAATTCTGCCTCTTTTCTCAATATGGGGCTGCCGTATGCTGCTATGGGTAATATCATTGGTTATTTGTTGATTTGCTTATTTGTTAATTTATTGTTTTTATCTCTTTATCATTTTATCGCCACAGGCATTTATCTATTTTCATTATCTGTTTGATATTCTAAACTTTCCAAGTAGGTTTGCAACATGATTGTTGCGCTGATGCTGTCCACCAGAGCCTTGTTTTGCCGTGCTTTTTTCCCCAATCCTGCCTCAATCATGGTTTGAAATGCCATTTTGGAGGTAAAACGCTCGTCCGCCCGTTTGATAGGAATATCGGGAAAAACCGTCCGTAACTTATTGACAAAGGGCGTGATATATTTGCTGGCAGAAGAAGCAGTGTAATCCATTTGTTTAGGCTCGCCCACCAAAAACAGACTTACTTTTTCCTTTTGCGTATATTCCGTCAAAAAGGGAAACACCTCGCCCACCGCAACGGTAAGCAACGCATTAGCAATGAGTTGCAGTTCGTCCGTAACCGCAATGCCTACCCGTTTTTGTCCGTAATCTATCGCCAATATTCTGCCCATGACTTTTTTTTCAAGAATTTGCAAAGATAGCATTTTTAATTGAAAGTTGAAAATTAAAAAGCACAAGTTACATTTTGTTAAACTTGCGATAAATGGGGACTTATTGTTTATCAAATGTATATAATCCTTTTTGCAAGGCATCCCGTATTTCGTTTTCAAGTTCTTGTTCGTCAAATTTTGTGTTAATAAAATCATCAAAAGGCATTTTCTTGTACGACAATAAATAATCCACTTTCAGACGGCTTTTGAAATAAAAATAGACATATTTCCAAATATCTTTACCTGCTTCTATCTCTTTCTGTTCATTATCATTTGCTATAAAAATACGTTTACCTTCCTCAATATCCAGCGATGAAGAATTGGCTATATAATCGCTAAAACCCTCGCTTTTCCAATTTTCAGAAATCATCATTTTCTTAAAATGAATGAGACCCATTTTTTTGTATAGATAACTGTGCATTAACTCATGAACAAGTACATCTGACAATCTTCGGGCGTGCAAGTTTTCATGTCTTGGATATTGTCTGTTGATAGAAAAATCAGCAGGGGCACATATTATTATTCGCATAAAATAAATATTTTTAGCCAAAGTGCCGCCGCCTCTAAAAAACGTTCTTCGATTGTATTCTTTTGCATCGGTACAAAAAACAATCGTTTCTTTGAATTTATGCGGTATGCCATGGTCTTTTATCTGTTGCATACAAGTATCTATGATATGTATCATATTTTGTTTGTTTTCCTTGTCGGCAGTATAAACAGATATTCCCTGTATTTCTGCAATTTTGAAAGTATTAAATTTTGTGTACAATGGGATACTTAAAAATACAAGTCCAATAAATAACAACGAAATCAGTATCTGTTTTATGACCTTATGTATCCGTTTTTTGCTGTTCAAAAATTTTAAAAACATATTTCATTTTTTATTTCCCAATGCAAAACCGACTAAAAATTTCCCCCAAAACCGCCTCATTGGACACTTCCCCAATCACTTCCGCGAGAAAGTGCAAAACACGGCGGATATCCACTGCTACAATATCCTGCGACAAACCCGCATCAAAGGCTGCCGATGCCTGTTGCAAGGCTTGCAGGGCTTGTCCCAAGGCTTCGTAATGGCGGATATTTGTAATCATCACCCCGTTTTCATGTGTGGAACTGCTGGCAAAATCTTTCAACCTTTGCAAGAGGTAATTCATATTATCCTTTTGTTTTGCAGATATTTGAATAATTTCAAAACCTTTATAACTTTGCAACAAATCTGCCCCAATGGATAAATCCGTTTTATTTGCCACAATAAACATTTTTTTGTCTGCAAAATCTGTTTGTTGCAAAAGCACATCTATCTGTTTTTCCATTTCTTTTTGCGTAATCTGCGAACAGTCAATCAGATAGAGTATAAGCATTGCCTTTTGGATAGACTGAAACGTCCGCTCGATGCCCAAATGTTCAATCGCATCGCTTGACTGTCGTATGCCCGCCGTATCAATGAAACGGAACAGAAAACCGTCCAGCGTAATGGTATCTTCCACCGTGTCCCGCGTGGTGCCTGCAATGGGGGACACAATCGCCCGCTCCTCATTCAAAAACGCATTCAAAAGCGTTGATTTGCCCACATTCGGTTCGCCGACAATGGCAACGGGAATGCCGTTTTTAATCGCATTGCCCATTTTAAAAGAGGACAGCAAATGTTGTATCTCGTCCTGCAACTCATTCATTAACAGTTGCATTTCCGCTCTGTTGGCAAATTCAACATCTTCTTCGCCGAAATCCAGTTCCAGTTCCAGCAAGGCAGTAAAATGCAACAACTGCTCACGCAATCGGCGTATCTTATGCGAAAATCCGCCCCGCAGACTGTCCATCGCCAAACTGTGCGAAGATGCAGATTGCGAGGCTATTACATCAGCAACTGCCTCTGCTTGCGAAAGGTCTATCTTCCCGTTGAGAAACGCCCGCAGGGTAAATTCCCCCGCCCTCGCCATACGGCAACCCTGCCCTGTCAGCACCTCCAACATGCGTTTTTGGATATAGGACGAGCCGTGGCAGGCAATCTCCACCGTATCCTCGCCCGTAAAAGAGTGCGGGGACGGAAAACGGGTCAGCATCACCTCGTCCAACTGAGTTTCCGCATCGTAAAAGGCGCTGAAATACGATTTTCTGGGTTGAAATTCCGCAGGTTGCGTCTGTTTCAAACAGTTGTTCACTATCGAAAAGGCGTTTTTTCCGCTGATGCGTATCAGGGCAATCGCTCCTACGCCCGCAGGGGTTGATATGGCACAAATGGTATCGGTCATGTTGTTTATGTTTTTTGCAAAGATAGCATTTTTAATTGACAATTGATAATTGATAATTGACAATTATTTTTCACAAATTAAATCCTGCCCTGAAAGAGCGTAATCAATAGCATGGGGCATCGCCCTACGAATAAATAGAACGAAATATCGCCCTATGGATAGAAAATAGAACATCGCCCTGCGGTAATGAAAAATAGAATATCCTCATTCTCCATTCCGTAGGGCGTTGCCCTTGCATCAATGACTAATTTTTAATTATTTTAACCGTTTTATTTCCAACCTTTAAGAAATACAGACCGTTTGACAAATGCGAAATATCAATGGAAATTGTTCCGTTTGTGGTATTTGGACAGGCTGCCCCTGCCCCTACATACACCGATTGCCCTGCAATATTATACATCTGTACAGACGTTGCGTGCAATGCCCATTGCGTTTTTGTTGCATGGGCATAGAAATTTCGGGCAATGGGCATGGAAATTTTGCTGCATCTTGATGAAAATTTTGTTCTTTCTTTTCATTGTCAATTGTCAATTATCCATTGTCAATTATTTTTTCTTATTCTACCTCATTGAGAAAACGTTCCGCATCAATGGCTGCTTTGCAACCGCTTGCTGCTGCGGTGATTGCCTGTTTGTAATTCCGTTCCTGCACATCGCCCGCTGCAAAAACGCCTGCAATATTGGTATGCGAACTGCCCGCTTTGGTAATAATGTAGCCGTCCTCGTCCAAATCAATTTTTCCCTTAAAAATCGCCGTATTGGGCGTGTTTCCTATCGCAATGAAAACGCCGTCCACTTCCAGACTTTGCCCCTCCCCTGTCTGCGTATTTTTCAGATTGATGCCCGTTACCTTTTTGCTGAATTGAGAACTGATGCCGAAAATTTCAGTCGGCACGCTGTTCCAGATAATTTCAATATTTTCCGCTTCCAAAACGCGTTTTTGCATGGCTTTGGACGCACGCAGTTCGTCTCTGCGGTGGATAAGATACACCTTTTCGCACAAATTCGCCAAATAAGAAGCATCTTCGGCAGCCGTATCGCCGCCGCCAATCACCGCGACCGTTTTCCCCTTATAGAAAAAACCATCGCAGGTGGCACATGCCGAAACGCCGTATCCGCTGTATTCTTTTTCGGACTCCAAGCCCAGCCAGCGCGCCGAAGCACCTGTGGCGATAATCACCGTTTCCGCCTCAATCACCTGTCCGCTGTCGGCGGTGCAGATAAACGGACGCTGGGTGAAATCGACCTCTACAATTTCGCCATCCCGCACATCTACTTCAAAACGAAGGGCTTGCTGGCGAATTTCTTCCATCATCTGAACACCCTGTACCCCATTGGGATAACCGGGAAAATTTTCTACATCGGTAGTAATAGTCAATTGCCCGCCCGGTTGAAAACCCTCATAAAGAATTGGTTGCATATCCGCTCTGGCAGCATAAATTCCAGCCGTGTAACCCGCTGGTCCTGACCCAATAATCAGGCATTTTGTATAATGTCCCATAGTATTTATTGTTGAGTTGTTGGTTTGTTCGTTTTATTATTCGGCTGATTGTTCGGTGTTTTGATTTTGTGAACGGGAACATGCGCATATCCGCTGTTTGAACTGCTTTGATTGTTCTGATTGTTCTGATTGTTCTGATTGTTTTGATTATTCGGATTGTTTTGATTGTTAGGCATGTTCGGATTATTCGGATTGTTGTTTTTCTTCTTTTTCTTATTTTTGTTTTTGGGGTTTCCGTTCGGATTGGCGTTCATGTTTCCGTTTATATTCCTATTCATGTTTGCATTCGCATTGCCCTGCATACCTCCTTTTCGGTTGTTTTTTCCGTTATTTTTTGGGGGATTATTTACGGCGTTGCTGATTTCAATCTCATCAAGAATTGCCCGCGTAGATGAAAAACGGAAATTTTCCTTCAATTCCAACTTTCCGTGCGACAATTCTTTCAGATGTTCCGCAATCAGTTCATCATTTACCGAGTCCCTGTTCCAGTTCAGATACTGTTTTTTCAAGTGATTTGCCACATTGACAACCGCTTCTTCCTTGTCTGGACAATCTTTTTCCGTTATCATTTTCTTGATGATATTCTCTATCAGATACCCGTACGGACGAAAACGGATTTGATGCTTGGGATACGGCAACGGTTTGACCCTGCGTTTAATATACTCTGGTTCAGGCATGGGGAAAGGTGCGTCCACATCGAGTTTGTAGTCGGACAGGATAAAAAGATGGTCCCATAACTTGTGCCAATAATCTTCCGTATCTTTTGTACCCGTATTAAAATAGGACATTGCCCGCACGATGGCATTTGCCTGCTGTGTCCGCAGATGCCTATCCTTAATATCTACCGCATATTCCACCATTTTTTGAATGTGTCTGCCGTATTCTCCGTTAATCAGTTTTGATTTTGAGGTGTTGTATTCCATTATTTTGGATTGTTAATAACTCTTTTTGTTTAGGTTTTTTGTCTGAATTGCAAAGATACAATTTTTTTTATTATTCCGCGTGCAATATCGTTTTCAGTACCGCATGTGATTTGATGTTTGAAAAATCTGCAATGTGCAAAGTGTAATAGGCTAAAATCATGTCTAACAACTTATTGCGCCAATGCGAAGAATTTGTTTCGGTTGTTTTTTCAGAAAATAAAGGCTGATTTAGCAGTTGAAAAAATAAATGGCTTAACCGTTGCTGTTCTTTGTCTTCCAGCAAAATCGGCTCGAAGCAACTGCTTTCTATATTGAAAATCGGGGCAGTGTCGGAGTAATTGTTTTGCGGGGAAAATCCCAGTTCCTGCATCAGAGCAACCAAAAAACGCAAATGAAAATCAGGCGTAAATTCATGGTGCAAAAAACCTGATAAAGAAGCATATAAAAAATCAAACAGGCGACCGTCTTCGCCAATATCCACCAAAAGGCGGTACAGTATCTCGTTGAGAAAGAGGCTCACGCTTGATTTTGCCAAATCAAAATGCGTCTGTTCGGTTTTTTCCAAGAGTTTAATTTCCTTGATATAATGCAGATGTCCCTTGCGTTTTTCCTCGCCAAGCACTTCCACCAGCGACATGGACAGCGGAATTGCACTGCGTTTTTTCCTGTCCTTAGACCTGTACGCAAGATAGGAAACCGTTCCCATTTGTTCGGTGTACATCTTGACAATCAATTTGTTGTCATCGTACATGAACTGATTTAAAACAAGGGCGCGGGTCTGGTAAATCATTTGCTGAA
>Ga0268262_10001060_pt1 | contig 35052 bp, 20 predicted proteins | sample TergutNc150P3_FD_190354 | JGI IMG/M metagenome (GOLD analysis project Ga0268262, IMG submission 190354) | Nasutitermes corniger P3 segment gut microbial community from laboratory colony in Florida, USA - Nc150 P3 (SPAdes) (version 2) | ecosystem: Host-associated > Arthropoda: Insects >...
TCCCGTTAAATTTATAATATTTAAGTGTTTACTGGGACCGCCCGCAAATAAGATAGAAACATTAAATAGTAATAATATTTTCAAAACTGTTTTCATCATCATCACCATAATATATTTAGCAATATTTTATTATTTTGTCAAGTATTCTTATTCGTGCAGTAGTGTCAGTCATTTACTGGACAAAAATCCTAAATTATTGTACACTCTACCCACACATGAATCATGTTGAAAAGACACTTCTTGAAAACATCAACAGCCCAAATTCATTATTTGTTTTTCCGACAGATATAAGCGTATCAGGCTGGGCTGACCACTTGCTGCGTCTTATTGGCGGAACAATCGCGATGAATAAATTCATCGCGTGGGATGATTTTAAACAGAATTCAATTAAGTCCAAAGTACAGAATAAAAAGAGTATCCCTTCCGTACTTAGAAAAATTTTTGTAAGCCGCCTTGTCAACGAAAACGCGGGGGAGGTGGCGCAGGGAAACACGCCCATTTTTTCATCATTAATTAAAGCGGAGTGGGCGCGGCAAGCTTCTCAATTTATACCGTGGCTTACAGGCGTTTTGCCTCAGCTTGGAGTGTGGTTTAAAAAGGTTACAGGCTTAACCACTGATAATATCCTCAGAAACGAAGCGGAAAACGCCGCATCTAAAATGGAAGGCGATGACAGGGATCTATTTGTCCTGATACGGCGTTATGCGCTTTTTCTTAATGAACATTCCCTTTTTGAACCCGCGTGGGAAACTCCGCCTTTTAATGATGAGGGAAGAGAAGTTTTTATCTTTTTCCCTGAATCACTTTCCGATTACGGCGAATATAGGGAATTATTGGCGGACAGCCGTCATGTTAAAACAATAAGCGCGCAAAATACTGATAACTTAAAAAGCGACACATTTTTTTACACCAATTCCCGAAGTGAAATAAAAGAAGCCGCGCTTTACATTCGCGCTTTAAATGAAAATCATGGCGTAAACTGGGATTCAATCGCCGTTTGTATCCCCAACTCGGAGAATTACGAACCCTATGTATTGCGTGAGTTCACAAACAGAAATATCCCCTTTGTAAAACGTTCAAGCAAACTCCTCTCCGATTATCCAGCGGGCGGCTTTTTCCGCTCCATATTTGAATGCGTATCTCAGGATTTTTCTTTTTCTTCCATTGTTTCGCTAATCATGAACAAGGCTCTTCCCTGGAAAAACTCTCTTCCCATAGAAAAACTTGTACAATTCGGGATAGATAACAACTGTCTTTATTCATGGGTCGAAGAAATTGACGGGGAGGAAAAATATATCAATGTTTGGGAAGACGCTTTTAATAACCCAATTCGTTTTTTTGACAGGGAAGTACGCGATTTTTTTAACGATCTAAAAAAACGCCTTAAATCTTTTCGCCGCTGTGAGTCATTCAATGAACTTCGCAGGCAGTATTTTATTTTTCGCGAATATTTTTTTAACATGGAAATTTGCGGCGAAGAAAGCGACCTTATCCTGTCCCGCTGTATTTCTGAATTAATGGAGCTTGTAGAGATTGAAAAAAGTTTCCCCGATGTAAAAGCGCCGGATCCCTTTTTGTTTTTTACCGAATATTTAGACGAAGTCCCGTATCTCCCTCAGCAGGAACTAACAGGCGTGGCGATTCTTCCCTACAAAACCGCGGCGGCGGCTCCTTTTGACTGCCATATAATACTCGGCGCGGGACAGGAAAGCCTTTCCGTTATTCATTCACGGCTTGATTTCCTCCCCAGAAAAAAGCGCGAAGAATTGGGTATTCCTGACGAAGACGCGTCCTGTTGCTTTATCAATATGCACAAATATAACTCAAAAAAAGTTTCAGCTTTCTTTTGCAGCGAACATACTTTTTCAGGCTTTGCCATACCACATTCAAGAATTGATTCTCCCTCAGAGCCAAGGGTGTGTTATTCGACAGACGCGGCGTTTAACGGTAAATTCGCGCAGGATTATTTTGAAGCGGAAAGCTCTTTTTATTCTTCGGTTGCAACTATAAATGAAGAAAAAAGTCAAAAACTACACGAAAATCAAATAAACGGGTTTACAAACTGGAAAAACCGCCGTGGCAAAAAAAGCGCTTCAACAGGGAAATGGACTGTCGGCGAAAAGATAAAAGACATTATAAAAGAAAAATACGCAAGGACGGGCAAATACAGCGTATCCGCCACGTCGCTTCAAAAATTTTATCAGTGCTCTTTTAAATGGCTCTTTAAAAATGTTTTCGCTATTGAAAACGCGCGAATTGAAACAAGCTTAATGGCGGAAAATTTATCGGGTCTTGTTTACCACGCAATATTAAATAATTTTTTTATGGAATTGAAAGACGGCTCTCCCCTGCTTGCCCCCATGCAAACGGATTACGGCTTGTCTCTTCCGCCGTCTTACCGCGTTCTGCTTGAAAAAAGTATAAACAATATTTTTGACTGTTTCCCGTTATTAAAACCGGACGGCAGTCCGCAGATGAGCGCCCTTACCGCCCGCCTGTTACGCGCAGGAAAAGACGATTTTATCTATCATCTTGACAGATGCCTTTCTTCTTTTCTTTCATTTTTTGCGGGATACGGAGTCGCCGGAAGCGAATGTAATTATAAATACGAAGAAGATAAATACATCCTGAACGGATTTGTTGATTGTATTTTAAAAGAAACTCATGCGGGTACGGATAAATACGTAATAGTGGATTTTAAATTAAAATATTTGCCCGCGCGCTGTGATTGTACGGCTGACGAAGAAACGCCCCTTGCGGATTTCCAGCTTCCCATGTATATAACTTTAATCGAAAAAAATGAACAATTCGACGTATACACCGCTCTCTTTTACAGCATCATTGATCAAAAACCGCTTGTTTTATTCGGAATGATTCACGATGAGAATGCAAATAAAAATATTCCGTCTAAAGAAGAAGAGCAAATTATCCGAAACAGTGAACGTTATATGAAAATATTTAATGAATTTAAAAATAAAACTGAGCAATTTACAGAAGAAATATCGTCAGGTGATTTTACGGTTTTTCCGCAGGACAACAACGATTGTTATAACTGCGATTATCAGCGTATATGCCGGACAGTCTATATTATCGATCGTGAAAATAAAAATTCTTTGGGGAAACATTGATGAACATAAAAACAAATATTCAGCATTTAAATGAAGAACAAAAAAAAGCGGCTTTTTGTGATGATAACGCGGTTGTCGCGGCAGGAGCCGGTTCAGGAAAGACTATGGTGCTTGCCCATCGTTTTGCCTGGCTTCTCACAGAGAAAGGTTATAATGTAGATGAAATATTAACGCTTACATTTACAAAAAAAGCCGCCGCTCAGATGTTTAAAAGGATATATTCCCTGCTTTCACAAATCGCGCAGGAGGAAAGCGGCATACGCGCGCAAAGGGCGCAAAAAGCCATTGATGATTTTATTCACGCAAGAATACAAACATTGGACTCATACGGCGCGTCAATTGTCAAGCAATGCGCGCCCCGTTACGGAATAAGGCCTGATTTTCAAATCGATCAACAGAGGTGTTATACTATCGCCCTGGAAGTTTCGTATCCTTTTTTTATAACTCACCGTAATCATCCGGCGGTAAAAAGACTTTATTCGGGGAACAATCCCAACAGCATTGTTCATAATATATTTGCCGACATTTTATTTAATTACAGTTTAATCGACAAGCCCCGTGATTTTCCGGCTGATTTAAATTATCAATTTAACGTTCTTTGTTCCCAGTGGGATAACCATATTAATAAAACAAGAAAATTGTTAGACGAAATTAAACATGACATTGACGAAGATAATTCGCTTCTTCCCGTCCTTGTCCCGGTAATTGAAAAAGAAAAAAATGAAAATATTTACATCCCCTGGAGCGCAGATATACAAAAATATTTTAATCAATTGCAAAATACACCGGTAGAATCGGTAATTGAGGAAGCTGAATCCCATCCTCTGCATAAATCCTTTGAAAAATTTTTATTTTTTATATGGACGATAACTAAATTAAATTTACGGGGAGGAAAAAAATACGATAATCATATAAAGGAAAAAATATATTTACTTCGCGATATTTACGATTCCTTTTCGTCTTTGACAATTTCGTGCATGCAGGCGGGTTTTATTATTTCGATAATGTCCTTGCTTTCAAGATTACAAAAACGCTATCTTGAAAGAAAACGGACGGAAGGCGTTCTTACTTTCCACGATGTGGCAAGCCTGTCAAGAACAATCCTTATTGAACAAACCGACATAAGGCGGAGCGAAAAAGACGCTTTTAAATCGATAATGATTGACGAGTTTCAGGATAATAACGAACTGCAAAAAGACATTCTTTTTCTTCTTGCCGAAAAACGGAATAAATTGAATAAAGGCGTTCCCCCCGCGGAAGATTTGGATAAAGGGAAATTATTTTTTGTCGGAGATGAAAAGCAATCAATTTATTTTTTCAGGGGGGCCGACGTGTCTGTTTTTCGCAAATTAAAAGAAGAATTAAAGAGCGAAAACCTTCCCTTAAAAACAAATTATCGCTCATCCGCCGGTTTAATAGACGCTTTTAACGCAATCTTTGGCGGAATTTATTCCGGTTCTGGCGAAAAAACTCCGTCTGTAAACAATTCCGTCTTCGCGCAGTCAAAAGCCTTGCCCCTCTACGAAGCTGAATATACCGCTCTTAGCTCGGGAATTTCCGGCGGCGGAAATTTATCACTTTATATTTTAAATAAAAAAACTGACGCTGAAAAAGACGGTCGTCTGTCTGCGGACGAAAATGAAGCGCGGTTTGTCGCCGAAAAAATAAAAATACTATTAGAAAAATATCAGCCCAGTGATATAGCCATTCTTTTCCGCAAGCGTTCAACCCAGCATTTTTATGAAAAACATCTAAGAACGCTCGGGATTCCGTATACTTGCGAAGATATTAACGATTTATTTTACGGCGGCCCCGTAAATGATATTTTATCCGTTCTCCGCCTTGCGGCCCACCCTATGGATAAAGCCGCTTACGCTGAAATGCTCCGCTCGCCTTTTACAGGCCTTTCCCTCTCAGGAACCGCCGCATGCCTTTCCGTCAACAGTGAAACTCCCGATGATTTCCAGCCGTTTGACGATAAACCGCTTGATTTTCTTGACGCCGCCGACAAGGAAAAATATCTTTGCGGAAAGAATGTCTATTTGTCAATTTGCGAAAAAGCAAAAGAAAGAAAAATAAACGAACTTTTAAGCGAATTGTGGTACAACGAAGGATACCGCTACGAAACAGAATGGAACCCCCAAACAAGCGTATACCGCGAATTGTTTGATTATCTTTTTCATCTTGCGGCTAACGCGGACGCTGAAAATCAGGGACTTGCCTCCTTTACGGATTCAATGATGGAACTTAAGTGTTCAGGCGAACGGCTTTCCGAGATTGAAATTCCTCTGGAACGAAAGAGCGCCGTCCATCTTACGACAATACATAAGAGCAAAGGGCTGGAATTTCCGGTTGTATTTATCTGTTCCTGCGGCAAAAACAGCCAAAGCGACACCTGCGACGACGTATATCTTTCCGATACGGCCGGCCTTGTTTTCAGCCCCCCACCGCCGCTTGAATGCCGTTCAATTTCGGGAAAACGAAAAAACTTTTTTTGGGAACAGGCAAATGAAGAAACAAAACGGAAAAGAACCGCGGAACTAAGACGTCTTTTATATGTGGCGATGACAAGGGCGGAAAAAGAACTGTATATAACTGGCGCTCTTAAAATTGACGACAAAGGGGAAACGGACGATTTTTCCCTTGTATTAAAAAGACATATGGAAGAACAATGCAAAGGAAAAGAAAATTATATTGAAGGCGATTCTATTTTGAATAACGACACGATATTCGGACTTCTTTTACCGTCAATTGCCTCCCATATTCCCGATGACGGTTTAAAAAAAGAACCAAGTTTTTTCAATCTGGAAGAAATACCGGTTTTAACGGAAGAAGATTTAAAGAAACAGGAAACCGGTCTTTACGGCGTAACAAACGATCAAAAGGGATTAAATAAATTTTTAGAAAAAGTTTCTCCGTTTTATGACGGAAAGGAAGTTATAAAAACTCTCCTCCTGCGTAAGAATCACATAACGCCGGTATCATTGAAAAAAATCGGCGAAGAAAACAAAGAAACCGCGGGCAGGGAATCATCCATTAATAAAGAATTTTCAGGAATTAAATCGAAAGATGTTTTTAGAAAAGTAGATTCAATACTGTCCCGTTTTTTACAAAGCGACGATGAAGCGTCGGAAAAATTTAATTCCGGCAGTTTTGGAACAATCGCGCACATTTGCGTAGAGGCGCTTTTGGAAAAAGCGGAGATTGTAATCCCGTCAAATATTTCAGGGCTTTTAAATGAACAGGAATTTGACAGTTTGCTTGAAGCCGGAAAAAAATTAGCCCGCCGTTTTGTGGCTTCTCCCCTGGGAAAAATAGCGCAAATGGCGAAGCTTAGGGAAAGTGAGTTCCCGTTCAGGACGCTTTTAAGAAATAAAGAAGGTAAAGAAATATTTATAAGCGGCACTATAGACCTGTTTTTTGCGGATAAAGACGCGGTACATATAGTGGATTTTAAAACTGACAGTACTGAAAAACCTTGGGAGCATACGGCGCAGATGGCCTGTTATTATCAGGCTATTTCAAACCTTTTTGCCGCCCGTGTTAAAAAAGAATGCCGCATTTGGCTATACTACCTTAGAACCGGCCACGCGGTAGAAATGACCGAAAGGGTAAAAATTTTAAACATTGAACAAAAAGCTTTTGACAACATTGTCTAAAATTGTTTAACATATTATAATATAATTGTCCGGAAACCGGGGTTTCCGGACAAATTAAATAATTCAGGAGAATACAATGAGTAATTTTAATCCAAAAGAATTATCCGATTTTGCCCAGCATTATGGCTTTCATTATAAAAGTATAAATCCGGATGCGCTTGTAAAAGACGTATTAACGGAGATGGATAGGGGGCTTAACGGCAAAAAATCAAGCCTTCCGATGATTCCGTCGTATATTTCTCCCATTACAAGTATTCCTCCCGGAAAAACAGTCCTTGCGCTGGACGCGGGCGGAACCAATTTAAGGGCAAGCCTTGTTCATTTTAAGGAAAACGGCGAAGCCGTCCCGCAGGGGACAAATAAGATGCCAATGCCGGGAACATACGGCCATGTAAACGCGCAGCAGTATTTTGAAGCAATCGCAAACGTTACACTGCCCCTGCTGAATGACGCGAAGATTGAAGGCATCGGTTTTACATTTTCATACCCGATGAAAATTACGCAGGACGCGGACGGTATACTTCTGGCGTTCAGCAAGGAAGTGGACGCTCCAGATGTAATTGGAAAGGCAATAGGCAGAGGACTGCGCGACGCTCTTGCGGCAAAGGGCTGCAAGTATTCAGGCCCCATCGTTTTGTTAAACGATACTGTCGCTACCCTGCTCTCCGGTCTTGTTTCAATTTCTCCCGACGGCGAACCTTCGCGGACAATAGCTGACTTCAGCGTAAAAAGCGGTCCCGTTATCGGATTTATTTTAGGAACGGGATTTAACACCGCTTACACTGAAACTGTCATTCCAAAAATCGGATTTAATTCCCCATCTTCACCGCAAATCGTGGTATGCGAAAGCGGAAATTTCAGCGTCAATTACCGGGGCAAGCTTGATAAGGAATTTGACAACACGACAAAAAACCCCAACGGATACTTTCTTGAAAAAGCTACGGCAGGAGCGTATCTTGGCCCTTTGACCTTACATATTTTAAAACAAGCGGTAAAAGATAAAGTTTTATGCTTTAGAAAATCCGACGAGCTTATTAATATGCCCCATCTTGAAACAAGAACTTTAAATGAGTTTACCCACGCTCCCCTGTCAAATCAGGGACCGTTAGGCTCTCTTTTTGGCGCCGATGAAAGCGCCGCACTTGCCGCAATGCAATACATTACGTCGATAATTACCGAACGCGGCGCGTTGTTTTCCGCGGCGGTGTTAGCCGCAACCGTCATCAAGGCCGGCGGCGGATTTGAACCGTATTCTCCCGTCCGCATCGCAGTGGAGGGAACGACATACCTTGTTTACAAAGGAATGCGCCGCTCCCTTGAAGCGCATCTTCATCAAATTCTTTTCAGGGAAAAACCGCGTCCGTATATTGTCTCTCCCGTGGAACAGGCAAGCCTTTTTGGAGCCGCAGTCGCCGCATTGTCAAAATAATTAATTACAGGGAGAAATATTAATGTCAGATAACGAAATGAAAATACCATTACGAAGCGAGGTCGCCGTATCCGACACATGGGATTTGTCAAAGCTTTTTCCCGATGACGAGGAATGGAACAAGTCTCTTGCGAAATTTGAAAAAATGATAGAAAAAATTCCGTCATTTCAGGGAACATTGGGAAAATCCTCGGCGCATCTTGCGGATTATCTTGATTTTTCAATCAGCCTTAACCTTTTAGGCGAGAGACTTGGCAATTACGCGTATTTAAGGCAAAGCGAAGATGAGGGAGCGGCTGTTGCACGCACAATGGTTGGAAAAATAACGATGGCTGGAGCAAGAGCCGCGGCCGCATCTTCATGGGATAACCCGGAAATACTTGCCATTCCCGAAAAAGACATGGAGGCTTTTTTACCGCATGAAAGATTAGCGGATTATCGCATTTCTTTGCAAAGAATCCTGCGTTACAGGCCATATATCTTAAGCGACAAGGAAGAGCGTATAATCGCCCTTCACTCGGAGGGGGAAGGGGCGGTCAGCGACGCATTTTCCGTGCTTACAAATGTTGATTTTAACTTCGGTTTGATCGACACTACGGAAGGCAAACGCCCCCTTTCGCAGTCGTCTTTTTCAGTCTTCATGGAAAGCGGCGACCGCGATTTACGCAAACGCGCGTACCATACTTTCTACAACTGTTTTGAAGCGCACAAAACCGTTATTGCAAGCCTTTATTCCGGCTCCGTCAAACAGGACGTAATTCACGCCCGCGTCAGAGGCTACCCTTCCGCGCGCGCCGCTTCCCTTTTTGCCGATGATGTCAGCGAGGCTGTTTACGACAGCCTGATAACGGCCGTCAGCGGCAATCTTGATAAATTGCACCGTTATTACAGCTTTCGTAAACACGCGCTTAAACTGCAGGAACTTCGCCATTATGACGTATACGCGCCTCTTGTCCCCGCCGCGAAAAAAACCACAAGCTGGAACGAAGCCGTCGATCTTGTAAGCGGCGCGCTGTCTCCGTTAGGTGACGAATATGTCTCAGTCCTGCGCGGCGGACTTCTTGGCAGGTGGGCCGACCGTTACGAAAACAAAGGAAAACGCTCAGGCGCGTTTTCCGCCGGAAGTTTTACAGGCGACCCTTATATATTGATGAATTACAAAGAAGATTCAATCCGCGACGTTTTCACCCTCGCCCACGAAGGCGGCCATTCAATGCACTCATGGTACTCCGCGCGAAATAATCCGTTCCCGCACTACAATTACACGATATTCGAGGCGGAAGTGGCCAGCACATTCAACGAAGAGCTGTTATTCCGTTATCTTGAAAAACGCGCGGACAGTAAGGAATTGCGTCTGTATCTTGTCAACAAACACGCCGACGACCTGTTAGCCACATTGTACCGTCAGACCATGTTCGCCGAATTCGAAAAAATAACCCACGAACTTGAAGAAGGCGGCACTCCGCTGACCGTAGAACTTCTTCGCGGCGAATACCGCAAACTTCTGGAAAAATATTTCGGGCCGGAAATGGTACTTGAAGAGGCAAGCGATCTTGAAGGTTTGCGTATCCCCCACTTCTACAACGCGTTTTATGTTTACAAATACGCGACAGGAGTCTCCGCCGCCCTCGCGTTAACTGATCGTGTCCTATCTGGCGGCGAAAAAGAAAGACAAGACTATTTCACCTTCCTTAAATCCGGCGGCTCGCGTTTCCCTATCGAATCATTAAAAGCCGCCGGAGTAGACATGAGCGGCCCCGAACCCGTAAACTCCGCCTGCGGTGTTTTTGGCAAACTTGTGGATGAATTGGAAAAGATGCTTTGAAGTCTTTTAAATAATCAGTCTTTTTGATAAAAAGAAATATGTGAGGCGTCAAACCAGCCCATGCCTCCGGCGGCTTCAACCAGGAACTTTGCTTCATACATATTACCGCCAAGTTTCATGCCAATTTTTTCCCATTCCTTAAAATGTTCCGTAATGGAAATTGTCCCGCTTTGCCGCCGTTTTTGACGCACGCTGAAATATTGCTGGAATTCTACTCTACTGCCTTCAATATTGCCGGAACCGGCGGGTCTTATCGCCTCATAAATAATATATTTTTCGCCGTCAACAGTAAATTCGCCCCTCTTCCTTGCGCCGCCTCCAATGTTTGAAGGCCCCATTATTCCATCCCCGTACCAATCCTCGACAATATACCACTCTATCATCGGGTCTCTTGACCAACCGTAAATTCCCAAATAAGAATAATTTCCCGCAGTACCGTTACGCGATCTGGTATATTCAAAATCACAATATACATTTTTGTAATAGGTGTAGGATTTTCCTGTATTCCAAAAATACCCCACGCGCGCCAAGAAATCATTTGGATAAACCCATTCAGCCCTAAAAGCCGCCCCTCCGCCGTATTCTGGACCATACCAGATTACCCTATTATCATCTCCGCCCGCGCTCCAAATCTCATAACCATAAGGAGTATCATGCAAAGGCCTGTTTCCGCCGCTGTTTCCCGAAAATACGTCTCCGCCGTTTTGTTTCATTTTTTCAAGATACGGATCCGCTTCCTGTTCACCGCCGGATTTTGACGATACGCAGGTAACAAGGTTGAGGCAAAGCAATGCGAGTAAGATTGGTAATAATTTTTTCATTTTTTGGCTCCTTAGGGATATGGAATTATATATCATTTTAGGGGAATTATCACTCTTCTTCCGCGTGGAAAAACGGTTCATTTCCATTGATAATTTATCTGGAAAACAGCAAGATTTTTCCCATTCTTATTAACATAGTACATAGCACGTAGCATTGACTTGAAAAACACTATAGTTTATATTTAATATGTCAGGGGCACCTGATGAGCCGTGCAATAGAGGGGCGTTTAACCAGAAATGGTTGGCGCAGTGCCTGAGCACGGCTTTATTTTAATATTTTCAAGGTAATGGTGATAGTATTTATCTCCGTAAGGCATAGTCCTTTTTGTTGTGATAATCGCCTTGAATGTCATACCGTTTATAATACATTGACAATTAAAGTAAGAGAAAGATTCCACATTCGGCCGGGCTTTTTCATCTGGAGCATGATGATCAAAAGTGGCATTTTCCAACAATTGATTTAAAATTTTGATAGAAAGTACCTGTTCACGGGTTTTGGATTTCATTTTCCATTCCCCTAGCCCCTGTCTTGATATATGTATTTCACGTCCCGTATCTGCATTTATGTATGTTCTTCCCTGAAAATTATATTGAGCATATTTAAAACATTCTTTTTTTAATTCTTTAAATGATAATTTTATTTCATGCTCATTTTCAACAATTACACATTTATCGTTCTGTATACTTTCACACATTTTTAGAAATTTTTTCATCATAAAGACCTGTTTCTAAAAAGTTTTATTAATTCTATAAATATTAAGAAAATATTGTTTTTATTAGTTATTGCAATTAATTATTTCACATTTTTATTAAAAAGTCAAATATCAAAATTATTAAAAAAAGATATTTCCAGCGGAGATAATTACCTTTTTCAGTCTTCGGGCAACCCGGATTTGGGGTTCCGGTCGCTGACATCCTGTCAGTTCCCTCCACCCCCGACTCCGCGCTCCCGGCGCGTCCTGCGCCGTCATTATTCTAGCAAGGCTTTCGCCTTTAAATTTTTACAGGAGCGCTCCGTTTCAAATCCGAATTTTTATTCCAATATTTAGTTTCATTTACTCTTATAAACAATTATCTTTCTTAATATTTCTTCGGGCAACCCGGATTTGAACCGGGGACCTCTTGGTCCCGAACCAAGCGCGCTACCAACTGCGCTACTGCCCGTGTTTTACACAAAAAAACCCGTCCAAGACGGGTTTACGGGAGCGACGGGGCTTGCCTTCCGTTCGCAAACATCCTGTTTGCTCACTACAGGCCGCCTCTGCCCCCTGCCGGCGGCATCCATGCCGCCTTTTCCTTCGGCGGGGGCTTCGGTTCAAGCCCCGTTGAACTCTTTAATCACCGACTTTTAAGCATAAAAATAAAAACGCGCTTAACATTTTTATTTACGGGAGCGACGGGGCTTGAACCCGCGATTTCCGGCTTGACAGGCCAGCGTGATAAACCAGCTTCACTACGCCCCCAATTTTTTATAAATTATCAAAAAACCGATTTTTAGTCAAGTCTTTTTATGGCTTTCATAAGAATTGACATTTCTTTTATTACATTATTTGTAATATTTTTACATTCTTTGTTCCTATTAAATGCCGTTTGTTAAAAAATCTACGGCTTTTTTAGCCTTTTTACGTTTTTTGTGGAAAAAATGGCATTTTTTTCGTTTTTTTCCTAAAATGGCTTGCAATTACCAACTTAAAATAATAAAATATATCTAATGAGCAAAAATAACACCATGTTTAACCAAAAAGCGGCGCATAATCCGCTTTTGCAAGAATGCAATAGGTTAAAAATAATGTATACCCCCCCCCCCCCCGTAACATATCGCTGTTTTCTTCTATATATAACTGTTAACCTATTAACATTATACGGGTGCATAAAACCTGTTGATTTTGATGCATTCCTTAATGACTCTACAGTCCAGGAAATAATAAAAAAATCTAAAACGGGCAAGGTAATTACCGGTATTGAATTCGGCATAGAAGATATTTGTCCTCAACTGTTGAATAACGACACTGTGTTACATGAAGGCGATACTGTTATAATACGAAAAAGTCCTGCCTCGGAATCGGTAATTATTACCGTTACCAATGCGGAAATTTATACCGAAATTTATTGGTTTTATAATTCCATCCAATTAACAGATGAAGCCAGTTTTACCGTAAGTGCCGCAGATCCTCAGTTTTTATATGCTAAAACATATTTGATAACCGTCGTTGGGCTTACAGATGATAATAAGGCCTATGGAATAACTTTTAATATAAAGGTGGAGTCATAAAAATGAAAATTAAAAAGTTTATATATACCAAGAAGGAAGGAGAAAGAAGATGAAAAACCTTACAAAAAAACGCGGCTTATTCGCCGCAGCGGCTGCATTGCTTGTAGTAACGGTAATGCTTGGAATAACATGGTGCAGTAATGACATTGGCAGTAAACCCGATGAATTTACTCCGCCTGCGGGAAAGGGCGCTGTTATGTTAAGTTTTAACAAAGATGTATCGCGTAAAACTATTATGCCCGGTCCTGGCAGTATATCATCAATAGATGACTTTGATGAATTTCAGATTACCTTTACACCGGCTGCTCCAACGGCCACTGGTACACTTTGGGATGAAAGAGTTGATAAAGCTAATCTGCACGATGCAATAATCCTTGATCCGGGGACTTATACGCTTACTATAGTTGGTTATATAGATTATGATCAACTACTTTCTATTCCAACAAATACTCCTGATTTACGGGCGGAGGCTCAAACTTCAGAACCTGTTTCTGTAACTATTGCCGCAGGTACAATAGCCCACAAAACAGTTGTATTAAGATTAATAATGAATGGAACAGACGAAGGAACATTCCGCTATACTCTTGATGATGACCTTATAACCCCGGCTGATATTACATCAGCCACTATGACGCTTACCCCGATAAAAAATGGAGATACAGTAGCACCTATATCTATTAAAAGTGAATTTGACAATACTCCCCGCCCTATTATGCTTAAAACCGGAATTTATGATATAAAATTTGAATTAACAGTAGGCGGTGATACAGTTACCTTTACACATGTAGTGCATATTTATAAGGACATGATCAGTGATTACACATTTAAAATTGGTCTTAATTATTTCAATGCGGTATTTCAATTCGGTTCAAATGAAATTACTTTCAATGATAGTGATATGTGCCCGGTAATAGAATATTCTACTGATGGTACTAATTTTACTGCTGTACCTATTTTAAGTCCCATCGCAAGTCCCTTCTCCCGAAATACAGTAATAACATTTAGAGTAAATCCGACAACTGATTATACCGCAAACAGTTTTGAATGGTATTGTTTAGACAATACCGCTCTTACAAATACTTCCTATCCTCCTTACTGTACTATAAGTTCAAATACTACTACCTGTACAATAGATACTACTCGTCCTGCTTATCCCACAAATAATCCTTTCTCTGCGGCAAGATTTTATAATTTAACAGTTGTAGGCTTAAAGGGAGGTCTAAAATACGCGACTATCGTTGAATACTCAGTTACACCCTAATCAATAAACAAAAAACATTTTTCAAAGGCTGTTCGGGAAACCGGACAGCCTTTTTTATACAACGACAAGATATGATTTAAAATTTCGTGTTGGTTCGTGGTTAGTGGTAAAAAATTCTTCTTCAAAACAAATAATACACGCATGAGCGCCAGATACCAAATTTCCGTAGTGTACCGAGATTTTTTCAAATATATGATGTTTTACCCTAAAATTCGTCTAAAACCCCTCAATGTCCTACTCAAAACCCTCGAACTAAAAGTTCGTGTTGGTTCGTGTGGTTCGTGGTAAAAAATTTCTTCCCCTCTTTCGTAAAACAAAAAAAATTGATAAACTTGCCTTATTATGAATTATTCCAGCGCTTTTATACCCACTCTCAGGGAAGTTCCGGCGGATGCGGTTATCGCAAGCCATCGCCTCATGTTCCGTGCGGGGCTTCTGCGCAAACTTGCAAACGGGCTTTTCGCCTACCTTCCGCTTGGACTGCGTTCTTTCCGCAAGGTTGAACAAATCGTCCGCGAAGAAATGGACGCGGCGGGGGCGCTGGAAATAAAACCGACTGTGGTCGTCCCCGGCGAATTATGGAAGGAATCGGGGCGATGGGACTCCATTGGCGAATCAATGCTTCGCGTAAAAAACCGGCTGAATAACGACTTTGTCGTCTCCCCCACCGCCGAGGAAGTTTTTACAGCCATCGTGCGCGATGAGCTTTCCAGTTACCGCCAACTGCCAATCGCGCTTTATCAAATTAACACAAAGTTCCGCGATGAAGTACGCCCGCGTTACGGCGTAATGCGCGGACGCGAATTTATAATGAAAGACGCCTATTCATGGCACGCCGACGACAAAAGCCTCGATGACACATATCAGGCGATGGGACGCGCTTACCGTAAAATTTTTAAACGCTGCGGACTTTCCGTAATTCCCGTAAAAGCCGACTCAGGCGCAATGGGCGGCTCTGGCTCGGAAGAATTTATGGTAGAAAGCGAAATCGGCGACAATACGCTGATCCTATGCAAAAAATGCGGTTATGCCGCCAATGTCGAGAAAGCCGCCTGTAAGAGCGATTTTACGGCGCAAACATCGATAGAGGCCGCAAAAGACGCGGCTAAGGGGACGCCTGCATTTGAAAAAATAGACACTCCTAACGCAAAAACAATCGAAGAACTTTGCACCTTTTTAAAAACAGATTCCAAGTCCTTTATTAAAACCCTGATATACCGCGCCATTAACGTTGAGCTTGATCTCTCTTCCGCCCCGGGTTGCGGTAAACTTGAGCGAAAAAAACCATCGCCTAACGCACCCGCCGTCTACCCTGAAGCTTTTTTCGCCGTGGTAATCCGTGGCGACCTTGACGTGAACGAAATAAAACTCGCGTCCGTTTTAAAAGCAAGCGAAGCCGCCCTCGCCAGTGATAGCGATGTTACGCGCCTTACCAACGCGCCCGTAGGTTTCGCAGGTCCTGTCGGACTTGCAAACTTGCCTGTCATTATCGATCACACGGTTACGGGAATGAATGACGCGGTTACGGGCGCGTTGGCAAAAGATCTGCACTACAAGCATGTCGCTTTCGGGCGCGATTTTACAGGCTGGAGCGTTGACGGTCAATTATCAGTCGATGTCCGCACAGTGAAGGCGGGAGACCTTTGTCCCCAATGCGGAGGCGAATTGTACACAAAAATGGGAAACGAACTGGGACACATTTTCAAACTTGGTTACAAATACACGCGCTCAATGAACGTAACCTACCTTGATGAAAACGGCAAGAGTCAAATGCCCGTAATGGGCTGTTATGGCATCGGCGTTGACCGCACCCTTGCCTCCGTAATCGAAGAACACCACGACGAGGCGGGAATTATATGGCCCGTATCAATCGCGCCGTATCATGTCATCATCGTTCCAATCAAGTACGACGGTAAAATGAAAGAAGCCGCCGACAAACTTGCCGCAGAACTTACCCAAGCCGGAATCGAAGTTTTATTAGACGACCGCAACGAGCGCCCCGGAGTAAAATTCAACGACGCCGATCTAACAGGCATCCCCTGGCGCGTGGTAATAGGCGACAAGGGCTTATCACAGAGTGATCCGCAGGTAGAGATAAAAAAGCGAACCGAAAAAGAAAACCGCAATATACCGCTAAACAAAGCCGCCGCGGAATTTACGCAAAAAATTGGGGAAGAACTGTCTTCGCTTAACAATTAATTTTCTTAAATAATTTACCACGAACCACACGAACTTTTATCACATATCTTGATGCTGTTCGTGATGGTTCGTGGTTAAAAAAATTATAAAATCATAGCTAATCAGGATGTGATAATTTTTAGAATTGCATCGCCATTTAAATCTTCAGGTTGAATTGCATGAATAGACATGGAAGAATCAATGCGTTTTTTGTGATTATCTAAAATTGGAAAAGCGGATATGAGCATTCCCTTTGCCGCAATGCCGCCGTAGGTCTTCAGGTTATTTTCAAGTTTTTGTATATGTTCCTGTTTTATCCCGCCCGACTTACATTCAACAAGCCATAATCTTTTGCCGTCAGTAAACGCGCAATCAAATTCACCGACAGGTATATTTGCGCGTCCTTGAAATTTATCAACATAATTTACTTCCAACCCGATACGTAAATCACAGATAATATTTTTTTGTTCAAGGTTACGCAGTAAATCAAAAACATATTCCTCGAACCAGCCGCCGCCAATGTATTGTCCGAAATCATCGCAATCCGGCGTTGAAATTTCCTCGCCGTTTAAGTTAAGAGTTGTTGACATATTAATATCCAAAGAAGCATGGGAATTTTTCCATTTCCAATCAAAGGGCGGATTAGGTATCGTTTTGCATTGAATAATATATTTCTGAAAATCCTGTTTATGATAAAGTTTTTTAAGGGTTTTTCTATATTCCCATAATTTTCTTGTAACATCCAGTCTTCTCTCGCGACAGGGTTTATTTTCCCATTTTCCCTGCGTTATAACATTAAAACCATTTACAATAAAAAAGTCAGTGACGGATTTAACGCCGACAAACGGAACAGTTGAACCATCGCGGATGTAAATAATATCATGACGGTTAATTTCAAAATAGAAAGGTTCAAGCCCGCGCTCCCAACAGGCGGATAACGCTCCTGCAAACATTAATTTTGTCCCGCCTGTCATGTTTACGGCAATTTTAGTTTCCTTTGAAAAACAGGCGGCTTGTTGTTCAATCGCTTTTCTTGTGTCTGCCGGCTTAAAAGGGTTATTAATAATTACGCTCATTTTATCGCACTCAGACGGAAGTAATTTTGACAATGTTTCCGCGGCGGCGGCATATTCCTGTGTAGTGATAAAAATATGCTTCTCCGCCTTAAATTGAAGCATCCCAAAATAAATCGGCATTCTCTCACGTCCAAGCAAATGAATTATAACGTCATATACCGACGGCTTTGCAGTTTGCGGCGCGGTCAATATCGGCTGTAACAATTCTTTCGGCAACTCTATTTTTTCCGGAGGTTTGCGCGGGTCAGAACTGGAAATAACGCCGATGTCCAGTTGCGGATTCGTCCTTGCGATTAACGCCCAAGTGTAAGCCATTACAGGCGTTCCCGGGCTGACAAAACTTGTCAGTGTTTTTTCACTGTTGTCGTCTAATGCCAGTTTCAACGCCGCAGTCGCCGCTTTGTAAATCCCATCCGCGTCGTTCAAATGTTTTAATTCTTTCGGTACAATTTGCAAATTGACGGTTATTCTAGCGGCGGCAAGTTCAAATTTCAACCATTCAATGAATATTGTATGCCCTGTTACCGTATTGCTTACGGCATCAACCAACTGCTGAGTTTTTTCACGGGGGAATGTAAGCCGTTTTTCAAGCGGTTCAGCCCTCCATTTTTTCCACTCAATACGGAGAGCGTCAGCAAGGGAGTTTGGGTCTTTAACAGGGTTTGTATACGCGAGAATTACGATATCGGTGTAATTCCTTGTTTTAAGCGCTCCCAGAATAGGGCCGTCTGTTTCCTCAAGGCCAAGCGAGGCTTTGAGATCTGTGATTCCGTACCATGTTAACAGATAGTGTTTCATTACTGGCTCCTTTTAATTATAGTTATCATCGTTGTCTGATACTCTTATACTGATCGCGTTTGCCGTGTCGTCTCCCGCAAGATAGAGACGCAACGCGTCTAGTAAGCCTAGAGTGTTTTCTGAATCCTTAAGACGGAGTTGAACACGTGATAAAAGTCTGACATTTGATTTTTCACACATATCCGCGATCCTTTCAACTTGTTCAGCCAATTCTTTGATAATTTTCTGATGAGGCTGCAAGAGCATTTTAATTTCGGAATCTGACGATTGGCGCGTGCGTAACAAGCCAAGTAAAAGTTCAAGCGGTTCGGCGGCGGCGCGGCCCCAGTCACGGACATACAATTTGTCTTTTTCCCGTTTTCTAATTTGTGATAACATTTTTTTAAGAACGTCCAATATTGAACGAAGTTCTTCAACTGAAAATTTATTATAAAAATATTCTTCATGCCAAATTGCATAGGCAAAAACGCGTAACGCTTCTTCTGTTGGAGGCGATTTAAGTTTCAATAATAAATCCTTCTGCCATTCCTGCGATACATCGCCAAGCGCGAAACCGACAGCGCGAGGATTTTGAATTGCAGATTGTTCAATTTGCCAGGTAATCCATTTTTTACATTTTTCTGTAGTATCTCTATGAGTACAGGCCAGTAAAAACAAAAGTTCATTTTTTACATATTGCGGAATTTCAGGTTTATTTATCAGATCGTCAAGATATGCTATTCTTTCTTTAACATCATTTGCGAACTTTAGAGGACATTTCTCATCTGTTATTGAACGTCCGTCCTTCCATATTTCAATAAATGGGTAATACAGGCTTTTACGAATTTTATTTGCTAAATAGCCCGGAAGAAATTGCGCGTCTACAGCTTCTATGCTGAAGAATTTTCCGTTTTTCTCCTTTAATTCAAAAGATATTTTGTCGCCTGTTTTTATATCCCGATAATTTTTTCTTTTAAAGTAATTATTCTCATAAACACGAACTGAGCCACTTATTCTGCATTCTACTGTAAAAAAACTGGCGTTATTATTATCATTATCCCAACGTTCATTTATTACTCCGACAATTCTATCTTGTGGCCGGAATCTGTCAATTGCTTGTATTATCCAGTCATCAAGTAAATTATTTGTCCCTCGGTTATTAAGTTTCGGTACTGCTTTTAAATCTTCCCACGATAGTGGATTCGGATATTCCGGCGCCGCGGCATCGGTGATGTTCTCTTTTTTTTGCCATTTAGCCTGAATCGGAGAAAATTCGTTTTTTAACGGTTCAAAAACAAGACAGTATGGATCATTCTCACCGTATGTAAATGTCAATTTCAGACGACAAACAGTATCTTTATCTAATGATACAGGCGGCTCAAGTGTTGCGGAGAATCCTACTTCATCGTCGTTTTCACCCTGAAAAAGCGGAAATTCATAAAATCGCTTTCCAGAGGGAAGCGTGAAGAAATCATTAATTTTAATAGGAACAGGCTTTCCGCGTATTGGTTTTATAATTGTATTACGCGAAACAAGAATATAATCCTGGAAGATTCCGTCTATCATCAATTTTGTTTTAAGTTCGGGAATATGATCACGCCATAGCGGGATGTCTCCTGCCTTTTGCTGCAAATCATGAAGACGAATTCCGCCAACTACAGGGCTTTCAGAAAGATTTATATTAAGATCGAATTGTCCGATTCGTTTGTCATCATTGAGTGTAGCAAGGTCAAGAAATTGAGGCGTTTTTGGTTGTGCTTTATTGCGCCAAATGCCTTTTTCATCAACAGTGATAATTTCACAGTTTTTTATCCGCGCACTGTCAGGATCATTGTTAGTAATAATGACAACAGGACAGCGTACCCAAAAAAATCCTCTGGTTTCAGGAATACGTTCATTTAAGGCCGGATCAAAGCGGGCGATGAGTTTTGTCGCGCATGTTTTACCGCCGATAGTATCAACAACCACAACGGTAAATTTATCTTTTGTGATAATTGAATAATCAATCTGCTCAAAGACAGCCGCAACGCTTCGGGGAAGAGGTTCCGCTTTTGGAAAACGGGCATTGATGTTACGGCGGATGATTTCAAGTTCAAAGTCGTTAAGAAAATCGGGAACGAGCCAAATGAGCGTATCGTTTGTAAAAGTTTTACGAAGTTTCGACGCAAACGCGCGTGCGGCGCTGTCAAAATGTTCGTATTGTTTGTCTTGTTTTTCTTTGGAGAAGAAGAGGTCGGCGGAAGAAATCGTCGTTTTAACATCTGGATGAAGATAAAGAGCGTCAGAATTGAATAGTTCGACGTCAAAAAATTTATCATTTTTTTCCCAATGCTGCCAAAGATAAGTTTCATATAGAGTATCAGATTTATATCCTTTAGAGTCTGAGTGTTCCTGTGAATTATCTTTTATGGCAGAATAACGCGGACGCAGGACAGTAAAGTCAACACAGACAGGTTCGGATTTTTTAGCCGAAGAACAGCGGACAAACTTTTTATTAATCTGCCTAAACACAGGATTTTCTACCCATGGATCAATTTTAAATTCTCTTTCTTCGTAATTAAAGTAAACCGGCATATCGGCAAAGATACATTCACTGTCAATATATTTCTGTCCGTATTTACGCCAAAAATCCATTGTTTTTTTGCGGATTTCAAAGACTTTTAGATCGCGGTCAATATCTTCATCAAGAGTTTGCAGCCAACGCCATGCGTCCCAGATACGGCGGTAATCACGGTGCGATAGAAGCGTGTTGTTCGGCGGAAGATTTTCCCAACGGGCTATGTCTTGCGCTTCATCGCTTAAAAGCCATGATTTAATTTTTGGAAGCAGTTCGTCTTCTTCTTTTTCTTTAAGGCAGTCATGACGCAATTCAAGAAGTTCAGCGAGGCGCGTAACGAACTCTTTTAAAAGACGATTTTCCGTAAGATCGACGGATTGAAAACGGCGTACCGCGTACAAATAAGGTTTGTCTTTAAGTTTTTCACGGATAGTGCGGCCGGGACGGTTGCTGAGTTTAATAAAACTGTTTACATTTAATTCCCTTACTAAGTAAATAGGTAATAACTCCTGTTTGCGGCGAGGATCTTCTTTGAGCGCGCGGAATATACGTTCTACCGATTCGCGGGCATGATTTGTTATGCGTAAGAGGCGGTCATGGACAATTCCGTCATTGTACAACTTTGTTATCTTTTTAAGGAATGTTGACAGGGCTTGCGGAAGAGCTTCGCCTGTTTTTGGGTCAAAATCGGCATTGACAAAAAACCAGTTCGTTTGTTCAAGTAAATCACGTGAAGCTTTGACTTTTTCCCCATAAGAACGGTAAAGTTCAATCAAAGTCATTTTTTGATCCTATCAGATTGTGCTTTATTTTCTCCTTTACTTTTACTTGTCTCAGCCTTAGGCTTGTCCGCCTTTGAATCATCTTCAAGATAGTTTGCCGTTTGCCACATGAACTGACCGTGGCCAAGTTCACAGGCCAGATCGAAGTCTCTGGCAAGATTAAACGGTTTGCCGATACCCGCAATACCAGTGTTGATTAACTCAAGGATTTTATTAAGACATTCGGTTCTGCTTTTACCTCGGGTATCTATGCCGCGCAGTTTTGGCATGACCTTCTGAACAAGTTGATCTTCAAACGCTTTATGCATTGCGTCGTCAAGTATAAAATTCGCATCCCCGTTTTTCGCGGCGCGGACTTCGGGATAGTTCGCCATGTAGTATTCAATTGACTGCCATACACGGTGTCCTATAGCGCGGCCGGCGTCCGCCAGATAGGTGTTCATCTTTTCAATATATTCTTTATACGGCGCTACGTTTTCCTTGATGTTTGAAACATCTTTTTCCCACCAGTTCTCCCAGTTTTTTCTATGTAACGGAGAGAACGGATGAAATTTCTTTAAGTCTTTCAATTCTTCACGGCTCTTTAATTTTACTGGACGTGGAAAATGAATGATGATAGAACGATCCAGAACCTTGTCGGAAAGCGATTTTGTGGTTTCATCCTGGTTCATGGTTCCCGTCCAAAGAACATTGCGACCCAGCCGGAGGTTATAAGGTTTTATTCCGGCGCCGATTTTAATCGAAAGCGAGGGCGCGTCCTCGCCTTTCATTCCGCGCCGCAATTCGAGTTTACTTAAGAATTCCGCAAAGTATAGTTCCGGATTGGAGATATTCATTTCATCAAGAAGGACAAGGCAGACAGCGTCTGTTAATCCGGGATAGCCTTTCTTTTTCGGGTCTTCAGTTTTCTGATCTTCAGTATCCCGGTCTTCAATTTTATCAACCCATTTCTCCTGACTTTGAGCAAGAAAACGCAGTACCGGCTGAGCGTCGAATTTATTGTCAATAGAATTAAAGAAACCGAGCATGGATTCCTGACTGTCCCAATTCGGCTGAACCGAGAGCGGTTCAAAGTAAAGACCGCCAAAGTGCGAGTACAGGCGCGGCAGTTCGGATTTGCCTGTGCCGGAGACGCCGGCAAGAATGGTCAACGGAGACCATTCCGCCGTTTTTAGCGCCGTATGGAACGCGTACAGGATACGCGGGTTAAAATCAATTCCGTAATCCTTGCTTTTTTTACCGATTTCCTTAAGCCAATTAATTTCGTCATTATCATCGGTTTTTTCAGGTTTTTTTACATTATCATCCTCGAACTCGAAGTGCGGAATTTTGATTGCTTCGACCGCTTTTTCTCGTTTTTGCTCATCGTCGGTTTTTTCAAAAGGAGCGCGCAGCCGTTTAAGTTCGGCATTAGCCGCGTTTGCCTCGCCTTCAAAACGGGATGCCTTTTGTTCAAGGACTTTGTTATCCGCTTCCAATTCGATGGTTCTTCGCCGCAAACTGGCAATTTCTCTAATATCATTGCTGATATCGGCAAATTGCCTTTCTAATTCATCCGCCCTCGCTTTTTGACGGTCAGCCTCCTCCTTGAGCAATTCATAACGTTCACGCATTTCTTCGGTGGGGCGGGCGGCAAGCTCCTCCTGAAGGCGTTTAAGTTCGTCTGTCTTGCTGTTGAGTTCCATGATTACTACGGCGGGATCCATACCGCCTAGCTGACGTTTCAATTGCTCAAAAGCGCCTAAAAGATCTTTTTGGATACGGAGGCTGTCGCGCAAACGCTCCAGTTCGGCCTTGTCAGACTGTTTTATAGACTCAAACGATTCGCGCTCTTCTTCCAGCAGCGCTTCCAGCCTATCGTCTATCTCGTCATATTTTTTTTGATATTTGTTTTCAAGCCGCTCTTCCTTGCGTTCGAGAATTTTTTCCGCATATTCAAGTTCTGTTTTGCGATTCTGGAGCTCGCTTTGCTGGGCGGACACCGCGCCTTTTTGCCTTTCCATGTTATCTCGCTCCGCGCTTAGTTGTTTCCGCGACTCCTCAAGTTCTTTTAACCATGCTTCTCTTTCTATGGCGATTTGCGCGTGAATATGCTCGCGCTCGGCTTCTTCGACTTTTGCGACTTCTTCCAATCGTTTTATTTTTAATTTTGCGAATTCATCTTCTAATGCCGAGAGCTTTTTTTCGCGGGTCTCTGAAATTTCCGCATCCAGTTTAATTCGTTTGTTATGCAATTCTTCTTCCGCTTTTCTTTGACGAACATAAAATTCATCCTCGCGTTTTTTCAAGTCCGCTTTTCCATCGTTAATTTGCCTCAATAAAGCTTCTAATTTTGAAAATAACCCCATTTTTCCACCTCCAAAAGTGTTTTTATAGTTGAATAAGCCGATTTACGAATTTCTGTAATTATAACTTTCTCCAGAAACAAAGGTTCGTTTCCGTGCTCGCTCAGTTTTTCAATCTTCGCGACATCGGAAATAAATGACGGTTGGTATTCATAAACTTTTTGCAAGATGTCCTTGTACACAAGAAGAAACGCGATCATACACGCGCCTAGCGTCGGATCGTATCCTTGCAATGTTTGGCGAATCCTCATAGGGTTGACTGTCTGCAAAAACTGAAGCGCTTCAGACTCATGCGGTTTAACGAGCCCAGCTTTCATTGCGTTTGTCAGCGCGTCTTTAACGAAATCGGAATTTTCCGTATCGCGAGTACCTGTAAGTATCTTTCTGAACATAGCCTGAAGCGCGGCATACAAATCATTAACGAAACAAAGCGCGTTATCCCCGTCCTTCCATAACAACCATGACTGTTCCGCTTCTATTAACCATTCTTGCAAATTCGTTCCAATATTAAAACCGAATTCATTATGAATGTTTGTGAGCGAGTCAAAAATTATATCAGCAGTAAAATCTTTGTCTGCCTCTACGCCGGGCGTGTCCGAAAAACGAATATCCGGCAGTAACATTGTTACAATTTCTCTCATGAAAGCGTCTTCAGGCAATTCGGCTGTATTTTCCTTTGCCTTGCCCCTTCCGTGCCTTCGATCGCCCCGCTTCTTTTTTATATTAAAAAGCTGAATGATAAAGTCCGGATACTTCTTGGCTATCCTTTGCAGAGAATGCGAGGAGTCGTTTTCCGCCTGTAAAAGAATGATACTAATAACTGTATCCATATACGCTTTGCCGTTAAGAAAATCGTCAAGTTTTCCTTTCAAAACCGGAAGGAAACCTTTTGGCGGCAAGTCCAGCCCTGTTTTTTTCGCCGCCGCTTCCAATATGCTTGAATGTTCCCCGGAATCAGTAAATTTGAACCTTCCGACCGCGGTGTTGTATTGTCTTTGAATACAGGAATAAAACAAAGCCCACTCAAGCGCCGAATGAATCTGTCTAATAGAACGGTATCGGGTTTTTTGTCCGGGACGCAGACTATGAACCAATTTACCGTAACGTCCCATATTTTTTTCGTTGTCAAACGGCTCTTTTGGGGTTATAAATTCTTTGTTTGATTTCGGATTGGATAATCTTTGTTCCCAATCAATCAGCCATTTTGCCAGCTTTTCATCTTGTTCAAGAAGATGAGAAAAGGAACTTCTGAGAATCAAAGAAAAGCCACCGCCAAAAGGGTTGGCAATACGGAATTCGCGGTCGCTTTTCTGTATGGCAATTAAGCACTCAAGATAGTATAGTTCCGGGTCATCGGCTATGATTATTTGATTAATCGCCGGAATTCGCCGGTTATTGTCAAAAAAACTTGAGCAATTCACCATTGCCCGTAACGCGAAAATGACATCGCGGGTTTTCGGCTTTTCCTTTTTATAGTTTTTATCATATATGATTTTCCGAAAAGGTTTTTCCTCTTTCTCTTCCTTCCTAAGCGGATTGTTTTCATCCAACAAATGCAAAAACGGCAGAATTTTTCCTGTGGCAAGTTCTCGGAATATCAGCGCGGTAACAAATTCAGGTTCTCTTTCTTTCATCCATTTATCGCGCCTTTGATTAATGATTTCGTTGTTTTCATCAATTAACGCGTTATCCTTCAGGCGCAAGAGAACAAATTTAACCAGTTCAACGGGAATGCATATCTCCTGCGCCAGCGCTTTCGCGTCCTTCATGCCGCAAGCATCAATTATTTTCAGAATTACGCGCTCAAACATATTCAAGCCGTCTTTTTTATCCGGTTTCGGCAGTGTAACGCGATAAGCGTGTACCGGCCACGCGAGTTTTTGCTTCCTCCCGATAATTTCACCGAAGGGATTATCCGGTTTTCCAAAATCAAGGAATTTCAGAGGCATGGCATTACCTTCCCTTTTTCACGGCATAAATCAAAAAAATTAACCAGTCCGGGAATGTATTCCTTTGCAAGGCTGTTATTCAATAAACCGGAATCACCCGCCGCCACCAGCAGTCTTTTCTGGCGGCTCATGGATACATTCAGGAGGTTATAAAGGCAGAGGCGTCCGAATAGTTTCCTCGCCTGCTTTTCCGGGTCTTCATCATTTTGTTTCCAGTCCGGCGGTAATGTCCTTACCACAGAAAGAAAGACAACATCAAACTCCATGCCCTGGAAAGAATCAACCGTACCTACGTGAAGTCTTTTATTATCACGCATAATTCCATCAAGCTGTTCTCTAATGCGATCGGCCTGAGCCTTGTAGAACGAAATAACTCCGAAAGACAAGTTTTCTCCTTCTTTGGAATTCATCCAGATTTTTATCTGTTTGGCAATGGCGGTTATTTCGGCAGGGCGAATCAAACTGGTTCCTTCCCGCCGATATCCGCCTCTTGGAATATCCAGCCAAACGGCGGGCTTGTTATCCGTACCCGGCAAGTAATGGGAAAAAAGACTTTCAGATCCGGGCGAACGTATTTTTTCAGACTGCTCAAACTGTTCATAAAAATTACGGCTGACAAAGTCTCCCAGAAGCGGATGCATACGGTGTTGTTCATCTAACGTGATATGACGTGTAATGCCGTCTTTCTCTTCCAATACTTTAAGCCTTTCAGAGAATAAATACTGGAACATGGATTTTTTAAGCCAGTCAACTTTTTCTTCTCCCGTCTCCCCTTCCTCCATTTGGCGAGCGACTTCGTCGTCAATGATATGCGGCAGCTGGCGGTGATCCCCTACTAGAATAATACGTTTGCCCTGAGCCATCGGGATCATAAGATCGCGCGGAGAAACCCGGGCGGCTTCATCCACAATCACATACTCGTATTCCATCTTTTTTTCGTCTGTTATGCCTTTTTTATTTTGCATTAATGTATTGACACTCTGTTGGCAGGTAGCGGCGAAAGCATAACTGTAATCCGATACGGCATCTGTCATTCCGTATGGATTTTCTTCAAGTTCAGCAAGGAATTCCGCCAGCGCCGCCGCTTTCCTGTCTTCGGCGGAAAAAACCGCCTTTTTGATTTTATCGATTGTTTCTTCCGCAAGCGCCAGTATTTCATCGTTTTGCTTTTCTACGCGGAACACGGGCGGAAAGGTAAACTTGATCATAAGTTTCTTTTTAAGAGCGGTTAAATCCTTCAGGAACGGCGGGGAATTCTTATTATCATGCCATAAACTTGCCTTATCCAGCAAATCCAACTCGTTTTTATTAATATCATGTTTCAATTTTTCATAAGCTTCAGCCGCCCGATCCGGCCCGTCATCGGCAAAACCTTCCTTACTTGTACGCAGACAGCGCGCGGCATCAATCAACGGTTTGGATTCGGAATTTAATACTTCTTCCTGCGAGAGCCTTTTGGCGATATTTGCCGCGCGGCGCGGAATATCTTCTCCCAGAACGGCAACGCTAAGAGAAGCGATTTTATTTGCAAGGTTCACGGCGAGCGGCCGCGTCGGCGCATTGATGTATTGCAGACAGAGGATTTTAATCTTCCTTTCTTCCTCCGCTTCGACGATATTAATATCTTTGGCGCGTATTTTTCGGGCTGTTTCCATGCCCCATTCCATTAAATTTTCTTCAAAAGCGCCGAAATCGTCTTTATCGGCTCCTGAACGTTTGCCGAATTTAGGAATTGGTATACCGTTAAGCGAACGGCGAATCAAATTCTCAACCGCGTCATGCTGGAATCCGGTTAATAAAACCTGACCTTTAATATTTGTTTGCCGTTTGTCCGCCAGTTCATTCAAACGTTCAAGAATTGCGGCAATTATTGTAGTTTTGCCTGTGCCCGGAGGCCCCTGGATGAGGGCGATGTCGGGCGTCGACAGGGCTATTTTAACCGCGTTTATTTGATTTTCAGTCGGCTGATAATCTCCGAAAACCTGTTTGCGGACAAACGCCGTAAGCGCTTTAATTTCTGGCGGTTTACAGGCTGGAACGATTTCGCCTTTTTCTTCAATTATAAGGCCAAGATTCGGACAAGCGGAACGGCCTTCTAGGATTGCCTTGCGCGCTGACATTCGCCGTTTAATTTGCGTGATTTCACCTTTCAGCGAAAGAATTAACATTCCGGACGCGGGCGGCTTCTTTGTTTCTTCTTTAAGTTTTTTTGATTCCTCATCGTAAATTGTAAGAATTTTTAAATCATTATCGTAACCGGAAATCTTGAAATACCATTTTTTTTTCTCCGCATCTCTCTGCTTCCCGATGATCTTTTCTTTTTCTTCTTTCTTTATAATTTTACTTTCAATGCCATTCACAAATTCCGAAAATTTTAAATACGGGTTTAAAAGATAATCCGGTATTTCTTCAACCAACTCAATTTCTTCCGCGCCGCCCGACTTCAGCGCTTTTTCAACTGAAGCTTTCGGTTCCAAAATACGGACAGAGACATCTCCGTCGTTTTCCTGTTTGACGTCACAATAACGCAGTACGTCAATATAACGCGCGCGTTTAAGAAGAAGTTCTCCTTCAAAATCGCCGAACTCGTCCCATTTCTTCAGGTAACTTCCCGGATCTTTAATCAGATTGTTCAATTTTGCGAGTATCTGAATCTGCTCTGCCTCTTCCCAATCGACAAATTTTAAATTTCCCCTTGCAAGCCGCAGTGCGCGATCGTTTTTGTCTTTTAATTTGGTCAGACGGGTAGAAATATAAATTGATTTCCCGTCCGGTAATTGTGTTTCTGTAGCGACAAAGCGGATGTTATCGCCTGTGATACAGAACGAGTTTTTCCGGCTTGGAGAAGGTCTTGAAGCCTTATCCTCGTCTGTTTTTTCCGCCGGATTATCCGAGTCTTCCTGAGCATCTTCTTTTTTTTCTTCTTCTTTTACTTCTTCCGCTTTCAATTCATCATCAATCGCGGGACCCGCGATGATAAAGAAAAATTTTTCGCCGCCGCGTAGAAAACAGCAGCGCTTTTCAAGGTAATCAAAAAGAGCTTGCCCGCCGAGTTTACGATCAATTTTCTCAATCATTTTTTCCGCATTTTCGTTTACGCCGATTTCGACATCTCCCATCTCCAGACGTTCACCGGCAAAGAATTTAATTTGCAGTTCAAAACTTTTATCGGCGGCAATATTGACAAGCTGTGAAAGCATAGGCCGGTTCGCGGCAAGTTCATTATTTAAACGGCGGACATCTATCTCAACAACCGGTCTTACAAAGATGACAGTGTCTATAAGCAGAATTTCAAACTCTTTCGGGCGTGTCGGACAGGCTTTAATGCCAAGAACCGGCTGCTCTTTCAAAGGCTTTGCGGAAAAATCCGTTCTTTTGACACGTATGATTGTTGGATCGGCTGGAATATCGTCAAATTTCATTTAACTGCCTCTTCAAAAACAAAAACAATGTTTTCGGGAAACGATTTTCCCCCGCGGACAGGCTGTGCGGATTTTTTCGAAAAGTCAAAAAGCGCCTCATACTCCGTATCATTATCGTTATATTCAAAAGAAAACGGATTGAAAAGACGATGCGGCAAGATAAATTCCTTTATTGCCGCGGAAACAATAATTTCCCAACGCTGTGTTTTTACGCGGACAAATGCCGGGCGCAAAGAAGCGCAGTACGGACATTTTTTATGGCTGTCCGCGAAGTAACTCATTTTACAATCCGGGCAAACCAGCGACTTGTCAGAGGCTCTTGTCAATTCCAACGCCCAAAACGCCATAGACGGACGACGATGTGGTTTTGTCCGTCCCGCGCCGAAAGTTTCCTGAAAAAGAAAATTTAACTCGGGCGTTGCCGTAAGTTCGCGCGGTAGACCGCAGACGGGCGCGTTTGAATCGTCGTCCTTATCATCAACAAATGGCAAAAAACCGGCATAAGCCTGTTCGTCCAAATCGGCGGGCGCTCCATCCGACGCAGGTTCGGCATCCCAGCCGTTTTCTTCATCTTCAGGTTCCAGTACCTTTTTCCCGATGAAGGGGTGGCAGAGCGCAATTGTCATGAAAGCCAGAACCGTGAAAGCCCAGCAATCTGTACGCGGGCGGGATTGATCGCGTCCCCGGACTACTTCAGGCGCGCCGTAATGGGGCGTGAAAACTGACTTTCCCCCTTTATCCAATTCAAAGCGCAGGTTGTCGGCGTCAATAAGCCAAACATCGCGCGCCTGTCCTTCGCCGACAAATACATTCTCAGACGATATATCGCCATAGACCAGCCCGGCGCAGTGGAGACGGGCGAGAATCGAAGCGCATTTCGCGAGCGAATGCAGACGGCGGCGGGTTGAACCGGTGTCGGCATAGTGCAAAAGTTTCAAGGCAAAGTCTTTGTCGGGAATATTCATAAGCCATTTGGGAAGCGGGTGTTTGCCAAGCTCGTTTTTTATTTTACCATCCAAGAAAAAATGACTGAACGGTTTCATTTCGTTAAGAAGGCGCATCACATACCCGGATTCGTCACCGGGTTTATCATCCCGCAAAATGGCAAGCGGCATTGATATCGGGATGCGCGGCGGCAACGGCAAAAGACGAATGTTTTTGAAACGTTCGCGCAAGCCTGCGTCTTTATCAAGTTCTCCTTCGGCGTTTAACGGTTGTTTGACCGCCAAATCGGGATCAACAGTACGGAACACAACACCTTGTCCGCCGCTTGCCAGTTTATCAGAAAGTTTGTGCATGTTGCCGTATTCATCGGCAAGCTGTTTAGTAGATTTATTCATCCTCTACCTCCCTGCGAAAAAGACACGCGATGGTCTTGTCGTCGCTGTGCATGGGTACAGGCCAGTCCTCAAGCATTATCCGCGCGTTACGCGAGGCGGAGACACAGGCTGAATCAACGGCGTATGTTATAAATTCTCGGATAAAGCTGTCAGTATCCGTTAAATCATCTGAAACGCCGTCCGTACAAAGCAGAACGGCGCGGCAAAGTTCCTCTTGTAATGTTTGAAACCGCCATTCTATGTCCGCGGTCTTTGTCGAAAGCGCCGACGTAATATTTGAAAAGCCGTTAGTCTTATCTTCGGTAAGCGATAAAACAGTGTCGTCATTTTTTAAAACGGCGATTAAGCCGTCGCCGAGCATCCCCGTTCTGATCAATCCGTCGGAAAGCCGAAAGGCGAATAAACAGGTAGCCGAACAATCACGGGGCTCAAGTGGAGCAATAAAGGAAAGCCAGTTGCTTTTAATTTTGTCATACAAAAATGTTTGATCTATTTCCTTTTTATCGCGGCAGGCGTAAACGGCGCAAGCCACCGCGCGGCAGGCGGCGTTACTTCCGAAATCGGATAAAGATTTTGAGCCAAGACCGTCGGAAGCAATGACGCCGTCGCCCCATGTGTGATGGAACGCTGCCCACGCGTCTTGATTCGGTTTACCGTCCCGTATATGACCGGGGCCAATAACGCTTGCGCCGAAACTTTTCCATAAAATCATGTAACGCCTCTTTCCAGCCAGCCGTCCAGCGCGACGAACAAGTCCTCGGCGGAGAATGTGTTAAATTCTTTCAGGTGGGTATTTGCGTCAGCGCCAATCCTGATTATACGGAGGATGTCAAGTTTTTGCCGCTTCATCCATCGTTTCAGTTCTTTCTCGGCGCCGCTCTTCCAGAATCCATCTGTTAAGAGCAGAACCTTACCGTCAATTTGTTCGCCCAATAATTCAATTAACGCTTTGGCGTTTGCCGCGCCTTTACAGTCAAGCATTTCATTAGGATATTCATTGCCGGAAACCCATTCGGCAATCCGCGCTTCTTTGCCCCATGCGATTAATTTTATTTCTCCTTTGCCGTATCCAAAGCGGAAATACTGTTCAATCGCCAGCGTAATGCCGCGCGTAATCAAGCACTTTCCGCCTTCGGACATACTGCCGGAAATGTCGCAAATTAAATAAAGAGTCATATATCAGCGCCCTTCGCGTCAGGGTTTCCGGCAGTATGAACCATTACCAGTAACCTTCGGATTCTGCGGATGAATTTGACGATGCCGGAATATTATTCGGATTCTGCGATTTACTGCGGATGGTTATCGACATTGTCACCTTGCGGAAGAATTCGCGTATATTTTTCGCGTCTGCCGCGTGAAACACCTTGTTAGGGACTTTATTGCCGTTTACTTCAGCCAGAACCGGAGTCTGGGAGATGAACCTTTCAAGAACTTTTATGCCCGGCTCTTCCCCTATACCCATTGCCATGAAAAAACACTTGGAAGAGCGTCCGTCGGTAATTAAAGATTCAAGCGGTCCTTCCCAATTATCGGTCGGCGCTCCGTCCGAAACCAACACCACCGTAGGACGATACGCGCGGGACGGTATGATCTCTTTGTCCTCAATTAAAATTTTAGCTTTTGAAAACGCTTCCCCCATCGGCGTGCCGCCATTGGCCGTCATGTTTGTCCATTTTACAGTCGAGGCTGTTTTCGGCATATGGCGGGTTTCCGCCGTACCGCCGAATGTAATGATAGAAACCAGAAATTCAGTCTCCATCTTTTCTTCGTCCGCAAACGAATCGATCATTTGCTTGACAGCCTCATTTAAAACCTGAATCTTCGAGGACTCGCCGCCGACGCTTCCGCCCATTGAACCGCTTACATCAAGCAAAAGCAAAACCGGTAACGGTTTGGCCTTTGACACTGTGAATTTGGTTGGATCAAAAACAGTTTCCATAATTTACTCCTTTTCTTTATAGTTTATCATACCTTTATATAGTTTTAAATAAAAATAAACTTAACTATTTTTCACGGTTTTTTCTGATTTTTTTAAAAAAGTATTAATTGTACGGCTTGCGCTTGCCTCTTTTACGCCGCAGGATTTCGCTATTTCCCTTGCTGTGGGAACGGTACGGTTTTCTTTGTATCTTGAGTATATTTGCCTGTCAATAAAGGAAATACCGGAAATGACTTTTTCAATAAGCCACATATCGTCCAGTTCCTTTAGTATCTGAGCGGTTAAAAGTTTTGAGAGCAGTTGTTTTACGCGATCTTGCTGTTTCTCAAACGCCGCGTCTATAGCCTGAAGTTTTGTTTGTACAGACGCCTCATCTATCAAAGCGTCGTTCGGCGAACTTGTTTTATCGGCGATAAAATCAAATAATTCGCGCGTCTTACCGTCTTTTTTTACCGGAACATTGCCCGATTGGACAGATATATCGCGGTTTATTTTAATTGCCTTAGCCGCCGTTTCCTGCGGTATGTTCAAAGCATTGGCGATTTTGTCTACAAACCCGTTTTCGTCAGGATCTCCGCCGCATATCTTTGTATATTGAAAGACGCTGCGGATTATCCGGTCAGTTTTTTGATCGAGCTTAATTCCGCCGCGCGTTTGCGATATTTTTTCTTTGGCTTTTTGGGTAAATAATCTCTTTTTAAGCGCCGTATTAAAATAGTTCAGGAAAGGGCCGCATTCAACTTTATACGATTTTATACACTCTTTAGCGGTTTTAACTATTTCATAGCCTATTTCGCGAAAATCTTTTCTGGTAAGCGACAAAAGCTCGGCAAGCTCGGCGAGGAAACGCCTTTCTTCAGCAATAAAAAGTTCTTCGTCCCTGACGCGGTTAATTAAAAACAACGGGGATTCGTTTATAAGTTTTTCCAGTTCCCTGGGCGTCTTCATCGGCTACCCTATTTAGAAAGAATTGCGTCAAGTAATTTTAATGCCGATTTACCGTCCGCGCACTCTATCGTGTTCACAATGGAGTTTAGATAAAACAGGGCCGACATGTCGAACAGTTCGGGGTTAAAAGGATTATTATCTTTGTCAAAATCGACTTTTCCGTAAACGATATTTTTAATATCCGCCTTAAAAAATCTCTGGGCAAAGTTAAGCGCTGAAAACACGATAATCGGCAGCGATTTTGTACTGTAGGTAATGTCGGTATAAACAGCCGCGCCTTCGACAAATTCGCCAAGTATCTCCTTGAATAATTTTTCCTGTACCGCGCGGCTTTCATTATGCGGCGTGGATAAGATCCTGTACTCAATTTTGGCTCCCAAATTTGAATTTATTTTGTCAAGTTCTTTTTTATATTTTCCGGCATTTCTGTCGCTGTTACCGTCGATGTCTTCTTTCTTGAGCAGAACAACTTTCACATCGTCATCTTTTTTTAGCGTACAGGCCAGAACCCCATTGATGGGAAAAATAACTTCCCCATTGTATTCAATAGTGCTATTGCCGCTGACTTTGTAACAAAGAGCGTTTAGCCGCTCTTTCATCATAATATTGCAGAAAACTATTTTTTTCATGCTTTTTCACTCCCCGTAATATACATATTATAACATTATATAGGAATTATTTTAACCTGACTTAACTGTAGATGGAGGCGTCCCAAAAAAAATTATCACGAACAACGACAAGATTTCGGAGTAAAAGTTCGTGGTGTTCGTGTGGTTCGTGGTAAAAAATATTAAGAGAAAAATTAAATATTCTTGCAATCTTCAGTTATATTTGAGGCTTCGGTAAATTCGCTGTGAAGTAAATGTTCGGCTATTTTTTCAATAGATTCCGTGACATTATGAGGCCATGCCTTTTGCCGAATCTGCGCAAGAATTGCTTTAGCTGTTTTTTTGTCATAATCAGCGCAGGCTTTCTGTATGTCAGCCAGTTTTTCAAGCAGATACGCCTTGTCTTCTTCATTGATATCAAGTGAAGCTTCACCGTCAACACCGTCTTTATCCGGGTTGATTTTTTCAATTACCGCCCGTAATGAAGCCAGAAACTCGGGCGTTTCATCCGATATGAGCGCGGTATTCTGCTGTCGTCCGGCTTCTTCCAATCTAAAAGCGACTCCGGAAAGTTTTGCTTCCCCGATATTCGCCAGAGCGCTTTTCATAGCATGGACGTTGATAACATACAACCGTATGTCCTCATCCGTAAAATTGTAGCCCTTTTCGTGAATTGCCTCCAATATCGCGATGGCCTTTTTTGCGTCCCGCGTGAATATTTTCGCGATTTCAGAAT
>Ga0268262_10001061_pt1 | contig 35032 bp, 35 predicted proteins | sample TergutNc150P3_FD_190354 | JGI IMG/M metagenome (GOLD analysis project Ga0268262, IMG submission 190354) | Nasutitermes corniger P3 segment gut microbial community from laboratory colony in Florida, USA - Nc150 P3 (SPAdes) (version 2) | ecosystem: Host-associated > Arthropoda: Insects >...
GTCAATAGGTATAACAAAAGTAGGGGATTTAATTGATTGGCCAAAGGGTTTTTTTGATCAGAGCCAGATAGATTATTCTCTATTGATTAAGCAGAGGATAAATGTTTAATTTTTACCTATATAATAAGAGCTATGAAATGGCAAATATTGCTCAAATAGAAAAAAATTTTCGGATACTAAATGATTTGGTAATTGTTGAACGCGCAAAAGAAGATTATTTTTTGAGGAATGAATCCCTTTGGAGCTGTAACACAGCAGATGGAATTTTTTACGATGTAGTTTTCTCTAAGATTCAAGATAAGCAGTTAAGCCAGCAAGTAATTCCAAAGTTACTACAAAATATTACTTCAATATCAGAAGAATTTTCTACCATAGAAGAATTTAATAAATCTAATTTTCGTATTTATAACGCATTCTATGGTATAGTTTTTGATGAACCTTTATTGGACGAATACATAAGAAATAAGGAAACTTATTTAATATTTAAAAATAAATATAAGGATGAATATTTATCGAAGATTACACCAAAAATATTGTGGGAAAAAAAAGAACTATTGTTTTCAAAAGTGGTCCTCTGTCCAGGTATTGAAGATGACTTAAAAAAAATAGAGGTAAAAGATTTAACTACTATTGTAGTTAAATTGATAGCTCTGGATAGATATGTTGCGGAGAATTGGACAAGTGGCTCCTTTAATTACCACAAAGCAAACGAGCAAATTTCTTTGCGAATTTCGCCTGAATCAGAAAGTACCATGAATAAGTATGGCGGAGAACGTTCATTTAAAATGCCAGATGGAACCATTCAGTGTTTTGAATTGCATATTAAAATAGGAAGTTCTTTACGAATTCATTTTTATCCCAAAGATAGAGAAATATTTGTTGGTTATATAGGAAAACATTTATCTATAGTATCGTGTGAATAAATAATTCACAAGATTGTAGGCAAACCAGAATGAATTTTTCTACCTTACAACCATGTCCAATACACCAAAAACCTCTGCGGAAATTCGTGCGTCTTTCATAAAATTTTTTGAAAGCAAAGAGCATCTCTTTGTTCGTTCCTCGCCCGTTGTTCCCCAAGACGACCCTACCTTAATGTTCATAAATGCTGGAATGAATCAATTTAAAGCATGCTTTTTGGGAGATAACCCGAACAATTACAAAAGGGTGGCAAATTCGCAAAAGTGCATTCGCGTTTCGGGCAAGCACAACGATTTAGACGAAGTGGGGCGCGATACCTATCACCACACATTTTTTGAAATGCTCGGCAACTGGAGCTTTGGAGATTACTACAAAAAAGAAGCCATCGCGTGGGCTTGGGAACTTTTGACCGAGGTTTGGAAACTTCCCAAAGAGAGATTATTTGTAACAGTTTATCAAGACGATGACGAGGCTTGGCAAATTTGGAAAAATGTAAGCGGCCTGCCCGATGCTCGCATAATGCGTTTTGGGGAAAAATCAAATTTTTGGGAAATGGGAGACACGGGTCCTTGCGGGCCTTGCTCCGAAATTCACTACGACAAAGGCGACCTTGCAACGCAAGAAGCGACTTTTGCAGACCCTGTGCAAGGCGTGAACGGAGCGAATGCTCGTTATATAGAAATTTGGAACAATGTATTTATGCAGTTTGAGCGCGTAAAAAGCGGCGAGCTGCTTCCTTTGAAAAACAAAAATGTTGATACGGGAATGGGCTTTGAGCGAGTGTGCGCAATTTTGCAAGGCAAGGATTCCAACTACGAAACCGATGTGTTTTCCCCTATCATAAATAAAATTGCAGAACTTTCCGGCGTGCCATACAATGCAGACCAAAGCGGAATGCCGCACAGGGTTGTGGCAGACCACCTTCGCGCACTGAGTTTCGCAATAGCAGACGGTGCGCTCCCAAGCAACGATGGCCGCGGCTATGTGCTTCGCAGAATTTTGCGCAGAGCGAGCCGCTACGCCCGCCTGCTGAACCAAAAAGAACCATTTATATGCCGCCTTGTGCAAACACTGGTTCAAACAATGGGCGAAGCCTTCCCCGAAATTCGCGAGCGCGCAGATTTTGTAACGGAAGTAATCCGCTCCGAAGAGGAGAGATTCATAAGAACCTTGGATGCTGGCTTGGAGAGATTTGAGAAAATAACCCACGAACTCAGTTCCAAAATAATCGCGGGCGCACAAGTATTTTTGCTCTACGATACCTACGGATTCCCGCCGGACTTAACACGCATTTTGGCAGAAGAAAAAAATTTGCAAATAGACGAGGCGGGTTTTGAAACGGAAATGGAAAAGCAAAAAGAACGCGCAAGAGCTTCTCAAAAACAGGGACTTTCTGCCATAGGCTCCGAAGGCTGGACAATTTTTGCAGAAGGCTCAACAGAATTTTTGGGCTATGAAGCAAGCACAGCGCAGGTGAAAATTTTGCGCTACAAAGAAGATAAAGGCTCCTATTCAATAGTTTTAGACCGCACACCGTTCTATGCAGAGATGGGTGGCGAAATAGGGGAAAGGGGAACTCTAGAAAATTCTGGCGCAACGCTCAAAGTTTTTGATACCTTAAAAGTGAACGATATTTGGATTCACCGAGCAAAGCTTTTGAGCGGCGAGGTGAATGGGCAGGAATATACAGCAAGCGTGAATTTGGAAGAAAGGGCAGCAACGCGCAAAAACCACTCCGCTACGCATTTGTTGCAGGCGGCACTCCGCCAAGTGGTGGGCGAGCACGTTACCCAGCAAGGCTCAAGGGTTGCCCCCGAAAGTTTGCGTTTTGACTTCACCGCCTTTTCTGCACTATCGGCAGAGCAAATAAAAACAATAGAGAACATTGTGAACGAGAAAATTCAAATGTGCATACCCATAAATACCGAGGTGATGCCTGTGGAAAAAGCAAAAGAGAGCGGGGCTATGGCACTTTTCGGTGAAAAATATGGGGCAGAGGTTCGCGTTGTTTCAATGGAAAATTTTTCCAAAGAGTTTTGCGGGGGCTTGCACGCAAAAAACACCGGCGAAATAGGGGTGCTCCGCATTTTGAGCGAGGGCAGCGTTAGTGCGGGGGTTCGCAGAATTGAGGCAACAACATCTTTCGGAGCGTTGAACAGCTTTAGGGAAGATGCGGCTATAGTATCTTCGCTGAGGAGGCAGTTCAATGCAAAAACGGAAAATGTTTTAGAGCGAGTATCTTTGCTCTCTGAGCAATTAAAGGCGAGCGAAAAGCTTGCGGCAGATTTGCGGGCAAAAATCGCGGAGGGGCAGAGCGCGGATTTGTTCAAAAATCCCATTCAAATAAAAAACACCCCTCTTTGGGTTTCAAAAGTGAGTATGGAACCAGGGGAATTCAACGCACTTTTGGAAGGTGCGCAAAAAACAATGCCAAACGCTGGGATTGCGGTTATAGCAAATATTCAGAGCGGCTCCGGCACAATAGCGGTGGTTGTTCATGCAGATTTGGTAAAGAAAAAAATCAGCGCGGGCGATATAGTCAAAAAATTAGCCGAGCTTGCCGGAGGCAAAGGCGGAGGCAGGCCAAACCTCGCGCAAGCGGGGACAAAAAATCCAGAGAAGATTGAAGCTGCGTTAAAAGAAGTTGAGAGAATCGTTGGGGAATTTTCTATATTAACCTAAATGGATAGTTGCCTATTTTGTAGAATCGCAAATCACGAAGTCCCCTCGGATATTCTTTACGAAGATGATTCTATTGTGGCTTTTAGGGATATTTCTCCGCAAGCCCCTGTTCATTTTCTTGTTATACCCAAAAAACATATAAACAACATAATGGAAATTGAAGAAAACGATAAAGAATTGCTTGGGAATATGCTTTTTAGTGCCCAAAAAATTGCAAAAACCGAGGGCTGCGAAGAAAAAGGTGCCAGATTTGTTTTGAATTGCAAAACAGATGGCGGGCAAACCGTTGGTCACCTGCATTTGCACGTACTCGGAAAAAGAATGCTATACTGGCCTCCGGGGTAATATGCGTACCCAAATAATAGTCCTTCACCGCTATGCTTATGGCGAAAGTTCTTGGATAGTCAAGGCACTCAGTCCAGACCTTGGCGTTCTTTCGCTTTTGGTGAAGGGGGCAAAATCTAAAAATTCCAGATTCAAAGCCAGCATAGACCCCCTTGCGCACAGCGAAATTGAAATTCGCTACAACCGCTGCAAGGGAAATTCGTGTTTGATAATTCCAAAAGAGGCATTTTTGCAAAATTATTTTCAAAAAATGCGCTTGAATTTGCAAAGTTTGGCCTCCGCCCAGTTGATGGCAGAAATTTTGCTAAAACTGGGGAACAATTTTAGCCACGCGGCAGAGGAGTTCAAATGGTTGCTTAACAATTTGGAATACTTAGAGTTAAATGAGGCAAACGAAAATTCGCTCTCTCTTTGGCTGCACAAATTGTGCGATATTCTGGGTTATGCGCCAATGCTTTTAAATTGCGGGCTGTGTGGGCAAAAAATTCTGCAAGCTCCGGCAGATTTGTGGCACAGCGCGGGCGGTGCGGTGTGCGAAAAGTGCCTTGGAGAGAAAAAACCGAGCTACGACCAGGTTTTTTTGCAGGAACTTGGGAATTTTGCAAACGGAAAAAGCAATTCAAGGCAAAACTGCCAGCGCATAGAGAACTTTTTTTTGGGGCATTTGAAAGTTCATGCGGGCGCGTTGGATAATTTAAGGTCTTATGAGTGGTTAATTGAAACACGAAAATTGGCAAGTAGCTGAAATTATTAGAGTTGAGAAATTGATGCTTGGCAAAAATGATTTTTATTCCATGAAAAAGAACGGAGAAGCCATCTCTATGGTCACCGTTTACGACACAGCCTTCGCCAGAATTGCGGAGGCGGCAAAGATAGATATGCTTTTGGTTGGGGACTCTGCCGCCAACACAATGCTTGGAATGGAAAGAACTGCCGGCATTTCCATGGAAGCGATGTGTTTGTTCACCAGTGCCGTAAAACGTGGTGCGCCAAATAGTTACATAGTGAGCGATATGCCTTATGGTTCAGATACAGAACCAAAACTCGCGTTGCAAAATGCAACAAAATTATTAGAAGCAGGAGCACACGCAGTAAAAATAGAAGGACTACCACTTGAATCTCTTAAAGCACTCAGGGAAAAAAAAATAGAGATAGTGGGGCATTTGGGTTTGCTCCCTCAAACTGCAAAAAGTTTTAAACAAGTTGGCAAAAGTGATGAAGAGGCAGAAAAAATTATTGAACAAGCAAAAATTTTAGACAGCTTGAATCCTTGCGCAGTAGTTTTGGAACATATTCCAGAATTGCTTGGAGAAAAAGTCTCGCGGGCTATAAACGCGCCTACAATCGGCATTGGCGCGGGGCGGCAGACCGATGGGCAGGTACTTGTTATGCACGATATTTTGCTTATGCATCCATTTAAGCTCCCACCTTTCGCCAAAAGTTTTGCAAACTTTTGGGAAGCAGGAGTGAATGCTTTTTGCGATTACAAGAATTGGGTTTGCAAAAAAAATTAAAAAAAAGTTATTTTAATCTTGCCAAGTGGAAAAAAAAATTCTATATTTATTCTTGACATTCACAAACAAAAGGAGTATTCCTCATGGCTACAAAAACCGTTATTAAGAAACCAGCAGTTGCAAAAAAAGCCGCTGCTAAAAAAGCAGCTCCTAAAAAAGCTGCTCCAAAGAAAGCTGCTCACAAAAAAGCTGCTCCTAAAAAAGCCGCTCATAAAAAAACAGCTTCAAAAAAATAACGTAACCTAACATGGGTCCCCAACCGAAAGGTTGGGGACTCTTTTTTTTTGTGTTGGAGACTCTTTTTATTTAGATGGGTATCTTTTAATTATCGCAACGACAAACATGAGCAACGAAAAACCGAACAAAACAAGTTCAACATAATCGCCAATCACGGAATAAGGCGTAAAATAAGTTTCCAAAGGAAAGTTCTGAAGTATTATTTTCTTTTCAAACAGCTCGGTTTTCTCCAAAATTCTCCCATTTGGCAATATAAAAGCGCTAATTCCGGTATTTGCCGCCCTAACAACCCCAATCCCGTTCTCCACAGCGTGGGAACGTACCAAATTGAAGTGCTGATAGGGGGCAATGCTTTTGTAAAACCAGCCGTCATTTGTGATATTGGCAATGAATTTTGCGCCTTTTCGCTTTGCATCCCTCAATATACTGCCATAAATGGCCTCGTAGCATATAAGAGGGCTAAAATTCCCGGGCTGCCATATTGAGAGACTATCCCCTCGCGAAAAATTGCCGCTGCCCAGGTCAACGTAATTGACAACCGGAAAAACATCGTCAAAGGGCATTCTCTCGCTAAAAGGCACAAGGTGCATTTTTCTGTATTCCGGCATCGGAGAGCCAAAGCCAAACAGAAAAGCCGAGTTATATACGTTGTATTTCTTTATTCTGTCTGGGTCTTGGTTCAAACTTCTGTTGAGCGCACCAATCACAATGGCAGAGTTGGTTTTCTCGGCATAATTTTCCAAAAATCTGCTTTCTGCATATCGCGAGTTTATGTAGTCTGGGATTGCTGTTTCGGCAAATAAAATTAGATCTGCACTACCAGGCTCTAGAGTTCCAAACAAATTCCAAGTCTGAGTCATAACGGAATCAAAATAATCTCTGCTCCATTTTTTTGTTTGGTGAATGCTGGGTTGCACAACTGCAACTCTCAAAGCGTTGGCATCGGTTTTTTCGTCTGTTAAAACTCCGTAGCCTCCGATGTAAAAAATTATAGCTAGACCTAGCGGTGCAAGCCCTAGGTTTTTTTTCTTTTTTAAAACAGCCATTGCTACGCACATATTAGAAGCTATTATTATTGCAGAGCAACCAAATACTCCAAAGAGCGCATAACTCTGCATAAGCTCCAAGTGATTCCCAAACACAAGCCCAAGCGAGAGCCACGGGAAGCTCATATCTCCTTTTGCGCGCAGCACTTCCATGCCTGCCCAAAAAAACGGAAAAATAAAAAGGTATGGTAGTTTAATAAAAACATAAGCGCTCACAAGCGCAAACAAACTTAAAAAGGCAATGCTCAAAAAAAGCCCAGAAAGAATTAGAGCCGGTGGTGCAATGTCTCCAACATGATAAAACCAATATATGCTAATTGCGTTGAATGCAAAAGCACCGAGGTAGCTTGAGGTCAAGGCTACCCTTTTGCTCGCTGTTTTCAAAACACAAAACCAAGGAGCTAGAACTATCAAAGCACCAGGGCCAAGCGGGTATGGCGGAAAGCAAAACGCCAGAAGTACCCAAGAGACAAGCGAGAGCAAAATTGCTGGTATTGTATTCATATTTTAAGTTTCCGAAAGTTGCCAATCTGAATTATTCTTTATTCTGTCTGTAGCTATTTGCAAAATTTTTTCTGCGGCAAGAGAGTCTCCACCCAAGGCTTGTTCCAAATTACTCTTGCACAAATTTAATTCTTCTGGAATTTTGTGTGTGTTGCCATCGCTTGAAAATTTTTCCAAAACGCTATTGCACGTATCCAAAGCTTCTTTGAAAAAGTTTTGCAGAATAAGGCAGTTCACGTAAGTTCTCCAAGTTATGAAATAATAGGGACCTTGCATTGCAACCTCGTATATTTTGCAAGCCTTTTCATATTCGCCTTTGCGCGCATATAGCTCTGCCATAAGGGAATCTATGCGAGCGCAATGCTTGGGATTGTCCTTTTCTTTTTCTTTTATTGATTCGTAAAGTTTCAAAGCTTTTGTAAAATAGCTAATGCCACGCCTAGCGGCTCCCGTTGCAAATTTCTGTTTATCTGCAAGAGCCGCATAGCAAAGGGCAACGTTTCGCCAAGTGGAAAAGAAGTAATCTGCTTCCCAATTTATTTCGTTGTAAACATCAAGTGCTTTTGCGTAATCTTGCTTGAGCCTGTATATGAAGGCTATGGATTTTTTTGCAGATATTGCAAAAGAATTATCTCTTTCCATTTCTGTTATTTTTTGGTAATACACCAAAGATTCATCCAGCCTTCTCATTTGGCATATACAATCTGCGAGACCTTCGTAAACTTCTCTGTTGTAGTTTTTGGTACATTTTTTGTAGTAGCTTTCTGCATTGCTGAATTTTTTATGAAAGCGCAAAATGTTTGCCATAGTGAGGTTGAGCGAAAACGAAAGAGGATTTTTGCTGAGATAAGATTTTGTGAAACTAACCGCTTGCTTTAAATTCCCCGCCTTGCTGTAGTTGGTGGCTATGGATATTATCGCGCGCTCGTTCTCCGGTTCTTTTGCAAGCAGCTGAACAAAGCATTCGTGGGCTTTCACAAAATCTCCTTTCTCTTGCCAAACTCTTCCCATAGATATAAGGGAATAAGAATCTTTTGGTTCTTTTTCCAACAGTTCTGTTAAGCACTGAGCAGAGTCGCTCAGTTTGCCAAGCTTGCCCAAAATAACTGCGCGCATTTTTTTTGCCGGTTGCGACTCCGGTTGAATTTCTAATAATTTGTCTGTGATGCTAAGAGCTTTTTCGTACTCGCTGTTTCTTGCAAGCGAAGATGCTAAGTTGTGCAGAACACCGATGGAGTTATTAGATTTTTCCATTGCATATTCAAAGCACGGAATGGCTGCGGAGTAGTTGCGCATTTTGTGATATATGCGACCAATGCCATTTTCTATTTCCCAAATTTTGTCTGCGCCTTCAACTTCTTTTGCTTTTTGAAGCATATCAAGTGCTTGCTCCAAATCTCCGGCATCTAAAATTTTTGATGCTTCTTCAAAAGCCTTGTATGCAGGCAGTTTGTATCTTGAATCGTCTTTTGGAGTCAAATTATCTCTGTTTTCCAAAAGTTTGCGCGAAGCCATGCTTTCAAAAAAGTTTATGGATTTCATTGCAGAGTTTCTGTGCGCGGGGTTTTGGTCTATGGATAAAATGTATTGATACACTTTTAACGCCAAAGGAAATTTTTGCAATTTTGAAAGAATGGTTGCCATTGAATTGTAAAGCGTGAAACTGTACATACGCCCAATTTTTCTCGCTTTATTATAGTGCGAAAATGCTTTGCGGTAATTTTTTTCTGAGAACGCAAGGCCACCCGCGAGCAAATGCGCTTCTGAGGAATTTGGCGAAAAAGAAAAAAGCAAATCGCAGCTATTCCATGCTTCTTCGTACTTTCCCTGCGCGTGGTAAATTGTTCCTTTTAACTTTAATGCCTTTTCGCTTTTGCTGTTCACCTGTTGCAAAATTTTGTTTGCACATTCCATTGCTTCGGTTAAATTTTTTGAATGGAAAAGAGTGTAACCAAGAGATATAAAAACTTTTTCTATATCTGAGTTTTGCGGATTTTCGTTTTTTAGCACATCGCAGAGAATTTCATAAGACTTTTTAAAATCGCGCTGCATCTGTTTAACCACAGCCATAGATGTAAAACATTTTATGTTGTGCGGCCTAAGTGCGAGCGAAGATTGAAAACAATCGTAGGCTTCGTCAAATAGGTTTAGCTCCATGTTGGCAATGCCCATGTTGTACCAAACGCCGGCAACATCGTTGCTTGAAGAGCCTTGCGAAAGTTTTAGCGAAAGATTGAATTCGTCTATGGCTGCTTTTTGCTGCTCCGTTCTCAAAAACATAAGTCCGAGTAGCGAGTGAAGTTCAAACACTTCATCGTGCGGGTCTTGCTTTTTGAGTTCCAAAATTTCGCCAAGGAGTTTTTGGTACTGTCTTGTGCGCTTTTCTCCAAACAGATGAGAGGCCTCTGTAATTTCCAAAGATATACGTGCGCATTCTTCTTTAATTTCAGAATAAGAACCTTCATCGTAATTCACATTATTCATTTTTCCCCCTACTCTAGTTTTAATACCAACCTTTTATTTTTTACTATCCATAATTTTATTTTTTGCGTTAACTTTTACAACCTTGGGTTGCCAGCTCTTTGCTTCTTCTGGTGTTAAAGACACATAAGCAGCTATAATCACCAAATCGTTTTTTTGCACAAGGCGTGCAGCTGCTCCATTCAAGCATACAGTGCCGGATTTTGATTTACCTTCTATTACATAAGTTTCAAAACGTTCTCCATTGTTTAAATTCAATACATGTACCTTCTCGTGCTCAAAAAGCCCAGCCGCATGCATGAGCTTCTTGTCTATTGTTATTGACCCCTCATAATCCAAACAAGCATCGGTTACTGTGGCTCTATGGATTTTACTTTTTAATAATTCTACTAACATACCTAATTATAATATAGAAAATTTTTTTGTTTCGTTTTCAATGTTTTTTGCGTTGAATATCGCAGAACCTATGACAAATATATTCACACCAGCCTCACGTGCAAGGGCAAAAGTTTCCAAATTCACTCCGCCGTCTATTTCTATCTGCAAATTTGGTTTTGCACTGCGAAGGCTGCGGACTTTTTCAAGGCAATATGGAATTAGCGACTGCCCGCCAAAACCTGGGTTCACGCTCATAATTAAAACCATGTCTGCTAGGTCTAAAACCTCATTTATTGCGGCAAGTGGCGTTGCAGGGTTTATTGCAACTCCGGCTTTGCATCCAAGCTCCTTTATTTGGTTCAGCAGTCTGTCTAAGTGATTTGTCGCTTCTGCGTGTACTGTTATATATTGAACTCCGGCACGTGCGAATGCCTCTATGTGTAGCTCTGGGTTGTTTATCATCAAATGGCAATCCAGCGGGAGTTTTGTGCAACTGCGAATTTGTGCGGCAATGCCCGGGCCAAACGAGATGTTGGGTACAAAGCTCCCATCCATTATGTCTAGATGAATCCAGTTTGCGCCGCCTTTTTCGGTTGCTTTTATATCTGCTTCTAAATTCAGAAAGTTGGCATTTAAAACGCTTGGAGCTATTATCATATATTAAATTTAGTAAACGTTCATTTCGGCTTCGCTCAATGAACGGTCATAAATTCTTTCGTAGTTGTTTCTTATTTCTGTGAATTTGCCAGGATTTTTTCGGAAGGCTAAATCGTCTGTGCGAATTGAATAAACTCCTGTTTTGCTCTGGCAGTCTTTGAAGTGGGCTTCTTGTTCAATGCCAAAAAAATTGAGCAATGAGTTTGCTATCATTTTGCTCGCATTTATTTTTGCCTCTGCGCTGTGACCTGCTATGTGCGGGGTTGCTATTTCAACCAATGGCAAAAGAGAGGTGTCTATGTTAGGTTCGTTTTCCCAAGTGTCTATAACTGCGCCGCCCAAATGCCCCGACTGCAAAGCCTCCCTCAGAGCCTCGCTGTTGCACACTGCGCCGCGCGCGGCGTTTATCAGCCAAGTGCCCTTTTTTGTTTTGCCAAAAAAATCTTCGTTTGCAAGATACTTGGTTGGATATTTTCCTCCTGTTTCAAGAGGCGTGTGGAGCGTTATTATATCTGCGGCAAAAATGTTGTCGTTCAAATTTTTTGGCGGGTCGTTTAGCAAAAGCCTCATTCCAAAATTCTCCGCATTTTTTTTTACTTGGGAGCCAACTGCGCCAACTCCAACAATTCCGAGAGTGAGTTCGTTTAAGCGTTTGTTTATTTTTTTTGAAATTTCAATCAAGGCTGCGGATATATAATCTGCAACAGACTCTGCATTGCTGCCATGTGCCCTTGAGATAAAAATTCCGTTCTGCTTGCAAAACTCGGTATCTATATGCTCATAACCAGAAGTGACAGTTCCTATGAATTTTACCTTTGTGCCGAGCAAAGTTTCTGCACCGTATTTTCTTGTTGAGCGAATAATCAAGGCATCGGAATTTTTCAACGTTTCTTTTGAAATATTTTCTGGACTCAAATATTGCACGGCAAACCAAGGTTCCAAAATGCCTTGCAGAGAATGAATGGTTGAATCAATGGACAATACAAGATTTGAACTTGTGACCTCTGCCGTGTGAAGGCAGCGCTCTAAACCAACTGAGCTAATTGTCCCTTTCAAATTTCTTTAAATTCTAAATATGTTGCTTGTTGGTAGGTCAAGAGGCGAACTAAAAGATGTACTTGTACTTGCCGCCGCCGGACTCGCAGGCTTTCTGTAAAGAGTGGTTGAGCCATATCTTTCAGTTGTGAATTCATCGTTTAGGTTGTACATATTTTCTGCAGAACCTAAAAGCAAATAACCGTTTGGGGCAAGTGTTTGGTAAAGCTGTGCGAGGATTTTGCGCTTTGCATCGTCTGTGAAATAAATTAAAATGTTACGGCAGAATATAACATCAAAAGAGCCAATTTGCGTGAACTGGTCTTGAATGTTGAACGCCTTGAATTCTACAATATGGCGGAGTTCGTTGTTTATAACATAATAATCACCGTCTTGCACAAAATATTTTTTGCGCATTTCGGGTGTTAGTCCGCGAGCCACCTCTAGAGGGCCGTATTTGCCTTCCATAGCTTTTGCCAAAACTTTTGAAGAAATATCTGTGCCAAGAATACCAAAGTCTTCCATGGTGGTGAGCCCCATGCCTTTATTGCTAACTACATCTGCAATAATCATAGCCATGGAGTAAGGCTCTTGGCCAGTGCTGGCTGCCACGCTCCACATTCTAACTTTTGGACCCCTGCGTTGCCAGCTGCGTTCTTTGCGCTGTACAACTGTATTCATCATATCGGGCATAATTTTTTCTCTGAATGTCACATAAGGATGTTCGTCTCTAAAAAACGAGGTTTCGTTAGTGGTCATGGCATTCAGCATTTTTTCGCGGGTTAAGAATGTTGTGCTTCCAGAGTTTAGCTTTTGAGCCAGCTGCGAAAAATTCTGGCATCCAAATTCATCTAGAATAGGGGATAGGCGCTGTTCAATCAAATATTGTTTATCATCGCCTAGAACAATTCCGCAAATATCAAAAACGTATTTGATAATTATGTTGTAATCATCATGACTCATAGTTGCACTCATAAAAACTCCCTATTTTCTACCTAAATTGACACGTTCAAGTATCGCTTCAGGAATGCGCGTTAAAGTTGCAACTTTATCTAATAAGCCTGTTGCCGCGGCAGCACGAGGCATACCAAACACAACAGAAGATTCTTCGTCTTGGGCAATTAAATAAGCGTTTTTGTTTTTCAGATATTGCAAAGCGGGCGTGCCATCGTTGCCCATGCCGGTTAATATAACTCCAACAAGGGTGTCTGCGGGGTAGGCTTGGGCTGCAGAGCGGAACAGAACGTCAACGCTTGGGCGGCAGCCGTTTTCTGGTGGGTCGTTGTTGTTGTCTAAAACATACTTTGTTCCCCTGGAATTCACAACCATGTGGCAGCCACCTGGGGCAATGTAAACTGTTTTCTCTTCTACCACGGTACCGGGCAAGCCTTCTACCACTGTATGGTTGCATTTTGCGTTTAAGCTATCTGCCAAAGATTTTGTGAAATTGGGCGGCATGTGCTGCACAAGCAAAATGGGCAGGGTTGTCATTGAGCAGAGCTTTGGGAGCATATCTGCCAAAGATTTTGGGCCTCCGGTGGAAACTCCTATTACTATTGCCTGTATTTGCTTTGTGTGCACAGAAGGTTTTGCCAAAGTGTATGTGAAACCCGTGCTTGCCGTGGTTCCAGCCACTGGGTGAATGCCACCAGTGCGAGCTGGCGTTACCATTCCTCTGCTTTTGCGAGAAACCCATGCAGATATGGTTGTGTTGAGCATTCTGTGCAGGCTTTCTTGAGAATTGGGAATTTCGGGTGCAGGCTTTGCTATAAAATCAAAAGCACCACATTCAAGAGCTTTTAGGGTAATATCGGAGCCGGTACGGGTTAGCGAGCTCACCATCAGCACATCTGGCGTGGCTTTAAGCTCGGCTTTGCTGGCAAGCACTTTTTTGAGCGTTGCAAGCCCATCCATTCCTGGCATTTCAACATCCAGAGTCATTAGATCAACTTGGTGCGTTTTCAAAAAGTCAAGGGCTGCCATGCCGTTATCTGCGGTACCAACAACCTGAACCCCAGGTATGGAAGCAACCATTTTTTCCAATATGCTCCGAAACACTCTGGAGTCATCTACAATCAAAATTTTCGCTGGTTCACTCATTATTATTTCCTCGTAATGCTAATATAGTAAAATTATCCTTGAACAAAAGGCATTTTTGTCAAAAAATGTGTATTCTGCGCTAATGGCATAGCGGTTGCTCATATATGCCACCGCCGGAGTTAGTGAATAGTTCATTTTTGCCCCGTCTAAAAATTTTTTTTGCTTTGAAAAATGACCGTTTTCGGGCGTTAAAGAATCCAGACTGCCGCCGTCCATGCCTTTCCACGAGAATCCCTGCCTGAGCTGCGCCTGAAAGTGCTTTGCGTGCCTTGCATAAGCGAGCAAATCTATGTTTTGGCTGTTTGGTCCGGCCCCACTGCCTATGGGGTAGTTCAGGTGCGCAATTTGTGCGGTATAAGGCTTAAAATGGGTATATACATAAGGCTCAATCCTCGCATATTCCGCAATGCTCCCCACTTTCCATCCAAAAAAATCCGCCGCATATTCCAAGCCTGCCATCCAAGCCCATTTTGCCTCTATGTTATCGTTTCTAAAAAGGCTAGAGGGGCTTTCCATGTCGTCTAAGAAAAATTCCGAGTAAATGCGAAGGCCCATCTGGAACCTGTAGCTAAAATCAAAGGCTATTGCGCCGTTGTTGTTGTCTTCGTTGTAATTGCCTTTTTCTGCAAATAGCGGCACTATGGGAACAAAAAGCCAATAGGGGTTTATATCGTAAACAACTGTTATCTCGCTTATGCCAAGCGTTAGGTTGCCTGCCTCAAATTCATAGCGATGCCCATATAAATTGCGGCTGAATTTTTTATCCATGCTGCTACCCCCGGGGTCTAGGTCGCCGTATAAACTCATCACAGATAGCGGGCCTATTTTTGCCGATAGCGAAACTTGGTTGTATGGCACCGAGGCTTGGTTCAGTGTTAGGTTGTTGTAGTATCCTGGGCCAAAGTGCCTGGCATCGCGCGCAAAAGAGAGAGCCCCCCAACCGAGGCGCAAGGCAAAATTCCCTCTGTACCTAGCATAGCTGGAGTATTTAGTTTCACCCTCTATATCTTTGTTTCCCTGTTTTTCCAAAAACTCCCTATCCCAAGATTTCCATTCCGCCGGATTATCGTTTGAATGCATCTCGCTGAAAATTCTCACATCTAGCCAAAATTCCGCGGAATCAATGTAGCCGCTCAAAAACGTGCCACCTTCAAAGCTGTTTATGGTATCTGCAAAATCTTTGCCACCGCGAACATCAAAGGCAAAAAGAGGCCTTATATTCAAGGCATAAGGTTCTCCGCTTTGCCTAAAAGAGGAGTCTATTTGCGGGTAAAAAAAAGTTTGAGGAACCTCCCCTGCGGTGATGGCATGGTAGCGACCTAGCAGGGGAGAGTATTCCAGTGTGCGAAGCGTGTATGGTCGGTCTAGGTTGTAAGTGGGGTAAACCTGAGCTACCGCTGCTGCAAAATACACAGCAGTTATCAATAGTACCCTCATAAACTCGCTTTTCATATTTTTTTTGGAGGCTCAGGCGGTGGCTTTCTTTTTTTGCATTCTCAAATAGTTGTTCCGCTTAAAATCGTTCCTGTGCTCAAGACAAAAGCGTGGATAGATGAATTGTTTTGGGAACATTTTAACTGTGAAAACATTATCGCAGCCGGAGAGGCAGCATTTGAATTGAACATCAACTGTTTCGCTGTAGCCGTGCTTAAAAACCATATTGCGCATTTCAAGACTGTCTGGTATTTTTTTTGGTTTTTGCCTAGCTTTTATGTCTCTGTGAAGTTCGCAATATTTTGCTATCGGGTGCCCCCAGAACTCACGCCCACAACCAGGCTCTTGGCATTTTTTGAGTTTTACCCTCTTTTTCTTCTTGTATTTTGGCAGTTGCATGGGATTGAATATAGTAAATCCCCCCTTGAATGGAGATTTTTTTAACAAAAATCACCATTCGTCCCCCCGTTTTTTCCGCTCGGAGAGCTAACGGGGGGAACGCCACAGCGAAATTCAGAATTAATAAGTGGCTAATAAATAGTAAAATCCCCCCTTGAATGGAGAGTAACCCCCCCTTGAATGGGGCGTTTTTTAAAAAAAATGCACATTTTTGCAAACACTTGTTTGCATAATTCACTTTTTTGAATTTTTTTTCCCTTTTTTTGCGTCTAAGTAAATAGAGGAAAAAAAGATGGGTTTTAAAATATTTCTCCTGATAGGAGCTCAAATGGCTTTTGCACTTAATGTGGAGGCCCCGCCAGAAATTGCCGAACAGGTTTTGGCTTATGCTGCCCAGGCTGGGGCAAGCACCGAAAATGCAATTTTAAGGGTTAATATGGCAAAAAACAAGCAATGCAATGAATACAAGTTAAAACTCATAGATATATATAATGGCAAAATCATTAAAAAAATTGAGTTCTGCTCAAGGGAATTGCCAAATATTGAACTGCAAAACGCCGTTTTGGAAATATTCGGGCATATAACAAAACGCAGGGAAGAGCCTTTAATAGGAGAAAACGCGGTTATGACAATAATAGGTGCTGGTTTTGCAGCGGCGGGGCTTATGCTCTATTATTCAAATCCGCCAAAACCGGTTTACATATATAAAATACGCGAGGTAGAAAAATGACGGCACTCGTAGCTTGGAAAGAAGGCATGGCACTATCGCAGCAGCATTTGCAGCAGTCGGATAAATTTTTTTTGCAGCATATAAAAAATGCAGCAGGGCTACCAAAAGGGATGAATTTTGGTTTTGGCAAACTCATTTTTGCAGAAGAGCTTATTCGGGAGGGGCTGCTCGCAATCAAAGAATGTGAGGCAATTTTTCCAAGCGGGCTTTCTTTTATGGACTATGAGAATACGGCTGTGAAAATAGAGGCTAGAAATTTTGACAAAATTTTTGATAAAAATTTGAATGCGCTAGATGTGTATCTAGCATTGGAGTTGAATAGTTTTAAGATTGTGTGGGAAAATTACCACGATTTATATTCTGCTGGAAACTCCTTGCAAATGCCAATTTCTGTTCCCGTGCCGGCAATAGTTTTTGAGAGTGAGTCTTTAGATGGAAAGGAGTTTATTCCGCTTGCAAGGTTGCTGAGAAATATGCAGGGTTCTTTTGAAATAGACAAAAATTTTTACCCGCCACTGGTATCAATAACTGGATATGAATATTTCACCCAAAAACTTACATATTTTGACAGGCTTTTGCAAAGCCGCATAGAGGGAATTTCTCATTCAAGGGAATTGTTGCTCAAAGATTTGAAGTCCTTGAAATCCTTGCTCAACTGCCTCAAAAATACAGAAGGCACTCTGCCTTTTGCGATTTTTTTGGAAATATCGCGTTTTTTGCAAGAAGATTTTGATTACAAGCATTTGGAATTCAACAGATCTTTCGATAAAATTTTCAACGCTTTGAATGATTTTTTATTGTCAGAAAAGAAAGTTGCCTTTTTGCAAAAACGTTTGCAGCAAGATGGGCAAATATTTTTTGCAAATATCAAAGAACTTTGCATCAGCGAGGCCAAAAGCGTTTGGCTTGCAACCCAATCAAAACTACCACCCGAAGAAGCCATTAAATTTATGGGGACCCAGTTGAAAATTGCGCCCAAATCAAAATTATCCAGCATAGTGGTTAGCGCAACGCACGGCATAAACTGCATTCACACCATAACGCCCGGAACAATTCAAGAAATGCCAAACACCTTTTATTTCAAACTGACAACAGATTCAAAATTATGGAAAGATTTATGCGAAGAAAACGAAATTGGAATCTACGCTCCAACCGCGTTAAAAATAAATTCCGTTGATATTTTAATGGAGAACGTTTTATGACTACAAAATCCATAACTGAACTTTCTGAGCCTGTTTTTTGCTCTGTGCTTTTGCTCTCGCTTGAGGGCGAGGTTAGCGCTGAGGAAATAAAAAGGAAGTTTGCAGAAGAGATAAAGGAGTTTGCGAATGCGCTCACGAGTAATGGATATTCCAGTTTTGAAATGGAAAATGCAAAATATGCTCTTTGCGCTTGGATAGATGAATATATTTATGCAAACAGTACAATATCTGCAAAATGGTTTTCACATTCACTTGCTTTAAGCGAATTTGGAGATGCCGAGGCGGGCAAGCATTTTTTTGACAGAATGGACGCTTTGCATAAAAATGCAAATTACAATCAATTGCTTGAACTTTATGCGAAGTGCATATTATTTGGCTTTATGGGAAAGTTCAGAATGGAAGAACACGCAGAGCTAAAACAAATTTTGAATACAGCAATTTCAAAAACGAATATATTTTTAGAACCGATAAATTACAAACCAACTTCAAAAAGCAAACACAGATTTTCTTTTAGGCGAGGCATAAAAAATATTTTAATAACAGGATTTTGTGAAAATCAATGCAAGGAGTTTGCAAAAAAAGAAAAACCACCCAAGGGTTATAAATACATATATTCAGATATGAAAAATACCGATGGATTGCCATTTCTTGACGGGATTGTAATTGTAAATCCCCTGAAAGCAAACAATTATCCTGAATTTGAATTCAAAGCACCGGTTTACAGAGTAGCAGATTTGGAAATCCCAGAAATAGATAAAACTCTGGATAGAAATTATGAATTCAACAGCTATCATTTAAACTATTATCTGCGCAAATATTTTTTAGACGAAACTGCTTGCAAAAATATACTCTCACTACCACGAAAACTTGAGCTATTCAAAACGGGCAATGCTTTTTACTCCCTCCCTTTCTTTTTGTTTCTACAAAGTGAAAAGCCTCTTGCCTATAGCTTAACAAAGAGAGTAGCATTATTTTTGTTTTTAGCGAGCTTGTTGTTTTCAATTATATTTTTTGTGGTTTCCATAATCAACCAGTACAAAGAAGAAATAAAAACAGAGGCGATATTTTTATTGCAAAAGCGCAAACTTGACAGCCTTAAAGCGGTAGAAGACAGCCTTAAATTGGAATTTGAAAACAGGCTTAAGAATTTGGAACTTTGCTATCAAAAAGATATTTTGGAAAAATTCCCGTTCAAAGAAGGCAAAATTCCATCTGTTGCAGAAGTGAGCGATTATTTTGGGAGTGAGGGGGAATTTCAAAAATTCATGGATATAATAGATACCACCTCTGACGAGAGAATTAAATTCAACAAAAAAACGCTTGCAGAACTCGCTCAGTTAAAAAACAGCTTGTGGAGCGATATACCAGTCACCATAATTATAAAGGCTCCAAAAATGGCATCTGTGAAATTTTGGATAGATAGCCAGTATGTGGAAATTGAACAAGGTGGCAGCAAAAATTTGGAATTGTTTTTTCCTATGAAAAACAGCAAGGGAATTGAACTAACTGCAAAAACTGCAAATAATGTTTTTTATGAAAGCGTCAAAGGCGAATGGAGTTTGTTGAAAGTAGGAGACAAATATGAATTTTCTTTTATGGACAAAAGCTATTCAGTGGATGTTGAACTGCAAGTTCACTGGCATTTGCCAAAAAATTCCCTAAAACCGAGCGAATGGTTTGCCCTTCGTTTGGAACCAAATTTAATAAAAAATCTTTCTTTAACCCGTAACCTAGGAGAATAGTATGAGCAATATAATTCAAAGCAATCAGGTAGAGAATATGATTATTAACATTCGTGGAGAACGTGTTATTTTAGACAGCAATGTTGCGCAGTTGTACGGAGTGGAAACCAGAGAAGTAAACCAAGCGGTTAAAAACAACCAAGATAAATTTCCCGAAGGGTATATTTTATCACTGGATTCTAATGAAAAAAATGAGGTTATCAAAAATTTTGATAACCTCCAAAAATTGAAATTTTCACCAAATATAAAAGCTTTTACCGAAAAAGGGCTTTATATGCTTGCAACAATATTAAAAGGCTCAAAAGCTACCCAAACCACTCTCTCAATAGTTGAAACTTTTACAAAAATAAGGGAATTATCTCGGAATGTAGTTGAATTAACAAAAAAACCAGAAAAAAAGCATCAAAATGCGTTAATGCAAAAAAGCGGTGAAATTATTTCTGATGTTTTAGGTAGTAGTTTAGACATTTCTGATACAGAAACAGATATTGAAATTAATCTTGCACTATTGAAGTTCAAACATAAAATTCATAGGAAAAATAAATTATGATGATTTCTTTAACCCGTAACCTAGGAGAATAGAATATGGCTAATAGCTATCAAAATGAAATTCCGCCAGCGCGCATAAACATACAGCTCAGCGTGGATAGCGGAGGAGCGCAAAAGAAAATGGAGCTGCCTTTGAAATTGCTTGTGCTGGGCGATTTCAAAATGGACGGCGATGAATCACGGCTCATGGAGCGTGAGAAAATCAACATAAACAAGGATAACTTCGATGGAGTTATGGATTCTATGAATATAGAACTGAAAAGCCTTGGACTTAAATTCAACAGCATGAAATCTTTTGAACCTATGGAAATTGTGAAGCAGGTTCCAAGCCTAAATCGCTTGATGGCTGTTCGCAATTTGATAAAGGATTTGGGTTCAAATTTACTGGACAACAGGGAATTCAGAAAAAAAATGGAAAGCATTTTAAAAGATAAAAGTTCTATGAAAGAGATTTTAGGCGAACTTAAATTAATACCAACTGAACTTTCACAAAACAAGGAATAGGAGGATATATGGAAGAAACACAGCTCTCTTCGGTTTATAAAAGCATGAATTTGGATTTGCCCGCCAAATTTGTGGATATTTCGGAATACAGCGATGCGGCTTCGCTTTACAAGTACAGCCCAAGCGAGCGAATAAGCTCGGGGCTAATGGCCTTTGTGCAAAGCGTTCTTGACAGTTCCGCAACCGTGGAAAAAATAGACAGAGCCTTTATAGATTCGCAAGTTGCATTTATAGATAAAATTGTGAGCGAGCAATTGGATGCAATTATGCACAGCCCAGAATTTCAAAAGCTGGAATCTTCTTGGCGAGCTTTGCAGTTTTTGGTTCAACGCACGGATTTTAGAAGAAACGTGAAAATAGAACTCATAAGTGCAGACAAGGAATCCTTGAAATACGATTTTGAAGATTCGCCAGAGGTTATTCAGAGCGGGCTTTACCGCCATATTTACAGCGATGAATACGATACTCCGGGTGGTGAACCTTATGCCGCTATGATAGCAAACTATGAATTTGAAAACTCAGCAGACGATATTGACCTTTTGAAAAATGTATCCTCTGTTGCCGCCGCTGCGCATTGCTTGTTCATATCTTCTGTTGGCTCAAAATTCTTTGGAAAATCCGATATTGGAGACTTGCCCAAAATTGACGATTTGGAAAATTATATGGAAAGGGCGGAGTTCACAAAGTGGAGAGGTTTTCGCAAAACAGACGATGCTCGCTATATAGGGCTGGTGCTACCGAGATTTTTGCTCAGAAACCCTTATGGGGAGAGCAAAAATTCCAGAGGTTTTAACTATACGGAATCTGTTTTGGGCGAGGAGCACGAAAAGTATTTGTGGGGAAATGCCGCCTTTGCCTTTGCGGTGAATATGGTGCGTTCTTTTATGGAAAACGGTTGGTGCGTTCAAATAAGAGGGCCAGAGAGCGGCGGCAAAGTTGAGGATTTGCCCATACATTTCTTCAATTCTGGCAAAGGAGCACAAACAAAAATCCCAACGGAAATTTTAATTCCCGAAACTCGTGAATTTGAATTTGCCAAGCAGGGTTTTATACCGCTCAGTTTTTACAAAAACCGCAGCTATGCCTGCTTTTTCTCGGCAAACTCTGCACAAAAACCCGAAGAATACGATGACGCACAAGCCACCGCGAATTCCAGGGTGAACTCTCGCCTGCCATATATATTTTTAACCGCAAGGCTTGCTCATTACCTCAAAGTTTTGCAAAGAGAAAATATAGGTGCGAGCAAAAGCGCAAGTGTTTTGGAATCCGAACTCAATAATTGGATTAAGGAACTTGTGACAGAAATGAAAAATCCAGGTCCCGAACTTGCCGCCACTCATCCTTTGAGTTTTGGGCAGGTGACGGTTGTAGAAAATCCAGACAACCCCGGATTTTTTAAAGTTACCCTTTCTGTTATTCCGCATTTCCAAGTTGAGGGCGTGAATGTGAATTTATCGCTTGTGTCTAAAATGCCAGCGGCAAAGCAGTAGAGAATATGAAAGAAAATCTCCCTCTCTGGAAATTGGCTCTGAACGCCTCGCCAGATACCTTTGGTCTTATTCCGGTGGATTTTTCTCCGAGCTATATTTCTTCGGGTGTTTCTCCGAGCAGTTCTCAAGCGAGCAATGGCTTTTCCGATGATAACAGCTTGGAAGATATAATGCCTCCAGATAGGAAGACATATAACTATACTGTTAAAAATTTCAATTCCACTCTATTGTCTGCTTATGACAAATTAAAGCAGCTTTTCCCCGGTGTTTATGTGAATGTGAATAATGGCAAGCGAGTGAATAGCTGGTGCGGTTTGCGCTCTCCGGCATGTGACATTGGTGCAGAAAAGAGTGCTCACAAAACAGGTGAAGCCCTAGACTTGCACCACCGTTCTAAACTAAAAGAATTAAGGGATTTTTGCGAAAGCGCCGAGGGGCTTAAACTTGGGATTAAAAGAGTTGAACATAGGGATAACACACAAACCTGGGTTCATATAGATGTGAAGCCGCCTAATGCGAGTAACTGGAAAGACAAAAGCAAGCCCTATATTTTTATACCGTAATAAAGTCCCCCCTTGAATGGAGATTTTTTTAACAAAAATCACCATTCGTCCCCCCGTTTTTTCCGCTCGGAGAGCTAACGGGGGGGAACGTAAATACCATCCTTGACAAAATAAATAATTCTATCTTCCCACTATGCTACTCGGAAACTATAACGACTGCACAGTGCTAGAAGAATTGCCGCAAGGGTTTTATGTGGAAACCCAAGAGGGCAAAGATAGAGTGCTTTTGCCAAAAACAAAAGCTCCTAAAGATTTGAATATCGGGGATAGCATAAATCTTTTTATTTATTTGGATAATGAAGCGAGGCCGGTGGCTACAACGCAAAAAGCCAAGGCTTGCGCTAACGAATTTGCGGTGCTGCGTGTTAAAGATGTAAATGAGGTGGGGGCGTTTTTAGACTGGGGCTTAGACAAAGATTTGATTTTGCCCTTTAACAACCAGTTGGGGGAATTGGAAGTAAACGATACCTGTGTTGTGCGGATTTTTATAGACGAAAAAAGCGGGCGCATAAGCTCTACCGAAAGATTGCGAAAATATTTTGACAGAGATATTTCTGAACTTAAAGAAGGAATGGAAGTTTCGCTAATCGCTTATGATTTTCAAGAGGAACGCCATATTGATTTTGTTATAAACAAACGCTGGACAGGCAGGCTTTATTGCAACCCCATTTCCACAGGTTTGCATATAGGCGATTTTTGCACAGGCTACATTCACAGCCTTAGGGAAGAAGATTCCTTGATTGCACTTAGCCTTTCGCCCATAGGTTTTGATGCTCTTGTGGATAAGCACAAAGAAGCTTTGCTCAAAGCCCTAAAAGACAACAACGGATTTTTGCCATTTTCCGATGATTCATCTCCTGAGGAAATTCGCAAAAATTTTGGAATGAGCAAAAAAGGTTTTAAAAAACTCGCGGGCAAGCTGTGGAAGCAGGGTGTGGTGGAGTTAAGCCCTAAAGGGATTAAATTGGCTAAGAGCTAAAACAGATAGGCGTGGACGAGAAGGCGGAAATCTACGCCTAAGCCTAAATTCGTTTCGGTATCCCACTTGGTACTGCTAGCATTTTCATAAGAGTCGCGATATATTCTCAAACCAGGGAATAATTCTAACGAAACATCCCATTTGAAATTCGTAGGCGGAAACCAAGATATACCAACAGCACAATTTGGTGCTACTACAAGGTGATTTACTCTGTTTCGTTTATTTCTTTCGCCATCGACCCAATAACCAAAGCCAAAGTTTGGTCCCCAGTGCATTGGGAATTTACCTGCCGATGCATCTGCTTTAATAGCTTTTGGTTTTAAAAAATAATAACCAACATCTAAACCAATGGCGGTAAAACCTCTGCTGCCAATTCCTAAACCGCTACCGAGATAAACATCCCAAACGTTGTCGTTACTAAGATGCTTTAAATCAAAACCCGAGCCATAATTGCTAGCCCAAAGACCTACAGCATTTTTATCTTCCGCAAAAGAGAGCCCTGCAAATAAAACGAGAACTATAAATAGTTTTTTCATACGCTTAAATATAGTAAATCCCCCCTTGAATGGAGATTTTTTTAACAAAAATCACCATTCGTCCCCCCGTTTTTTTCGCTCGGAGAGCTAACGTGGGGAACGCCACAGCGAAAATCAGAGTTAATCAGTGGCTATTATATATAGTAAATCTCGTCACTATAGTAAAAATCTTTTACTTCTTTCATTAGCTCCCTATATTCTTCCACAGCTTTGAAATGCGGGAATTCTGTTTTCACGGAATCTGGAGCGCGAAAAAGGCAGGCTTTGTCTGCTGTTTTAAGCATTGAAATATCGTTGTAAGAATCGCCGGCGGCAAATACTTTGAAGTTCAGAGATTTAAAGGCTTCCACAGCGTGTTGCTTTTGATTTTTCATGCGCAATTTGTAGCCTATTATTTTATTGTCTTTAATTTGCAGATTATGGCAAAACAAAGTGGGGTAGCCGAGGTTTTTCATTATGGGCTTTGCAAATTCCGCAAAGGTATCTGATAAAATCACAACTTGGCAAAACTCTCTCAATTCGTCTAAAAATTCCTTTGCGCCTTCTAAAAGAGGCAAGTTCTCAATGACGTTTTGAATATCTGAAAGGTTTATATTGCGTTCTTCTAAAATTTTAAGCCTGTGCTGCATAAGCTCATCGTAGTTGACGATGTCGCGCGTGGTTAGGCGAAGCTCGTCTATTTTTGTTTGCTCGGCAACGGAGATCCAAATTTCTGGAGAAAGAACCCCCTCCAAATCCAAAGCTACAATGCAGTTAGACAAATTTCACCTCTTTATTCTTCCGCCATTGTTGGTTCTTCTTCTTGTGTGGGCGCAATTTCAAAAGCGTGGCAAGCGGCGTTGCAGGCTCCGTTAAAACGTTTCCACAAAATTTTTGCCAGGTGCATTGAAACATTGCCAGAGTCTCTCCAAGCAGCTCTCAGTGAAGAGGTTTCAGAAACAACTTCGGCACGGTTAAGCGTTTTGTTTTTGGCTTTTGCGAGTAGCTCCTCTGCCTGCCTGCACAAATCCTCTTTTTTCTGCGCATTTATTTTGTCTAAATTGCTTCTGATTTCTTTTTGATCGTTGTAAATAGAAAAGAATTTTGAAATTAGTTCTGCGAACTTAACAGAAATTTCTGCCTCTGCCACTCCGCAACGCCCAGCTTTTTCCCACTCGCCTTGCAACTCGCGAACTATTTGCAAAGTTTTAAATTTAAAGTTTTCCTGTTCCAAAATGGATTTGAGCCTCTCCATTAAACCGTGCTTTATTTCCCAGTTTTTATCCAGTTCCTTTGCTATTTCCGGTTTGCTTTTTGAAGCGGTTTCCCATATACGGTCAGATACTGTGTAATATCTTTCGTACAATTCTTTTGAATAACCGTTGTTTTCAAGTGCTTTCCATTCTTCTTCTATTGCCTTCCAAGCCGCTAAAGACTCTGCGCTGGAGGCATCAAAATCAAAGCTCTCTATTTTGGCGCATATTTCTTCTCTTGCTTTTCTTGCGCTATCAAAATGGGCATTTCTCTTTTCAAAGAAAAAATCGCTTGCGGCTTTGAATCTTTGCAACAATTTTTCGTATTGCTCAGAGGGAACAGAGCCTGCGTTTTTCCAGTCTGCGCTGAGTTTTGTGAACGCCTTTGGGGTATTTCTCCAGTCTGTTGATTTTGCAAGGGCTTCGGCTTCTTCGCAAAGTTTTTCCCTTGCGGCAATTCTCTCGCCTATCTGCTCGTCAATGCGTTTTTTGTAGGCTTCTTGTTTTTTGAAGAAAGAATTTATCGCGGCTTGGTAGCGTTCCCAAATTGCGTGGTTTTGAACTTTTGGAACAAAGCCGGTGTTTTTCCACTTTGCCTGCAATTCCTGAATTTTTTTGAGCTGTTCTGCCCATTCTCCTGCTGCTCCCGCAAGTTCTTCTATTTGGGCGCATATATCTTCTTTTGTTTTCAGGTTTTCTTCTTGCCCCTTTTCTTGCTCTTTTAGCAAGGGCAAAACGGAATCCATAACTTTGTCCAGCCCTGTTTTAAAGCGGGGCCACAGTTCCTGAATTTTTGTTGCGGGCATATAACCAGCAGCTTTCCATTGTTCAAGCATTGCAAAGGCCTTGGTTCTGTTTTCCAAAACAACAGGCATATTTGCAAGTTCTTCAATCTCTTTTATCAACTGCTCCCTTATCTGTTCAGCGTGCCAAGATGCCCATTCCTGCAAATTCTGAAAGCGGCTTGTTGCGGTTCTGAATTCCTTGTAAATATTTTTGAACTGGGATTTCTTTTCGCCAACAATTTCTTTCCACTCGTAAAAAGCCTGCCTAACGCTTTGGGAAATTTCGTTGAAATCGCCATTTTCGTCTAAAGCGTTTATTTTTTCTATTATGGTTTGCAAGAGTGGCAGTTTTGCATGGTATTCCTCTTCGCTCAATCTGTCTTCTTTAGTTTCGTAAGATTTTTCTTCTGAGTTTTCGGAACCTAAGTCTTGCATTTCTGCTGTTTGCTCTTGTACGTGTTGCGTTTGTACCTGCGCTTGTGCTTGCTTTTTACTTTCTTCCTCTTCTTTTAATTTTGCATGCCTTGCTTTTTCTTCTGCAAGGCGGGATTTTTCTGCCAAAACACTTTCTTTGTGCTTTTGGAACACTGAATTCAATTCTTCGTTTTGCGGTGAGCCTAGCGTAGAGGCTTCTTTGCCCAGATTTTGGGCTTCTTGGTAAAGGCGTTGCATTTCGGAATCCACGGCGAGCGGATTTTTATTTTCCAAAAGCCTTGTTGCGTGAGACAGCAGTGCTTTTTGTTTTTGCGAAAGCAAATCTGCTTGGTCTTTTACAGGGTCTGTTTTTGCAACCTGCATTTTTGCAACCTGCACTCGCGAGAGCATTTCTTTTGCCTTTATTCGCGCAGCACCACAAACGGCATCTTTTTTAATTTCCTCTAGCAAGTTTTCCCTTTCAATTTTGGCAAGAGCGGCAAGGGCAACTTCTTCTTGGGCATCGCTTTTGGCAACCCCAGCAAGCACTCCCTGCTTTGTGCATTCGCTTATCAATTCCAAGCGAACGTCTGTTGATTTTGCTATGGGCAAGAGCTCTTCTTTGTCTTTTACGGGCAGTTCTTCCAATATTTTGCGAATTTGCACGCTTGGCTTGCCTATATGATTTTTCACTGTTTTGAAAAAGGATTTTTTTAAAACTTCTTTTATTGCGCCTTTCACTGAGCTATCTTGTTCTGTTTCCAATAATTTGTTCAGATGTTCGGGCGAAGATATTTTTTGAACTGCCAATTTTCTTAAATTTGCGTCATCTTCGTTTGTGGCTATATATAAAAGAGCATCTAAATCCGTAGCATTCAAACTTTGAACAGCCTGCTTGCGAACAGTTAAGTCAGAATTCTGCCATTTTGGCTTAAAAACATCTAAAAAACTCATAGTAACCTCTTGTTTATAAAGTATATGTGGAAAATAATATAGTAAACTTGCAACAGACCCTAGACCCTAGACCCTAACATCAGCACTTGCGTATAACGCCAGCCAAAATTCCCGCAATGGAGAAATTTTCGCCCTCATCTATGATTATTGGCGAATATGCCTGGTTTGAAGCTCTTAGCTCAATTCTGTTTTCTGCGGGGTAGTAGTGCTTTAGAGTGGCATCGCCGTCTATTATGGCGGCTATTATTTGCCCGCGTTCCGCATTCTTTTGCATACGGATAATCGCTAAATCGCCGTTCAAAATTCCGTCTCCAGTCATGGAATCCCCTTGCACTCTAAGGGCAAAAATCTGGCTGCTGCGAGGGAGCAAGGCTTTATCCACGGCTAGGGTGTCTTCTACATTCTCTTCTGCCAAAATTGGCGTGCCTGCCGCTATTCGCCCAATGAGGGGCACGTGGGTAGCTGTGGCAATGGAGGGAGCGCTTTGCAATAGCTCTATGCTGCGGGCCTGGCGGGAGAATTTTTTTATCAAGCCCTTTTTTTCAAGGGAAATCAAGGCTTCTCTAACCCCATTGGTGCTTTTTATGCCGAATTTTTCGCCTATTTCGCGAACGGTGGGCGGAAATTTATTCAATAAAATAAATTCCTTTATATAGCTATATATGGCGTGCTGACGTGCTGTGACTTTTTTCATAAGAGAAATATACAAAAATACTGAACAAAAGGGCAGGACAAAGGCTACAATTATATGCAAAAACTATATTTTTAAAGATTTCAGGCGTTTTTTTGCCTTTTTTTACGTCTAATATATAAATGAAGGAAAACTTGAATTTTAAAGAAATGCTGCAAATAGCTGCAGCCTCTGATTTGCCCGTTTTGCTCACAGGTGAGTCTGGCACGGGCAAGGAACTCGCGGCAAGGGAGCTGCACGCTCTTGGCAAAAGAGGCAGCAGGGCTTTTGTTGCGGTTAACTGCGGAGCTGTTTCGGCAGGCATTGCGGAGTCTCTTTTTTGCGGGCACGTTAAAGGTGCTTTTACAGGAGCGAGCAGCGATAGGCTGGGTTTTGTTAGAGCGGCAAGCGGCGGCACTCTTTTTTTAGACGAGGTGGCGGAACTTTCACCAGACATTCAAAAAACTCTTTTGCGCACATTGCAAGAGAAAATTGTTATGCCGGTTGGCAGCCAAAAGGAGATAAAGGTGGATTTTAGGCTTATTTGCGCAACTCATAGAAATTTGCCAGCTCTTTTGGAGAAAGGGCTTTTTAGGCAGGATTTATATTTTAGGCTTGCTTCTTTAACAATAAACATTCCTCCTTTGAGGGAGCGAAATGATTTGCGAAGCATAGCGGAATCTCTTTGGAAAGGCGATGAGCCTTTGAGCGAGCTTAATTTGAGGGCTCTGCAAAATTATTCGTGGCCCGGCAATATAAGGCAGTTGAAAAATGTTTTGGAACGCTATGCCCTTTTTAAGAGTCACGGCTATTCCCTTGAATTTTTGTTGAAATCCGAATCGGAGCAATGCAGTTTTAATTTGAATGAACCACCACCGCCTCAATACAAACCAAATCTATGCGAAATCAGCGAAGAAATAGAGCGTTGCGAAGGAAACAAGGCTAGGGCTGCAAAGAAGCTCGGAATCAGCAGAGGGAGTTTGTATTATAAATTGAGGAAAATTTACTAGATTACAAATAAATGATATATCCTCTTACTTCACTAAGATTTTTTTTCGCTTTGATTGTGTTTTTGAGTCATTATTCGTGTAAAGGCAAAGCAATTTTTGTGGAAGGAGATATTGGAGTTGAATTTTTTTATATACTGAGCGGTTTTATAATAAGCTATACTTACAAGAATAAATTTGCAGAGGGAAAAATAAAAATCAGAGATTTTCTAGTCGCAAGAATTGCGAGAATATATCCTCTGCATTGCCTAACATTTCTTCTTTTCCTAATAGTCCAGCCTTTTGATTGGTCAAAAGCTTTTTTCAATATAACTCTGCTACAGAGTTTTGTGCCTTTGGAAAGTTATTATTTTTCTTTTAATGCTGTTTCTTGGAGCATATCCTGTGAAATGTTCTTTTACCTGTGTTTTCCCTTGCTGCTGTTTCTGCAAATTAGATTGAGTGTTTTGAACAAAATATCGATTTTAGCTTTATTTTTAATATCTTATTTTCTGGGTATATATTTTGTTTCAGAACAATATCACCACGCCATTTTTTATGTGAATCCTGTTTTAAGAATATTCAACTTTATAATGGGAATAGGATTGTTTAATTTTTATGAGTATTTGAATTCCATTGATATAAGAAACCACCGAATTTTGAAAAATAAAATCATAGTAAATTTAATAGAAATAATACCACTTTTGCTACTGACAACAATGATTATGTTCAAAGATAAAATACCGCAAGTGTACAGATATGACTGTTATTATTGGATACCTGTAGCTTTAATAATAATATCTTGCAGTCAGGTTTTTGGACATGGAATTATCTCAAAAATATTATCGTACAGATTTTTAATTATATGTGGTCAGATCAGTTTTGGTTTTTATATGCTCCATAATCCAATTTTATTATTCAGCCATGCTGCAATAAAGCTGATATTTAAATTTGATATTAACCAAATAAACGAATTAGTCCGATTTACAATAATTTTCTTTTCCATACTGGTAGCGAGCCTGATAAGTTTTTATTTATACGAAACTCCTGCAAATAAAATGATAAAAAAACTATACGCCAGATGAATTTTGCTATATTAGCTATATGCCGGTTGCACCAAAAAATCCGCAAATAATAGATATCCCCGTTGTACACGATAAACGGGGCAATTTATGCGTGGTTGAAGGGAATTCTGCTATTCCATTCAATATAAAGCGGGTATTTTATTTATGCGACATTCCGGGTGGCTCAAAACGCGGTGGGCATGCGCACAGAAAATTGCAGCAATTCATAATAGCTGTGAATGGCAGTTTTGAAGTTAATGTTCAAGGCAAAGATTTTAAAGAAACTTATGTACTCAATCGTTCAAATTTCGGGCTTTATGTTCCTCCAAAACATTGGTGCCAATTGAAAAACTTTTCAAGCGGAGCGGTATGCCTTGTTCTGGCCAGCGAGCATTATGACGAAAGCGATTATATAAGGAATTTCAAGGAATTCAAAAATGCATGTATTTAATAAAAAAGAGTTTATTGAATTGAACAAGCACAAATGTTCTGAATTGCACTGTTTGGATTTTGATGGAGTCAGCATTGTTTTAGGAGAAAAAGACGGCGAGCTGTATTCCCCCTTTTCCGCTCCTTTTGGTGGGTTCTCAAGTTTGCAAAAAACACCTAGCTTGGAAATGATGGAAAGTGCCTCTGAAAAATTATATGAATGTTTAAAGGAAAAAAATAAAAAATGCCACATAACACTGCCGCCGACTTTTTACAATGAATCTTTTATTTCAAAATGTATCTCTGCTATGCAGCGCAATGGTTTTAAAATTGATTATGGAGATTTAAATTATCATTTTGATTTAACTGAGCAGATAAAAATGCAGTATAATGCAAGAAAGCACTGGAACACTGCAATCCGCAATAATTTACATTTAATTTTGGCAGATAACAAAGAGGATATGCAAATTGCCCATGATATAATAGCAAATAATCGCAAAGAACGCGGCTATCCACCGCATTTATCTTTGGAAGAATTTTATGAAACCGCAAAAGCAATAAATATTAACCTAGACTGCTTTTTGGTTTATGCAGACAAAGAACCCATTGCCGCTGCTCTGGTTTTTGGCATTGAGCCAAAACGTTCCTTTGTTGTTTTATGGGGAGACAATCGTGAAAAAAAAGAAATGCGACCGATGAATTTTTTGGCACTTTCAATGGCGGAGCATTATAAATCACTGGGTTATTTGTCTTTGGATTTAGGACCTTCAAGCAAAAATGGAATTCCTAGTTACGGACTTTGTTCCTTTAAGGAAAGCCTAGGTTGCACAGTTACCTTAAAATACACAATGGGAATATAAAATATGATTCCTTTTCTCCCACTGAACCGCATAAATGCCGCTTATGAGCCAGAACTTTCGGAGGCAATTTCAAGGGTTGCAAAATCCGGTTGGTATTTGAAGGGAAAAGAAACAGAAAAATTTGAAAACGAATTTGCCGCGTTTTGCGGAATGAAACATTGCACAGGGGTGGCAAGCGGGCTAGACGCCTTAACATTAATTTTTGCTGCTTACAAAATTCTTGGAAAATTGAAAGACGGCGACCAAGTTATAGTTCCAGCAAACACATACATAGCTTCCATTATGGCAATTTCAAAAAACAATTTGATTCCCGTTTTAGTTGAACCGAGCGAAGAAACTTTTAACATAAATACCGAAAATTTAACCAAAAATGCGAAAGCTGTGTTAAGCGTAAATTTATACGGCAGGCAGGCAGAAGTTGCTAAGGAAAAAAATTTGCTTTTGATTGAAGACTGTGCCCAAAGCGCAGGCATAAAACCCACGGGCGATGCGGCAGCCTTTAGTTTTTACCCCACTAAAAATTTGGGTGCGCTCGGAGACGGGGGAGCAGTTGTTTCTAACGACGAGGAATTGAATAATGTTGTTAGGGCACTTGGGAACTATGGTTCTCAAAAAAAATACATCAATGATTATTTAGGCTGCAATTCCCGTTTAGACGAAATTCAAGCGGCGGCTCTCAGCGTGAAATTGAGGGGGCTAAATGAAGACAATAAAAAACGTTGTGAAATAGCAATGCGCTATATTGCAGAGATAAAAAATCCAGATATTATTTTGCCGCAAAAAGAGGGAAACAACGTTTGGCATTTGTTTGTTATACGTTGCAAAAATAGGGATGCCTTGCAAAAGCATTTATTTGAAAACGGAATAGAAACGATGATTCACTATCCTGTGCCGCCTCATTTGCAAAAAGCGTACAAAGGCGGAAATTTGCTCTACGATAAACTTCCAATAACGGAAAAACTTGCAAGTGAGGTTCTGAGCCTGCCCATTCACCAAGCCATGACAGAAGAGGAAATAGAAAAGGTTATTAATTGTTTATCCAAGCCTCTCCAAAACCAGAAACAGTAGCCATAATATCCTTGCCGGTATCTATGTTTCTAACCGAGATGATTTGCCCCTTGAACGCATTTTTTTGTGCAATGGCACTTGTCTGAACAACAGCCTCGCCAAATTTTGCAAAAAGCCTAACAGCATCGCCTGCTTTAACGGCATAAGGAGTACTCAAAGCATTGTCCACCAGAGCTTCGCCCGCTTTCAATGTGCGTATTGCGGTTCTGCCAATAGCATCGCTCGCTATTTTTATGACTTTTCTCTTTTGAAAAGTTGTCTCTTGCCACACCATTTCAAAATCCTGCTCCCCAATGGTTTCGCCATTGCGAATGCTTTTTTTCATCTCTGCAATGTATTCAAAGCGATGTACAATAAAAGGAATGGTATATTTTGCAATTACCTTTTTGTTGTTGAAAATCTGCACGGTTGCCATTTCTTGGCCAATTCCCGAAAATTGTGGAGAAAGGCTAACTACAATTTTTCCGCCCTGCTCTGGCGCAGCTATATTATTCGGTACTTTTGGAACTTCAAAATTCCAGTCTTTGCCCTCTTTCAAATTTGTTGCCATTCTCGCACGAACTTCCTTTAACAGAAGATTTTTCAGAGAATCCGATGATACCAGCCCAGAACGTGCAACCACATCGCAAAATTTTACCCCGTTAAACTCTATATCTTGGCCGCTCGCAACCGATTTAATAAAAAAATTCTTAATGGCACTCTCTGTAACCCTAGTTTTTCGCCCAGGTTCCCCAACTTTGCCCACTTCCAAAGCCGAAATTCTCTTTACCAAAGTCTCTTCGCCCTTAATTTCCGCTATTTCCCCCAAACGAATAACGCCGGGCTCAACCGAGGCCTGCGCTTTCAGAGCAACAGTAGTCTGCGCCGAAAGGGCTGTTTTAACCGCAATAATCGTTAAAAGTATAAAAAACCGAATCATAAATGCTTAAATTGCAAAAAATGTGCCAATATTTACTATATTTACCGCTGAAAATGAAAAAATTAGCCATTTTAACGCTCTGTGCCGTGCTGATTTGCTCTTGCACAGTTTACGAAATGCCGTCTTCAAGCAGTTCTAGAGCTGGTGAATCTAGCAGTTCTTCTGCATCTAGTAGTTCCTCTGCTGGATCAAAGAAATATTGTGTTTACACAGATGGTTGTTTGCCAACTGAAGAAAAAACATGCCCGGGAAATGGTATATTGCTTAATGATTGCCCTTACAGCAGTTCAAGCTCAAAATAAATGCTTCTTGAATTGCTTTAATAATTCCTCTTCCGTAATGCCAGCCGCTGCTCTTGAAGTCGAATTCAAAACAACGCACTTGATTTTTCTATCAAAAACATTTATAGAGAACTCCGTATTAGCCTTAATTTCTTTAATTTCATAAGGAATGTTTTTGGATTCCAAATATTTTAAAAAGGCTTTTGCAGTGCTGTTTGGGGCAGAATAACCCGGCAATAAGATTTTTTCGAGCTCTTTGTGCTTTTTTATTATTGAGAGAATATTTTGGAATTTTTCTATTTTGATTTTACTATCGTCTGCGCTGTTGTCTTTTCTCTCAATTTCTAAACCTATATTCTGAACGCCTACATTTAAAAGGCGCATTATCTCATATCTCTCTTCAACGGCTTTTTCGCCTTTATTATGCACCAAGGGTTTTTTCGCTATTTTAGCCAGTATGTTCCAAAAGCGGTTTGTGGAGTTTGGGTAATAAAATGGATAATCCCATCTTATCTTGTTCGGCGGAAAACTGCCGAGTATTAGGCATTTCATTTTTGGCACATCTCTGTACCAATTTTCGTGCGTTTCGTGTTTTAGGGTTGGCATGTTGGGTCTCCTTTGTTTAGGGTTAATTTATAAAATCATTGCCCTGCCAAACTCTTGGGAACACAGAGGTTGGCAAGGTTTGATTCGTTGCGGTTCAATTTATTCAAAAGAAGCATCTACGATTCTAAGGTAAACTGTTTCATATATACCTTCACATTTTCCAATGACGGTTATCTTCTGTCCTTTTTTAATATCGCCTAACTGGTTGATATCATCAAGATACACCCGAACTTGGGGCATTTCTTCAAGAATTGTGGCTCCTGCGTTTAGAAGAATACTAGGTTCGTTATCTAATACTTCTTTCGTTACACTCCCTACCTTACCAGATACTTTTATCCATTTTCCCTTGTATGCTTTGTCTGCTGCTACTTCGTTGGCCATATATTCACTGCGTAGTTGAGAGGCAGATAATTCCGCTACTGGAGCCTTTGTATTTTTTACCGGTTGAGGAACTTGTTGAGAAACAGTTCCATTATCCGAAACAGTTGAGGCTGGCTGTGAATCTCCACCGACAATTTCTCCAATAATTGCGATAACAATTATTGCGCCAATAGCAATGCCGATGATTTTTATGAGTTTTTTCATACTCTTCTCCTTTTGTTTGTGGTGAATTTGCCCTGCGGAATTGCAAAGCAAAGGTTTTCTTCGCTTTTTGCGAAAAAGTCTTTGAAAATAAATTTTTCTTTGTAATATAGTCGTAACTCGTTGAATTTCAATGAGTTAGAATGGGGGGGGG
>Ga0268262_10001062_pt1 | contig 34993 bp, 29 predicted proteins | sample TergutNc150P3_FD_190354 | JGI IMG/M metagenome (GOLD analysis project Ga0268262, IMG submission 190354) | Nasutitermes corniger P3 segment gut microbial community from laboratory colony in Florida, USA - Nc150 P3 (SPAdes) (version 2) | ecosystem: Host-associated > Arthropoda: Insects >...
GGAAAAATGGCCGAGAATTCCAAATTAAGGGAAAGCGAATTTCCTTTCAGGAGTTTTATTAAGAACAAGGAAGGAGATGAAGTTTTTATAGGCGGTACTATCGACCTCTTTTTTGAGGACGGAGATTCTATTCATGTTGTGGATTTTAAAACCGATACCAGGGAAGCGCCCGGAGAACATGTCGCTCAGATGGCCTGTTATCATCACGCTGTCCTTTCTCTGTTCGCGTTACCTTTAAAAAAAGAATGCCGTATCTGGCTTTACTATCTGCGTACAGGCCACGCTGTGGAATTGACAGAAAGGGTAAAACAGTTCAATCTTGAACAAAGGGTATTTACCAGGCATGATTAGTGTCTGTCCGCAATGTTTTAATTATAACAGACTTAAATTAAATAAGGAGTGAATAATGAAGAAATTCAACGCGCATGAAATATCGGATTTCGCACGGTTTTACGGTTTTCATTATGACAGCATCAATCCTGATGCTCTTGTTAAAGAGGTTATTATCGAAATGGAACGAGGGCTTTCAGGCGCTTCTTCCAGCCTTCCCATGATTCCTTCATATATTACTCCCGTAACAAAAATCCCGGCCGGGAAGACGGTACTTGCGCTTGACGCCGGCGGAACCAATCTGCGAGCAAGCCTTGTGCAGTTTAACGAAAACGGCGAGGCGGCCACGCAGGGAACAACAAAGACGCCAATGCCCGGAACAAAAGGGCAAATGAACGAAAAACAATTTTTTGACGCAATTGCCGATGTTACCATTCCGCTTTTAAAAGATACAAAAATAGAAGGAATTGGATTTACTTTTTCATATCCTATGGAAATAACTCCTGATTCAGACGGTATACTGCTCGGGTTCAGCAAGGAAGTTGACGCTCCTAGTGTAATCGGAAAAGCAATCGGGAAAGGTTTAAGGGATGCAATGACGGCAAAAGGCTGCAAGTACGACGGCCCGATCGTTATGCTGAATGATACTGTCGCCACACTGCTTTCAGGCGTTGTGTCAATATCACCTGATGGTGAAGCGGTGCGTACCCGTAATGATTTTGGAACGCCTCCGGGGCCTGTAATCGGCTTTATCCTCGGCACAGGCTTTAACACAGCGTATCCCGAGAGCGTTATCCCAAAAATAAATTATAACTCTCCTTCTTCTCCCCAGATTATAGTATGCGAGACAGGCGGATTTAATTTGCGTTACCGAGGGCAGCTTGACAGGGAATATGACAGCACAACAAAAAATCCGGGCGTATATTTACTTGAAAAAGCGTCTTCAGGCGCTTATCTTGGCCCTTTAACACTGCACATTTTAAAACAGGCAATAAAAGATAAATTACTCGTGTTCGCGAAATCAGAAGAGTTCTTATCAATACCGTTTCTTGAAACAAGATACTTAAATGAATTTTCACACGCTCCCCTCAAGGCGGAAGGCCCCCTCGGCTCGCTGTTCGCGCCGGATGAAAGCGACGCTATTGCCACAGTACAGTATATTACCTCTATAGTTACGGAACGCGGCGCGTTATTTTCCGCCTCTGTGTTAGCTGCAACCATCAGGCATCTTAACAGGGTTTATGAACCGTATTCGCCCGTCAGGATAGCCGTAGAAGGCACTACTTACATGATTTACAAGGGGATGCGCCGCGCTCTTGAGTCGCAACTGCACCAAATGTTATTAAAAAACAGGCCGCGTCCTTATGTGATTTCTCCTGTGGAGCAGGCAAGCCTGTTCGGCGCGGCGGTAGCGGCGTTAAGCAAGAGGTAAAATATGTCAGATAACGAACAACACATTCCGTTACGCGGTGAAATTCCCGTTTCCGACACATGGGATCTGTCAAAACTGTTTACGGACGATGAATCATGGAGCAAAGCTCTTTGTGAATTTGAAAAAAAAGCGGAGAAGATTCCTTCTTTCAGGGGAACACTTGGAAAATCAGCGTTAATCCTTGCGGATTTCCTTGATTTTTTAGATGACATTAACATTCTGGGAGAACGTCTTGGCTGTTACGCCGGACTGAGACAATCCGAAAATGAGGGAGACAATGCGGGACGGACAATGACCGGAAAATTTACTATTGTTTCGGCAAAAGTAGTAACTTCCGCCGCATGGGTAAGGCCCGAATTGCTCGCTATTCCGGAAAAAGACATGGAATCATTTCTTGCGCATGATCGTTTTAATGATTACAGGATATATCTGCAAAGAATTCTTCGTTACAGGCCGTATATTCTAAGTGATAAAGAAGAAAAAATAATCGCCATACATTCGGAAGGCGAAGGAGCGGTTCACAACGCTTTCTCTGTACTTACAAATGTAGATTTTGATTTTGGTTTTATTGAAACAAGTGAAGGTAAACGCCCGCTTTCGCAGTCCACTTTCTCGGTATTCATGGAAAATCCTGACCGTAATATCCGCGAGAGCGCGTATAAAATGTTCTACGGTTGTTTTAACGCTCATAAAACCACACTTGCGGCTCTGTATTCAGGTTCTGTAAAGCAGAATGTGATCCGTGCCCGCATAAGAAATTACTCATCAGCGCGAGCAGCTTCTCTTTTCCATGACAATGTCAGCGAAACAGTTTATGATAATCTGATCAGTACTGTAAACGGGAAGATTGAATACCTGCACCGTTATTATAAACTTCGCAAACGTACTCTTAAATTACAGGAATTGCGCCACTATGACGTATACACGCCCCTTGTTCCCACCGCCAAAAAAAACACAAGCTGGAATGAAGCTGTTGATCTTGTCTGTAACGCCCTTCAACCGTTAGGTGACGAATATGTATCCGTTCTTCGCGGCGGGCTTTTGGGCAGATGGGCCGATCGTTACGAGAACAAAGGCAAAAGGTCGGGGGCTTTTTCCGCGGGAAGTTTTACGGGAGACCCCTATATCCTTATGAATTACAAGGAAGATTCAATCCGGGACGTATTTACCATTGCCCATGAAGGCGGACACTCAATGCACACATGGTATTCGGCTCGCAGTAATCCCTTTTCACATTACGATTACACAATCTTTGAAGCGGAAGTTGCAAGCACATTCAATGAGGAACTGCTTTTCCGTTATCTTGAGAAAAAGTCAGATAACAGGGATTTAACATTATACCTTGTCAATAAACACGCCGATGACCTTTTGGCTACACTTTACAGACAGACAATGTTCGCTGAGTTTGAAAAGATAACTCACGAGCATGAGGAAAACGGCAATCCTCTTACAGTTGATCTTCTTCGCGCGGAATACCGTAAACTTATTGAGAAATATTTCGGCCCTGAAATGGTACTTGAGGATACAAGCGACCTTGAAGGATTACGAATACCTCATTTTTACGGCGCTTTTTACGTTTACAAATACGCTACAGGAGTTTCAGCGGCCCTTGCTCTGGCTGATCGTGTCTTAAACGGCGGGAAAAATGAAAGAGAGGATTATTTCACCTTTTTAAAATCCGGCGGCTCGCGCTTTCCGGTTGAATCACTTAAAGCCGCTGGTGTGGATATGAGTTCCCCCGAACCCGTAAACGCGGCGTGCGACACTTTCGGCCGTTTAGTAGACGAGCTGGAAAAAATGCTTGCGTAAACTGCAGGCGAATAACATATCCTGAAACTTTAAAATTTTCAACATACTTGCAGGTACAATGCTTCTAAACAACTCTTTATAAACTTTTTATGGTTTCCTTTTGTGAGCGGTCAGGTGCAACGTATTTTTTCTCAGTTAACAAACTGGAGTTCTTTACGTACCAGTCTCCCGATAATTTGAGATGGGGATTGCTGTTGTATCTCAGCTTGACAACGGATGTAGTTTGCAGCAACCGGATCAAGGGCATTTAACAGGTTACGTTGTTTGGTAAAAAAACCGCCTTCTCCTCTTCTGATTTTTGGAGTTGTACGAGTAAGCAGTTCATCAAGTTCGTCAGCTTCGGCATCAGTCATTCTTGCCATAATTTCTCCTTATAGAAATTGGTAAAATGCCTTACGGCATGGCATCGCATGAAATACATTGATACTATCTTCATCAATGATATTATACATTATTTCAAGTAATACTCCTTTTGTGTCAAATCCAATAATTAAATATTTATTTTCGTATTCATCTAACGGGTCTTCATAAATAAACGTATCAACAGCATGCTGAATATCTGTTTTGCTCACATCATGTTTAAACGCCGCCTGGTTAAATTCAATTTTGGCAGACGTATTTACATTATATACTAGTTAGAAAGTATATCAAGATAAACCAGATGTAAAAAAGCGAACCGTACCGCTCTGTTATAACACCTGACCACTTGTTTACTAAAGTAAAAGGACAAGTGATCAGGCTAATTCAGCATAAAATGGTTTCGCTTACGCTGTTACCGCCGCATCATCAAACACTGATATGATATTCCCCCGGACAGCAAAGGTTACACCTACATACCGCTTACGTTAATTCACTCCGTTCGCTGCGACTTGGGCATATCGCAAGTAACAGAACTCTTCTTGAGCCTGTTAAACTAGGGGCGGACAAGCCGGAAACCAAGACTGCTGTCCCTGCCGTATGGGTTGTAGTAGTTCCGGTTCGCGGAACGCAAGCGCAAGGCTGAACCGTTCCAGCTCCCGCCGCATTCCACGTGGGAAGTCCCCGATGACGCGCCCAATGGGTCAGTCTGCAATGTACTTGAATAAGTATCGTACCAGTCCCAGCACCATTCAAACACATTCCCGTGCATATCATACAATCCCCAAAATACGCTGAAATAGCCTTATCTTGACCGTTATGTAATATTTATGGCTATTTACGGGGTAAACTCAGCGTTATTATGGACAATTCCTTCCTTACTATGCTAGAATATATACATATTATAAGCAATTAGAAACTTCAGTTTCTAAACAACTTCCGCTAATAAAAAGTATTTTTCATGTTTTTAGGAGGATTTATGAAAAACCGTAAACTTTCTTTTCAGATAATTAAACTGTTATCCGTCCTGTTCGTACTCATATTCGCGCTGACCGCCTGTTCAGGGGGACTTTCCGGCGCTTCACAAGACACAGGAACTGTAAAAATAAACTTTACCGGTACTTCCGCCAGCCGTTCATCTCATGAATCGTATGATCCAATGCCATTTCCGCCTCCGCCTGACATGACCGCCGAAGAACTTGCGGCGGTTGTATATAATATAGTATTAACAAGCGGCGGGAAAACACTCTCCTTTGAAGTGGGAAATGGCGCAACATACTATAAAGCTACAGTACCCGCCGGAAACTGGGCAGTAGACGTAAAAGCGTATATAAGACAGAACGGAAATTTCCTGTATGCCAAATCCGATGGAGTTAATACCGTAGCCGTTATAGCGGGGCAAAGCAGTCAGGTTTCAATAAAAATGGTGAAAGGATACGTTTATGATGTAGGCGACACCGGCCCCGGCGGCGGTATAATTTTCTGCTGTGATCCGGGCGGTTTTATAAATACTGCCACAGGTGAAATCTGTTACTACCTTGAAGTAGCAAAAGGAGATACACCAGAATCGATTGGCAATTATCCACCTTGTTGGGCCGCTCCCACCTCCTCTGCTGGTGATTTAGATATGACAGGGATTGAACGAGGTATTGGAACCGGTAGAAATAACACCAACCTAATTCTTTCTCAAGATCCTATCGCTCCCGCCGCACTTTCCGCGAAAAATTACAGTGATGCTAACTTTCCTTACGACTGGTTCATGCCTAGCATTGAAGAGTTAAAAATACTGTACAGATGGTGGAATAAAAATCAGAATGCTTTACCTTTATCTAACGGTTACTGGTCATCATCACAAGCAAACAAATTTAGTGCATATTTTTACAATTTTGATACTCCTTCTGGCCAAGAAATGTATTTAAAGACTGAGCCTAGATGCAAAGTCCGCCCCATACGGGCATTTGCTCAATAGTTTGTCAACGGAAATAAAAAAAGGAGTACTAAAAAATTGAATTTTAAACGTTTTGCGAGAGTTTTTTTCATGTTCTGCCTGTTTTGCGTTGGTTTTTCATTGTACGCCCAGTCTACAGCGCAGGAGATGGAAAGAATTCTCGCGAAAGATCAGCTTACTTACGCGGAAGCAGTCCGTTTTGTTCTTCAAGCGTCCGAAAAACTGGTAACTTTTGATGCCGAGGAAGCTTTCTGGTTTGCAGCCGAAAAGTACTGGCTGCCTAAAAGCGCCTTGCCTGATAAACCCGCCCGTATAGAGGGAATAGCTCTTTTAATAATGAATTCTTTCGATTTCGAAGGCGGGTTTTTATATTACACAACAAAAAGCCCTCATTATGCCTTTCGCGAGCTTCAGTACAGAAACGTTATTCAGGGCAGGGCCGACCGTTACATGAGAGTATCGGGAGAATATCTTATTTTTACTGTCGGAAGAGCCCTTGCTGAAAGAGAAAGACTTGATGAACTTGCCGCCAAACAGGCCGAAGAAAGAAAGACAGTTATCGCGAAAAAAGAGTTTTTACAGCCTGAATCCTTTGACTTCGGTCTTTTATTAACTCAGGATACGGCTGTTTATCATGATTCTTATTACGGTAACACTGATTTTGTCTACAAAGGAAACGCCGTACCGCGCTTTTCATTGCTGATGGGAGATAACGCTTCTTTTATTACCTCATTAGGTTTCGGAATTGAATACGGCAGTGATGATAATGAATTTGATAAGGTTTTTGAGATTCTTCGCACCGAATTTTCAATTCTTTTTTGGGGATTTGTATTAAAAGTAGGGCGCTTTACCTATTCTGACCCCATGAAATTTGTAGCGGATGGTCTTTTTGACGGCATTCAACTTAACTATAATTCAAGTTTTGGACGATTTGGCCTCGGCACCTGGTACACAGGCGCGCTTTATAAAAAGAGCGCGAATATCTTAATGAACTCTAATGATCTGGCTATTTTTAATGCTCCTATGATTAAATATCATTATTCTAAAAATTACTTTGCGCCGAAACGTATATTTGCTTCTATGGATTGGGAACACCCGTCCCTGTTTACGTCCGTACAGTTAAAAACCGCGTTAACAGGGCAGTTTGACATGTCAAACATGGATGAAAAATACTACAGTCAGTATTTTACGTTAAGCACAGGAGTTAACTTAAGAAACTTTTTGATAACAGCGGGCGGCAGTATTGAATTCGCTGAAGTTACAGAAGGCGACGCTGTTTCCGCAACTAATTTTGGAGTAGCCGGAGAGCTTGGATTTCATTTTCCGTTGCCGTCAAAATATAACAGCCAGATTGCGTTAAAAGCGCGTTACGGAAGCGGCGCGGGTAAGGTGTTTGACGCGTATATTCCACTTACAACAACATACTACGGTGAAATATTTCAGGTGGGAATTGCGGGGCATACAATGATTGACCTTATCTATTCTGTCAGATTCCTTGAAACATTGGGAGCAAGTTTAACCGCTTCTTATTTTATACGCAACGATTTACTTACGCCCGCTTTCTACATATTACCCGGAGTTGACACGGAAAAGAAACTTTTGGGAATGGAGTTTTTCACAAAGCTTGTTTGGAGTCCTCTCTCCGACATGCAGTTTAATCTGGGTTTAGGAGCTTTTCTTCCGCCTTTTGGAAATTACTGGTCAAAAGCGGAAACAATTTGGAAATTTGATTTGACAACAGTAATTGCTATATATTAAAATACTTCTTATAAGAAAGGGAGATGTATGAAAAAGGTTATTTTTATCGTTTTGATAAGTTCAATTGCGGTTTTTACAGCTTATTCCCAGTCGGGAAAAATTCGTGAATTGTCGGGAGAAGTAGAGATAAAGCTTGTCGGAGCGGCGGCATTTGTTCCGGCGCAGGTAGGCAATACGGTTGCCCAGGATACAATTGTATCAACCGGTTTTAAAAGCACCGCAATTATAGAAGTAGGCAGTAATGTAATTACAGTACGCCCGTTGACCCGTCTTTCATTATCCGAAATACAAAGTTCCGCCAATGCGGAAACTCTTAATATCAATCTACAGGCCGGAAGAATCAGGGTAGATGTAAAACCTCCGGCGGGAACAAAGGCAAATACATCGGTCCAAAGTCCCAGCGCGACCGCTTCTGTACGCGGAACCAGCTTTGACATGGATATTAAAAACCTTGCCGTAAACGAAGGCCGTGTGGCATGGGGAGGCGCGGACGGTATTACGGTTTCTGTCAGCCCAGGCAGGGTAAACACAATTAACACTGAAGGTAACGTTGAAAGCCCGGTAGCGGTAACTACGGCTAGTGTATTGCCTCCAAGCCCTGTTGGAACAACTTCTACCGGTAAAAATTCCGGTGAAAAGAATAAGCCCGGAAATAGCAGTAATGCTGACGGTGATGTGGGTGTGGACATTATTTATTAATTAATAAAGCTGTCGGGTTAAAGGGAACCTCTAATACCAAAGAGTATTAGAGGTTTGTTTTGTTTTTTGGGGATTTTCTGTAAAAATTGAAAAAAATTGGTAAATCTGCCAAAATTATACTATATTTATAAGAATACCTTTGAACAAGCTAATAAGGACATATAGTGATTAAACACGATTTCCCCAAAATCCACTTCTATGATCAGGATTTTGTCGATATCTATGATAAAACATGGGCATGGATTGAGGATTGCTGGAACGATGAAGGCGTAAAGAACGGTATAGAAGGGAAGTTTTTCTCATATCCGGAATCGTCTTCCGTTAATCAGGCTGATGCTATTTTTTCCTCATTTTTTCTGGTGTATTCCAATAGAGTCTATCAGGCTCATTCCACATTGGACCTGTTTTACAGCCGGCAAGAACCGGACGGAGCTATCCGCTGCGCTTACGATATTTCTACAAACTCTCCTGCTGTAGACCGCGACAATCCCGAAGGGCTTGGAATTCCCCTGTTTGCCTGGGCGGAATACAATATCTACCATAAATCCGGCAATAAGAAACGGGTTAAGGATACGCTTCCAATTTTATGTAAATATTCTTCATGGATAGATTCAATTTTCAAGAAACCCAACGGCCTGTATAAACCGCCGCTTTGCGCAACCGGAATGATCAATTTGCCCCGTGCGGACGCCTGTTACCCTATGGATTTTAATACCATGATGGCGGTTAATATGCTTTATATGTCCGCGTTAGCTGACATTTTAAACGACAAGGAAACAAGCTTTCAGTACAAACGGCAATACTTTTCCCTTAAAACAAGAATTAACTCCCTTATGTATAACCAGGCGGACGGTTTTTACTACGATATCTGCAAGAATGAAAAACAGGTTCCGATTAAGACAATCGCGGGTTTTTGGCCTCTGTTGGCTGAAATTCCCAACGGGGAAAAAGCGGAACGTATAATCGCCAAACTTACCGATCCCAAATTTTTCGGCACTCCTCATCCCTTCCCTTCTCTCTCTGTTTCCGAAAAAGACTTTGATGAAAACGGACGCGGTTACCGCGGTTCGGTTTATCCTCACCTTGTTTTTATGGTGGTAAAAGGACTTGAACGTTACCAGCGATGGGATATAGCGAGGGAAAGCGCTATAAGACATGTTTATTTTATGCTGGACTCCATGAGTCCTGACGGTAATCATCACAGGGGCAATCTTTGGGAAGCGTATTTGCCTACAAAGGAAGGGCCCGCAAAATGGCCGGGGAAGACGGCTTTTCCGCGTCCTCAATACCTTACCTATGACGCTCTTTCCATTATTTGTTTAACAATAGAAAATATCGTAGGGCTTTCAATCTCGCTTCCGCGAAAAACGGTAGACTGGGTTATTCCAAATCTGGAAATTATGGGCGTTGAAAATCTTTCGCTTAAAAATAACATGATTACAATTCTTTCCAACAAGAGCGGCAGGGGCTGGGAAATTCAAATGGAAAGCGAAAAGCTTTACTATTTTACAATTAACATTCTCGGCGTTAAGGAAAAAACCCTCCCCATTCCTTCGGGGAAATGTTCAATACTTATAGATAAATTGTGATTATATGAAGAATACAACTCTAACCGCTATTCTTGAAATTGGTTCTACCGGAATCAGGCTCCATGTCGCGGAAATCCTGCCTGACGGTCAATGGAATGTGCTTGACCGCGCCGTGCGTCCTGTCGGGCTTGGGCGCGATGTGTTTACCTCAGGCGTGCTTTCACATGAATCAGTCCTTGAGTGCCTTACGGTTCTTCAAAATTACCGCGAGCTTTTGGAAGGATGGGGAATTGCGGATAACAACATTCACGTTATAGCTACAAGCGCCCTGCGCGCCGCGCGTAACAGGGACGTTTTTATTGACCGTGTCCGGCAGGAAACAGGTTTTAATATGTCCATTGTTGAAGGAATAGAAGAAAACAGATTAATGTACCTTGCCGTTCGTTTTGCGCTTAAGCAGGACCTTCCCCTGTTTTGGCGCGCCAACTCCATGATAATCGAAGTAGGCGGCGGTTCAACGGAAATTATGCTTTTACGGCGTGGACAGATGGTCGCGGCTCACAGCCTTAAAATGGGAACAATAATTATCGATCAGCGTTCGCGCTACGGTATCGGATCAGGTATTGTTTATGAGCGTTTTCTTAATGAGAATATCAGAAACACGCTGGATATGCTGAACATGGAAATGGACTTTGCCCATGTAAGAACAGTGGTAGCCGCCGGAACAGACGCCCGTCTTGCCGCCGATCAGGCGGGAAAAGATCTTAACGCTAACTGTCGGATTATAGAACGTAAAGATTTTTTTAAGTTTACTGAAAAGGTATGCAGTTACAGCATAGAAAAATGTATTCATGAATTTGGTTCTTCTTACGCGGACGCTGAAGGGTTAATTCCCGGCCTTTTGGTATTAAAACTTTTTCTTGAACGAACCGGAGCCGCCAATATTGCTGTTCCGTATGTTACGATAAGGGACGGCTATCTTGTCGATTTGGCATCCGGCGTTGACTCCTTGCTGCAGGATGAATTTTTTTCTCAGATCATCGCTTCCGCCGTCAATCTCGGAAAGAAATTCCATTTTGATGAAGCCCACGGACGTTATGTCGCAAGCCACTGCATGACATTGTTTGACGCTCTGGTAAAAGAACACGGTATGAACCGCCGTCATCGCATAATGCTGGAAGTCGCCGCTATACTTCATGATATTGGAACTTATATCAAGACATCGGGACATCAAAAGCACGGACAGTATCTTATCGCCAATTCGGAAATATTCGGACTGCACAATGACGAGCTTAACATAATAGCGAACGTGGTTAATTACCACAGGGGGGAACCGCCGTCCCAGTCGGATATTGAGTACGTTAAATTACAACGGGAGGAACGCGTCCTTGTGCTGAAAATGGCTTCTATTCTAAGAATTGCCGACGCCCTTGATCGCGGTCATTCGCAGCAAATAAAAAATATTACCGTAGAACGCCGAAGGGAAACAATCGTACTTCATACGGATAAAACATACGATCTTTCGCTTGAATTAATGGGTATAGAAGAAAAAGGCGGAATGTTTCAGGATGTTTTCGGATACAAGGTTATTTTTGGTTAGGTTCTAAAATGCATACAGATGAAAACTCAATTCGTCCTGCCGCGGTAATTTTTGACATGGACGGCCTAATGCTGGATACTGAAAGGTTGTCAATTCCACTTTGGACAGAAGCCGGTATTGAATTCGGGTATACTATTACAGAAGAAATTGTCCTTCGAATGGTGGGAATAAGCAGTAAAAAAACACGTGAGCTTTTGCTTGATGAATTCGGTCCTGATTTTCCCTATGACAGTATTTGCGAAGAGTTCAGGCTTCTTGTAAAAAAGAAAATCGAAAAAAACGGAGTACCGAAAAAGTACGGTCTTGATTTTTTGCTGGATCAACTTACCTCTGCTAAAATTCCGCTTGCGGTCGCGACTTCCACACGCAGAGCCACGGCTGTGGAAATGCTGCGTAAAGCGGGTATATTGGACAGGTTTAGCGCGGTTATCTGCGGTGATGATGTTGCTAACGGTAAACCCGCGCCGGATATTTTTCTTCTTGCGGCGGAAAAACTGGGCGTTCTTCCTTCCGACTGCATCGGTTTTGAAGATTCTCCTGCCGGGCTTAAAGGACTGCGTTCCGCCGGAATACGTTCAATTTTTATCAAGGACGTTATTGAGCCGCCTCAGGATGTTCTTGCCGCTGTCTGGCGCAGGTGTAATAATTTAGAAGAAGCTGCCAAATTGTTTAATTTATAACTGAATTGTTTAATTTTTATCAGAGTTTTTTGGAAACAGGTCAGACTCTCGAATAAGTCCGATTAATTTGTTATAATATATTTTATGGAACAATCTGAAACAGACAAGACAATTTTCCCCTGTCTCAGCCGTGATCTTTCCTGGGTTGATTTTAACGAGCGCGTACTTGAAGAAGGACTGCGCAGGGATTTACCGCTGCTTGAACGTTTCCGTTTTTTATCAATAGTTTCATCTAACTTTGACGAATTTTTCATGGTCAGGGTTTCGACAATAAAGAGAATGCTTGATACGGAAACAGGAGGAATAACGCCCGATCATTCAAGTTTGCTTCCGGCGCAGCAGTTAAAGACAATTTCGGAAAAAGTTCACTCTATCATAAAAAGGCAGTATGAATGTCTGCGCAATGATATTTTTCCAGGCCTTGCGAAAAACGGTTTGTCGCTCATGCAGCCGGATTCATGGTCTGTACCACAGCTTGATTTTCTTAATTCTTATTTTTTAGCGCAGATTTATCCTGTTTTAACTCCCCTGCGGCTGGAGATTGAAAAACCTATGCCTTTTATTGAAAGCAGGGCAATTCATGCCGCCTTCCTTCTTGAACCTGAAAATTCAGAAGGCCTGTTTCCTGAAGAAGAACAAATGGTTATTGTGCCGCTTCCGTCTGTGCTGGACAGAATTATCTGGCTGCCGGGCTCAGGCAGTATGACAGTTAACGGTCAGGAAAGGGAATTGCTTCAGATCGCTCTGCTGGAAGATGTTATAGCTACATGGGGCGCGTATCTGTTTTCTGGTTTTAGTGTAAAAGAAAGCATATTATTCAAAATTAACCGTGACGCTGATTTTTCCGTAGATGAGCAGCGGGACGAAGATTTTATTGAAGCTATGACGGAAGTTCTGGAGAGCAGGGGGCGATCCAACGTAATACGTATGGTTTATTCACCCGGAAGCAAAAAATTAAGAGACGAACTTGCGCGCCGCTTTTCGCTTGACGCCGAATATCTTTACGAAGTGAACGGTCCGATTAACCCTGTAGATTTTCTGGAACTTGCGAATGTGGCGGGTCTTGAAGATATTAATGAAAAACCATGGAAGACACACCAATCAACTGATTTTAACGAAGAAACTCCGATTTGGGACAGTATCAGCGCGGGAGACTGTATGCTTCATATGCCGTACCAGTCTTTTGATCCTGTCGTGCGTTTTTTTCGGGAAGCGGCTTCCGATCCGCAGGTAATTTCAATAAAAACGGCGCTTTACAGAACAGGAGGCGCAATTCCGGGAAGCAGTGTACAATCAAGCTCCTCCGCTTATTCTCCTGTCGTAAGAGCGCTGGAACAGGCGGCGCTGAACGGGAAGCAGGTAACGGCAGTTGTTGAATTAAAAGCCCGCTTTGACGAGGAGCGTAACATTTCGTGGGCAAACAGATTGGAAAAAGCCGGCGTTATTGTCGTGTACGGGCTTTCCCGCCTTAAGGTTCATTCCAAAATCACAATGGTAATGCGTCGCGAGAACGAGCGCATAAAACGTTATGTGCATCTTTCTACTGGCAATTACAACGACAGAACAGCGAAATACTATGAAGATATCTGCCTCTTTACATGCCGCGAAGACATTGCCTATGACGCAGGGCTTATTTTCAACATGCTGACGGGTTATTCATCGGTTCAGCAGATGATGAGGCTGACAATAGCCCCGTCAGGACTTAAGCGCCGTTTTCTGGACATGATTAAAAGGGAAGCGGACAGATCCAGGCATAATTATCAGGCAAAAATCACGGCAAAGCTGAATTCGCTTACCGATATTGATACCATTAAAGCGCTGTACGAAGCTTCCTGCGCCGGTGTAAAAATTTCTCTATGTATACGAGGCGTATGTACATTAATTCCCGGAATCCCCGGAGTTTCGGAAAATATACGCGTAATAAGTATAATCGATCATTTTCTTGAACACTCAAGAATTTATTATTTTGCCAACGGAGGAGCCGATGATCTCTATTTGTCAAGCGCAGACTGGATGACACGTAACCTTGAACGCCGTGTTGAATTGTTATTTCCTGTCCAGGATGAAAAAATTCGCATGGAAGTAACTGGCATTCTTAATGACTATTTCCTTGATAATTGTCAGGCGCGTATTCTTAATAACAAGGGAGTCTGGACACGGGTTAATCCTGCCGGAGAAAAACCTTTCCGTGTCCAAAAAGAAATGCTTTCCAGAGCGGAAAGAGCGGGGGAAAATCAGGGAACCGCCAAGCTTGAATATAATGTCCGCCGCAGTCCTCCCCAATCAACAGAAAAATAAACCAAAGGAGTAAATCATGTTTGATATGTATTATTTAATTCTGGTTGTCCCCACGATCTTGCTTTCCATGTGGGCGCAGATAATGGTAAAATCCACTTTTGCCAAATATTCAAAAGTACAATGTTCCCGCAGAATCACGGGAGTAGACGCCGCCGCCATTTTGTTAAAATCAAATAACATAAACAATGTCAGTATTGAAGCTGTCAGAGGCTCGCTTACCGATCATTACGATCCTTCCGCGAAAAAACTGCGTCTCTCAGAACCTGTGTACGGCGTACCTTCAATTGCCGCAGTCGGCGTTGCCGCCCATGAAACAGGGCACGCAATCCAGCATGCCATCCACTGGAGTCCTCTTTTCTTGCGCAGCACGCTTGTGCCGGTCGCGAATATCGGCTCGTCAATCGGTCCCTGGCTTGCGATAGCAGGCCTCGCTCTTTCATTTCCGATTTTAATCAATATCGGGATTTTATTATTCGGCGGAGCCGTTCTTTTTTATGTAATAACCCTGCCTGTTGAATTTAATGCGTCTAACAGAGCGATAAAAATATTACGCGCAAATAAAGTTCTTACAGAACAGGAGCTGAAAGGCGTTAAAAAAGTATTAACAGCCGCCGCGATGACTTACGTGGCTTCAGCTCTTACTGCAATTATGAGTTTATTGCGCCTTATTTTATTGTCCCGCAGCAGAAGAAGGTAAACAAAAACCTGTTTGTATTGAGAAGTTTTATGGTTTTTCCGGTGAAATGCCGAACGTATTGCTCCTCGGCTTTACCCCTTCATGGGGACGCGGCGCGTCAGGTCCTTCTGTGAAATTATAATACGCAAGACGCGCATCAGGATCGATTTTTACAAGAATATCGGCGGCGGAATTGACAGCAATAATATACTGTTCATACGGGCTGAACGCGCGGCAGGCGGGGCAGGCGCACCAGATGTTTTCCATTCCTTTGTCCGGCAGAAGGTGAAAGATACGCGGAACAGGTAAAGCTTTAATAACATTGGTAAACAAAACTTGCGCATTTTCCGAGATAATGGAAGTGGTTTTCGGATTAGTCGGGCAAAAATGAGGAGATGACTTGCGCCTGCCATGTTCCATACGGAATAATTCACGGTGAAAAAAGAACAGTTTCTTCGGCAGCAGCAGGGATAAATCACTCCCCCCCGCTTCAATATTAAGCGAATATTTTTTTATCAGTTTGATATACTTGCCGCTTTTACTGCGGAAATATTTATCACCCAATGAAAAAACCAGCGTGTCATAACCGTTTCCGGCAGCCCAATTAACGATTTCCGGACGCTCAATATTGCTTGTTTCTCTTTTTATAAACAGTCTTTTTCTGTCCATTAGTATATATATGGTATTTAATTACATTAGATTATACAATAGGTCAATGGATTTCGATGTAGCGGTTATAGGTTGCGGGGTTTCGGGCGCGAATATAGCACGCCGTCTTTCGGTATACAACATAAAAACCGCCATTCTGGAAAAAGCCGCGGATGTTTCCTTCGGGACTTCAAAGGCAAATTCAGGTATTATTCACGGCGGTTTTCATCACAATAAAAAGTATCTGAAATCCCGGCTGGAAATACAGGGCAACTTAATGTTTGACCAGCTTCGCAGAGAGTTGAACTTTCCGTTCCGGCGCTGCGGAATAATTGTCGCCGCTCTTCATGAAGAAGAGATGAAAGCGGTCGAACATCTTTATATGCAGGGAGTAGAGAACGGCGTTATCGGGATTGAGCTTTGTTCCCGTTACCGGATACTTGAACTTGAACCGAAACTTTCAACGGATGTCGTGGGTGGGCTTTATGCGCCCGGCGGCGGAATAATTGAGCCTTACCGTTTTGTTTTTGCCCTTGTTGAGTCTGCACTGAAAAACGGCGTAGAGTTGTTTACCGAATTTAAGGTGAATAAGGCCGCGCGTGAAGGGGATTTCTGGCGTATCCTCTCCGAAGACGGCAGGGAAATAAAGAGCCGTTACGCAATAAATGCCGCCGGTCTTTTTGCAGATGAAGTGTCAAAAACTTTCGGCGCTGAGGAGTTTACAATCAACGTCAGAAAGGGCGAATATTTTCTTTTGGATCGTCTTACGAAAGCCTGTCCTTCAAGAGTGGTTTTTCCGGTTCCTACAGCGGTTTCAAAGGGGATGCTTGTTATCCCCACTGTAGAAGGAACGGTGCTTGTCGGCCCCACCGCAGATGCCGTTGAAGACAAGAGTGATTTTTCTACTACCGCAAAAAGGCTGGAACAAATAATTGTTTCAGGCAAGACAATGATACCGTCTCTAAGTCAAAACGATGTTATTACAAATTTTGCGGGGTTACGCCCGTGCCTTGGTGAAGATTTTTTTATTGCGGCTTCCGCGAAAGCGCCGGCCTTTGTGCAGGTAGCAGGTATACAAAGTCCCGGGCTTACCGCGTCTCCCGCAATTGGTGAATATGTTAAAAATATTCTGCTGGAAATGGGACTCAGCCTGACAGAAAAACCGCGCTGGAATCCTTATGTTGAAAACCGTCCGCTGGCAAGAGAACTTAATTTAAATGAACTGGACAGCCTTATCGTAAAAGATCCCGCATGGGGCAACATTGTCTGCCGCTGTGAAAATGTCAGCGAAGCTGAAATAGTTCAGGCGGTAAAACTCGGGCATACTACTCTGGACGGAGTAAAGTACTTTACCCGTGCGCAAATGGGGCGCTGTCAGGGAGGCTTCTGTACCTACAAGATCATAAAAATAATAATGAGAGAAACAGGGTTTTCATGGAATGAAATTACAAAACACGGCGGAAAAAGCCGCGTATTGGAGGCGTCATTAAATGATGTTTAAATTTCAGCTTAAACACGCGGTTATACATCTGCAATTAAGGATATTTCCGTGAAAGAACTTGGCTATGACGCTGCTGTTATCGGCGGCGGTGCGGCGGGAATGGCGGCGGCGCTTGAGCTTGAAGCTGAAGGTTTTACCTGCGCAATTATTGAGAGGGAAGATCATCTTGGCGGAATTCTCATGCAGTGTATACACAACGGTTTCGGACTGCATGAATTTTCCGAAGAACTCACAGGCCCGGAATTTGCGGAACGTTTCATTGAGCGCGTAATAAAATCGAAAATTGCCGTTTACCTTAACACAACTGTTACACGATTTACTCCGTCAAAGGAACTTTACTGTGTTTCTCCTTCCGGCGCAATAAAGATAAAGTGCCGTGTTGTAATGCTTGCAATGGGTTGCCGTGAACGCAACCGCGGTAACGTACGCATACCCGGTTCTCGTCCTGCCGGAATCTTTACCGCAGGTCTCGCGCAGCGCCTTGTGAATATCGAAGGATACATTCCGGGAAAGGAAGCTGTAATTATAGGTTCAGGCGATATCGGTCTGATTATGGCAAGACGCATGAGCTGGGCAGGCTGCAAAGTAAAGGCCGTAGTTGAAATTATGCCGTATCCCGCAGGACTTACGCGTAACATTGTTCAGTGTCTTAATGATTTTATTATTCCGCTTTATCTTTCGTCCCAGACCACAGGTATTTTCGGCAACGACCGCGTAGAAGGAATTGAGGTTACTCCAATGGAAAACGGCGTACTTGCTCAGGAAAAAAGTTTCCGTATAGACTGCGACACAGTTCTGCTGTCAGTAGGCCTTGTTCCCGAAAACGAACTTTCCAAAACTGCGGGAGTAGAATTAAATAACGTAACGAACGGTCCCTTCGTGGACTCAACTCTTATGACAAATATGGACGGAGTTTTTGCATGCGGGAACGTACTTCATGTTCACGACCTTGTAGACTGGGTTTGTGAAGAAAGCCGCCGCGCGGGGTGTCATGCTGTTCAATGGCTGCGAGGAGATCGTCCCTTACTGCAAATACGCGCGAGAGCCGGTTCAAATGTGCGTTATGTGAACCCGGCGCGGATTGCGCCTGATCGTGAAAACCACATTTACCTTCGTTCCATGATAGTAAAAAACGACGCTGTCATGGAAATACGCCTTGATAACCGTGTAATCCGCAGTAAAAAAGAGCGTCATGTTCAGCCTTCGGAAATGATAAATTTAAAATTATCTCCCAAGGATTTTGAAGGAATAGAAGTAAACTCAGATTCTGTTTTGGAATTTATTATTAATTAGGAAATGATATGCGAAACTTAACCTGTATTGTATGTCCGATAGGCTGTTTACTGGAAGCGGAAGAAGATGCTTCTTCACCGGATGAAACCCTTGATAACCTTTCCGTAACTGGGAACCGCTGCCCGCGCGGCGTAGTTTACGCTAGGGAAGAAATCCGCGCTCCAAAACGCGTTGTAACAGCTACCTGTAAAATCGAGGGAGAAACAGAACACTCTGTAAGGCGCATTCCGGTAAAGACTGTTTCTCCCTGCCCGAAAGAAAAGATAACCGCTCTGTTAGACGACATTTACAGTTTAAAGATTACCCTTCCGGTAAAAACCGGAGACATTTTAATCGCAAACTGGAATGGTGAAGGAATTGATGTTGCAGCGACAAGGACAGTCACCTGAATGTCTATTGCATTGCCGTTAAATCATCTTTTGTAATACTTAATTTTCCGTCGGCTTTCCGGGTCGCAATAGATTTAAAATATTTTGCGTATTGCGTATCCATTACGGCAATATGGGATAATACCCAATCCTTCAGGAAATACGCCAATTTTTCAAGCACCAGCCTCTTTCCCGCTTCAAAATCTTTAACTGTTTTTACAACTGTAATCACAAATTCGTCATGGGCTTTTTTATGTTCGGTATAACCCTGGTATTTCGTAGCAATCATATATTTTTCTTCAGTTGAAAAATGATCTTTTATATATTGCACCGCCTGTTGAATCACATCCTTAAAAAATGCCCGTTCTTCTTCTTCTTTCCCTGTGGCATGATTGAATAAATTATTGACAAAATCCAGCAATCCTTTGTGCTGGTCGTCAATAACTTTAATTCCCATCGAGTATCTGTCAGACCATACAACATGCTTATCATCAGACTTGCCGGAAGCATTTTGACTTCTTTGTGCCATAATACTGAAAATATAACTTGAATTAATAAATAAAGCAAGAAGGAACTATGACACCATATCTGTCCAAAGCGCCGCTGTCGGAACAGCCAGCATGTTTTTTCCAAACGGAATAGTTCTGTCGCCGGAATATAAAACCAGCCCGACATAAGATTTCTTGTTTTTCAATATATTTTCTGCAAACCATTCCTGAGGAGCAAAATCCTTCTTGCATACATTATGCCCGGCCTTAACTTCTATACCAAGCAACGCTCCGTCTTCGCGTTCAACCAGAAAATCTATCTCCCTGTTTGTCCGGTCGCGGTAATGAAAAAGACTGTAATTGTTTTCCAAATCTATTTGTGCCGCTAATTCCTGGAATACAAACGTTTCAATTAATTTTCCCGAACGATCTTCACTCATAAAGACCTCTCTCGGGTTCCAGCCAAGAACAGATGTCATAATTCCTGTATCTGTAGCGTAAAATTTTGAGCGTTTGCCAATCCGCTCGTAATCCGTTTTCAGCCAGGGGGATACTTTTTCAAACATATACATTGAAATAAGCGTGTTAATATAACTGTCCAAAGTGATTTTATTTATTGCCAATGAAGCCGTTATCTGCGAAATTTCCATGAATTTTGCCGACCATGACGCCAGAATACCGAATAAACTGTGTAAAGCGTCTTGTCTGCGAATATTCGCAATATCTTTTAAATCTCGCCTGATTATTGTTTTAATATAATCTTTATGCCAGTTTTTTCTATGCTGCAGATTCTTGATTGCCACAGCCTCAGGATATCCTCCGCGAAAAGCCATGTCGATAATGTTTTCCTTGTTATACCCTGTTATCTTTTTTGGAAAATTCTTGTTATATGCCCGTTTCAGAAAGACCGGTTTTTTCCCCTGTATTTCCCCTATACTCAAAGGCCGCAGATGAGTATATTTTACCCGCCCCGCCAGGCTGTCTGAAATAGCCGGTAAAGCAAGAATGTTTGTGGAACCTGTCAGTAAATATTGACCGGGACGTTTATTCCTGTCAACAATTTGTTTGATTTCCGGTATAAGTTTTGGCGCCTTTTGGATTTCGTCTATGATCATTGTTCCGGTATTATTAATAACAAATCCTTTTGGATCTGACAAAGCAAAATTTAACATATCAGTATCATCAAGCGTGCGATAATCCACTGTTTCAGACAAAATCTGCCGGGAAAGCGTTGTTTTTCCTGTCTGTCTTGCGCCTGATACTACTACAATCCGGCGCATTTTTAACGCTTGATTGACACATTCAACCTGCCAGCGTTTGTACTCTCTTGCCATAAAAAGCCTCTTTCTACTGCGAAAAGTATAATACAACATATGCGAAAAGTATAGTATTACTTCTGCGAAAAGTATAATACAATATCTGCGAAAAGTATAGTATTGCTTCTGCAAAAAGTATAGTTCAGTTCTTGCTTCAGACTATTGACGGTTGCCTTTTATCAGTCTTTTAAAAAATTTTCGATAATTGTTTTTCCGTTTGGTGTAAGAATAGACTCAGGGTGAAACTGAACGCCGTATACCGGATACTCTTTATGACAAACGGCCATTATTTCGCCGTCTTCCGTCCATGCGGTAATTTTCAACACAGAGGGTAAAGTTGACTTAATGCCAGCCAATGAATGATAACGCGCCGCCTGTATGGTTTGCGGAAGCCCTTTGAATAAAGCGTTCTCCCCGTCAACCGTTACCATTGAAGATTTCCCATGCATCAATTTGCTTGCATAAGATACAGTACCGCCAAAAGCTTCATATATCGCCTGATGACCGAGACAAATGCCCAGTACCGGTATACATGAACCAAGCTGCTTGACAGCTTCAGTGCAAATGCCGGCTTCGGAAGGTTTACCCGGCCCCGGAGAAATTACAATAAAGTCAGGAGAGAGAGATTTTATTTCATCAACGCCTATTTCATCGTTACGCACAACTTTTATGTCCGGATCTATTGAGCCGATAAGCTGGTACAGGTTATACGAAAAACTGTCGTAATTGTCGATTAACAAAACCATTATTCAATCCCTCCCGAAGAACTTTTGAGCGCATTCATAACAGCGGCGGATTTGTTTACACATTCCTGATACTCTGATTCCGGATTACTGTCGGCGACTATCCCCGCTCCTGAACGGATAAAAACCTTGTTGTTTCTTTTGTACACAATTCTGATAGCGATACAGGTATCCATGTTTCCCGTAAAATCAAGATAGCCGATTGCTCCGCCGTAAATACCCCGCTTGTTTTTCTCCTGCTCGTTTATTATTTGCATTGCTCGTATCTTTGGCGCGCCTGACAATGTCCCTGCGGGAAGTACGGCGTTAATTGCGTCCAGTCCTGTTTTACCTTCGACGATTTCTCCGCTTACCGTAGAACCTATGTGCATAACGTGGGAAAAGCGCAGGATTGAAATATAATTTTCTACCGTAACTGTCCCGAACTTGCTGATTTTTCCCAGATCATTGCGTCCTAAATCCACAAGCATATTATGCTCCGCAAGTTCTTTTTCATCGGAGAGAAGTTCCTTTTCCAGCTTAATATCTTCCTCGTAGATTGCTCCTCTTGGGCGTGTTCCCGCAAGCGGAAAGGTAAACAACCTTCCGTTATGCAATTTTACAAGCGTCTCTGGCGATGCTCCGGCTATTTCCAGATTGCTTCCGCCGAAGTAAAACATATACGGAGACGGGTTTATTGTCCTCAACACGCGGTATGTGTCAAAAATGCTGCCTTCAAAATCCGCCTCAAAACGGTTTGACAACACTACCTGAAAAATGTCCCCTTCTTTAATATGGTGTTTCGCCCTGTTTACCATTTGGCAGTATTCTTCTTTTGTGAATAACGCTTTAAAGTCAGATTTTACACTGGCTTGCGGAGTTTTTTCGTACTGTCCGTTCCTGATAAGATTTTTTAATCCTTCAAGCTGAGATTTCCCCTTCTCATATTCGCTTTCAATGTTTTTTACGTTAATATTCACGATTAAAATAACTTTTTGTCTGTAATTGTCAAACGCGATTACCTTGTCAAAAAGCATGAGATCAACATCGTTGAAACGCTCTTCATCAGCGGAGTCAAGTTTTAGGGAGGGTTCGCAGTATTTCGCGTAATCGTATGCAAAGTAACCGACAAGCCCGCCTGTAAACGGAGGCAAAAAATCAAATTTCACACTTTTGCGGCTGTCAAGAATTTCTTGAATATACTTATTGGGGTTATCGGTTTTAAACGATCTTGTTTCAGAGGAATTATTGGAATTAATATTCATTTCTCCGTTAAGACAGGTAATCTCCATCGTGGGATCAAAACCCAAAAAAGTATACCTGCCCCAATTCTTGGTATCCTCCGCGCTTTCCAGCATAAAACAATGCCCACTGACTTTTTTCAATTTTTTTATTACATCAATGGGCGTTACCATATCGGCGTACATTTCCGTACTGAGCGGTATTACGCTGCATTGATTTGTTTCCGCAATGCGTTTTACCTCTTCCAAAGACGGGTTAAACATTTTTTCTCCTTCTAGAAAATTTTGTTCTCTATCACCGCACGTTTTTTTAATTCATCCATAAGAGAGTGAAACTGCTCCAAATCAAGCGACTGAGCGCCGTCGCATAACGCCTTCGCCGGGTTGTTATGTGCTTCTACAATAAGTCCATCCGCTCCTACAGCCATAGCCGCTTTTGCCAGCGGCGGAACAAGGCTTCGTATACCGGAGGCGTGGCTTGGGTCTACAATTACAGGCAGATGAGACTTTTGTTTCAGAAGAGCGACAGCCGCCAAATCCAGCGTGTTACGTGTCATTGTCTCAAAAGTGCGGATTCCCCGCTCGCACAGAATAACCTGATTATTCCCAGAGGAGACAATATATTCAGCGCTCATCAGTAATTCTTCGATAGTGTTTGCAAGACCGCGTTTTAACAAGACCGGTTTTTTCAGCTTTCCCACTTCCTTAAGCAGATCAAAATTCTGCATATTCCTCGCTCCGATCTGCACAATGTCTATATCTTCAAATAACTCTATCTGCGTTTGATTCATTATCTCCGAGACAAGAGGCAGTCCCGTTTCCTGTTTTGCGATACGCAGCATATCCAACCCTTCGATCTGTTTACCCTGAAAAGCGTATGGCGAAGTTCTGGGTTTAAACGCCCCTCCCCTCAGAATCTTTGCGCCGCTCTTTTTCACGCTGCGCGCAATTTCAATAATCTGCTCCCTGCTTTCAACGGAACACGGCCCGGCCATAACCGTAAAAAAACCGTCTCCGATTGACGCTCCTCCCACATTGATAATCGTATTATCTTCATGGACAGTCCGGTTAACTGCTTTATACTGTTCGGTGATACGTTTTCCGTAATCCACAATGTCTGTAGTATTAACTACATGATCCAAATCTATTTCGGCAGTGTTTCCGATCAGACAGACAGCAGTATGTTCTGTCCCCACGCTGTAAATTGTAGAAAATCCCTTCTGCTCCCAATCTGCGATAAATTTATCTATTTTTTCTTTTGATGCGTTAGGCTTTAAGATGAATACCATGTTAACCTCTCATTATTTAATAACTTCCGCCATTATATTAAAAAAAATAAGTTACGTAAATTGATGATTCCGGAGTAAAATGGAGTTATGGAAAATGAGAAAACAAACGAGTTTATTTCAAAATACTCAAAACTCCTTCTTGATCAGGGAATGATCGATAACGAGCTTTACTTAAAATACGAGGTTAAACGCGGCTTAAGAGACATCAGCGGGAAGGGCGTGCTTGTTGGTTTAACTGAAATTTCAGAAATTGTTTCTTATGTAATAGAAGACGGCGATCTTGTACCGTGCGAAGGCAAGCTATACTACCGTGGCATTAATATTGAAAATTTTGTTAAAGGTTTTTTGGATGAAAACCGTTTTGGATTTGAAGAAGCATGTTTTCTTTTATTGTTCGGGCATCTGCCGGCAAAAAGCGAAATGGAAGCTTTCTCCCTGCTACTGGAAGAAAACACATCTCTGCCGAATAATTTTATCCGTGACATTATTATGAACGCCCCCAGCAAGGATATGATGAACTCTCTGGCAAGAAGCGTACTGACGCTCTATACTTATGATGAAAAACCCGATGACATATCGATCGAGAATGTTTTACGGCAATCAATCAATTTAATTGCGCAGTTTCCTCTTCTTGCGGTTTACGGTTATCAGTCATTTGCGCATTATCATGACAACAAAAGTCTTGTAATTCATTCGCCGCAGAAAGGTATGTCTATCGCCGAAAATATCCTTTATATGCTTCGCCCCGATTCCGTTTTTACTAAATTCGAAGCGCAGATTTTAGACCTTTGTCTTGTGCTTCACGCTGAACATGGCGGCGGTAATAATTCAACCTTTACAAACCATGTCGTTACATCTTCGCATACCGATACTTATTCGGCGGTTGCGGCTTCTCTTGGCTCTCTTAAAGGCCCTCGTCACGGCGGAGCAAATATTAAAGTAGTGCAGATGTTCCGTGACATGAAGGAAAAGATTTCAGACTGGGACGATGATGACGAAATTAATTCCTACCTTGAAAAACTTCTTGCCAAAGAAGGATTTGACCGCTCCGGTTTGATTTACGGCATGGGACACGCTGTCTATTCATTGTCAGACCCAAGGGCGCTAATCTTTCGTCAATTTGTTGAAAAGCTTGCGGCGGAAAAAAACCGTAATGATGAATATAAACTCTATTCAAAAGTAGAAACTTTGGCTCCGCAAATTATAGGGAAAGTACGAAAAATTTACAAAGGCGTCAGCGCTAACGTTGATTTCTACTCAGGTTTTGTATACAGTATGCTCGATCTACCGGAAGAACTTTTTACGCCGCTGTTTGCCGTCGCGCGCATATCAGGCTGGAGCGCCCATCGTATCGAAGAACTTTTAAACGCCGGGAAGATTATCCGCCCAGCGTATAAATCAGTTACAAAGGTTCAAACTTATGTTCCAATGGGAAATCGTGTGTAACGTACTTTCACAGATTGGGATTAAATTGCTACATCAACACAAAATCAATCAAGAACCCCGTAAGCAGGGCAAACAGGATTGAAAACGCCTGATAGAGAATAAAGTCCTTCATTCCAAGGATAATTTTAATCGCTCCAAGGTTTGTGATTTTCATGGCGGGGCCTGTGATCATAAAAGCCGAGGCTGAGCCTAGAGACATTCCGCTTTCCATCCATGAAACGAGCAAGGGTATGGTTCCGCCTCCGCAGACATACAGCGGAACTCCCACAGTAGCCGCCATAAGGAGGCCGAACCCCCGGTGTTTCCCGAACAGCGCCGCCATAGCCTCGGCGGAAACATAACGCTGAAAAACAGCGGAAAGAGCTACCCCAAGCAGAAAAGCAGGGCCTGTAGCTTTTATGTTCCGCCATAGGTTTTTTAAAAAGCGAAAGAAAAGGTTGGGATCGGTGTCACGGTTCGTGGTTTCACCAAAGCCTTTAAATGTAAAAAAATTCCTCTTTTTAAAAAAGAAACGCACCAATAGCCCGGCTGTAATGCCGCAGAGAAAACAGCTGATAAAACGGATAACAAGAGCCGCCTTACCCAAAGCGGCGCTGTAAAAAAGAAGCTGCGGATTAAGGAGTATGGAACTCATCATGAAGGCGGCAAGCCAGTCTTCTTCCATTCCCTTTTCCGCAAAAGAAGCGGAGATAGGAATAGTGCCGTACATACAAAGCGGAGACGCTATGCCGATAAGAGAAGCGGGAACAATCCCTACAAGCCCCCAATTCTTTCCCCTCATAGCCGCAAATAATAAATGAATCTTTTCCTTGCCGAAGACCGAAATGAGCGACCCTACAATCATTCCCAGCGCCCAGTATTTAAAAATTTGTTCAAACTGAACGCTGAAATAGAACATAAGATAAACCGCTTCACGGCGCAGTATATCAGCCATTACTACCCTTCCCCTTAAATCGCCGGTCACATACTTTGAATAATTGTATTATAAACGGCGCATGGGTTTTCTTACAGACGTAATTCCGTTTATCCAAGCCGCTTTCAAGCTGTTCCACGTCCGCTTTCGGCTTATGTCCCGACGGCTTGGGGAGTTCCCCTTACTTTATGGGAGAAAAAATCTGCTGATAGCAGGGATTCACTTATTCACAGGGCACGTTGAAAAGCGCATTTACGCAAGTTTAAAATGAATTTCTTAATATTTTGCTTGTTATATATATAAATGAATCGTATATTATTACTTAATATTTGTAAAAATATTTAACGTTTATTTTGGAGGGATTTATGAAAAAAACAGCTTTTCTGGCAATTCTCATTGTAATTGCCGCAGTAATGACAATGCCCGTATTCGCGGCCGGCGGCGGCGAATCTTCCGGCAAAGTCGTCCTCACAATGGGTTCATGGCGGGCGGACGATGTCGCCCAGATGAACAACCTGCTGAAAGAATACAAAAAAATTAAACCGAATGTAGAGATTCAATTCAGGCCGATTAATCCGCCTGAGTATAATGCAACTTTAAGGCTCCAGCTTGAAGGCGGTACGGGGCCTGATCTTATGTACGCCCGTTCCTACGCGACAGGGCAGGAGCTTTTCCGAGCCGGCTACTTCGGCGATTGTTCCGATATTCCCGGAGTTAAAGACAACTTTACAGCTTCCAACGCCGCTCCCTGGCAAATGCCTGACGGCAAAATGTTCGCCGTTCCTTTCGCCGCTGTTTCGCACGCCGTTTATTACAACAAGACGATTTTCCAGAAAGAAGGGCTTCGTGTTCCCGCAACATGGGAAGATTTCCTCGCATTGTGCGCCACTCTCCAGTCCAAGGGCTATACCCCCCTGGCTAACGGCGTAGCTGATGAGTGGGACATTCTGGAAGTGTTCTTCCTTAACTTGCTGCCCGGCTTCGTCGGCGGAGCCTCTGATCGTGCACAGTATGAGAGCGGAGCAAAAAGACTTAACGATGCCAACTTTATCGCAGCCTTCCAGGCAATGGCGGATGTGGCTAAATTCCTCCCCAAAGGCTATCAGTCGGTAACTTACAACGACTCACAAGCTCTTTTTAACAACCAGCAGGCAGCTATGTTCCTTGACGGTTCATGGACAGCGGGCGTCTACAAGGGAGTTAAGTTCGATTGGGGCGTTTTTGCAACGCCGGCTCCTCGCGGAAGAAATACCATTATAACTTTCCACCCCGATATGGCGATTACATACAACACAAAAACAAAGCATCCGCAGGAATGCAGAGAGTTTCTCCAATGGCTCGCAAGCCGTGAAGGAGCGACAACAGCGTCTGCCGCTCTGCCGTTAGGTTTCTTCCCGATGATCAACTTCCCCATCAAACTGAATGACGCTCACGCTAATGAGTTCCTTGGTTTAAACACCGGCAAACAAACTGACGCCCGCTTTGTGTGGCCGAAGTTCATGGATCTTTACGCTCCGATGAACCAGGCTGTAATCCGTGTTTTAAAGGGAGAAATTACTCCCCGTCAGGCCGCGGATCAAATGGAAGCCGCCGCCGCACGGTTGCGTTAAGTAAGGGTATAAAATGAGCGGTCAATTCAAGATAGAAAAACTTAAAAACTCAAACGTAAGCTGGATTCTTTGGCTTACGCCGGCGTTTTTGTTCTATGTGCTTTTTATGGCATGGCCGCTCCTTGATTCACTGCGCTTGAGCCTATATACCGGCAGCGCCGGGCTTGGGCGCAGTTTTGTCGGTTTCGACAATTTCAGGAAACTGTTTACCGTTGAACAATATGCCGAGCGTTACAGCGGAGCCTTTGTTCATACGGTAATTTTCTTTATTATCCACATGACGGTGCAGAACTGCTTGGGGATTTTCTTCGCAGTACTGCTCACAAACAGAACCATGAAGGGTAGGGTTTTTTATCAGACGGTAATTTTCCTTCCGGTAACCCTAGCGGTGCTGGTCACAGGTTACCTGTGGAAGCTCCTTTTGAATCCCGTGTGGAGCGGGTCTTTTTTGGAAAGTTTAAAACTTGATTTCCTTGTCAGACCCTGGCTTGGAGACAAAAGCACCGCCTTGCTCTGCGTATCCCTTATTTCGTGCTGGCAGTGGATTGGCATCCCCGTAATGATGTTTGTAGCGGCGTTGCGAGGGATCAGCGATGATTACATTGAGGCCGCAGATATCGAAGGCGCCAGCGGCTCACAGATTTTCTGGCATATTAAACTCCCATTGATACGGCCTGTAGCCGGAATGATAGCCATTCTTACTTTTGTGAATAACTTCAACGCATTTGACGTAGTCTTCTCTATGGAGAATGTAAACGGAGCGCCCAACTACGCCACAGACCTTATCGGTACCTTGTTCTACCGTGTGGGCATCGCCGGACAGCATCCGGTTGGAATCCCCGATCCGGGTATGGGAGCGGCTATTGCCACGATTACTTTCTTTGTGCTTTGTCTTGGGGTCATACCCACATTGCGAGCTACGCAAAGGAATGACCAATGATTTTTTTTAAAAAGAAAAACACCCGTCATATAGGCGCTCATATAGTTTTGATTATGTGGTCCTTTGTTGTACTTTTTCCACTTTGGATCATGCTGATTAATTCCTTTAAGGATCGGCTTTCTATATATCAGAATCCGTTCGGTTTTCCTCAAAAAATGAATTTTGCCAACTACGGAGAGGTACTTACCAGCGGTGATTTCCTTATTTATTTCAAAAACAGTTTTGTAGTAGTTATTCTTTCTCTTGCTTTATTACTTGCTATGGGCAGTTTGGCGGCATATGCTCTTGTTAATATGCGTGGGAAAATCTCCCAAGGGCTGTACTTTTTCTTTATTGCCGGCATGATGCTTCCCATCAAGATCGCTTCCATTAGAATTTTGGAATTAGTTCGTTTTCTGGGACTGCTTAACACTATTTGGTCGCTTATCCCTGTTTACATCGCTATGGGATTACCGGTCGCTATATTTATACTAACAGGGTTTATCCGTGAAATTCCCCACGAACTGACAGAGGCGGGAATAATTGACGGTGCCGGGCGTTCTGGTATTTTTATGCGAATCATTGCTCCGCTTTTACGGCCCGCATTGGCAACTACGGCAATATACAATCTTGTGCCTTTTTGGAACGATTTATGGTTTCCTTTGATTTTCATCAATGATGATCGGGCAAAAACTCTGTTATTGGGCGTTACCCGGCTCTTTGGTCAGTATCAGACCGATTGGTCCCGTGTGCTGGCGGTACTGACCCTTTCAGCTATACCGGTTATTTTTCTGTATCTCCTCATGAGCAAGCAATTCATTAAAGGTTTGACTGCCGGAGCGGTAAAAGGATAACGCGCTGTGATAACAGCGGCGCAGATAACAACTTCACGGCGCAGGGTTTCAGCAATCAATGTTTACCTATTCTCAAAAATAAAGACACAAACAATGTTGACATGGGTGCAGGTTTAATTTATTCACAAGCCAATTTCAAATTAGCTTCCTAATCTCTGACACTAAATAAAACGACCCTGTCCCAAGAACAGGAATATTTTTACTGTGCGCAAAATCAACCGCCTCTTTTACAGCCTTCTCTGTATCTTCTATTAACACCGCTTTGTTCGACTGCGCCGTAAAAGCTTCATAAACAAGAGTCGGATTGCTTACTTTAAAAGTTCCCGGAGTAGTAATAAATATTCTGGAAAAATGAGCGCACACTATTTTTGCCATTGCCGTTGCGTCCTTGTCGGCGGCACAGCCAAAGATAAGAACACCGCTTTCGCCGTAAAGTAAACAGAAAGTTTCTATGCACAACGCAAGGCTTTCAGGAGTGTGGGCTCCATCAATGATAAAAGGCGGTGTTTCTGCTATTTTTTCAAAACGTCCGGGAATGTAAAACCTTTTAAGCCCTTTTATAACAGCGTCTTCACTTGTTTCAGGGAAGGCGGTTTTTACAGCGGTAACGGCGAGAGCGGCATTTTCCGCCTGAACTTTTCCCGGTATCGGAACATAAAGTGAAAGAGGATAAGTAAAGAGCGGTAAATCTTGTGGTACGGAACTAAAAGAAAGAGTAAAGTCCGTGCCGCTACTATGAATCTTTAAATCGGAAATCCCGGTGATTTCGGGAAAATACAGTAGCGGGCTTTCTCTTTCTTTTGTCTTGTTACGGAAAATTTCAAGCGCTTCCTCTTTTTGTTTTGCAAGAATTAGCGGCTTACCATGCTTGATAATTCCCGCTTTTTCTCCCGCAACTTCCGAGATTGTATTTCCCAGAAAGGCGGTGTGTTCAAGTTCAATTATTGTTATTACGCTGACCAGCGGATCAAGGACATTGGTAGAATCAAGCCGCCCGCCCATACCCGTTTCCACAACCATTACATCACATTTCCCGCGCCTTGCGCATAAAAAGAAATAAAGCGTCAGTAACTCAAAATATGTCGGCTCACATCCGTCCGCTGTTGTTTCATCAAAAAGCGGATTTGCAGATGCCGGAATGCGTACTTCAGTAATCTCCCGCAGTTCGTTGCCGGCGGCGCAGTAAATTTCTTCATCAAAGTATGAGCTGCCAAAACAAATCCGCTCTCTTATATCGTTAATGTGAGGTGACATATAACGTGCGGCCCGCAGACCGGAAGCTTCCAGAATGGCGGCTGACATTCCCGTAACTGAGCCTTTGCCTTTGGAACCGGCAATATGAATCGAAGGCGCGCAGCGTTCAGGGTGGCCTGATAGTTCCGCTAACGCTTCCATTCTGTCAATGCGAAAACTTTTCGGTTTTTGTCCCCTTTCAAGATTAATGAACTGTGATAGCCACAAAAAAACTTCTGATGATGATGTAAAATTGTTACTCAAGTTAATTCGTATGTTTTCCCGTATTTAACAATGTTAACATTCGGGAATCCGTTTTCTTCAAGATATTTTTTCAGGAAAGCCTGAGCTTTTTTTTCTCCATGTACAAGAAATATTCCTTTTAAACGCGAAGTATCAACTTCTTTCAACCATTCAAGTATTTCTTTATAATCGGCGTGGGCGCTAAACGCGTTAATTTCTTCTACCTGCGCTTTCAGTTTGAACCATTCACCGTGAATTTTAACTTCGCTTTCACGGTTTCGTATGCGCCTCCCCAGCGTGTTTTCCGCCATATAGCCGACAGTCATGATAGTCGTGTTTGGATCCTGTATATTGTGAATAAGATGATGTTGAATACGTCCGGCTTCGCACATTCCGTCCGCCGAAATGATAATAAGCGGCCCTTGATGATCATTTAAATCCTTTGATTCCTGTACGCTGGTTGTAAAATGAAGGCTGTTAAAACCAAACGGGTTTTTATGGTGTTTGATAAAAGCTTTTTTTATTTCTTCACCGTAACATTCGGGGTGTACCTGAAAAATCGTAGTTGCGTTAGTCGCCATCGGCGAATCGACAAAAATCGGTACTTCGGGAATTATTCCGTCATCAACCAGCAGATGAAAATAATAAACAAGCTCCTGGGTGCGCTCAATAGCAAATGAAGGGATAAGAATCTTACCTTTGTTTTTTACAGTCCGTTGCGCCAGGTCCGCCAGTTTTTTAATGGCATCATCAGTAGAATCGTGAAGACGATCACCATAGGTGCTTTCAAGAATAACGTAATCAGGCGCAACTTCGGGAATTGCAGGGTTTCGGATAATAGGTTTACCTTTACGGCCAAGGTCTCCTGTCGCAAGTATATTCAATTCTTCGCCGCCTTTTTTTATTTTTATGGCGGCAATCGCAGAGCCGAGAATATGCCCCGCATCGTAGAACTCAAGACTTACTCCGTCTCCGATAAACATCGGTCTGTTATACGAAATACCAACTGTCTGGCCGACCGCTGCGATTGCGTCATGTTCCGTGTAAAGCGGCGTCCAGTCAAACTTCTCTCCCTTCTTTTGAGCCTGTGTCTTTAAATATATTGCGTCACGCGCCTGGATATTTGCGGAATCCATCATGATTAGGCTTGCAAGATCCCTTGTCGCGGGTGTAGCGTATATATTCGCCTTGTAACCCTGTTTTACAAGCAAGGGTAAAAGACCGCAGTGATCAAGATGACCGTGTGTCAGAATAACGCTTTCTATACGATCTGTCGCAATGCCTAAATTACGGTTTTTTCGTTCAGCTTCCGCTCTTGAACCCTGAAAAGCGCCGCAGTCAAATAAATAACTTGTTCCGTCGATTTCAAGTACATGCTTTGAGCCTGTTACTTCTTCAGCTGCGCCGAGAGAATAAAATTCTGCATCCATGAAAAATATTATATAATAAAAAAAAGTAAATGTCACCATGACAAGATAATTATTTAAAGGTATAATGTAAAAGATGCAGTTAAGGTCTACAAAATCCGGGTCCCCACTTGTTTCATACAGAGAAGCGGTATTAAACTGCCTGCCGGAAGACGGAGGGCTTTATGTTCCGGATCAGGCTGTCGATTTCAGGCAGTTCTTCACTCACATGAATGAAAAAACAAGTTTTCAGGAATTGGTTGCGGCTGCCGCGACTTCGTTTTTGGATGACTCTTTAAATCCTATCTCAGCGTCAAGAGTCGCGAAGAACGCATTTAACTTTGAACCTGAACTTATTAAACTTGACGATGAATTTTCCCTGTTGAATCTGTACTCGGGGCCTACAGGGGTTTTTAAAGATTTTGGTATTGCGTTTATGTCAGCTATACTGGAAGAATTTCTTGAAAAAGAAAAACAGATAATGATTCTTTCTGCGGCAAGGCCTGATACGGGTGTAAGCATGTCCCGCGCTTTCAGCGGGAAAAAAGGTATTCTTCTTGTCCTTCTCTATCCCTCGGGGCAAATTTACGGCCTTGATCCTTCTGCTTATGTGCCTAACGGAGGAAACATAATTCCTGTTCAATTGAAAGGAACATTTGATGACTGCCAGCGTCTTGTTATAGAGACAATTAATGACAGGGAATTTTCCAAACGTTACAATGTAACAAGCTGCAATTCGATAAACGCCGGAAGGCTCTTTCCCCAGGTTTTCTATTATCTTTACGCGTTTATTCAGGCTAAAAAATTTCTATGCGGAGATTTACTTTTCAGCGTTCCTTCAGGTAATTTCGGAAATCTTATTGCCGGCCTTTACGCATGGAAATTCGGTATGCCGGTTAACGGTTTTATCGCCGCAATGAACGCTAATAATTCGATGGGGGGCTATATTCACGGTAAACCGTTTGTCTGCGCGCCTCTTGTTCATACAAATTCTCCGGCTTTGGACGTAAGTTTTCCCCTAAACCACGAACGTCTGGCGTCGTTTTACGACGAAGCTCCTACCGTTATGCGCAATATGGTATACCCGGCTTCAATTGATAATGAACTAACATTAAGAACAATGGAGTCTGTATATAAAAAATACGATCTTTTCATTGATCCTCACACTGCGGTTGCCTTTGCTGCGGCGCAAAAAATACACTCCATGAATGAGTGGAACGGTAATACGCATACAATAGTTCTTGCTACAGGCCATCCTGAAAGATCGGCAAATATCGTAGAAGAGGCGACAGGCAAAAAAATAAAAGTATCAAACTTTATCGCCTCTCTGCAAAAAAAATGCGATCCTATCGCTGTTATTTTCCCGCAGCTGGACGCTTTTGAAAACGCGATTGCGGGCTGTTTTTAAGGAGTTACCAATAACAGGATATTTAGGAAATAAATTATGAAAAAACCGGCTGCTTTATTTTTAATCGTTTTTTTGTTTTTATCTTCGATACTTTCTGAAGCGCAGGAATCTCCGGATGAATCTAAAACCGGAGAACCGTATGTAGATCAAAGTTCTCAGACGGCAGCCGGTACTAATTTCCTGGATAAAATCAAAGATGAGATTATAGATGAAACCGGCATAGAAGAAACTTTAAAAGAAAACAAAACAGAGAATGAAAATAATGAAGCTGTTTTAAATACGCCTGAAGAAGAAGAAAAACAGTTTATTCAAAGAATCGCAAGCGTAATAATAATTGTTGTATCTTTGGCGGCGTTAGTTTGGCTTATATGGTTTTTATTCAATCTGTTAACAAAAAAAATAGACGACGCCGGCGGAGAAAAAATAAAACCTCTAGTAATAAAAAACCTGAAACTTCTTACAATAAAGCAGATTATTTCCATAATTCATGCTTTATTACGATTATTTAAATATTTTTTGACTGTTTTTATACTTTTCCTTACAGTTCCGCTGGCTTTTAGTTTTTTCCCTTCAACAAAAGAACTTGCCACAACAATGTTCAATCATATTTTAACACCTGTAAAAAACATTGCCATTGGTATAGTTAAATATATTCCGAATTTAATAACAATAATTTTCATTATAGTTATTACCCGTTACGTTTTACGGGGAATAAAACTTTTTACAACCCAGATAGAAAGAGGCAAACTGGTAATTCCAGGTTTTTACGCGGATTGGGCGGCGCCTACTTACAGAATTTTACAGGTGCTTCTTTGGGCATTTACTGTTGCTGTTGTTTACCCGTATCTTCCCGGTTCAGATTCAAGGGCTTTTCAGGGCGTATCTGTTTTTATCGGTATAATTTTCTCGCTTGGCTCGTCAAACGCAATCGGCAATCTTGTAGCCGGGCTTGTTATTACCTATATGCGTCCGTTTAAAA
>Ga0268262_10001063_pt1 | contig 34987 bp, 37 predicted proteins | sample TergutNc150P3_FD_190354 | JGI IMG/M metagenome (GOLD analysis project Ga0268262, IMG submission 190354) | Nasutitermes corniger P3 segment gut microbial community from laboratory colony in Florida, USA - Nc150 P3 (SPAdes) (version 2) | ecosystem: Host-associated > Arthropoda: Insects >...
GCTTTGCGGAGCAAAGACCGCCGCAGCCAATTTGCCGAAATAAGGCGTGGGAGCCTTTAGGCGACCTAGCCGAATAGAGGCCGAGGCGCTCCCGCGCCGATGCGTAAACAGTCCTGTTATGTGCAGTACCGCCCGTACTCTATAATTTATTTTTGTTTTATATTTTTTTGCATTATACATACTTCAAAAGGTAAATCATCTATATGTTCTATTTCTTTATAAGCATTTTTTATGTACCATTCCTTTAATAACTTATTGTTATTTACAATATGAACTTCGACTATTTTTCCACCATATCCTTTAACTTTTACTTCAATGTTTCTTAATAACCTTTTTCCTATGCCTTTATGTCTATATTCCGTTAACACTGCTAACCATTTTATTTTATATAACTCATCTGTTTCTTTTACATAACCAATACAGCCAATTTCCTTATTTTGAGCTTTATATAAAAACATTTTTATGCTTTTTTGTATTTCATTTTCAATGATACTTTCTTTAATAAATGCTGGAAACGAAGGAGCATTTTCAATTGTATACCCAAATTAATTGGCTACTGTCATATATGATTTATTTACTATCTCTGTTATAGTTTTTGATTCATTTGTTTCAGAAATATTTCCAACAAAGAAATTTACAATTTTGTTTATTAAACCTTCCATGAAAAATTCCATTACTTCTTCAATAATCCACATATCTTTATCTTATATCATATAAGACCTATGTAAAATAAAATTCATACACCCATTTTTTTCTATTATTTCATTCATTATTTCCAATTTTTTATAATGTTTATCAATACTAAAATCCTTTACTTGCCATGGTATACATTTTAAATAATACACAATGGCACCTATGTCATTAAATTTCATTTTTCCAACATATTCTTCAAACTCTACGATTTCCATTCCAGCATTTTTAAACATTTCAATATTTTTTATTAAACACTATTCAATATCATCCATTGCCTTTATTCCAAATGCTATATTAAAATCTATTCCATTAAGCCCTCCTACTTGTTGAGTTATAAACAAACCACCTTTTTTAGATATTCTTTTAAGTTCCATTATTTCATAAGATTCATGCCTGTTTATAACAATGTCAAAATACTCATTGCCGAACGGAATTTTACTATCATTTTTTATTTGTTTCAAAATGATATTTTTTTCTTTTAAATTTTTTTCGGCAATAGGAATATTTGGCACATAACCTTCTGTCGCGCATACATTTTGGGGTAAATTTGATAAAGAGCATATAAATTGTTCATATTTTCCCTATATGTTTATATCATATTCATAATATATTGTCAATCGATTTAGCTCACATTACGCATAACGTTCTGGCTGTAACTGAGCCGTCGTAAGGCAACGAAGCAGTTACAGACCTGTTATGCGAAGGTTTGGATTTTTTCCAATAATTTTTTACACGATAATACCGTAAAATTAAACCAATACATACATATAGCAATGATGTTATTACACCAATAATGGGCGAAACTAATATTTCTTTACCTGAAACAATAATTATATGACCGTCAATTATAAGATGATTTATTAAAGAATCTTCAACCGTATGTAATAATACTACGGACCATATTGATTCTGTTAACCGATAAAGTTCAATAAACATTACAGACCAAAAAACCATTGTGATAATTGATATTATAGCAAATACAATTCTTCCAACAGGCAAAACTTCATACATAGCCGAATGCGGTAAAAAAAATAAATAATACGGCAAATGCCAAATTCCCCAAATCCCACCTACAATAATGTATAACCATATATCTTTTATTTTTGTTTTGAGTAATTTTGTTGTTAAATACCCCCTCCAAACAGATTCTTCAAAAAAATTTTTAATAAAATTTACACCAAGAGTTCCAATAAACCCTGCCAAATATGCCTTTGCTTTGAAATTTAAAATATTTATCCAGCCAAATATTTTTCCAAGAATAAGAATAAAGATTGTTACGAATGGAAAAATTATAAATGATATAATATACCATTTTATATTTCCTTTAATATTTAATTTTAATCCTATATCTTTCCAGCCATCGCCTGCAAATATTCTGAGTAACAATGTTGTTACTAATGGCAATATAAGCCATATTCCCATTCCCAATGATTCTTCATTGAGTCGTGATTCAATTATTTTATCAATAAATAAACCAAACCATCCACATGATAAAGAAACAAATACAAAAATAATAATATTCCGTATGGTTCTATTCATATTTTCTTCCTTTTTCCAATATAATTTTATTTACTTTGTATATATATTTCCAACCAACTAAGCCAAACTTTCGCATAACCGGGTAAAGGTATACGACGTTCAAGCCCGCCTATAAAGCAACCTGTAAGGTTGCGGCGAGCTTGAATGTGGGTGAAGGCAAAAAGCTTTGTCATGTTTGCTATTCTGTAAATATCTAAACTAAAAGGCATAAATTCTTTTGGCAAAACAAACGACCTGAACCATGAGCCGTTTTGGCGGCGATGCGTAAACAGTTCTGTTATGCGATGTAGGGGCGTACCCCACTATACTATTCTTACTTATTTTAATTCCTTATGTTCTATTTTGCAATATACTAACTATTTCCTCGTATTAGTGGTAAATTGTTATCATATGTCCATCCTGAATGGTTTGGTTTTTTTATAAGCAAAAATACTAATAAAATTGCCAGAAGGAGTATACAAGTTGTAAAGATACTGGCATCCGTTCCATTGGGAAGTCCTGTTAAAAGCGAGTTATTTCCCATTTCGGTAATAAGAACCGAAGGTTGTTCAGTTCCACTAGTTTTCATACCAAATATATCACCAGTTAAAAAATTCCATGCAACGTGAAATCCAGTAGAAAGCCATAACGCACCAGACTTCATAAACATATATCCAAAAAGCGACCCTGCAATAAATATGTTTATTAGTGATAGCAACGTAATATCAGGGTTCATAAAATGAAGAATACTAAATATTATAGCAGGAACAAACAGAATAACCCATTTGATTCTTGTTGTTTTCATTGCAGTCATAAAAAAACCGCGTGCAAGTAGTTCCTCCGAGAACATGAAAACACAGACACTTATAAATTCTGCAATTGTACCAAACGAAAAGAGTTTTTCTTTGTCAAAAGTAACAATTCTTAATTGCCCTGTTATCATTAAGAGAAAACAAACTATTCCAATAGAAATAGCGCCAAATGCCAATCCGAAAAAAAATGTACGAATTCCTTTTTCAGAGATGAGGCCGATTTGTTTAAAGCTGCGTTTATAGAACAGCTTAAATAGTAATAGAATACTACCTATTGAAATGATACCGTATACAAAAGTTACCTCCAATTTAAAAACAGGATTACTTTCATCACCAATTTCCGACAACGGTCTTGCGATCATTTGAGCAATTACAATAACAAGCAATACGGCAAAAATTGCCCAGCCAGATCGTAATTCGCCATATCGATTCTTGACCAATCCCGAAAACAAAACAACCATTTTCTTACCGATAGTCATTATCTTACTCCTGTAAACTGTTTATATTACGTAACACTTTATACATATTATTTTTTACTAAAATACAAACACTTTTCATATTTATTTCATAGTAGATTTTAAAAATAATTTTGCCCCTATTTCGTATAACGTTCCGGCTGTATGTGACGTTTGGGCAGGCATACAGGGGCTTTGCGAAGCAAAGACCGCCTGCCCAAATGTGGGTGAAGGAGCCGTGGGAATGAGCGTAGCGATATGACCTAGGCGACTGAACCCCGAGCCGCTTCTGCGGCGACGCACATACAGACCTTTTAGGCGACGTAAAAACTTACCTTTATTAATCTATTGTATTCATTTTTTAGTTTTTTAATTGTAATGCAATATTCCGAACAATTTGAACAAACTTTTCAGGCTCTTCGCCATTGGGAGAATGTGCTGATCCTTCAAATGTAAAAAATGATTTATCAGGTGCTTTTATTATATCAAAATATTCCTGAGACAATGTATATGATACTTGATAATCATATTTTCCGTGTGTTATATAAACCGGTATTTGAAATGAAATTGCTGTTTCAAACAAATTGTCAGAAATAACATAATTCCACAAATATCTCAGTGAAAGTGAAATTCCCTGAATATATTTCACTTTCTCAAATAAAGTATAGCCTTTGAAAAATAGTATGTTTTTTAGCATTTCGGCCATAGAAAAATTTTCGTGCATAATTCCTATTCCGTATTTATTCATCAACGGCGAGCGAACATTACCTATGTATTCGATAGTTGGAAAATTAGATGAGTTTCTATTAAACTTTTCTAATCTTTTGACTGATGATTTGTCATTAATCTCGATTGCGTGCTTTAACATATAATCGTATGCCATTCTTTCAGATTTATCTTGGTTTGTTACTTGCCCAATACCAATATAAGCTAAATAATCTTCAGGATATTTTTCAATAGCTTTTATGCCGAGAAACGATCCCCAAGAATGTCCCATCAAGTATATTTTTTCCTTGTTGAAACGATGCTTAAGATACTCAGTAATTTTTTGAGTATCTTCTATCATTTGTTCAAGTGTCATTGTATTTGGATCGATCGAATTGCTGAAACTCATGCCTGCTCCCCGCTGATCCCAGTAGCAAACAGTAAAGTATTTTTCTAAGCGCTCATTTGTTTCATAAGGATATAAAGTTGCGAATTCAGGGCTTCCAGGGCCGCCATGCAAGAAAAGAATAACAGGGTTTTCCTGATTCTCAGAACGCAAGAAAAATCCTTGTCTAATTCCATTAATTTCAATGAAAGATTTTTCTGCAATTGAATTTGCAATTATATTTCCTTCTTTATCTTTCAACTCATCCAATTTTCCAGGACTTTTTACCGCAAAAACAAGTAGACTAATCAGCATAATTCCAATAATTGACACTAGAAAAATTCCAATTATTTTAAATACTTTTTTCATATAATACTCCTATTTTTTTTATATATATTTTTTTTCAGATTGTCAATGAACAATTCATAAAATATTCGAGTTTTTATGTCGCCTAACTATTTTTATGCGTTGTTTGAGTTGGCTTATATTTGTATTTTATATTCACCAAGAGGCAGTTGCCCAAAAAGCTATTGCCAATCTATTGTTATCGTGTCGGTTATTGACTTCGCTTCGAGAGTATGCCCTATAGCAGTGAATCCCCATTTTTCAATTATTGGGGCAATGATACGCCAATCATTACCCTCACGGACATAAAGGACATAATCTTCTCCGTAGGTGTAGCTATTTTCAGTTACGTTTTCAAAATGAAATGAAATACCACTAGGAGAAGCGTTTTGAATGATAATACTAATAATAGCAAAAATGGGCACACCTCTCCCACGAAGTTTTTTCTAAACCTGTTCCCTATATTATTTATTCAGTAGCCGAAACATACTTGAACAATACCATATAGGTGCTTTTTATTTATCCTACTGCTCTTTTATCCGCTTTCCTTATAATAAACCAAAAGCTATGATAAACATAATTTTCAGGATCATTTTTAATAATCTTAATTTGATTATTTATTATGTTTAAAAAAATCCATCTATTGGTCCTTTATCACATTTACAATTTAATTCAATTTCAAGCATCGAAATATCATTAACCCATAATTTTAATTGCAGTAAAGTCAATAATTTTATAAATAGTCTTTCTGTTTCTAATTCCATTGGAATACCCTTTTTTTATCCACACTTTTATTCATTAATTCTACCATATCATGGTATACTCCTGAAAATACATCATCTATGAAAAGTATAATGGAGACGGTGTGCGAAAAATATCACCCGTTGGGGTGATTCACGGGTGATTCACGGGTGATTTACGGGTGACTGGAACTGGAAGTATATCCGTGAAAAAGGGATGTCAGGCCGGCTATATTGGAAACGCCTGTGGTCTGATATATATGTTTTAAGTGGGTTTTTACCGTATTGACGGAAATATTAAGGGTATTTGAGAGTCCTTTATGACTGACATTGCCGGCAAGTACCGCTTCTATAACCTCTAATTCGCGTCTGCTTAAATGTTGAATGAACGGCGTATATTTATCATTTTTTATGGTTAATATCAGGCTTTCCGTATTTTTCATAACGGAAGGTAAATTATCTGCGGTTAGCCGCGTATACAGATAAAATAAAAATATTAGTATTGCAATAAGAAGCGTTCCCATAAAAAAAGAAGACAAAAAGGACATAGACATCACCTTTGAAATATCTTCCAGCCAAAAAAGAACTATTAAAGTGGAGAAAATAAACAGTAAAGTAAATGGCACATAAAGACTAAGAGGCGGTTTTGATTTTGTGTTACGCAGCCAGCGCTCGGCTAAAAGACAGCAAACGGTTATGATAATATTGATAAAAAATGTCGCGCTGTAATATAGTTGCGGGAATTTTATGGTGTCTTCCATGAGATTTTGCAAATCAGTTACAGGGTGAACAAAAACAGCGAAAAAATATAAAACAGGAAATTGCGCCAAATTAATTATGCCGAAAATAAAAGAAGAGGCTATAAGCGTCCTTAAACGGTTATCACCTAACAAAACATAGGAAAGAAGACAAAGCGCGATAAAAATTACAGTAGTATCAATGAATGAGGGAGCCTCAACTATCCCATAAAAATATAAGTGATTGAATAACATATACAACGGATAACCCAGGACAGCCAGCGCCAGAAGGGCAATAGACCGCAGGCGGGATGCCGGTTTATTCATCTTATAGAAAAGAGGATAAAATCCTATAACGCAAATTAATCCAAGACAAAAACTTAAAATGACTAAACTCCCATTATACTATGTTTGTTTTTGCGATTATTTTCAAGGGATTGCAAAAGTGATTTCTGCTATTAAAGCGGTGTATTGGGCTGATTACAGAAATGGGCTTGCTCCCGCTGATTTGTCTGCGGCGTGTCTGTAACTGGCAAGCTGGAACATGAACAGTTACAAGGGGCGGTGTATTGGTATGACTGGAAGAGATACACCCCGAAACACGTTTTTCAGCTAACATGATTCTGGCAGCAGATTACAAACGCCCTCTTGACCGGATTGAAAGCGGCATATTGACGGTAATCGCGTTATGGGAAAAAGGCGATAAATACAATGCGGCTGTGGAAATGGAACAAGCCCTGCATATTGCCACGCCTTACGGATTCATACAGTTGTTTATCAACGAAGGCAAAGAAATTCTGCCTATGTTGTGGATGATCCGCAAAAAAACGGACATAGATTTACAGCAGGCAGAGTTCATTGATACGCTTACACAAAGAATTTCAGGGTTTGACAGAAAGCGGGAGAATATTTTTGACGCTGTAAATTTATACAATCGAAACAAACTGGCTGAGTATAAATACAAGCAGCTAATTCCGCAAAAAATTATAGATTCTTACATCACCTTCAGGAAACCTGGCGTTAACTTCAAGTTCCCCGCCCATTTGCTTTTTTTGTAAAATCAATATGTGTTTCGGCGGGCGGTATACGAAATGAAAATACCATTTCTCCATTTGCGTTTGTTAATGCCATGTCACCCTTGCGAAGTATGTTCATTCCTATGATGAAATCAAAATTATTACCGCCATAAAATTCGACTGCTTCCATGTTGGAAAATAATATGCCGTTTGGTAATAATATGTCTACTAAATAAACAGGGACTAAAGCAAATCCATGAGCGCCAAGAACTTTAATTATTTTAAATGATTTTAATTGTGCGTTTGAGGCAAAACTACGGCTTATACACGATCCTGTAGAGCCGGTATCTACTAGAGCCATAGACTTCTTTCTTATTCAACTGTCCTTTGGATAGCCGTCTATGAGAACCGAAACACCTAATTGTATTTCAAATAGTACAGATTGTTTTTGCTTATCCGCAAGATGAATTGTTATAGCATTATAATCCAAAACAAACCGCCTGATTATTATAAATCATGGTTTCTTCTTCATTAGTAATACAATCCTGAATTAAAAATTCTCCCATTACAAAGCCGTTTTTTTGAGCGGTTGAAAGAGCGGCTTCTGTGTTGGGATAATAGCCTATAACCGTTTTGTCTTTCAACAGAACACATTCATTTAAGTGGTTGTTTATTATTGTATCGCGGTTTTCGTCAAACCATTTGTACAAATCAACTAAATTTTCCATTATGTATCCTGTCTTTTATAATTCACTGAATTTCCCAGAATTTCAAGCACGGCTGGTACTTAGGTGTTATGGAGTTGGACAACCGCCCATTATACTGTTCTGTTTTTGCTTTCTTCTGCGAAGGATTGTTTTATTGCCTGCACTACTTCTCCTATAATGCCCATCCTTAGCTTTTCCAGTTCACTTTGAGGGCTGGGGGCAGATGTAAAAAGTTCATGGGTTTCAATGCCTAAAGCTCCCGCAAGGAGATCCAGCACTTCTGGCGTTGGAAATTTTCGGCAGGTTTCAACAGTTGCCAGGTATTGTGAGGAAATACCGGCTAATTCGGCCAGCTTATCTTGAGAAAAACCGCATTTGCGGCGGTAAGATTTTATATTATTCGCCAATACTTCCCTAATATTTGTCATTTCCAACTATTAGCCTATAAGAACAGGATAATTGCAATTTAGTACTTGACTTATTGGCTTTACGGATAATATATTATTCTAATAGGCTAATCTTCGGATTTTATGTAATGCGGCAGAACCGCAAAGGAGTTTCTAATGAAAAGATTTCGTATTTTTTCCTTGATGGCGATCGCGCTTTTGGTAATGATGTGCCTGTCGTTTACCGCCTGTGACAACGGCAGTACAACTTCCAAATACTCGGTTTGGATTCATGGATTTACCTGGTCTAGTGCTTCCACCATTTCGCGCTGGGCAACCCTGTCAGATGGTAATGGGAGAATCGTTGAACTTTCAGCCAGCGACTTCGAGTGGGAAAAAACAAACAACTTTATTAAATATAATGAGACCGAAAAAAGTTGGACTGTGGACGAGATTGCCGATCAAATACAAAAATGGGGGTTTAGTTCTAGTAAAGCCAAGGAAATAGCCAATAGTATTGTTTCATATGGCCACTGCGAATTCGGCTATAGATCAGGATCAAATTTTTACATGATGTTAAAATAACGGGTGGCTGAAACCAGTATAAAGTCCAATTGAAGTTCTCCGTGAAATACCGGCGGGGTGAACTATTCCAGCTTCACCCCGGCTTCGGCTGTTTTGGAACTTTCAATTTCATTTCTGAATTTAGAATTCAACTTCCCGGTCAAGCTATTAAATTTGCGAAAAATTAGAGATTCTTACATCTCCTTCAGGAAATCTGGCGATAACTTCAAGTTCCCCGCCCATTGCTTCAATATGGCTACGCAATGTGGAAATATACATATCTGTACGCTTTTCAAGTTTTGCAATGGCCGGCTGTTGTATATGCAGGGCCTCGGCAAGCATCTTCTGAGAAAGGCCGCGGGCATTTCTCAGTTCATTCAGAGGCATCTCGGTTAGAGCTTTTTTTACTTCTTCTGCTATTCTTGCCCTTCGCCCAGGACTCATTTTTGCTTCAAGCTCTGAAAATTTCTTAGCCATTGTTTTTCTCCTGGATTTCTTTCAGGTATGCGTCATAGATTCGATCCGCCAGCGGGACCATAATGTCGTAAAATCTGTCATCTCCTGTTTTATCTCCGCCAATCAACAGAATTGCGGTACGGCTCGGATTAAAGGCGTAAAATGTCCGCAAAGGCCGCCCTTTACACTGGCTTCGTAGTTCCCGCATAGACTTATGCTTTGACTGTCTAACGTCGGTAGTGTAAGGAAATTTAAGGGACGGGCCTTCACTCCTTAACAGCCCGACAGTGAAAGCAATCGCATCTTGTTCTGCTTCGCTCAGAGTATCCCACCATTCTCCAAACTCATCAGTGTACTCAACTTCCCACATAATTCTGTATATTCCATACAAGGAATATTGTCAAGAGCCTTTCAATATTGTTAGAAATGTTCCAGATACCTGGAGGCCGAGCGGTTCATCTCCTTAGCGAAACCGCTTGAATACTTGCGTTCATAAAAAGCTTTGATATATTCCTTGAATTCTTCTTCCCGTTTTATTACGCCTTTTTCAAGGAACATCTGCTTGTGTTCTTTTTCGCTCAAGCGGCGGTAGCGGTTTTCCTGCACGATATAAGAGAGCGGCGGACGGCCTGGCTTTACCCGCTCTGTTTGTCCTTTCGTAGGAAAGCCGTATACCACAAAAGCCGCGGGAAACACGTATTCATCAAGGTCCAGCGCCTCGCGGACTTTTTCTTCCTGCTCCAGAATGTCGCCGATATAGCAGGAGCCTATGCCCAGTGCCTCGGCGGCTACAACCGTGTTTTGCGCCGCGATAACGGCGTCCGCAACCGCCAAAAAGAGGTCCCCTTTTTCGGGAGGGCGCGGCTCAATTCCGGCTGCGATGTAACTGTCGTACCACCTGCGGCAGTCGGCCAAAAACAGCAGGGCCAGCGGGGCTTTGGCTATAAAAGGCTGGTTATCGCAATACACCGAAAGAGATTGCTTCAAGCCCTCATCGGTTATGTCCAGAATGGTGTAAAGGTTCTGGTTCCCGGCAGTAGGGGCTTGCAGGGCAGACTCCAGAATCAGGGTTTTTTCTTCCGTAGAAATCGGACGCTCCTGGAACTGCCTTACGGACTTGCGCTTAAAAAGGGATTGGATTATATCGTTCATGTTTTCTATTATACACCGGATCGGCATGGATACTGAAGTCTTGACCCGCAGCCCGCGATAGCGGGCAGTAAATCCCCTCCTTATAAGAGCCATAGGCAAAGCCTAAGGCTTTGCCTTTAGCGTAGCCATTGACAATCAGGCCAGTTTATCGTATAGCTATCCACGTTACTATTGAACAAAGGCGTTCATCGGACACTTATAATGTGATGAGCGCCTTTTCTGTTTAGGAGGAACACTCTATGCAGAATGAAGGGCAGGTACGGATACCGTCCGGCTGCGCCATATCGGGCATCATCGACAAGTCTGGCCGGCGCATGAGCGGCGAGGTAATGATAAAGTCCATTGCCGTTATGCACGACCGCTCGAATGGGCTGGGCGGCGGTTTCGCCGGTTATGGTATTTATCCGGAATACAAAGACTATTACGCTTTGCATTTGTTTTACGATTCAATATCAGCAAAAAAAGAATGCGAGGATTTTTTAGACCGGCATTTTGACATCATAAACCTTTCCAAAATTCCAACGCGAAAAATAAAATCCATTACCGATGAACCGTTAATCTGGCGCTACTTTGTTGCGCCCCTGCCTACAAAACTTGCCTCAAGCCAGCTCGACGAGAGGGAATTCACGGCCAAATGCGTGTTCCGCATCAATACACGAATTGACGGAGCTTATGTGTTTTCCAGCGGAAAGAACATGGGCGTATTCAAGGCGGTCGGCTTTCCCGAAGATGTCGGGCGTTTTTACAAGCTCGATGAATACGAGGGCTGGTGCTTTACCGCCCACGGGCGCTATCCGACAAACACGCCGGGCTGGTGGGGCGGCGCTCATCCCTTCTCTCTTCTTGATTATACGGTGGTACATAACGGCGAAATATCTTCTTATGACACAAACCGGCGCTCAATTGAAATGTACGGTTATAAGTGCACGCTTCAAACCGACACCGAGGTCATTACCTACATAATTGATTATCTTCACAGAAAACACCAGCTTGCCTTCAAAGAAATCGCTTCGGTCATCGCTGCTCCGTTCTGGTCTACTATCGGACGTATGAAACCGGACGATCTGGAGACCCATGAGTACCTGCGCATCATGTTCAGCGGACAATTGATAACCGGCCCGTTCTCAATCCTTGTGGGCTTTGACGGCGGACTGATGGCGTTAAACGACAGGCTTAAACTGCGGAGCATGGTGGTAGGTGAAAAAGACGATCTGGTTTACATCGCAAGCGAAGAAGCGGCTATCCGCGTCATTGAACCTAACCTTGACACAATCTGGGCTCCCAGGGGCGGCCAGCCTGTGATCATCTTTATGAATGGGCGTGTTCCGGATTCCGGACCAGCCATATACAGAGGCGAAGAATGGCATTGAATTATATATATCCCGAATATGAAGTTATAAGAAACGGCGACAGATGTATCACCTGCCGCGCCTGTGAACGTCAGTGCGCAAACGAGGCGCACGAATATCTGGCGGAAGTGGACAAAATGGTTACCAACGAAGCAAAATGCGTTAACTGCCATCGCTGCGTTTCGCTCTGTCCCACCCGCGCCCTGAAGGTTGTAAAAAGCGGCAACACCTATAAGCATAATTCAAACTGGAACGCCAAAACCATAGACGAAATTTACAAGCAGGCGGATTCAGGCGGCGTGCTTTTATCAAGCATGGGTAATCCTGAAGATTATCCGGTATACTTTGATAAAATAATTATTAACGCCTCGCAGGTTACAAACCCGTCCATAGACCCTTTGCGCGAACCGATGGAAACAAAGATATTTCTGGGCGCAAGGCCAAAAACAATAGAGCGCGACAGTAACGGCCGGATCAGGAACAACCTGACGCCGCAGCTTAAGCTGTCCATGCCTGTAATGTTCTCCGCCATGAGTTACGGTTCCATAAGCTACAACGCGCACGAAAGTTTGGCGCGGGCCGCCGAAGATCTTGGCATATTTTACAACACAGGCGAAGGCGGCCTGCATCAGGATTTTTACCGTTACGGGAAAAACACCATCGTGCAGGTCGCGTCGGGACGTTTCGGCGTCCATCCTGATTACCTGAACGCGGGCGCGGCTATTGAAATAAAAATCGGCCAGGGCGCAAAGCCCGGTATCGGCGGGCACCTTCCCGGCATGAAAATAGTCGGCGACATTTCCCGCACAAGAATGATTCCTGAGGGCACCGACGCTATTTCTCCCGCGCCGCACCACGACATATATTCAATAGAAGATTTGCGGCAGCTTGTTTATTCCTTAAAAGAAGCTACGAATTATCAAAAGCCGGTAATCGTAAAGATTGCCGCAGTCCATAACGTAACCGCCATCGCGAGCGGCATAGCGAGAAGCGGCGCGGACATCATTGCCATCGATGGTTTTCGCGGCGGGACAGGCGCTGCGCCGACTCGCATACGCGACCATGTCGGTATCCCCATAGAGCTTGCGCTCGCGGGCGTTGACAAGCGCCTCAGGGACGAGGGAATCCGCGACAGCGTGTCCATCATCGTGGGCGGAAGCATCCGTTCCAGCGCCGACATTGTGAAAGCCGTCGCGCTGGGCGCGGACTGCGTGTATGTCGCCACGGCGGCTCTTATTGGGCTTGGCTGCCACCTTTGCAGAAACTGCCACACCGGCAAATGCAACTGGGGTATCGCGACGCAGGTTCCTGAACTGACCAAACGGCTGAACCCCGATCTCGGATACAAGCGCCTCATTAATCTCTTGTCCGCGTGGCAGCATGAAATCATGGAGATGATGGGCGGCATGGGCATCAATTCAATTGAGGGCCTTAAGGGAAACCGGCTCATGCTGCGCGGTGTTGGGCTTAACGAAAAAGAGCTTGAGATACTGGGAATTAAACACGCGGGAGAATGATGGTGGAAAATAACGTTAAGAAAATAATCAGCGGGAAAGTGCGGGAAGTTTACGATGTTTCTGACGATAAACTCGTAATTGTTACAACTGACAGAATTTCCGCTTTCGATGTGATTTTACCAAAGCCTGTAACAAATAAAGGAAAGGTCTTAAACGCCGTCTCTTTGTTTTGGTTTGACTTCACCAAAGGCATCATTCCCAATCATATTATTTCAAGCGATCTTAAAGACATGCCGGAATTTTTTCAGAAGAGTGAATTTGAGGGCCGTACTGTTTTAGTGAAGAAATTAAAAATGCTGTCGTTTGAATTTATCGTCAGGGGTTATATGTTCGGCAATATGTGGGCTTCTTATTCCAAAGGTGAAAAATTCTGCGGGCAAAAAATTGAAGGCGATTATAAGCTTGCCGAAAAACTGGCCTCCCCGCTCTTTACCCCTTCCACAAAAGCGCAAACCGGCCATGATGAGTATATCTCTGTTCAATACGTCGCCGACAAGATTGGCGCTGAGCTGGCTGACAAAATAGAAAAGGTGAGTTTTGAGCTTTACAACACCTGTTACAATTACGCTTATAACAAAAACATAATTATAGCCGACACCAAATTTGAATTCGGCCTTGACGCGCACAACAACCTTTTAGTCGCGGACGAAATACTTACGCCCGACTCAAGCAGGTTCTGGAGTCTCTCTGATTATCAAGTGGGGGTTTCGCCCAAGAGCTACGACAAGCAACTGGTAAGAGACTGGCTCCAAAATAATAAAGTCAACGGCGAAATGCAATTTGAAAACGTAAGCGACGATGTTTTGAAAAAAACGTCGGAGATCTATGCGGAGTGCCTGCGAAAGATAACCGGATAACACAGCCGCGTGACCTAAGAACCGCAGGTCTAAGAACCGTAGGTAGCAAGGAGAAGTGAGTAAGTGAAAAGGGTTTATGTAAACGAAAAGTGGTGCCTGGGCTGTCATTTATGCGAATACTACTGCGCTTTCGCGGGAACAACCGAGAGCGACATGGCGCGCGCTTTGAAGGGCATTAAAATACAACCGAGAATTCACATAGAAAAAAAAGACGACATCAGTTTCGCCGTTTCCTGCCGGCACTGCAAAGAGCCGTATTGCGTCAAAGGCTGCATCACCGGCGCGTTAACCATTGCCGACGGCGTAATTACGATTAACAAGGATAGATGCGTCAGCTGCTTTACCTGCATTATGAGTTGTCCTTACGGCGCTGTATCCCCTTCGGAAGACGGCGCGGTGCAGAAATGCGAGCTATGCGTAAGTACCGCCTCCGGAACGCCGGCCTGCGTAAAGGGCTGCCCGAACAACGCTATTGTTTTTGAGGAGAGAGGGTAAAAGTTTTGAAGTATGTAATCATCGGCAATTCCGCGGCAGGCATTGGCGCGGTAGAAGGCACTAGATCAATAGACAAGCAAAGCGAAATCACAATTATCACAAACGAAAGCTACCACACATATTCACGCCCGCTCATTTCCTACCTATTACTCGGCAAGGTTACAAAAGAAAGCATGAGATACCGCGGCGATAATTTTTACCGTGATAATAACTGTACGCTTATGACAAACGCAGTTGTGGAAAAAATTGACGCCGCGGCAAAGAACGTGGTTTTAGACGGCGGCAAAAATGTACCCTACGACAAGCTTCTTGTCGCGACAGGCTCTTCGCCGTTTGTACCGCCTTTCGAGGCCCTGGATACTGTAAAAAACAAATTCACTTTTATGAGCCTTGATGACGCGCTGGAACTTGAGGCGGCGCTAAATAAAGACAAGCGTGTGCTGATTGTCGGCGCCGGGCTTATCGGCCTGAAATGCGCCGAGGGTATTCACGAGCGCGTTAAGCACATCACGGTGCTTGACCTTGCCCCGAGGATTTTATCCAGCATCCTCGACGATGAAGGCGCAAAGCTGGTTCAAAATCACCTGGAAAGCAAGGGCGTGGAGTTCAGGCTTTCCGCCAACATCAAAAACTTCAAGCCTAACGCTGCCATCTTGGAAAGCGGCGAAACAATTGATTTTGATATCCTCGTCCTTGCCGTGGGCGTGCGACCCAACACCGCGCTTCTGAACGGCATTGCGAATATTGAGCGCGGCATCTCCGTGAACGGAAAATCGGAAACATCAGCTCCCGATATTTACGCTGCGGGCGACTGCACCCAGACGCTTGACATATCCAGCGGGCAAAACAAAATCATGGCGCTCTTGCCCAACGCTTACATGCAGGGCGAATGCGCGGGAATCAATATGGCAGGCGGAGAGAAGAGCTTCGATAAGGCAATTCCCATGAACGCAATCGGATTCTTCGGCTTACACATGATCACTGCAGGCAGCTACACAGGGGATATACACGCCGAGAGCGGCAAGGGCAATTACAGGCGCTTGTTTTTCAGCGACAACAAACTTAACGGGTATATCCTTATCGGCAATGTGGAGAAAGCCGGAATTTATACTAGCCTTATCCGCGAGCGGACGCCGCTTGACACAATCGACTTCAACCTCGTATGCGAGAAGCCGGGGCTGATGGCGTTCAGAAAGGAAGAAAGAATGGTGAAACTTGGAGGAGCTTCATAATGAACATATCCGCGCAAAATCTGGATCACAAAGAACTGAATAATCTGATAAGAACCTCATCGGAAGCTGTCCATGTTGAGCATTGTTACGGACAAAGGTTTATCGGAAGCGGCATGAGCGGCAAAAACATAACAATAAACGGAACGCCGGGAAACGCGCTGGGCGCTTATTTTAACGGCGGAACCATTACGGTAAACGGCAACGCACAGGACGCTGTCGGCGATACGATGAATGACGGCAAAATCGTCATCCACGGCAACGCAGGCGACGCGCTGGGCTACGCCATGCGGGGCGGCAGCATTTTTGTCAGAGGCAACGCCGGGTACAGAACGGGCATCCACATGAAAGAATACAAAGAGAAAAAACCCGTAATCGTGATTGGCGGCAAAGTGGGCAGCTTTCTGGGCGAATACCTGGCAGGCGGAGTAATTGTCGTGCTTGGCATTGATTCGGTGGAGGCCCCTGTTTATTATTTTACAGGAACCGGTATGCATGGCGGGAAAATCTTTATACGGACGACCAAAGACCTCCTGAGCCTGCCGGCGCAGGTCGCCCTGTCAAACGCTACGGCGGAAGACTTAAACGAAATTAAACCATACCTTTCCGAATTTGCCGGTTATTTCGGAATGAATACAGATTCGCTCATGAAAGACAATTTTTATTTATTAAAACCAAACGCGAGGAATCCTTATAAGCAACTATATACTGCAAACTGATACCGCAAATTAGATGAGGTCGTTATGGAAAGCGCTTTGATTGTTTCAGATGTAGAGGAAGAAACGGTTTTTCTTACAGAGCTGTTGGGCGCGGCTTCCATTCATAACAGTTCTTCCATAAAATCTGCCGATAGCGCGCAAAAGCTTATTTTACAGGAATACTTCGATCTGGTGATTGTTAACGCGCCGTTGCGTGACGAATCGGGCGAAAACTTTTCCAGGTGCATCGCCTCCAAAGGCATATCGCAAGTCATCCTCCTGGTTAAAAATGAGCGCTTTAGTTCCGTTTTACCTGCATGTGAGGACGACGGAGTGTTCGTAATTTCAAAGCCGGTGGATAAAACAGTTTTTTTATACGCGCTGTCTCTGGCAAAATCGGCTCAGAACAGAATAAAGCGGATAAAGAATGAAAACTCGCAGTTGAAACAAAAAATTGACGACATACGTATTATTGACCGGGCGAAATGTATGTTAATATCCATTATGAAAATGAATGAACAGGAAGCCCACAAGTATATAGAGAAACAGGCGATGGACATTCGTTCAACAAGAAGAATTGTCGCGGAAGGAATATTAAAACTGTATGAGAACTATTAGAAAGCTGAACGAGGAATGCGCTGTTTTTGCCGTCAGCCTTACGATTGACGAGGCCGCCGGAATTACCTACAACGGCCTGTTGTCGCTTCAGCACCGCGGCCAGGAAGGCGCGGGTATCGCTGTTGTAAACGACGGCCATATTTTTTGCCACAAGGACATAGGGCTTGTCAGCGAGGTTTTTTCCACCGCCGAGCTTGAAAAACTGCCCAAGGGGAAAATCGCCGTAGGGCATACGCGGTATTCAACAACCGGCGTCAATAAAAGAGAAAACGTCGGGCCCTTTGTGACGGACTATCTTACAGGAAGGATCGCGGTAGCCCACAACGGCAACGTAACGAACGCCCTTGTAATACGCGAAAACTTAAAACGCCAGGGCTTGCGTTTCGGCGCGACCAGCGACAGCGAGGTTGTTTCATCGTTTATAGCATACTACATGATGAACGATGAAAATCCGCTGTCAGGCCTCATAAAAGCCGCGGATATGCTGAGAGGCGCGTTTTCGCTCGCGATAGTCTGCAACGATGACAAGCTAATCGCCATACGCGACCCAAACGGTTTCCGTCCCCTTTGCATCGGGCAAAACGAACTTGGATTCGCCGTTGTTTCCGAGAGCTGCGCCCTTGACGCCTGCGGTTTTAAGTTTGTCAGGGATGTGCTGCCCGGTGAGGTAGTTGTAATAGAGAACGGAGAAATAAAAAGCGAGGGAATAAAGCTCACCAACAAGGAGAAAGACAAGGGACTCTGCATTTTTGAATATGTCTATTTCGCAAGACCGGATTCGGTAATCGACGGGCTTTCTGTTTATAAAACGCGGCGCAACATGGGGTTAATACTGGCGGAAGAACATCCGGTGGACGCCGACCTGGTCTGCGGAGTTCCGGATTCCGGCCTGGACGCCGCGGGCGGATACAGCGAAAAAAGCGGGATACCTTTGGCCGCAGGCTTTGTTAAAAACAGGTACATAGGCCGCAGTTTCATCTATCCCACGCAGACCCAGCGGGACAACGCCGTCAAGCTCAAGCTCAATCCTCTGGCGGCAGGCATTCGCGGGAAAAGGATCGTGCTTGTGGATGATTCCATCGTACGCGGCACTACAAGCGAAAAAATTGTCAGGAGCCTTAAAAACTCAGGGGCCAAAGAGGTGCACATGAGGGTCTCTTCGCCGCCCTTCCGGCACACCTGCCATTACGGAACCGACATCGACAGCGAGGAAAACCTGATAGCGAACAAGATGAGCTTGGATGAAATCGGCGCCAAGATAGGCGCTGACAGCCTGGGATATATCAGCATAGATGGCTTAAAACGCGCCTGTGGCGGATGCGCCCTGGCTTTTTGTACGGCTTGCTTTACGGGCAACGGCGAATCCGAGCGGGCAAAGAAGGATGTTTTTGAATAAAAAACAGGCTAGTATTATGGAACACAATATATTTATACAAAATATCATCACGCAGCTAAGAACCGAAGGTAGCTCGCGGAGGCGCGGAGAACTGGACGTTATTACTAAATTATGCGTCTTCCACATACTTTTTCTTTTTTTCATAATAAAGATAAGTATGAAAGAGGAATCTGGCTTTCTAATTACTTATAGCTCTCTGCGTCCGCGAACCGAAGGTTCGATGCGCTTCTGCGTGAGAAAATTATGGAGTAAAATTTATGATGGTACAGGTTACCAGGAGTGAAGAATATGACTAAATATGTTTTTGTAACAGGCGGAGTTGTTTCGGGGCTTGGAAAAGGCATCACAGCCGCGTCTTTGGGCAGGCTGCTAAAGCAGCGCGGGCTGAAGGTCGCGGCGCAAAAACTCGATCCGTATATGAACATCGATCCGGGAACCATGAGCCCGTTCCAGCACGGCGAGGTTTTTGTTACAGACGACGGCGCGGAAACCGATCTTGATCTGGGGCATTACGAGCGTTTCATTGACGAAAACCTGACAAAAATGAGCAACCTGACATCCGGTCAGGTTTACTGGAGCGTACTTGGCCGCGAACGCGCGGGAGGCTATCTCGGCGGCACTGTGCAGGTTATACCCCATGTTACAGAAGAAATAAAAAGGTTTATTTATACCGGAGCGGAAAAAAGCCGCGTTGATGTGATCATCACCGAGATTGGAGGCACGACGGGCGATATTGAGAGCCAGCCGTTTTTGGAGGCGATTAGACAAATTTCTCTTGAGAAAGGCCGCGAAAACTGCCTGTTCATTCACGTTACCTTGATTCCGTTTTTAAAATGTTCCGGCGAACATAAATCAAAACCAACGCAGCATTCGGTTAAAGAGCTGCGCTCCATGGGTATTTCGCCTAACGTTATTATCGCGCGCGCCGACGAACCTTTAAGCGGCGGCATTAAGGAAAAAATATCGCTCTTTTGCAATGTAAAGATCGACTGCGTAATAGAGAACACCTCTATTCAGTCTCTGTACGAAGTGCCGCTTATGCTCCACCAAAACGGCCTGGATAAAGTCGTTTGCCGGGAACTGGCCCTCGACACCGCAGAGCCTGATTTAAACGAATGGCGGAAAATGGTTCAAAAAATCGGGGAGAGGAAACAGGAAGTAAATATATCGATAGTCGGGAAATACGTTCAACTGCACGACGCGTATTTGTCCATCATAGAAAGTTTGAACCACGCCGGGTTTGAAGCCGGCGTAGGAGTAAACATTTCATGGATTGACAGCGCTGAGGTAACCGCTGAAAGCGCCGGCGTGTTGTTGGGCGGGACAGACGGCATAATTATTCCCGGCGGTTTCGGCGACAGGGGAATTGAGGGTAAGATCAACGCCTGCCGTTACGCGAGGGAAAACAACATACCGTACCTGGGTATCTGCCTTGGAATGCAAATCGCCGTGATTGAATACGCGCGTAACGTCTGCGGCCTGGAGCGCGCAAACTCAAGCGAGTTTGACGAGACTTCGCCCCATCCGGTAATTGATCTCATGCCAGGCCAAACCGGTATGCTTGGCTCAGGCGGTACCATGCGCCTGGGCGCCTATCCATGCAGGATCGCAAAGGGCACGCTGTTAAACAGGCTTTACAATGCGGATGAAATAAGCGAAAGGCACCGTCACCGTTTTGAATTTAACAATGCCTATCTGGAAACCATGACTAACAAGGGCCTTGTAATCTCCGGCGCGTCGCCTGACGGCAAGCTTGTTGAAGCGATAGAACTGCCGAATCATCGCTTTTTTACCGGCGTCCAATTTCACCCCGAATTCAAGAGCCGTCCCAATAAACCGCATCCGCTTTTCCTGGGGCTTGTAAAGGCGGCTTTTAATATGCGGGGAGAGCGCTAAGAGCTTGTCCATAAATAAAATCAACATGAAAAAAGCATCTCACCTAGAACCTTCGGTTCGCGTGCACCAAGGCACGTCGGACTAAAGTCCGCGTCTTTGTGTGCTAAGAACCCGAAGGGTAGTTATTTAGGGATAAGTTCTAAATCTCCGCGATAACCTCTATTTCAACTAACACGTTTCTTGGGAGTTGTTTTACCGCAACAGTGGAGCGGGCCGGTTTTCCGGTAAAATGCTTTTCGTATTCTGCGTTAAAAGCGGCAAAGTCGTTCATATCTGCAAGGAAGCACATGGTTTTTACGGCTTTCGTGATGGACGAACCTGCGGCCTCCAGAAGCGCTTTCAGGTTTTTGCAAACCTGTTCGGTCTGCCCGGTTATTGCCGTACCGGTTATTTCGCCGGTCTCCGGCGACAAAGGAATTTGCCCGGAAGTAAACACCAGATTTCCTGTAATCATTGCCTGAGAATAAGGCCCGATTGCCGCGGGAGCGGCATTTGTCTGTACTGCTTTCATGCTATTCTCCTTTAACTTACTTTAACCTAGAATCATGGAATTGTAAAATTCACAACCATGAAACCCGCCGCGCCCACCCCCGCTTCCTGCTGTTCTTCCCATGAGGCCACGACAACATTTCCGATGACCGCCGCGCCAGTATAAACAAAACCTTCGTCCAGGGCTGGAAGGGAAAAATTACCTGGGTCATTCTCGGGAGCTTCGCCGTAAGCCGCAAGCGGACTCTGCGGATCCGAATTCATCCATTCGCCAAAGGAGATCCTTTCGCCCTCAACATTGAGATCGGCGGTACGAAAATAAGCGGTCGCGTTCCTGGCCTGCCCTTTTTCCTTCATGCGGTAATACCAGAGGCCGTCCGGCCCGCGGCGCAGCAGCTCCGTTTCCCAACTCCCCCCGTTTGAAGGGAAAATTTCCAGAGCGGGAACATAAGCGCCCACAGGAACCGGACTGGAAAAATCCAGCGTATAAACCCGCGGGTCAGGCGCCGGCGCCGTAAGTTCGCCGAAAAAATCATTCCTGTAAAGAAGTACCGCAGGCTTGTCTTCCCAGATAAAAAACGATTCCGCTGTATACGGATCCCAAAGATTTTCTTCGGCAGAGCGGTATAATATCAGTTCTGTGGTTTCAGACTGGGATAAAGCCCCGGACGGTACAAGGACAAGAAAGCCGTCCCTGTTCACCGCCATCACAAGAAAGCCGTTCCACACCGCCATCGCGGTTACATACTTTGCGTGGGGCCACGGGACGTAAGGCGTTAAAGACGCGGCGGAGGCCGACTCTATTAAGTTCGGCCCGTCCTGCCCAAACTCAAACCAGATGGGATTTTCCCCGGTTTTAAGCCGCGCCAAAGCAGGCCAGGGGAGGTTTGCGTATTCCTGCCAGTCGTCCGCTGTTTCGGCATTGCTTTCAATGTTAGCGCCTTTCGCTGAACAGGCAAGTGCCAAAAAAGGTATCAACAGCAACAATGGTAAAAATTTACTCCCAACATTTCTCACGGAGGCACAGAGCTCACGGAGAGCGCAAAGGAATACAAATACCATATTTTCTACCACGAACCACCACGAACCATCACGAACATCGATAAGATGTGTGGAAAAAGTTTGTGTTGGTTAGTGAGGTTCGTGGTAAATTCTTTGTATATATTTAGCTGTTTCAATGTACCAGCCCCTCCCTATCAAGCTAAATGATTACTGTAAAGTAGCAAGAAAATCTAGGCTGTACATCACCAGGGGCGGAAAATCCAGCCGGAAGTTGAAGCCTTCAAAATTCCACCGGCAGAAACCCAAACGCCCACGGCGTCTGTAACTTCCAGGGTTAGCCGGCCGCTTACGGGAGTTTCCAGCGCAGACACAAAAGGAGAACTGCTTAACCAGAGACCTGCCGGAAGGGGAATTTCAACCTCGGTAGATTTCATCGCTTTGATGCGGCGGCGGTCAAAACCGGACTCGACAGTTTTCCTGCCTACCTCTCTCCAGTCCACCACCCAGGGATCCTGCCTGACAGCGTCGCCGATGTCCTTTCCCGCCATTATTTCCCTGAATCTGGGCCAATCAAACAGCCAGGGAAATCTCTCGTTTTTGGCGGTATCCGGCCCTCCTGCGGCAGCCAGTTCTTTCCAGAAAACAGCGTCTACCCCGCCCTCCCAGCTTAGGCGCAGATCTCCTCCATAGGCGTCCCAGGGAAACAAAGCGCCTGAGGGCCGCATAATCCCGGGATCCAGGCCCAATTCCGGCCAAAAAGGCCAGGCAAACACAGGGGTAGTCTGAGTCTGAATTAAATTAATAGAGGGGACTCCGGCGCCCTGCTTTCCCTCCCATTCATGCCAGCTTCCTTCCTCTCCAATCCACTCCACGCGCCAGTTGGCTTCTCCCAGGACAGCGCTCCAATCGCCCGGCAGCGCCGGAGGAACCGGCTTATAGGAAGAACGAAGCTGCTGTACATCTTCGCAGCTTAACAATAAAGTCAGCAGAGCCGGCAATAAAACCAAAAAATCGGCAAAAAACCTGTATTTCATACATCTATACTGCACCGGGATGTGAAATACTTTGATTTCTGAACAACTTTATTGCATATTTTTTAAAATTATAGCATAATTAGCTAAATGGCAGAAGAAGGCGATTATCTAACAACACTCGATGCAGCTCTCAAAGAGAGGGCCGAATGGCTTGAAAAGTCGGAGCTTCCAAAACTAAAGGAAGAACTCCGCATGTACCATACAGGGTTTGCTTCCATTTACAATCTATACCTCAAAAAAGGGCTTATTCACGAAGATCCATACAAGCAGGAAGCCAAAATCGCGGAGCTGGAAGTGCCCAGCGCCACCGGATTTTCTGACATGGAAAAAATGGAACAGTTGACCCAAAGGCTTTCAAACTATGACAATCAACTGGATTTTCTTGTAAATTTTTACCCTTTTAACCCGGACTACCTTAACCTGGACAGGATAAAGCGTATTCTCGGTCTGGTAAGGTACATTGACTGGGTTAACCTGAGTCCCGATTCACAGAATCCAATGACCAGGGCCGTAGCGGAAATGACCAATCAGATAAAGATTGGCGCAGAACCCCTGACTATGAGTGTTATAAGTGAATCGCTGGTTCATCTTACCAAGACAAATACGCCAATTATGGGTTACCTAAAGGTATTAACTGAATACCGAAGGGAGTTATACAAGTTTGAGTTAAGAGATATTACAGGCGGAATGTCCAAGTCAGACGCGGCAAGCGCTGCCCAGATTAAAAAAGCGTTTTTGCAAGCCAAATCGGGAGGCCCCTTTTATCCCGATCTCGCGGAAGAAGTTATCAAAGAAGATACTACTGCCGACGGCCCCAAACTTAAGGAAGATGTATTAAAAAGGTTAAGAGTAGCGGACAATAAACCCAAAGTTGCAAAAGTTCAGGTTTCTTTCAAGAGCATCCTGATAGAGGGCATTCAGACACTGGGCGGAACCGCGCAAACCTTTACCGATATAGCCGCCAAATTGGACGATAACGAAACCATCATGGAAGCCAGAAAGAAAAGCTTTATTCAAAAATTAAAGAAGCTTATGCAGCAGATGCTGAACAAGGAGCCTGAGCCGGTAATTTATGATGTGGAATACATGGATCCGGTCAAAGCCGTAAAAGTACATGAAAGGATCAATTTCAGCGCCTTCCGCGGCGATTTGGATCGTAAAATTCGCACTCTGGCTCCCATGGCGGCCAGGGGAGGAGCCGCATCCAAACTTGAAGCCATGCAGGAAGAACAGCTTATCGGTTTTCTTGAAAGAAATGTCAGGGATATACAGACAATGCACAAGACCCTTACCGCCCTTGATGAGTTTTTCAAGGGAGAAGTTGACAAGGAAGACCGGGATAAAATTAAGGGCATAAAACCGGAACTTGGAACCTTAAAAAACGCCATTCTTAGGGCCAATTCAAAACGTCATGAATATAGCGCTCAAAAGGAAGAAGAGGAACAGCTTAAACGCCTTGGAGTAAACGCCGCAACTTAGGGAAGAAGTCCTGTCATTCGGATTTTCAGGAGTACAAAAATGAGAGCCTTATATAAATTTACAATTCTGGCAATTGTCTTAATTCGCGTCGGCTGCTTCCATATTCAGGCTCAAGACGCGGATTACGCCGAAACAAGGCCGCGATCCTCATCAAGTGATGAGCTTGTGGCGGTGTTCTCGAAAGCCGAACTGGAGCTGGATTTCCGTAAGTCATACTTCGCAAGCGAAGCCCAGCTTTATACCGCCATTTACGAAGGGCTTTTTTCCTACCATCCGCTGACCATGGAACCTATACTTGCCTCCGCAAGCAGTTACAGATTATCAGAAGACAAAAAGGAATGGACTTTTACCATAAGAGAAAGCGCCAAATTCCAAAACGGCGATCCTCTCAGGGCCGAAGACTTCAGGGCCGCATGGCTTTCGCTTCTTGAACCGGATCGGGATTCACCCTACTCTTCCCTCTTTGATATCATTAAAGGCGCAAGGGATTACAGGCTTGGTAAAGTTAAATCGGACGCGGTGGGCATTCACGCCCCAAGTGAAAAAACCCTTGTGGTTCAGCTGAATTCTCCCGCTTCATTTTTCCCCAGTATGCTTTGCCACCATTCTTTCAGCCCCATACACCCTTCCCTGCTGAAAGAAGAAAAATGGGTTAATACGATTTCCAACGGCCCTTTTTCCATAGAAGAAAACAGCGAGAACAGGCTTGTCTTTTCAAAAAACCCAAATTACTGGGATGCCGGACGGGTTTCCCTCAAGAGAATTATCATTAAATACGCGGAAGACGGAGACGAAGCCGCTGCGATGTGGAATTCCGGCGAAGGGCGTTGGATACAGGGAGACGTGAATTTCGACGCCCTGACAGATCGCAGCGGTATCGAAGTGAACGCCATGTTCGCGACGTACTATTATTACGTCCGCTCCGCAAGGGAGCCCTGGAACGATTACCGCCTGAGGCGGGCTCTCTCGCTGGTATTGCCCTGGCAGGAAATCCGGCAGGGCCATTCCCTGCCCGCAAAGACCTTGATCCATCCGCTTTCGGACTACCCGCAAATCGACGGGCTTGATAAAGCCAACATTGAGGAGGCATTGAGCCTCATGGCCTCGGCAAACCACGCAAAAGGAGCCGGCTTGCCGGAGCTGGTTATCCGCATTACCCCGTCTCAGGAAGCGGAACGCATCGCCCGGTTAATGGCCAGGGCGTGGTATGAAATTTTAAACATTCGGGTAAAAATCGACATAGTTCCGTTCAGGCAGTATTTTCAAGCCCTGAAACAAAACGATTACGATGTGGGATACACCACCTGGATTGGGGATTTTCCCGACCCATACACATTTTTACAGATGTGGTGCAGGGATTCCAACCTGAACGACGCTCTGCATAACGACAATGACTACGAAGCGCTTATAGAAAGATCCATGAGCGAAGAAGGGAGAAAACGCTGGGAAACTCTGGCTGAAGCCGAATCCCTGCTTTTGGCAAGGGGAAACGTCCTGCCGATTTCGTACAGTCCCGCGGTAAATATTATTGACTCCGATGAGATCGACGGCTGGTATCCGAACGCCCTGGACATCCATCCTTTTAAGTATATGTCGATTAAGGCGCGCCGCCCGCTTCCAAACGTGGTAATGGCGCGCTAGACGCAACTACGCTTTGTTAATAGCTGCCCCTTAGGGCGGCGGCGTATTCGGCCTCGTAGCGTTTAAGCTGAAGATTATCCGGGGCCAAAGCCAGGGCCTGCCTAAGGTAGGAAATTGCCCGCCTCTCGTCATTGCGGCCCAGGTAAATCTCGAACAACGCGATAAGGGAATTTAAATTTCGGGAATCCTCAAAAAGGCTGGAGCGGAGATCGTTCATCTGTAATTCCTCGCTGCCCCTGGTCTGGCTGCGGAGGTAATAGTACCTGCTTTTAAGCGAGCCGCCAGGCACTCCTTCAATGCGGCTTTCTATCATTGAGGACGCCTCGTCCTTGCGTCCAGTTTCGATCAACGCTGAAATATAAGCGAGTATTCCCTCATCGTTTGAACGATCCCGCTGATACAGTTCTCTGGCAAAGGAAAGAGCGGCTGCGGCGTTTCCCTGTTCCTTTTCTACAGTGTACGCCGCCAGAAGATCCTGGGTTGAGCGGCGTTCTTCCAAAAGACGGGCGAGGTAGAGCCTTGCGTCAGTCCAGGCCTCTTGCCGGATCGCGTCCCATAGGGCAAGGCTTACAGCTTCAAGAGAAGGAGCGGGAACGGCCATCATCCTAATCAGCAAACTTCTTCCCTCAATTTGATCCTGCGGACGGTTAGACTCCATCAAAAGCCTGGCCGCGTATACAGCCGCCTCATTATAATAGTCATCATCCGGCGAAGAACTCCTGATTATGGCTCTAAGGTAATTCAAGGCCCCTTCCCTGTTGTTGTAAGCTTCCGCCTGAACTCTGGCGCGGAGAAAAAGGGCGAAGCGGTTGGTTGGGTTAATTCCCGCATATAAATCCAGAGGCGCCTGGGCCTGAAGAAGCTGCCCCTGCTCTACAAGGATATGGGCCTTCATTAAAACAAAATCCCCGTCCCTGGGGTATTTCTGCAAAATATCGTCCACCGCGGCCTGCGCCCGCTGCCAGTTGCCTGAGTGATAATAAGAAAGGGCCAACTGACGCTTTACCTGGACATTATCCGGAAAGCGGCCCGCCAGATCCGAAAGGAAGCGTTCGGCCTGAAGATAGCTGCCCTGAGCTTCCATTACCCTCGCAAGACCCAAAGCGGCGGGGAAGCATTCGGGAAAAGCTTTCCAAACCTCCGTATATTGTTCGAAAGCTCTTTCCGTTGAATTGATGCTTTCAAAGACAATGCCTTTAAAAAGCGGCGCCAGAACAGATTCGCTGTTCAGTTTCACTGCTTTTTCCAAATCCGGCAGAGCCGACAGGTATCTTTCAGGCGAAACAGGCCTGCCGCCAGGGTAAATGCTCAGGAAAGGCAAAACATATTCCAGATAATCAGATGAATTCCTACGCGGCGGAACATAAACTCCCCTTTCGGCTTCCCGTATAATACGGGAGTAAAGATGCGTGAGCGGAGGATCAGTCATAGGCAGATCAGAGGCGGCTGCAGGATAAAGTGTTTTCAATATAACTATGCAGACGTTTGCCATTGCCCTGCCGAATTCCGTGGAACCAAGGCCCTCTCTGTGGATAATATCCAGGGTGTTAAGCAGCGCCGACGGAGTGCCAATTTCGGCGGAAGAACAAATTTCATCCACAATTCCCCCGCCTCCCCTGTTCACTACCTGGACAGGTTCTAAAGTTACTGCGGGAGCTTCTGTGGGCAGCAACACTTCCTTTGGCGCGAGATTTGTCCCGCATGAAAAAAGCAGGAACCCAATTGTTATTGCCGCCAAAGCCCTCATGATGAAAATATATGCTTTTCTCCGCTGCCTTGCCAATGGACAATACTATCGCTAAAATTGATATGTGAAAAAAAGACCGGTTATTATTGCGTCATTCATTATTGTGCCGTTTCTTTTAATCGGCCTTTCCGCATGCGAATACGCCAAATCATTCCTGACCATTGATCAGGGGGATGCGGAGGATCCGTACTTTATATCCGGAACAAAAGAAGAGCAGGACAAGCTCAAAACGTATTTCACCCTACTTGCCTCCGAAGCCGGAAGCCCAAGTACCGAGGGTCTAAGTACCGTCCGACCGAAGCCGGAGGCTAGACCGGAGGTCCGCGATAGCAGGGAACAATTTACCCTTGTCAGGGAAATCGCCAACAGTTATGTCCGGATGAAGGAGTACAGCAAACTTATCAATTTTCTTAGCTCCAGGGTTCATCAAAACCAGGATGATTTTTACGCGCCCTACTATCTTTTTATGATCGCCTACGCCTATCAGCAGATGGACGCCTACCCAATGGCGGCGCTGTACTTTGACATGATCGTTAAGAACTACCATGACTTGACTGTCATGGGTAAATCGATTCATCTGGCATGTTTAAACCAGCTCATTGTTTTGGTTGACAACCCCCTTCAAAGAGAATGGTATTACGAGGAGCTTATTTCCCGTTTTCTGGACCAGATAGACCCCGGCCCGTCTTATTTCATGCTTGGTCAGGCTTGCGAAGGCACCGGAGCCTGGAACAACGCTATTAAAGCCTACGCCCAATACCTGCCATATGCGGGTTCCAATGTCCCCGGCTTTCCCAACGCCGATAACTACGCAAAGCAGCTTGTTGATTTTAACAATTCCGCCAAGGACTGGACTTTTGAGAACCTAAATAACCTGGTAAACGCCGTAAAAAACGCGCTGGACAACGGTCTTTCAAACAGGCTTTGGCAGTACCATGCCAAGGTCAACTTTTTCACCAGAACCTGGGAGCAGGAAGACGCAGGCGAAGCGGGAGTCGCGGGGCACGTCGATTTTGACCTCTCGGACTTTATGCGCGGAAACCGCATACGCTATGCGGAAACCCTGGACTTAAGCTCCACAGCCAACGAAGCCTACCTCCGAACCTGGGGCTGGTCGCAGTACATCTCCACCTGGTACCTGTATTTCAGAAAGATCTATTTCCCGCTTGACCCGGAAATACACGGCCGCTGGGAATGGGCGGGGATTTACTACGGGGAGAAATTTTAGACCGAGAAACGCCGATAAATAAAGGATGAATAAAAAGTCCATTGCCCTCTGTATACTGATATTCGCCGTATTTCCGGCCTGGGGCCAGCAAACATCCTTCAATGTCTCTTCTTCCGTGGACTGGGTGCGGGGAGAATTATTCTCCGAGCTGAGTTTTGACCTGACCCAGGCCGGCATCAAGCTCCCGACAGGCAGATTCCTCGCCGAGGAGATTTTACAGGACGCGTATCCGGAGCTTTTGCGGCCCAACCTGCTTTCGCTCAGACTGGACTCCAATACCACGGTAGCGGAACTGGCCGAACGGGGCGAATTGTCGCTTGCCTGGCTAGATTCCATTTGCCTGGAAGCCGAAAAAGTTCCCCCCAGTTTATCGCCTGATCTTAAGCGCATGACAGGCAGATATACGATGCTAACGGACAGGATCAGCGCCCTTTTTACCCGCCACAGCAAGGCAATTGAACCGCCCAGACCGCTTATTCGCTCCCAAACGGCGGATTACACTGGTATTATCATTATCGCGGACAGCGAACTCCCCGTTCACGGCAGGCGGGGACAGGCCCTTGTTGAACCTTGCATTTTCCCCAAAATATGGGATACTGATATGAATCTGGTTTTTGAGCGAAATATGCTTGAACCTGAAGGCCCAACGGGAAACCGTATGGTACGCTACACCGCAAGGGAAGGTATTTTTCGGTCAAGTCCTTCGGGCCTTGAAGGAGAGCTTGCCGCCTTATTGGGCCCCAACCCCCTTCGTATTATTGCCAGGGAAGTATTCGGGGTAAACCCAACAGACCCGGTAATAGACAGGGAGGACGCTTTGAAGATCCTTTCAAGCGAGAATAACCGCCGCCTCCTCATGGAAGGCAGGGTGGCGCTGGTGCTGAGCGAGACCAAATTAAAGCGCAGCGAATAACGGCGTTTTAATTCAATCGTAAGGAGTTTCAATTGAATGGCAAACAAAAGTTTTTCCTGTTCCTTTTTATTTTTATTGCCGGTATTGTTCTTGGCATTGTCCTTACCAATTTGGGCCCAAGATTCTTCCGGAAAGGCGGAGGAGATTCCGCCGACCTCCGAGAGCGCTTTGAGCAGGTTAATCGAGATCTCAAATCAGCTATCGAGTCTCAACGAGAGGCTGAGAGAAGAGCTGCAAGACTCCAGACAGAGCTCCAGGGACTTGCAGAGCAGGCTCGAAGCATCGAGGAGGGAACTCGAAGAGCTGAGACAAGAGCTGGCGGAATTGCAGCGCAACTCGACGGGATTATTACTCAAAGCGGAGAACTCACAGACGGAATTGGCCGCGCTTCAGACAGCCTTGAGGACAGCCGAGTCCTCCTTGACGAGCTTGGGTCTATCCTTCGCAGCTTACAGTGAAGCCGCCGAAAAAAGAATCAAAACCCTCGAAACAAGCAGCCGCCTCTGGAAATACGGCTGCATAGCCGCAGGCGTTCTTGCGGGCGGTTTCGCGATAGCATATTTCGCCGCGCGGTAGATAAACCCTAGTTTGCGCTGAATCTGGCGCTTACAAATAAGCTAAACCAGTTAAAGAGGCCGGGCAAAACACCAAATGAAAGCTACCTGTAGAGCCCGGCTTCGGAGTCGCCTGCCCAATGCTTTTTTTTAGATTTTTATGCCGGTGAATTTCTACGGCAGTTACAATCTAGTGTTCTGGGCAGGCAATCAATGCACTTTAGGACTAACCTTTACTCTCTCGTCTCCTTTCGCCGGAGAATTCCAGAGGCTTCCATTTGGGTTTCGTCCGGCCTCATTGCCACATTTAGCCTGTCAATTAAAGCGCCAGATTCTGCAATACGTATGTGATGGATAAACCCAATTTACCATGCTTTCATCGCATGGACTAACGGAACAAAACTGGGTTTGCCTGCTTTAGCAGGGTGTAATGCAAAATATTACCAAATGTAGAAACCTTTTTTATTCGAATAACTCCTGGCTTGTCTGAAGCCGCCGTGCGAGGCTTTGACGCGGGCGCACGGCGTGTGAGAGAAAAAGCCAGGCCAAAGCCTGCGTAAGTGAAGGCCACGACCGTCTAGCCCGCGGCAAGGCATTGCGCGGCGGCTTCGAACTTAGACGGATTTATTCGTTTAAATCAGTGTTTTAACTAACTGATATAGAGCCTCGCCCTGTACAATCCGCCCCAAACACGGTACTCCGGCCGGGTGTCGGGGCCGCAGGTCGCAGTTCCCACCCCGCGCTGGGCTATGTCGATGTTGAGGAAGTAATATCCGTTCTCGCCTTCGCTTACATCAACCAAGTCAATAGTATGCAGGGCGTTGAAAAGATTTTCCTGGGTATAGCGGCTAACGCTGAAGCTAAGCGGCCTGTCGGGGCGGATGCTCAGGGAACGCGGTTTTCCCTGCGGAACAGAGTCGCCGGAAAGGGTAAGGCGGCGGACGCCGCTCCGGTTGCCGTTTTCCTGGGGCACGATGTAGGGCACTTCCAGTTCCGCGGGGCTGCTGTGGTATTCGCCCAAAAAAGCCGCCGCCAAACGGTCAGGATAGGACTCCTCTTTTCCCGCGCCGAGCCAGGAAATAGAATTATAGAAAGCCGGAACTTTCACACTGACGCCGACCTTGGGCAATTCCGGCAGAGCCGGATCAAGATCAAAGCAAATGTCCATGACAAGGGGACTGCCAGAAATAATAACGCGGGTGTAGCGGCCAAGTTTACGGGAAGCGTCTACCGCGTCCTCACCCGCGGCAAGCGCGGCGGTATAACGGCTGGCCGGGCGGCCTTCATACGTTATGTTTTCAGTTTTTTCATCAAGCAAACGCAGATGCATTAAATCAAGGTCAAGCCAGGGATACATCGCCTTTTTATGATAGTAAAAAGCGGCGGCAGGCTCCCCTCGCAAATGGATATAGGTTTTTAGGCCGTCGTTTTGGACAGGGACGCGGAACAGGGAGGGGCCGAAACTTTCAGCGAAAGATTCGGTACGAGCTTCGCCGGCCTGGGCGGAATCCGCGTTGATTGGGCCGCACAATTCGCCGTGAAGCGAGACCGGCAGGGCTTCGCGAAAAACGCGCTCGGCCTGCGCGACGACGTGGCCTGCCTTGGCCCAGGGGACGGCTTCTTTCAAAGCAAAGTCCGCGTGGAAATAAACAGCGCCAGGATATTCAGCCAGGATATTGTCCAAAGCGGCGGCAACGCCTGAAATTTCGATCTCCTGCTTCTCGCCCGGCTTCAGCGCCGGTAAGGCAAGGCTCCCCTGAGAGAGAATTTTCTCGCCAATTACTTCGCCGGTATTTTCGGTGCAGAGCTTCCAGTTTAGGACAAGGGCATCCAAGGCGGAAAAATCGTAACGGTTTTCTAAAATAAAAACGAAAGGCTTACCGGGAACCGGAATTAGTCTTACCGGAGCAAAGAGCTGCTTACATTCGGCCATCGCGGGTTTTGGAGTTTGATCGGGAAAGAGCAGGCCGTCGCAGCAGAAATCAAAGTCCGACGGCGTATCGCCGAAATCGCCGCCGTATTTCCAGTACTTCTTTCCATCGGGAGTGAAGGCCTCAAGCCCGTGATCGATCCACTCCCATATAAAACCTCCCTGTAATCCGTGGTGACTTTCAATCGCTTTCCAGTAATCCGCCAAAGAGCCGTTGGAATTTCCCATAGCGTGAGAATATTCGATCATTATAAGAGGGCGATGATCCTCCACGCGCTTCACAAAATCGGTGATTAATTCTATTTCGGGATACATGGGACAGATAATGTCCGTGAGGTCTTTACCGCGGTTAAGTGAATCCAGGGTTAAGGCGCCCTGTTTACGCCTTAGCCTAACCGCCCCTTCGTAACTGACAGGCCGGAAAGGATCGTAACGGCGAATCCAGGCCGCGCCCATATTGTGGTTTGCGCCGTCCCCGCTCTCGTTCCCCAGCGACCAAATGATCACCGAGGGGTGATTCTTGTCGCGCTCAACAACACGCTGAATCCTCTTGGCGTAGGCATAGGCCCAAGCGGTGTCCCGGCAAAGCTGATCGTAAAAACAGTGATGCTCAATATTGGCCTCGTCCAACAGATAGATTCCGTATCTGTCGCAGAGCTCGTACCAGCGCTCGTCATCGGGGTAGTGGCTGGTACGCACGGCGTTGAAGTTGTGCGTTTTAAGCAGCCTGATGTCCCTCATCATCTCTTCCGTTGAAAGTGTCTTGCCGGTCTTTTCATCATGCTCGTGGCGGTTAACGCCCTTAATCAACACCGGCCTCTCGTTTATTAAAAGCTCCCGCTTCTCTACGCGGATGTTTCTGAAGCCCGTACAAAAGGCGCAGCTTTCTATACGCCGCCCGCCCCGGAAAAGTTCCACCGCCAGTATGTAAAGATGAGGTGTTTCGTGGGACCAGATTTTTGGGTTTTCCAGACGGATCTGTCCCTCCGCGGTATTTGAATTAACGCGGTAATCACAGGCAAGGACAAGTTCCCCTTCCGCCAAAGGCTTGTCTTCGACGAGCTTCGCGGCAAGCTCCCCGGCGTCGGCGAACCGAAAATCAGATTCATCTTTGGGCAGGGTGAAAGGGTAGAGAGCGTATTTCACCGTAAACGGACTTTCCGGCTTTTTAGCGACAGGCGTATTGCCGCTGCACTGGCTGACAGGAAGCTCCCCGCCCAATGTTACGCTGAAATCCAAAACTCCGCAGGCGTCGCCTGCGTCGCAGGCGTTGGCGTCTTTGATTTCGACAAGGCCGGGCAGGGCTTTGATATCCTTTATATAATAAACATCGGTGGCATACATAAAAACGCTTCTGTGTATGCCGCCGTACCACCATTGATCCTGATCTTCTATATAACTGGCGTCTGAATAACGTATCACCTTGATACAAAGAATATTTTCGCCATCATTCAAAAAGGGCGTAATATCGTATTCGGAAGGAAGGCGGGTGTCTTTTCCGGCTCCTGCAAGGAGGCCGTTCACATAGATTATAAAACAGCTCTCGGCGGAACCAAGATGAAACACCACCCGGCGGTTCTCCCATTTACGGGGCAAGGTAAAACTGCGCCTGTAAAGCCCGGTGGGATTGCGTTCGGGCGCGCGCGGCGGTTCCGCCCGAAAGGGCATTTGCACGTTGGTGTAATGCGGCTTGTCAAAACCCTGGCGAGTCCAGGTACCGGGTACATTAAGTTCCGCCCAGTCTCCGGCGTCGTAGGAAGGCGCGGCCCATTCCGGCACATTTAAACCGGCGGCAGCGGCGCCGAAGTCATCCATAGGATTGTTTAACAGCTTAAAACGCCATACGCCGTCAAGGCTTTGGTAATATTCATTTTGCTCCGGAGCGCGGAATTCCGGGCCGGCGATGGCGTCGGTAAGGGCGTCTTTTACCGAAGGAAAAGGCAGAAGCGGACTGCGCATAGGCAGACGGTTTATTTCCTGTATTTCAGGGTTTTCCCAGATTGGCGGCATTAAGTTTGCTTTCATTATTAAATGAGTATGAAGACTATCACATCATGTCAATAGCATTTTTTCGCAAGGAACTACCTATTTTCCTAAAGGTGGGTAATTTAAACGTCCGTTTTTTTTAGACAGCAGCCTTTCATAAAGATTATAGCAACATATATTAAAAAAACAGGTGCCACATGGCTCTATTTTTGCGCCAAGTGGCTCTTTTTTTGCACCACATGGCTCACTTTTTGGTGC